>TARA_R110002012_G_scaffold321851_1_pt1 | contig 26052 bp, 15 predicted proteins | sample TARA_R110002012 | Tara Oceans TARA_R110002012 (sample SAMEA4396515) | marine metagenome | biome: Westerlies Biome; feature: [DCM] deep chlorophyll maximum layer (ENVO:01000326); material: water (ENVO:00002006), including particulate matter (ENVO:01000060) such as... | depth 40 m | reverse complement strand
TGACACGCATCAAAGCTAAATCACCGCGGTAGCAATGGGGCGGTTACGGTACTGCTGGGGTAGTGACAGCCGTTTTATCATGGTCGAACCCGCCATCGCGCTTAATCTCCGAAGACCTCGTTCTTGGGAACAGGAGTGGAGGCTGTTGATTTTCACTCAGAACTGAGCCGGTTTTCTGAGACTCCGTGACCCACCGATACCAACAATCCCGCCTAGTTTTCATGAGATTATCATATTTCAGATGGTTCAGCACCAAATGAAAAAATGGGTCAATCCGACACGAAAATCAACAGTCAGAGGAACCGGCGTCGGAGGGTGGCGAATGAGCGCCCATGAACGGCATGATTCAGACAAAAGATGTGGGTCAGGCGGGCTCTTTTCCTATCAGGCTAAATTCGCCTCGGGTTAATCGACCCGCAAATCGACTTTCCAATATCCATCTATTATCAATACATAGCACCCAATAGTATGGGAATTGCTCCCGCAACCCACTCAAATTTAACAACAAAACATCAACTCCCATCTCAACAATGGGATCATGGAAGTCATCTGAAATAAAAAATATTCTGGGATTTCCTTCCCGTCCCTTGCGAACTAGGTGTTGTATCGCCTCCAGTTCCTGATCCCATCCCTCATAGGATATTGTCTCGTAATTTTCTAATTTCTCAGAATCCAACTCTATTGTGTCGCCTCGATTGAAGAGCTGAATATCCTTTTCTAACTTGGAATAAACCCGTCCGTACTCATCCGAACCATGTGGATAATAGCAAATTTTGCTAACATCTGCGCCTTCCAAGGGAAACGTCTTCCAGAAAGGATCGTCTTCCAATTCGTTCGGCTTATGCATCTTCACCCCGATCACTCGAACTGCTTGATTATATTTGACACCTCGTCCGCAGCTCCGCTCCAGCTAATCGTGGTCTTGTCTTTTCCGATATTGATATTTATGTGCGCGCCGTGATTTTCATCATATTCAACGCGGAAATCCACACGACGCCCGTCATTTGTATAACCGGTGAAACCATTTGGCTTTCCTGCATCTGGACCAAATTTCGTATACCTAACTGCTCGTGTGGCGGGATTTAGGCCGCCTGCGCCATCAATTGCGTCTACTGCTGCATTACGTGCCTGATTAAAGTCATCAAAGCACGCATTATGCACCCACGCCTGCGTTTTACCGACGAAGTAGGTATGGGTATCGGCGACTTCGAAGTTGTAGGTGTCTTCGGTCTCAGGCCGCGCGTTGACGGCCTTGACCAGCAGCGCGCCGCCTTGGCCTTCACCGGAGGCATGACTCACAATCCGATCGCCCGCTTGCAAGTCTCCAGCTTCAACCCAGCCACGACCCTCGACAAAGAACGGATGCTCCGGCGTCGCACCAAGCACTTCGGTCTGATGACCATTATCCAAAACCACGTCGAGGATTTGCATATCATGGTTGCGGAAGAGCTGAACCACCGGCTTGCTCACCGTCTCGCCGGTTGCCTCATCGCGGCTGATAACGACGTCACCGACCTCAATATCCTCAATGGCTTTGTAACCGTCCTCGGTCAGAACCGGCGTACCAGCGACAAAGCAGAGCGCTCCCGCTCCTCCCTTTGGGGCCTCTACTTTCTTTAGCGCCTTTTCAAGCGCCCCACCACCCAGTTCAATGCTAGCCTCACCGACCTTGGCAAAGAGCTTGCCACCGACAGCGCTGACGGCAACCATACCGACCCCCGCCGCAATAGCATAAACATCACCACTCCTTATATCTTGAACTAAGTAATAGGCTTCAATGGCTGTGCCTGTCACAGGAGCAACTTCCAATGCCAACCAAACCACGCCATATAATGTGGCAAGGGCAGCATCAAATTCCCTTTTTGCCTGCTCATTCAGCTGCTCGTAGAGGGCAGGGTCAAAATGCGTCTCAAACGCAACACGCTGGGCATTTCTAACCGCTAGGCTGAATTCCAAGCCGTTTTCATTTTCATTGTAACCCAGCAATGCTTGGTAAAGGAGCTGCCCATCAACCCCCCAATTACTATTGGTCGTAGACTGATAATTGGTATTGGCATAGTCGGCGAGTTTGACAAGGAATGCTGGTGAGAGTTGGTTCATCACCCGCGCGGCAGTATCCGGATCGGCATCTGCGCATGCTTTAATAAAATTCAGGAAATTAGTGGCAAATGGACCAATAAACTCTGAATCGGGCAATTGTCCCGCTTCTATTTCTGCACTAAAAACAGCAATTTGGCTAGCGAATAGTTGCGCAGGAATACTACATCCAGTACCCCATATGCTGCAATCTACGGGTACTTCTAACTCTCCAGCTGCAGTGTAGAGGCTAGCGTCAGCGAACGCCATCACAAGAAGGTCTTCGTCTGGAACATTTTCCAAACTACCATAATGGGATATCAGCTTTTGGACTTTAGTTCTGGCCTTCACGCTTGCTCGAAATTGGCCCGATCTGGCAATAACCGTGACTGCTGCTGGATCCAGCCCGCTTAAGATCATGTCTCGGAACAGGTCGGTTGAAATCGCTCCTTCCATTCGGACGTGCTCAGGGATTTTCGTAGTTACCGCCTCGATTAGATCGATCGTTTCCCTGACCTGCTGCGTCCAACGGGTAAGATTAATACCAGGTATCTCAATAGAAAAATCAGTTTCAGAAATAACCTGTTGCATGGTGTCGGGATCGCGGTTTAGGCCAGAGAAATCATAGCCTTCGAGGTCTCGAACACGGATCGTGCCAGTACCCACGGTGGCATAGGTTAACGCATCGGTGTTGCGATAAGCAAACGTACCGGCGAGATCGGAGTTGGACGTATCCGTCAGGTCTTGAAGGTTTCCAATCGTTCCGTTGATACCCAACGACGTGGACTCGTCACTGTCGGTGTAATTGTCAAACACCAATTTACCGGTGTCGATTTCGAGGTTGCTTGTTTCGGACCAGATGCCTGCGCCCAATAGATAAGTTGTGGCCCCAGTGTAGATGCTAAGCCGATCTTGCGCGACAATGGTAGTCGGCGTATCCGTGTAGTTGCGATCGGCATCCGCATAGTTCAGGCTAAAGGAGCCTGACGTCGAGAAACTAAACCCGAAACTGTTCGAGTCACTGGTATTCTGTCGTGACTGCACAACTAGGTCATTGCCGACATCCAGATAGATGTCTGTTGCAGCTAGATTTGCCCCCATCAGCACAGTGTCTTGACCAGATATCACATCAAGGACTTCCCCAGCGGTCAAGGCAGCATTAGTATACATGCGTGATGAGGATTGAGAGCGATTGTAATCCGCACCAAAGGTTACACCGCTCGACGTAAAGCCGAGGGACAGCCCCCAGCCTGACGAAGAAGATCGATTGCTATCCGCCAGTGCGGCAATCAAAATACTCTCGCCAGCGTAGAGGTTAGCATTACGGTTGGCAGAGGCCACGGTACCGCCAACAAGTACGATATCTTTACCACTATACAGCCATAGATCCTGACCGGCAATCACTTGGCTGACATGGCTCTCGGTCCATTCCTGACGAGATTTGTAGGCACCAAGGCGGAAGGTAATTCCGGTCAGAAAATCTTGCGCGTCAGGCGTTCCTGAAAACCCACTTGGGTTAAAAAGTGGATTATCGTCCGTCCAAGAAAAGGGATTGAGTTGTTCAACCAGAGACTCTCCGATGCCGATGGGTTTATCTGCCGACCCCTGATTAACCGACGACCCAAATGCGGGAAGGTGATAGCCAAGGTTCATCAGAGCGCCTGCGGAGAAATCACCCGTGGCAAGCCGATGCACGGCGGCAAGCGCCGGGTTTGTGTTGACATAGGCTGTCAGCACATCTTCATCGCTTAGCAGGGCTTCAATGATACCGCTGCCGCCAAAGCTGATGCCGAGAGACCAGCCAGATCGGTTTTCATACCGGAGGTTCTGATGGGCATCAAAAGTGATATCCTCGCCGGCGGAAATATCGATATCCTGTGCCGCAAAGAGAAGGGCACCTATGCCGGTGACATCGCGACCTGCAGAAATAGAGATGTTCTCACCTTCGACTTGCGCAAACGCTGTAGAGAACTCATTCCAGGTGATTTTGTCCTGTCCATAAGCGAGGCCGCTAAAGCCGCGCTTCTTGTAATAGTTTTGCAGCTCTTCGGATATTGCCGTAAGACGTACATCGCGCTCTGCGGTGATTTGAACATCGGTGCCCGCAGAAATCATCGAGCCCTCGCTCAGAACATCCTGCCCGGCGTTCAGAACAACATCGCCGTATTCCGTCGAAATCGAACCTTCGGAAATCACGGCCCGGTGCAAAAGCTCTTTCTTGCGCTTGAGACCAAAGAGGCTGGAGCTGTTGATATAATGGTAGAGGTACTGACTGGTCAAAGCTTGGTTGACGATATCACCTTCGGCCTGCGCCAAGATACTACCGGCGGCCGCAATCACGGCACCGTTGTTGATAATGTCACCCCCCGCAGCCAGGATCATTCCGGATCCCGAAAGGATTTCGGCAGACTTGTACTCATGACCCTCACGACCGCACCCATAGGCCACACAGCCATGTTCCGGAGTAAGAGAGAAATTGTGACGCAACGCCTCGTTGCGAATCTCAGTCGCGGCCGTAAGATAAAGGTTTTCGCCAGAAATAAGCGATCCGCCAAAGTTCAGGATATCTCCGCCCGCGTTCAGACTTAGGTCCCCTGCCGCACTCAGCGAGGTATTGGTCAGGTCATAAAGACCGGTCTGGCGCGCATAGGCCAATCGGTCGGTCTCACCAGTCTCGCTGTTAACCGTTGGAACCTCGGCAAGGTATGGATCACGCATGAGCGTTCCCAACTGCAGAGTTTCACCGATTTCAGAAAAACTATCGTAAGCAAGATCATCGTAAGCCTCGAACCCGGTCGAAACCCAAACGTTCTCGGTTACCGTGACATCCTGGTAAGTAACGCCACCGCAATCTTTGCCACAGAAGTTGTAAACTGGTTGCCGCGTTACAGTTACTTTTTCTTCAAAGTACCCTGTTTCCCGAGTCCCATTGCCCATGTTGAGGCGGAAATTGGTATTGATTGCCCCAAGGAGCCCAATCCGGCGACCCGCATCCACAGCAAGGTCATTTCCAGCCGTAACGGCGGTCTCCCCAGTGATGTAGATGTCTTCATCAGCGCCGAGATTGAGATCATTCCCTGCCAAAAGTACGGTACGAGGTGTCGCGGAGAGCTGGTTAAGTCCCTTGTGCGTCGAAAACCGCCAAGCTGTGGCATTGAGGAACGCGTCTTGTTCGTCCTTATCCGGCGAAATCAACGACTGTGCAGTCGATTGCCCAAGCGCTGTATTTTCCACAATGCCTGTTCCGTCGACAGAAATTGTATCTACGCGATCCAGTTCACCAAATCCCTGAGAAGTCAGCGCGGATGCTAGGCTGCGCTGACCTTCAACGATCGTTCCTTTTGCAACCGCTTGGCCACGCAGTCCCTCTTCCAGCGCCTGTTGTTCAACCACTAACTCTATTTTGCGAGTGGCATCAGACAGGGCTGAATTCATATTCGCATAAAGCGCTGCTTTTTCCCCTGCTCTTGTTACCAAAGTGCTTTCAAACTGCGCTTTCAAATCGGCAATCTGACTGGCGAGACCTGCATCGGTGTAGGAGGCTTGAACCTCAGCAATGCTTAACTGACGCTGAGTTTCAGCCGCATTGAGGGCCGCAGTGTGATCTGATGCGGCATTTTGATCCGCTGTGTTCTTCAAACCTACATAGTAAGGATTGGGGACAGTGACATAGTAGTATTCTATGTAGGAATCTTTACCATAAGAGACTTGGCGAGATCTTCGTTCTTGCTGGGTTAGCAAGTGGCCATATTGTGCTTGGTTGGCAGCCAACGCCGTTTGATAGTTTTGTTCTGCATCAGACAAAGCGTTGTCAAAACCCACAGCGACTTGATCAAGGTCCCCCTGCATCGCTTCTGTCCGATCCGCACTGGGATCATCCAACATGGCATTAAATGCGGCCAATTCCGCACGAACCTCAACGTGGTAGTCCTCGAGCGCCGCGTTATGTGCGTCGATATCCCCTCCAACGGAATTGTGAATTGCAGCAATCGCATCGTTCGCGTCAGCCCTTAGACCGGCAAGTACTTCGCTATCGATCAGGGAGACAAAACCCTGCACGCCCACATCACGCGCCGCCTGTTTGATATCCGCACCGCTGTCAGCGCGGCGCAGTGATTCAACCGCCGTTAAGAGATCACTGTCCTTAAGGAAGGTAATGTAGCCCGCCGTATTCTCGGCAACCGTATCAGCCTCTTCGCCACTTGCCGGGCCGAAGATTTGTCCGATCAGATCGTCGGTCAATTCAACAAACTCGGCCGCACCTTCATTGTTAAGGGCAATTGTATCGGGAAGATCCGTGGAATCGATCAACACTGATCCACCAGTCGACCCAAGATCGAGATCCTGTGACGCCAGTATACGGGCACCAAGAATCGTCAGATTCTCACCGGAAGTAATACTGATCGAGCGACCAACAAATTCAGAAGTGGCTGTAACAAGTTCGTCGCTATTGTACTGTGTCGCGCGGAAGACATTTTGCGTGCCGCAATATTCGTCTTTGCCGTAGCCACTACAAACTTGTTCCGTCACTCTATGTGTCTGGCGGACGAAATTTTCTTCGTCATCGACATAGCTTGTCAGAATAGCTTGCCCGGCTGCGGAGATGCTCAAATCAGCTCCGGACGAAATAACGGAACCTACGGAGACAAAATCACCCTCTGCGTTGATGGCAACATCGCCATAGAGCGACATAATCCGGGCCGGAGCCAAGACGTTCTCTTCGTTGAAGTGCAGATCATTGGTGGTATACGTGTTATCTACGACCACTTGCGTGGTGCAGTCTTTCCCACAGCTTTGCCATACAGTTGAGGAATAGGACAATTGTACTGGCACAAGTTCACTTGCTTCAAAGTTCGAAGAGCGCAGCGAATTCACCACATCCCGCCCAGAAGTCAGCGTCACGTCATTTGCTGCCGCGATATCACTTGCTTCATTGCGAATGTCGCGGGCTGCGATCAGATCGAGATCGTGGCCAGCCAGAATTTCACCTGCATGGAAGTCTGTGCGGTATCCGCAGTCCTCAGCCGCGCACCCGTCTTCTGCCCCCAGAACCGAGCGCAAGGCCAGGAAGGAGTTGATAATATCCGCTCCGGCAGTCAGGCGCACATCGTTTGTTGCGGCAATGGCACCGCCAATGTTTTTCAGATCGCCATTCGTAGTGCTAATGGTGACATTTGTTCCAGTGGCTGTGGCGCCCCGATCAATATATTCTGCAACGAGCTCGTGCTGGTTGGCACGTGCAATCATCTCGGCAGCGATATCAGCTTCCGGACCGCCAGCCATCAGCTGCGTGTAATAGGCCTGCAAGTACTGTTGGAGGGCCGGGTCAAAATATATATCATATTCGCTGGCAATTTGGCGTTGCTGATTGAAGTTCTCTCCAGCAACGATGGTCAGGTCACCATCCGCCATCAAGAATCCTGTGTTTGTCAGTGAGCCGTTCGAGACATCCACCAATATCTCGGCACCGGACACCTCGCCTGCAATCACCACAAAATCATCTGCAGTGATTTTGATTTTCCCGCGCTGATTTCCTTCAGCATCGACCCAGTTACCCGTAACAATCTTACGGCCATCATAGAGTGTGAAGCTATCTCCACCGATCGTCACTTCTCGAGTGGCGGTGAGATCACCATACTGCCGGACATCTCGCCCCAACAAGCTAACGCCAAAATTTGAAGTCACGTTCTTGTAGAATAAATCTCCGGCAGATCGCGCGTTAACTGTTTGACCGTCTATATCTCCATAGATGTTAACGCCTTGACCGGCTTCATTACCTCGAACATAGACGCGGCCCCCTGTGAGGGTCCCGCTTTCGCTTCCATCCACAGCAAAAGGTGACGTCTTCGCAACCGTACTGGGAGCAGCTACAATCGGTGTCTTGTAGAGTTGATCAAAATTGAGGCCTTGCGCGCGTTGAGCCCCACCGGAAACAACCAAGCTATTTGCAGTAAGTTGACCATCCGTCGCCACGGGACCATTGATTACGACGTGCCGACCAAATACCCCAGCCTGTTGACCGGCATTAAACCCGTCTGGGCCAATTGTAACCGTGCCTTCTGTGACCAACAAGTCAACCTGAGCACCACTTATAATTGGCTTGCCCGTGGTGAGCGTGGAGCTCGTGGAATTCAAAAATGCGCAGCCGTTACAGCCGATTCCATTGGGGTTTGCAATAATAACAGCGGCGCTCTGACCAAACACTTCGGTGGTACCAGCCAGTGTTGACGGCGCAGCACCGGTTATTTCATTTACAATTGTGCTTGCAGGACCGGAAACCATCAAATTCGGGTTTGCCGTAACATTCTGCCCTATGACACTTACACCATTAGAAGTGGAGTTATTCAGAACAAGCCCATTCTGACCGACATTGAATTCCGTAAACTGGTTGACGGACACTCCACTTTGGGGCGCGGCAATATCCACCTGAGGCGTGCCATTGGACGTCTGAAGGAAAGATGTGCCCGGGGCCGATGGGTCAACAATGATGGTTTGGGCCATCGAGGCACTTACCGACCCGAGGACGATGGACGCAGAAGAAATCAAACAAACAGTTACATGCAGGGCATCACGCATGCGCCGCGCATTTCTTTTGCCAAGAGTAAACATCTTTCGTCCCTGTCTTTTCGCCCGCAACGCTGCTGGCGCGTGCATATCTATTGGTGTCTAAATCGTCTCAAAGATTAGTCAGGCAGTATGGAATTTTCGCCTTGAATAGGTCGCCAGGCCTTGGCGCGCTGTTGTGCCAACTTCACATCTTCGCTGCTCATCTGTTTTTCCAGCGCAGCGCGCGCGCCTGCCGCTTGAGGATGCCCCAGGGCAGACGCGAGATTGAAGTAGCTATGTGCTTTCACAAGGTCCTGGTCCACACCCAGCCCCACAGCAAAAGATTGACCAAGCGCGTACAGACCAACGGGATTGCCCTCAGCCGCGGTTTGCTGAAAAAGTGCTACCGCGCCAGCGACGTCCTGTTCGACATACTTACCTTCAATCATTGCATTGGCATAGGCGTTCTTGGCTCCCAAATGGCCCATATCTGCCGCCTTGCGAAACCAATCGTAGGCTTTGGCTTCGTCCTGAGCAACACCACGGCCTTCGAGGGTCAAGCTACCGCAATTATATGCACCGTTCACATCGCCCAAGTCGGCCGCTTCACAGACAAGTGCCGCCCCTTGTTCATAGTCTTGCAGCACCCCATTTCCCTGCACATGCAAGACACCCAGCCGGTTCTTGGATGCCGCAGACCCTTTGGCACTACCAGCAATATAAAGACCGACCGCAGCCTGAAGATTCGGCGAACTTCCGACGCCCAACTCTAGCATGCGACCAAGATAGAAAGCCCCGTCAGGGTCTCCCTCATCAAAGGCTGATGAAAATTCTTCAGACGCAAGAGCAAAGTCTTGCGCTTCCAACGCCTCAAGGCCTTGCTTGATGTGAACACCATCTTCGTGAGCATGCAATTGCGAACCAAACGTCAAAAAAGCTGCTAAACATACGCTCGGAAAAACGCGCAAAAACGCCGTCGATCTATGAAACACTTCTTTATTCGCCCGATCAGTCAAAACTTCACAATTTTGTTAGCATGAAAAAAACCACCATGGCGAGAACCTTTTCAAAAAACCTTTACCGTCAGGCCAATAAAAGATTGAAGGTCCCCTGCTGTTTGACCGCCTTGGTCATGTAGTGGCACAGCCAGCGCTCCGTTCAGCGTCGCCTTTCCAATCTGTGTTGAGAACCCAAGCCCGGCGCTGAACATCGTCGCGGACTGTCCGGTGGCTCGTGACTTGGCATACCCGCCATCGAGAAATCCAAAAGCACGAAACCCGCCCTGCGCCTTGTCAAAAGGGTTCCAGATATCGGCCTTCTTAAGCCCCGCTCCCCAGTTGCGAAGATCTATGTCCACCGCAGGAAAACTCAGCTCGGTACGCACGAACAAACCACTGTCGCCCGAAAAAGCATAACCAGAGTAGCCCCTCACGCTGTCCCATCCCCCAATAGAGACTTGTTCATTCGAGAAGAGAGGCGCACTTGCAAGCTGTCCAGAAAAGAACACAGACAACTGTCGCCCACTTTCGTAGGGGCGAATATACGTTAGGCGACTCTCCAACTTCTCAAACTTTGTCCTGGGACTTCCAGGAGGTAATCCGCTCGCGTCCCAGTCAGCGCCAAATAGTTTTATCCCTGTTGAAAGTGACGTTTCTGCCGCGATCACAGCCTTCTCAAGGCGATGCTCATGACGCAAACCGAACCGCAAAGCGGAGCGGTGTTGCGGGGTTAGAGAAGCAATATTGATGTAGCGTTCATTCCAGTAGCTGCTTGCAGTAACATACCCGAAGTATTTCGATCTGGCATTGCGGGCGAGCAAGCGTTCTGCGGTCAAGTTCACACCAGCACTCTGCGTAAAGAGATCGGATAATATGGTCACAGGAGACAGTTCTTCTGAATAGGATCCGTTCAGCGAGAAAAGCCATTTTCCGTAAGGCGCCGACACAGCAAAAGCCAACGCATTTGTGTTCTCGGAGCCGGAAAAAGATAGGGACCACACGTCATTGATCTGCAATAGATCATCTGCTTCCAGACCAAACCTTATTTGTGTCTGTCCTGTGGCAGCATTCCCGCGATTATCCAGGCCAACCGTCCCACGGATGGTGTCCACTTTCTTCTCTGTGATGACAACCTGGCTCGTTCCGGGGGCTTCACCGGCAATAAGATTGGCGTTCGCCTGTGAAGATCGCAAACGGTTCATCTGCTCAAGCCCATGCTCAATGTCGCGCAGTTGAAACACCTCACCAACTTGCAACGGAAAAGCGCTCTTGATTTTACGTGGCTTGCCCGGCGTAGCCGCACCTTTTTCATCTACCTGACGGTAAACATATGCTTCGACACGCCCTTCCAGCACTTCGATAGTGAGCTTGCGTGTACCTATGTCCTGTGCAGGTACATAAGCTCTGGTGGTTATGTAACCTTCATCGGCATAGACAGCCGAAATCCGAGCCAACAGGTTCCCAATGCTGGCCTGCCCGAGACATCGGCCATTAAATTCTGCCAGCATTGCCGCGAAACGCGTGTCTGGAAAAACAGTGATGCCGCTGAGCGCAATTTCCTCAATTGGAAAGCAAAGCGCCTCGGATACAGGTCCCTTGGCGTCTGGTGTTGTAATCACCTGACCCGCACTGTTGCCGGCGAGCTCCTCCATTTGCCTTTGACGACGCTCCTCTTCAAGAAGACGCTCGCCGGGGTCAACGTCCTGCGCCAAAGCCAGAGCGCCGTTGGCGATCAATGCCACGGCCAACGAAAAAACTTGAAATTTTCGCATCAATCAAAAACGTTCCAAAGCACACCAATAGGGCGTTTTTCGAACATAGTCGGTGGCGCAGGAGGAACAGTTTCTATGCGTGTTCCGGTAATCTCCAACTTTCCTGAGGCCAGCAAGTTTGCCTCGCCAAGGTTCGCATCGCCGTTTATGGTGATATCTCCTTTCGCCGAGCTTAAAGACCCGTAGCGATAGGTTGGAGCAAGATAACCTCTCCGCCCACTGAACAAACCTGTAAGACCTGCGGGGTGCTCTATAAGCGTTGGCGAAAAGGCGGGGATGAGTTCTGTAAGTGGCGCCGTAATTGTCAAACCGTTTACCCCATTCATGCTACCTGCGAGACTGGTGACCCTTTCTCCTGCAGCCACTGTCAAACTGTCCGATGCGGTGACTGTTCCACCTACGTAGCGAAGCGTGGAATCTCCGGAAGTCTTGCAGAACCACTTACAGCTCTGAGTAAAATGGAACTGCCCAACCTGTTGGGCATCATTCTGAAATATCCCTAAGGCACTTATGGTGACATTCGCTCCGGTAATATCTGCACCGAGACTGCGTACGTTTGCTGCATCAAGGCTGACATCGCCAACACCAAGAATAAACGATTGTTCGCCTGGAATTTCTTGGTCCCCAAAATTACCACTGACATCGACCCGATGCTTGCGCTTGAGAAATAGTGAGCTGGCAAAGCGGCGGCCGCGACTGTTCTGAATACTCAGCGGCGATGTAACGCCTGCGAACGCGGTCTCATTCACAATATCCCCATCAGCTCGGAGTGTGATCCCATCGTTGGAGAAAAGCCGGCCGGTGTAGTTCAGAATATCACCTCCAGCTTCTACATGCAGATCCTCTGTTTCGCCAAAGGCCACTGCCAAACGCCCAACCGAAAGGCTCCGGTTTACAAAATCACCACTGGTGTAGATAGACATGCCTCCAAGAGACTCACCGTCCCCGGCGGTAACGTTGCGCCCTTGAAGCAAACTACCAAAATTCAGGATGTCGCCAGACGTTGCGACAATCACAGCGCCACCGGTTACCGCTTTGACTTCAGTGCGCACCTGCCCAACATCCAAGCTCCCGAAACGCAGGCGAGAACCGTCAAGTCGGATGTCGCTTTGTGCGGTCATTGTTGTACTATCAAAACTGATCGCATCAGCCGTGAAGGTCCGAAAGTCTCCACCGACATTCCCTATCGTATCGACAAATGAGACGGAGCCATTCGAAGTGATGCGAAAATCATTCGTGCTTGAGACCTCCAATCCATCAAATTGCACAGCACCTTCCGCAGTCAACACGACGTTGCTAGTACCTTGAGAATTGGGCAGACCACTTGCATCTGACACCAGTTCAGCCACACGGTCGCCATCCTTTGTGCTGGAGATATTGCCAGCAGCAGTGAGAGTAACCCCTCCAGACGAGGCCAGATTATCAGATGAAACGACCCGCCCAGCGACAAGCCCCTGACCTAGAGCAATGTCTCCTGACTTCGCCTCAATGGTAACACCGCTCGTCTCTGAAATGACCTCAGCGCGACTGATCTCGGTCGAGGCCAAACCCAGATTCTCCACAGAAATATTTATGGATTCCTTTGCGGAGACACGACTCTCAACGATTTCGAGACGGCCTGAGCTGGTTAAGCGAAAGCCTCCTGCTGAGGCCAGTTGGTCACCGGCAAAACGCGCCCCTGCGCCCTGATCCGTGACGGTCACGCTGATACGGCCCGCCGACAGTGAACCGCCCACAGTGATATCCACAACCACTGCATCTATTGCATCAGTCCCTCTGTCTGTCGCCAGTGCCCAGGGAAGTTGGCCTGTACCGTCAACACCAAATCCACCACGCGCGCTATCAAAGCCCACTGTGCTGTCACCGGTGACAATATTGGCATGAGAAGCCGTATCAGGCAGATCAAAACGGATGGGTCCGCCAATCCGCAAGGTCTTTGAAATGAGCCCAAGTTCCTCCATCGTGCCACTCAGCCCGCCAGAACCGATCGTAATCTGGCCTACTCGGGTCGTTGTAAAAACGTTGTTGTTGGCATCATATCCAACGGCTCCGGTCGTGAGCGCCACGTTTCCTGTGTTCTGAAACCGCCCACCGTTTACGGCAATACCGTTTGGATTGGCGACAATCACGTCTGCTTTAGGACCGATCACCGTGAGTGCCCCGTCGATCCGCGTGACGGCTGTCGAAGTCACTTCGTTTATGATGGTCCGCGCGCCCACAGTCGCGTTGTCCAGATTGACCCCGGTCTCTGGAACGGAAAAAGCGGAATAGGTGTTATGACTGATCGACGCTGCATTTGCTGGTGCAATTCCAATGGTGATCTCCCCTGACGATCCGTTGAAGACCGTTGTCGCTGTTGCCCCATCTGCGACGACGGATTGCGCAAAAGCGGGCAAAGAACCACAAAGGCATGCGCAAGCGCCTAGAATAAAAGCCTGCGGCTTACCCGAATGGGGGCGCGCGACATGCAACCGGCACATCTGCACTTGACCGAACCAACTGTAAAACATCTGGAGAATTTTCCTGATACTCGATATGAGACCCAAAAAGAATTTCTCAATTTAGACGGGTATTCAAGGTGAAACGCCATTGGCATAACATTTGGGTCGCAGTTTTGGTGTTGTGTTGCTTGGTATCCGCCGTAGCAGCCCAAAGTCCGGGAGATGACACGACGCCCCGCTCTCCAGTAGCGGTGTTCGGTGACTGGCGCACATCTTGTGAGAATGATCAGCCCTGCCGAATGGCGCAAACAATCGTTCAACCCTCGACGCGGCGACTGATATTGCAGATCAAAGTGTTCAGTGGCGAAGAAGCCACAGCATTGCTAACCTTTCCGCTGGGGATCCTTCTAAGTACTGGCTGGCAATATGATATCGATGGAGGACGCAAAACAGTGTTACCCTTTGAGATATGCAATGCAGACGGATGCCACGCAGGAATAAAACTCGATCCCCAGCTCCTGAGCGCCATGAAACGTGGAAATACGATGCGGGTCCGCTTTTTTGACGCCGCCCAGACCGAAGTAAACACCGAGATTTCACTGATCGGTTTCACCAAAGCCTATGAGGCGATGAAATGAGACGGATCCTCAGCACTCTGCTCCTCAGCATTCTGATTTCGGCGCCGTTGTATGCTCAGCAAACAAATTCCTTAGAGGGAAAAATCTGGAGTGTTTCAGCGTCAGACTTCATCCCCTTCCCCAAGATGCTCAAGGCCATTCGCGACAAGCGTTATATCGTCATGGGCGAACGCCATGGCCGCCATGCGCATCAAGGTCGCGAGGCTTTCTTGATCGGGGCGCTTGCGGAAGCGGGGCGATATCCCGCGATCGCCTTTGAGATGCTCAGTGGCCCGCAAGCACAAATAGTTTCGACGTATCGCGCAACGTCCCCTGAATATGCCTTGGGCTTAGGCATCGCACTCGATTGGGCCAGTACCAATTGGCCGTCCTGGTCATATTACGTTCCTGTCTTCGACGCCGCGTTTTCAACCAAAGCAGAGATAATAGGGGCGGATCTATCCGATAAGGAGCAGTCCGAACTGGTAGTTAAACCCATTCCCGAAGCCTTGCGGGGCACACAAGGCTTTACTTACTACAAGGACCAGATGACCCGCGCCCACTGTGGATTGATCGCGCCGGAACGCGCTGAACTACTGGCAGGCTTGCAACTCGCCAGAGATGCTCAAATGGCAAATGCAATCCTATCACGTACCGAAGACGACCAAGGTGTATTGCTGGTTGTAGGAGCGTCCCATGTCCGAAAGAGTACAGGAATTCCAAGCCGACTTCCGAACGGAACCGTGGCCGTCGTCCTCCTGAGAGAGGCAACGGACGGCGAGGATTCGATAGAGGACATCGTACCCGGAGCACTGACCGACTTCGACTACATATGGTTTACACCAAAAGCCGAAGACACTTCATTTTGTGACCGAATTGGAAAGGCTGAAAAAAAATGAAATTCAAATATCTTGCAAAATTCGCGCGCCCACTCACGCTTTTTGCAGCAATGCTGGGTGTCGCAGCGTGTGAGAGCCCGCAAGAAACGGCAGCCCGTCAAGCTCAGTTCGACGGCAAACCGCTTTCCCAAGTCGTTGCCCTCATAGGAGCGCCGACAAAGAAAAGCAGTACATCTGCTGTCTGGCAATACAATGAAACAACAACTGACTTTGTGCCTATTTATAGTTACGACCAATTTGGGAAAGCTCGGGTCTCGGGGCAGCGACGACAAACGGTCACGCTTACTTGTACCTTTCAAGCGGTACTCAATGATGACCATGTGGTCGCCACCAGCTATGATGGCAACAGCTGCGAGCGTTTCGCGCCAAAGCTGGACACATAGCAAAATGGAAGCCTGTGTCGTCGAAACGGTCCAAAGCTAAGCACCAGCTCCCCAACTCCGGTGTGCCGAAGCTAACGATTCAACACATTCACTATCGATCCCTATTGACTCAGATGTTGTGATCTCCGAAAACAACTAGAGCTTGAATTGCCCTTTTCCGAGGTTTAAATATGAAACACTTTAAGACCTTTACGCTCGCAACTGCAGGTCTTGCTACACTTGGACTGAGCAACGCTCCAGTGCTGGCCAACACCGCAGACGATCAGTTAGTCGCGGCGCCCAGCAAGGAAATTGCTATGGTGGACAAAGCCCTACATTCTGCGCGTGAGCAGCCTGCCAACCGAGATTATCATTCGGTGCTGAGCAACTTTGAGGGCGATTCCGAAGGCGACTACAAATTCAGCGGGTGCGGAAGCGCTATCTGACATAACGCGTTTAGCCCGATGACATTGCCATACACCTTAGTCCCCATTCGAAAATCGAATGGGGACTTTGAGTTCATAGAAGCACAGCCATCCGAGCTCGATTGGCCTGACCTTCGGTCCATCTGGGCGGAAATTGGCATAACCCGCCCGATATGCTTCGCCCCACCCGAGGAAAAGCTCGACGTCTTCTTCTCCTATGCCTGCCAGACAGCCAACGCTCCGATAAGCCTAGGGACCGTATTCAATCCCGGCTGGTCGGAACTGTTCATGGACATCATCAAGCATGACTGCTTGGTGATTTCAGCTGAACTTTCACCGTACTTATTTGAGCGACGTCTTTTTGCAAGTCACGTTGATCAGCTTTCTTTGATAGTAATAGTTGGTAGTACAAACCAAAGTATAGCGAATTTCATCGCCCCCCCAGATAGAAAAAATAATCTTCGTATACTCCCTCATCCTGCCAATGGGTTTTTCGCATGACGCAAATTCCGCACTTAAAATCCATTGTGGAGTTTGCCTACACGAACAAACACTCTGACTGGTACAGGCAAGTTTGCGCGGATCATGAAATCACGGAATGCCCCAAGATCGCTTCCCTTGATGACTTCCAATCATTGCCCGTACTGGATCGCGCCACGCTGACCCAGTTTTCCCCATTCATGAGGCTCTCTTCCAACATCAACCTTGTTGATGATATCCGCTCCACCAGCGGGACATCGGGGCAACCTCCACTCTTCTATCTCAGGACCACCACCTATCGGCACATGGCGCGACAATTGGTCCAGGCAGGGGCCCGTCGTAAGATCTACCTCTGGGGCTATCAACATGTCATCACTCACGTAGAGAATGACCGACTGGAAGGTCTCCAAACGGTTATCTGTGATCCGCAACAGCTGATGCATCACGTGCCTTTGGTAGCCGCCATGCACGCCGATACGCTGGCGGGAACGCCGTCTTTGTTGCTTCTTTTTGGGCAAATGTTGGACTCCCTGGAAGACCGGCTGAATATCCGCTTTCTGGAGCTTACGGGCGAACCTGCACGAGCGCAGACGCTAAAAGCACTGACAGCGGCTTTTCCGCTTGCCAAACATTTCCATCACTATGCCATGGGGGAAATGGGACAAGAGACAGGGATACGCGGGCCGCTTTGCGACTGTCAGAAAACAGGGTATTTTCATCTTTCCCCAGAAGGCATTTATGCTGAAGATGTTGATGGGGAGTTGTTGGTCACACAACTCAATGTGCCGACCGCGTTCCCCCTTATCCGCTATAGGACAGGCGATTGTCTCCATTGGCTGGGGAGAGACACGTGTAGTTGCGGCCATGAAGGTATATCATTTCAGCTTTCAGGGCGCGCAAATGTTGATTTTGTACGCATCGCCGGCGTCGAAATCCGACATGAAGAAATCGCATCAATTATAGCCACTTTTGGTGATGTGTTCGAGCCCTACACTGCTGTTGAGGTGCGCGAGGACGTGTCTGGTGGTAGGCAACAAGTAACACTTGAAATCAAAGTGGTTCCAAAAGACAAAGACGCCCGCACGTTATCTGACCTACAAAGCAAATTGGCGGAATCGCTTCTCCAAAAGCTTCGACTTTCTGCCACGACACGATTCTGCGACATGGTCGCCGCAGGATATTTTGCCATGCCGACTATATCCTTCCTCTCTGCGATCCCAATCAACACCAAAGCGCCAGGTATACAATTTAAGGGAGATCAACCTGCGCTGGTGTAGCAGCTTGTTGCATCTCCAAACCAACCGTTACCCTAGGAAGGCTATAGAACGCGTATGCCACATGAAAACCCACAATGCGTAGATACGCTAAGCCTTGGTGACACCACTGAAATCGCAAAAAAGGCTCCCAAACTCCTAAGAAGCAGCCAACCAGATCACCCGCGGTTTCTATCATATGATAACAAGCGAATACACCTCCTCCCTCAGCTGAAAAGGTTGGACGTAATTACACGGGAAGGGATGCTTAATGCTGCCCAAATTTTTCCTGTTAAAATAAACTCTTACGTCGCGGATCAGCTGGTTGATTGGAACGCAGCCCCTGATGATCCAATATATCGTTTGCTCTTTCCTCACCCCGATATGCTATCGCAATGGGCAAAAGATGAAGTCAATGCAATTCGAGAAGGTAACTTCAGCAAAGAAGAAACGAATGATCGACTACGAAACATTCGAGATCAAATGAATCCCCACCCTGCGGGACAAAGTTCAAACGTACCGAAACTTGGCAAAAAACATGTGGATGGGGTTCAGCACAAATATCGAGAAACTGCCCTCTATTTCCCCAAGGAGAGTCAGACCTGCCATTCGTATTGTTCATTTTGCTTCCGATGGCCTCAATTTGTAGAGACCAGTGCCCCAAAGTTTGAGGCAAATGACCTCGGAGTTCTAAAGAGCTATTTACAAAAGACACTTTCGATCACCGACTTACTGTTAACAGGTGGAGATCCAATGGTGATGAATTCTCGCCGGTTGGGCAACCTTTGCGATGTTTTGCTGCACCCAGATCTGAAGCACGTGAGCACCGTCCGGTTGGGCACCAAATCCCTAAGTTATTGGCCGTACAGGTTTCTCACCGACCCAGATAGCGAACAATTTCTGGACCACTTAAAACGCTTAACGCAAGCTGGAAAACACGTCGCTATTATGGTTCATATCAACCATTACCGCGAAATGCAGACAGACGCCTTTCGAAAATCCGTTGCTGCATTACTTGCTACGGGCGCAACCCTACGATCACAAGCACCGGTTATTCGACATGTAAATGATGATGCCGAAGTTTGGTCCAAAATGTGGATGCTTCAAACCAACCTTGGGATCCAACCGTATTATATGTTTGTCGAAAGAGACACAGGGGCCGTTGACTATTTTTCGATACCTTTGGTAAAAGCTCACGAGATATATAAAGCTGCGGTATCTACAGTTTCGGGACTCGCTCGTACAGCCCGCGGCCCGGTGATGAGTACTGACCCAGGAAAGATTCAGATATTAGGACCGGTCCAAGTCAACGGAAAAAGAGCGCTTGCGTTAACAATGCTGCAAGCCCGAAACCCCGACTTGGTAAATGTTCCCTTCCTTGCAAAATACTCCGAAACTGCAACCTGGATAGATCAGCTGGAGCCCTTCGACCAAGCGTCACCATTCCCGTTCTGAAGGACACAGAAAGTCTAATTTCTGATCTATAACTTTTTTTTCAATCCGCAAAGAGATAGGGCCGTTTTTGAAATCGCGCAAGCCGATGCTCGGCAATGAGCCCCTTCAATAGAATATCGATCAGGTCCTGTTCATTGAACTCCATCGAGAGGTCGTGTACATAACTACGCAAGCGCGGTGATACACCCTTTCGGTATTGCTCTATCTGAGGGTAATTTTCATGTATAATACTGGGGTTATTGCCGCCGAGAAGAAGCTCGGGGCCATTTCGCGTAAATAGGAGCTCTTCTATAAAATCCCAAGAAGCATAAGGTACATAGTCAGCAATCGCGGTGTTGCCATAGACAAGGTTCATGATGTCTCGGCTGAAGTAGGGTGTCTGCAAACGGTAGGCCAAAGCAGTCGTTTCAAACCACGCAACTTGCCCCTCTCCAATAGATGAAACAAGGAAATCTCGGTCGAATCCAGCCAGCAGGCTGGTTAGTTCATAGACAAAGATTTGAACCATGTTCTCAGTGAGCACCGAAGAAGAGCGGAGGTTTTCTGCTGCCTCCGAGATTCGGGAAATTGCGGCATTGACCACATCATCATTTCCCTCGAAATCCCGACGAACGAGCTGATCTGCCACTCCATAGATGTAAACCATTGACCGAAGCTTTGCAGAATCTCCGGCGGCGTCGGGGCACGCGTAGAGATTAGTATGCGGCTGGAACAAAAATCCATCCATGCCCAAACTGTTGAGAATGCGCTCATAGGCATTGCTACCCTCGTCAACCTTGTGATCGTGAACCAATACATCGCTCACCACTTCTGGCCGAAATATGGGCACTCCCGATGCCGTCGGAAACTCCCAGATAAGAAAGGCAACTGGGCCTCCACTGTCGTGACAATCCGAGGTGTTCAGCATAGCCCATCCTGGACCAGCGACATCGCCACCAAGTCGGCCTCGGACTCGAATTGCCTTAGTAATCCGTGCTGGTGCTTGATCAAATACTTCAAATTTATATTCGATATCCCCCGTTATGGGCCACACCTGCCAGGTGGACGTTTCACAATCCAACTTATCGCCCAGAAAGCACGACCAGCGCATTTCAGCCCGATCTCGCGACTGCACCGCGTCATCACGATAGGTTTCTATCCCGTCGACAAAATGCGCAAAGCTACTCCGTCCAAAGTGGTACTCGAGTCCCTTGTAAGTTGCTTCTGCCGCCGTGGCGCTCAGGGCAGATTGAAGTGCTGACAAATAGTCTTGATGTGCGTCGATCGTACTGAAGAGTTGTGACTGATATGCTCGGAGCTTATCTTCATCTACATCGATAAAGAGAGCTCGCCTCTGACCTTCCAGTTTGACCATCTCCGTAAGGTAGGCCGTTGGGTAAAGCGTTGTAGCGATGCGCTCCTGTTGAGCATTATCGTACTGACCCGAAAATTCGAGAATTTCGGCGCGTGACGCCTTCAATGCCGAAATCGCCTGTTTCATCTCAATCAGATCGACGGCAGGCCAAGCGTAAAGCGGATTGACCTGCGTTAGATACGCATAGCGACTCAAGCGAAGTTCTTCCGTCACCTCCTGCGCGTAGCCCCCCTCGCCCAGTGCAGAGGCTACAATTAGCGTGAGAAAATAAAGCTTTGTTTTAACCTTGAGGCGTATAAAATTCATCTCAGCAATCTACTCAAGCTTGCTGAGTTCTACGATAACTGCTCGGGCAGCCGAATACTGGGTATCCATCATGTCAAACTCCGAGGATATCTGATCCAGTTTCCAGTTCAGTGTCTCGCTCTGCCTCAACAGCTGACTGAAACCGACATCATCCAACAGCTTGGTGTTTATGGAGAATATCATCTTTCCAGACGGCTTAAGAATGCGATTCAGCTCTGGAAAGACCGCAGAGTCAACGTGACCTACTGTAAATATCCCAGATGCTACGATCGCATCAAAGCTGTTACCATCAAATGAGAGCCTATCTCCTAGGTAGCCCACTTGATAGGATTGATAAGCCCCTTTGCCTTTAGCTACCTTAAGCATCTCCTCGGAAGGGTCAAATGCCGTAAGGTTCTGGAAACCCGCTGCTTTGAGCGCCTCACCGATCATCCCGGTCCCCGCGCCAACGTCAAGAATAGTAACGCTTCGATCCTTGATCGAAACCGCACAAGCCTGAGCTACTCTACCGGGTTGTGCAGAATTGCGTTCCTGTGCGTGTGAATCGTACAGCGAGGCCCACTCATCATAAATCGACGTCAACTCTTCGCGAGAGCTAGCCTTGTAGGTCTTAGCAAGCAAGTCAGCGTTTTTAGCTGTTTCAGGCATCATTCGTTTCCATAACTTTGTACATTTCAATCACAGCCACTGAACCCCAAATAACTCATCTGGGCAATGACTTGGCAGTTTTCTTTCCAGGTTTGCCGTCCACCCGAAAATTTCCTTTGCAGTTCGATGTTTGCTAGCAGCAATTGAGACAAGGCCTCCTTTGTCGCCTGCTTGTCCGCATTGCGTGCCACAACAAATTCGATGAGTGGACGGTCGAGCGAGTTTATACCCGAAACCTTTCGACCAAAGAAAATTGGGGCAAACGATACTTCCAATGCACTCATCGTCACCGCAAATCCACGAAGAAAGCCATGCTTTTCGAGGGTTTCGTCAAAACCCTGTCCTTTGAGCCGCGCATCCACAACCGTACGTGGTTGATAAAGTAGTGGATGATCACCGCAGACCGCATTGAAATACGCCCCGGTTAACACAAAGTATCTGCAATGTGCGAAACCTTTCTCAAGCGTATTGAGCATGATTGCAATGCCATCACGGTCAATGTTCAGATCGAACCATGATGAGTAAACGCCGCCTGCGGACAGCCGGGATTTCGCCAAGGTCAGAAAATTAACGGTATAGAGTTTTGAAGCCGCATAGTATTTGGGGCTGGTCACCGTGTTTATGATTGCGTCGTATTGCACGTCAGAGTTTAGCAACGTTGATATGCCGTCCTGCAGGCTAACGGTCACATCGGAGCGATGCATTACTCCGTAATTCTCTTCTTCAAAGTGTTTTGGGATGTTCAAAATAGCTGGATTGATCTCAACGACATCCGTTTGGTCGAAAATGCGTGCAGAGGCACCCGCGGAAATCCCTGTTCCAAGGCCGAGCACCAATGCCCTTTCTATATTCTCAACAAAGAGCGCAGGCGTCGCGCCAACAATCGTTTCATGTAGGTCAGATTTCCCGTGGGGCCCAAAACTCAGGCTGTGATACCCATTAAAGACCAAAGATCGCCCCCCCATCTGGAAAGACAAAAGTGACGCACTTTGGTCATATGCTTTGTAAGTAATAGCATCTTCAAAATTTCGGAGACGCTCTTCCAATTGGCTTGGCTGCATAAGAACACGATAGCCCAAGAGCAGTTCTGTATATGGCCAAATCTTAACACTCGCAAAGATCAAGGCCGTCGCTATTACTGAACCTTTCAGAATATCGAAGACGGCAGGCAGTTTGCCAAAGGCAAGCATCGCTGCACATAGCAATAAGCCCGCCATACCAATGCCGATTTGTGGGAGTTCGAACATGCGATAAAGCGCCACAAACATTGCCAGAGCACCTAGGCCGTTGCCCAGGCTGGAGATCGCTAGAAATTGCCCAGATACTTCCACGTCATCAAGTTCACTGCCAAGAACCGCCAAAGGCACAAGGGCTCCAAACAGGATAAAGAGTGGAAGAGGAAACCCTGCGAGCAAGAGTATTTTGAGAAAAATCTCAGTCGCGTCACTGATCGGCCAGCCTGCAACCGAAGACCATCCTTGAACCATAGCGGGTACAAGGACCAGTAGCGCGAGCATAAGGACTACTAGACCAAAGATTGCATCGACAAATCCTATCAACCGGCGAAACGCTAACCCAGCGCCAATCGCGACACCTACTATGGCTGAAGCCAGGATGATGGCAAAATTCTCATGCAGGGGACCAAAGATTGAGAAGGACATCTGCAATATGAACAGCTGGAAAACGCCGCTGGCAAAGCTTGCCAGGAACAAAGCTCCGCCAACACGTCGACAAACCCGCAATTTGACGCGCTCATTTTTGTGCGTCCCTTGGTTTGGGGCCAAAATCAATAAAGCGGAACCAACTATAAGATTCAGGCCTCCGACGAAGTAGAAAGTCACTTGGAGACCAAAATGACGAAACAGGACAAATTCTACGGCAAGAACGCTCATGAATGCGCCGACATTGTACAGGCCATAGATGCGAGCGAAGCCGTTACCTCCGACGTCTGTTTCACGCCTCGCATAGACGGAAAACAATGGCACACAGGTTCCGATCAGGAACGCAGGAATGCCAAGTAGAACACTGAGCTTTACGGCATTCATCCAGGGCGATTCCGCGAGACCCGCTATTTGAAAGCCCCAGTACGAAAACGCTGTTGCGACAAAGAAAGCATAGACACCGATGGCGACCTCAATCCAGGCTAGCCACCTTAAAAACCTAAAGCTTTGCCATGCACCAAACGACATCCCCAAGAATACCGCGCAGAGCGTTACACCACTGATGAGAAAACTGTCACCGAAGTAATTTGAAAACACCCTGATATAAAGAAGCTCGTAAGCGAGTCCGCAAGCGCCGGACAACGCAGCCAACATCGTAATGCACCCCGTTGAGGACAAAAGAGTGGGGCGGATTGTTGCGAAGGAAGACAAAGCTCAACATTTCCAATATTGGGGAGGGTGGTACATTCCTACGATTAGCAGACCCTTAGGTGACCAACCAGCCACCAAAGCTATACTCAGCTAAATCATAAATGCGCAAACAACACATCAAAAACTCAACAATCCTTCCCTTTAAGCAGTTGTTCGGCTTTGATGATGTGACCGCCGCCCCCCGACGGCAACAATGTGCCAAGGTGGGCGGTCACATCATCAAAGCCTTAGGTGGAGTTAAGTCTCCCTCTCGAAGCCAAAGCAAGGGGAACCGGTTTCCGTACTGTTGATCTTCGTATAGGATAGACGCACCCCCATCCGGTCTGGACCCAGACAGATTCTTGTCCCATGCTCCGCAAAACATGACATATAGAAAGTTCGATGCCTTTCCCCCTGCCTCTCCGTCCACTCCCGGCTCCGCGCGAAACCGTCCCGTCCTTTCTCTCGCGTTTCGCCGCGATGAATGCAGCGAAGATGAGCGACTTCTCCATCGATCTCGGCTATCAGATTCGCCGTTTTCTGGAGTTGGATACCACCGCCCTTGATCGGCTGGCCGAGGCAGCGGGGCTGGAACCTGCGATACGCGATGATCTTGTGTCTTGGACCGGTGTGCCCGTCGGCGATGTCAGGATGTCTTTCAGGGGCGAGGCCTATGTCTCGCGTGCCCTGCGCAATCCGGTCATTCGGGGCTGCCCTTTATGCCTGCGAGAAGATGCTAGGGCGGCGCCTAGCCATCCGGAGCGGTTGATGGCGATGCGGGGCGACTGGCTGTTGCGTTCTGTCAATCTCTGCTGCCACCACCACCACCCCCTCGTGCCGCTTTGGCAGGTCGCCAAGCCCGCCGAGAGGTTCGACAGCGCAACCCGGTTGCGCGATCTCGCCCCCGAAATCATGGCCGGGGCATTTGACCAACCCCGCTCTGCACCGACAAATTATGATCTCTGGCTCGATACCCGCCTCGATACCGGCGAGGATCCGACCTGGCTTGCCGCGCATGATGTGTATGCGGTGGCCACGATCTGCGCACTCTTTGGGACAGCCTTACTGCAACATCGCCCGCCCGAAACTAGCCGTGGCGACAGACAGGAGGCTGAGGCGCAAGCAGCCGGTTTCGCTGTGCTATCGCAAGGAGAGGCAGCCTTCCGCGAAGCCCTGCGGGACCTCGCCCGAAGCAGTGGCGGCACGCAGATCGCGCCGCGACAGACTTTCGGAAAGCTGTATGTCGCGCTCGACGACTATCTGACAGATGCAGCCTTCGATCCGTTTCGCACCATGCTGCGGGAGTGCATTCTCGAGACCTGGCCGGTTGCCGCCGGTGAGCGAGTCTTGGGCGAAGTGCTGCCGGCGCGGCGCCTGCATAACCCCAGCACGGCGGCGACGGAGATCGGGGTCTCAAAAAAACTGGTCGAGCAGATCCTGACCGATGCAGGGGCATTACCTGCAGCGGATCCTCGCCCCTCCGCGCTGCGCACCTTCGATGCCTCCGAATATGCGTGGCTTTTGGCCGAGATTCCAGCGCTGGTTGGACGGGGCGACATGCTGGCGGCCATAGGTGCTACCGAAGCCCAGCTTCGCACCCTACGGGACGAGAATATCATTCGCCCACTGACCAAGCACCCTCGCGTCAAGGCGCCTTGGCGACTCGCCGACGGACTGGCGCTGGTCGCGGAACTGCGCGCCTTGACGCAACCCGGTCCGACCGATGGCTCTGGATGGGAGGTGCTCCAGTTCGCGAAACAGCGCACCGGCCTGCCGGTTGGCGCAATGCTGAATGCCATCAGGGAGAGGCGCATGAGGCTTGCGCGCGATCCCCGGCAATCGGGTTATCGATCGTTCATGGTTCTGAAGGCCGAGGTCGACAGCTTGGCTGGAGCGCGTCCTCATGTCCGGCGTCGCGACAACACAACTCCGGCCGGGCAACCAGCCTCGGTCTTTGCCAACAGCATCGGCATGAGGCGCAGAGGCTGGTATCCGGCACTGCATGAAGCCGGCCATGCGCCCGCTTTCTGGATCCGGCACCCTGTGACGCGGCGGGCCGTTCTTTATGT
>TARA_R110002012_G_C11676448_1_pt1 | contig 26074 bp, 25 predicted proteins | sample TARA_R110002012 | Tara Oceans TARA_R110002012 (sample SAMEA4396515) | marine metagenome | biome: Westerlies Biome; feature: [DCM] deep chlorophyll maximum layer (ENVO:01000326); material: water (ENVO:00002006), including particulate matter (ENVO:01000060) such as... | depth 40 m | reverse complement strand
CCCGAACTTGTCGAAATTCTGCAAAAACTGCTTCTTGGCGGACTGTCAAAGTAAGGTCACGTGGTCGATCGCACGCCGGAAAGCCTGCTCAGGGGGCAGTTAACCTGTTTGATGCCGGACTTTTTTTGACGTCTCTCACTACAGGTGCCATTCGCTATAACAAATTGACTTCGGCATAGCGAATGCTGTACTGGACGCAAACGGTGTAGAGATGCGCATCCCGAAATCAGGCTAGAAACATGACTGTAGGTATCGAAGTAGGTATTTTTAAACTATTCATAAGGGCTGTTGAGCAATTCGTCCGAGGTCGATTAATACCGCCAGAACGACAGCACGAAACTGTCCGGATTGAGACGCTCTGCTATGGCGCGTTGAACTTCCAGTTGATGATCGGCACGAATGTGAAAATCGGCTCGCGGTGCCCGATTATGGACGACGGAATCAAAGAGCGGAAGGAACGGGGGCTGCCGGGGATCGCCAATTGCGATACGCCGAGTATCACGGCGGCGAAGCCGGACCGCAAGATGGATGAGCGCGTCTCGAAAATATTCGATGCGCTTATTGTCAACGCACACGGGTCGGATCCGGTGACCCTGGGCGGGACCGATCGCTTAAAAAAAGGCTTTCGCACGGCGATGGGAGTATTGGATAGCGGCCGTACCCGTTCCGGTGCGGGATATACGCCAGAAGACAACATCGAACTCCTATACCGCAATGCGCAGTTGCTGCGCTTCGATAGGGTCATCCGCCAGATCCAGCAGACAATCACTGGGCGGCGCAATCTGACCGGGTGGGCAGCATGACAACAGGGGGCGATGCAACGCGAAAGCTGGACCAGATGCCGCCGCAGTCGAATTATGCCGAGCTGACCGGAATCGATATCGTGTCGGTCGCGCTTGATTGCGCCGTGTGCAGCATGAAAGTGACCGATGCCCTGGCCAACCGCAACGGGGTGCTGCACGGCGGAGCTTTGATGACGCTTGCCGATAATGTGGCAGGGACGTTGGCATTCATCAATCTGCCTGCGGACAAAACGAACACCACCATTGAAAGCAAGACTAATTTTATGCGCGGCGTGCATGTCGGAGACACAGTGACCGCGCGTTGCGAGGCGTTGCAGATCGGCCGTACGTTAATGGTTCTTCAGGTCACCACGACACGCGGCGACGGAAAAATTGCGGCGGTCACAACCCAGACACATATGATTCTCAACTGGTCCAAGTGACCAGACGTAAAGAAAAAAAGGAAAATCCGTGACACACACCAATGCAATAAAAGTGGGTCCGCAGGCGACCTATGAACATTATCTGGCACAAGGAAAGTTCATGATCCAGCGGGCAAAAAACACAGGAGAGTACGTGTTCTTTCCTCGCGCCATTACGCCGACGGGTGCGACAGATCTGGAATGGGTGCAACCCGCAGGGACAGGAACCGTCTATGCGATTACCGTCAACCGCGGACGATCGGGGTCCACAAATGTGGCCCTGATCGAGCTGGATGAAGGGGTACGGATGATGTCCACGCTGCCCGATGTTGAAACCGCCCCGATTGGAGCACGTGTTGTTGCGCGGATTGAAGAGGCCGAAGCCGGCAATCGCGTGGTTTTTGATATGGCTGAAGGAGAGGCGGCATGAGCGCGCAAGATATTCGCGGAAAATCCGCAATCGTGGGCATGGCAACCGCCGGTATAGGTGAGGCACATGGCTTTTCGGCGATGGAATTGCTGGGTCAGGCGGCCGTTGCGGCCGTTGCGGATGCTGGCCTGCGAATGCAGGATATTGACGGCGTTTTTGCCGCCACCAGCGCACACGCTTTTCCAACAATGAGCGTGGTGGAGCATCTAGGCCTAAGGCCTCGCTATTTCGACAGCACCAATGTGGGCGGGTCCAGCTTCGAGTTGCACTTGCTTCAGGCAACCCTCGCGCTTGAGGCGGGGCTGTGTGATGCGGCGCTGGTCTGCTACGGATCGAACCAGCGGACGGCGGGTGGGCGACTTGTCTCGATGAGCGAACCGCAGTGGCACGAAACGCCCTACAACCCGCGCCACCCGATCACCGCTTATGGCCTTGCGGCCAGCCGGCACATGCATACCTATGGCACGACCCGCGAACAGTTGGCCGACGTGGCGCTGGCGGCGCGGAGTTGGGCAAACCTCAATCCCGACGCTTTTGCGCGCGGCCCTTTGACAAAAGACGAAATTCTGTCGTCGCGCATGATTTCAGATCCGCTGACTAAGGCGGATTGCTGCCTGGTGACGGACGGTGCTGCGGCCTGTGTGCTGACCCGTGCTCATCGCGCGAAGGACCTCCATGCCAAGCCGGTTTATTTCCTGGGTGCCGGGGCGGCGAACTATCACCGCTCTATCGTTGCCATGCCTGATCTGACGACCACGGCGGCAGCCGATAGCGGCCCCAGAGCATTGGAGATGGCCGGCGTCACGCGCAAGGATCTTGATCTGGTGATGCTTTATGATGCGTTCACGATCAACACGATCCTGTTCCTCGAAGATCTTGGGTTCTGTGCCAAAGGCGAGGGCGGCGCGTTTGTCGAGGACGGGCGCATCGCACCAGGCGGAGATCTGGCGGTCAACACCAATGGCGGTGGGCTGTCCTGCGTGCATCCGGGCATGTACGGCCTGTTCCTGATTGCGGAGGCCGTGGCGCAAATCCGTGGCGAGACCGGCGAGCGACAAGTTGAGAATTGCAACCTTGCGTTATGTCACGGCAATGGGGGCACCCTGTCCAGCCAGTGCACGGCGATACTTGGATCGGAGGCGACATTATGAAAGACCTGAGTCATATTGATGGATTGCTGGCACCGCGTTCGATCGCGGTGATCGGGGCATCTGAAGACGTTACGCGGATTGGTGGGCGTCCGATCGCCGCAATGCTGAAGGCCGGGTACACAGGGCGCATCCTTCCGGTGAACCCCAAGCGCGAGACCGTGCAGGGATTGAAATGCTATGCTAGCATCGACGACTTGCCCGAAGCGCCTGACGCGGCTCTGATTGCGGTGCCGGCCCGTCTGGTGCCCGAAACAATCGAGGCCCTGGGCCGCAAGGGATGCAAGGCAGCTACCTTGTTTTCGGCAGGGTTCGCCGAAGTCGGAGAGGAAGGCGTTGCCGCGCAAATAGAGCTGGTAGCGCTGGCGCATAAACATGGCATTCGCCTGCTGGGGCCGAATACACTTGGTGTCTACAACGTCGATATTGGCTATTACGGGACGTTCTCGTCTTCGCTTGATACCGGCCATCCGCGGCCCGGCAACATTGGTATTGCCAGCCAGTCGGGCGCGTTCGGCGCACACCTGGGGGCACTGGCGCGCGACCGTGCGCTTGGGGCGTCAGTGCTTATCACGACGGGCAATGAGGCCGACATCACCGTTGCGGATGCGATTCACTGGATGGCGCAGCGTGACGGTATCGACGTCATTTGTGCCTATATGGAGGCGGTGACCGATCCGGTCAGCTTGCTTGCTGCGCTGGAGGCTGCGCGCGATGCGGGCAAGCCGGTCATTGCACTGAAGGCGGGCCGTTCGGCCGTGGGTGCGCAGGCTGCGGCCTCGCATACCGCATCGTTGACCGGTGATGCCGTTGTCGCCGACGCGGTGCTTCACGATCATGGCGTCATCATCGTGCGTGATCCTGAATCCATGATGGACATCGCCTATGCCGCCTCGAAAAAGGTGCTCCCTTCGGTGCATTCACTGGGTGTCATTACTGTCAGTGGCGGCGCAGGCATTGTGATCAGCGACGAGGCCGAGCGCATCGGCCTGCCCATGCCCGCGATGCCGGATGCGGCGCAGGCGCGGCTCAAGGCACTTCTTCCTTATGCCTCGCCGGTCAATCCGCTGGACTGCACGGCACAGGCGCTAAACGATCCGTCCTTGCTTGAATCCTTCACGCGCGCCGCGCTAGAGGATGGCGGCTATGGCGCGGTTTTGTGTTTCTTGACCTATGTCGCAGGCAGCCCCGCAGTCTCGGATACAATCCTGGCGGCAATGAAACCGCTGCGCGCGGCCTACCCGGATCGGATTATTGCGTTCTGCGCGCTTGGTGCGCCAGAGGTGCTCGAGCGCTATGACGACGAAGGCATATTGGTGTTCAATGACCCGTGCCGGGCAACGCGGGCCATCCACGCAATCTGTAATGCGGGCGCGACGCTGGCAGGGGACCGACCAGCAAAGATGCCCGTACCCGACAAGATTGCTCTGCCGGACTGCGCACCGGATGAGGCGGAGGCCAAGAATATCCTGACAAAAGCGGGCATTGCCTGCGCGCCCGAGACCAGAACCAAGGACGTAGAAGAGGCCGTCACGGCGGCAGAGGCGTTGGGCTTTCCTGTCGTCATGAAAATCCTGTCGCCCGATATTATCCACAAATCCGATATTGGCGCGGTAAAGCTGAACATCGGCTCAGCTGAAGATGTGCGAATGGCCTTTGACGAAATCATGCAGGCGGCCAAAACCCACGTTCCTGACGCTGCAATCGGCGGGATTTTGGTGGCCAAGCAACTATCGGGCGGGGTCGAGTGCCTGATGGGGATTAACCGCGACCCGACATTCGGTCCGGTGGCTGTCTTTGGTCTGGGTGGCATTTTCGTAGAGCTTCTGGATGACGTGGCCCTGCGGACCTGTCCGTTTGACGTGGCGACGGCGCGGGACATGATCCTGTCCATTCGTGGTGCGCCCATCCTCAAAGGTGCCAGAGGACAGGAGGCCTCCGATATAGATGCGTTGGCGCAAATGCTGTCGAAGCTGTCGATTTTTGCAGCAGCGGCAGGAGCGCGTTTGCTCTCAATTGATCTGAACCCGGTTTTGGCTCTGCCGCAGGGGCAGGGGGCCTATGCCCTTGATGCTGTGATCGAACTGAACGAAGAGGCAAGCTGATATGGCAATTGACCGCAATCATCTTATGAATTTCAACATTCCCGAAGTCCGCCAAAGCTATGGGCCGCGGGATGTTGCGCAATATGCGCTGTCTATCGGCATGGGGCAGGACCCGATGGATATGCCCCAACTGTCGTATGTTGGGGGGCTGCAAGATGATATCCGTGTGATGCCCGCAATTGCGAATGTTCTTGGTCACCCCGGATTTTGGCTGTCCGATCCGGCAACGGGCGTTGATGCCCTGCGTCTGGTCCATGGCGAACAGGGAATGACGGTTCATGCGCCCATTCCGGTTGCGGCGACGATCCGTGCCAAAACGCGCGTAACCGGGCTGATTGACAAGGGCGAAGGGCGGGGCGCGTTGCTTTACTCGGAGAAAGAAATCTTTGACGACGCGACGGGCGCGCATCTTGCGACCTGCCGCGGAACGACGTTCTTGCGCGGGGACGGCGGGTTCGGGGGACCATCGGACACGGCCAAGCCGGTTCACCAGCTTCCCGAAACCGCGCCGGACCATGTCTTTGAAACCAGCACCCGCCCCGAGCAGGCGCTGATCTATCGCTGGAACGGCGACACCAATCCGCTGCACCTTGATCCGCGCGTGGCAGAAGGGGCCGGCTTTGAGCGACCGATCCTGCACGGTCTTTGCACCTTCGGTTGCGCCGCACATGCGTTGCTTGCGACGCTGTGTGATTACGACGCTGCGCGCTTTGGTGCGATGGATGCACGGTTTACCGCCCATGTATTTCCCGGCGAGACGCTGCGCACGGAGGTCTGGAAGGACGGGTCGTTCCGGACTTGCGCGGTGGAGCGGGACAAGGTTGTGATTGGGAACGGCAAGTTCCAATACAGTGAGGCCTGATGCCTATTGATCTCGAAACACGCGATGGCGGTCTGCTGGTGATCAGCCTGAACGAGCCGGTTCGCCGTAACCCGGTGGGTCATCCGGTGCGTCAGGAACTGGTTCAGATCCTGTCACAAGCCGAGAGAGATGTTGACGTGCGCGCCGTGGTTTTGACGGGCAAGGGCGGCCATTTTTCGTCCGGGGGTGATATCCGCGACCAGGGTATGTGTAGCATTGCCCAGCAGCGGGAACGCTTTGCCACGGTGAAGGACATGATCGGACGAATGGTTCGGTTTCCCAAACCTCTGGTGGTGGCGGTCGAAGGTTGGGCGGCGGGGGCCGGATTTGGGCTGGCGATGGCTTGCCCGATGGTTGTTGCCTCGCGGGGCGCGATGTTTGTGGCGGGTTTCACCAGGGTCGGTGTGATCCCCGACATGGGTTTACTTGCCACGTTACCCGCACGGGTTGGACCGGCAAAAGCCCGCAGGATCATCATGAGCAATCGCAAGATCACGGCTGATGAAGCGCTTGCCAGCGGTCTTGTTGACGCGCTTGCTGACGAAGGGCAGGCGGTGGAAATGGCCTGTGCACTGGCGTCGGAAGAAGCAGAAGTAGCCCCTTTGCCACGACAGTACATCGCCGACTGGTTCGCCCGCGACGTGGATGCCGCGCTTGAATATGAACGCCAGCTTCAGCCGATATTGCTTAACAGTGCTGATGCTGCCGAAGGAAGATCCGCGTTTTTCGAGAAACGCACGCCCCATTTCAAAGGGTGCTGAGAACCGGATGCCAGGTGCCTCAACCCCAGTCAATGGCGGTGTCCGCCGGTTGCGCAGTGGTCTTCTGACGTTTGTTTTGGCCGCTGCCGTCGGGCTGATTTTTGTGGATGCACCGTGGCTTATTCTCACGGCGGGGATGGCGCTGGGCCTATTTCTGGCGCTTGGCTGGCGCCTGTTCAGCATCGCCACTTGGGTTGCCGTGCTGTTGTCCGGCGGCGCGCTGATTGTCGCGCTCTGGCGTGATGTTCCCTCAGAGGTCTTGATGGATGCAATCGGGCGCTCATTGTTCTTGGGGGCCCTGATCATTCTTCTGGGCACGCTGCGATCCGCCGCGATGATGGCACCAGAAGTCGGCGAGGCAGGTGTCTATTTGACAGGGCAACCGCCCTCACGGCGCTATTTGGCGCTGTCGTTTGGTGGGCATTTATTCGGGGTCCTGATCAACTTTGGCGGCTTGGTCATTCTGCTTGATCTGGCCAAACGCGCGCTTGCGGAGCCGTCAACGATGCAGTTGCCCCCTGATTTGCAGGAGGCAAGGTTACGCCGGATGACGCTTGCCATTATCCGGGGGTTCAGTCTGATCTCGTTATGGTCGCCATTTGGGTTTGCCGCAAATGTTGTGCTCATTACATTGCCCAGCCTGTCCTATTTTGACTTCGGACCATTCGGGTTTGCCATAAGTTTTGTCTTCATTGCGATTGGTTGGAGCCTTGATCGTGTGCAGAACCGGCGGCTGTCGCAGCGAGCCGTGACAGGGCGGCGGCCACAGGTGACCAGCTGGAGAGGGGCGGCGCTATTGGTGGGGCATGTGGTGATATTGGGTTTGTCGATTGTTACCATGCACGAAGTGTCATCACTGACATTTCAGGAATCCCTGCTGCTGCTAGCGCCTTGCTACGCGATCTTCTGGTCAGCGCTCTCGTCGCGAAAATTAACGGGCGGGCCATGGAAGACAATCAATGCGACACTCCTGGACAGCTGGCGCCGGATGCCTGCCACGGCGGGTGAAGTGGGCGTGTTTGCGGCCGCAGGGTTCCTGTCCGTGGTTTTGATCGCCGTCATTCCTGTGGATGGATTGCGGGACTTTTTCGCGGATTTATCCCTTGGGCCGGTTACATTGGCGCTGGGGCTTATGATGTCCGTCGTGGTTTTGGCCTTTGTCGGCGTGAACCCGATCGTGACCGCATCGGTGTTCGGTGCCATTGCCTCGCAATTGGCGTTGCCTGGCCTGAACGACCTGACCATCGCGCTCGCAATTATTGGCGGCTGGACGGCGGTCATCGGTCTGTCGCCTTTCATCACGACGATCGCACTGTGCGCGTCGATCATTGATCGACCGGCAGGGTTGATTGGGCCAGTTTGGAATGGCACCTATTGCGCAGTATTGCTGTTGTTCTGGGGTGCTTTACTGATGGGATTGATGCTTAGCGGTGCGATCTGAGACGTGCCACGCGACCGCGGCGCCTAATTCATTTGAACCTAACCCAGTTTTGTCCGGGCTTGTGTTGCTCTGCGGAGCCTATAGCGTCGTGCCGGACCACTCGCCCGAGCTCACGAGATGATGGACTTCTGAAATCATAAACTCTGAAAATTTTTCCGGCAACCGGGAGATCGGACGATTGAGGGGGGTCATCAGAACCAGCGTTCGGTCGATGGGGCGCTGCACAATCGGGCGGGCGACTAATTGTCCCGAACGGATATGGTGAATGACGCTGACCAAAGGCAGGATGGTACTCCCCAATCCGCGCTCGACGCATGACAGCATTGTCGGCAGAATGTCGACTTCAAGAACGACGTTCAGGTCGATCTTGGCAGTTTGGGCGATGTGTTCAACCCTGCTGCGCAGGCCATGTTCCGAATTTGGCAAGATCAGCGGCTGACGCAGGGCGTCTTGGGCGGTGATCGGCGTGTCGTCACAGTTGGGCTGGGCGGGCTGGATCAGGAAGAGATTTTCAAGAAGAATTGGCCGCGACTTAATGAATTTTGATTTCTGCCCTTCATACGCAACGCCCAGATCAATTTTGTCACGGGTCAGCCAATCCTGCACATGGCCGCTGAAGCCGGAGACGATCCGCAGGTTGACGTCCGGAAATTTCTCCATGGTGCGTATAATGAGATGGGTGGCCAAAACGTCGGCAACAGTAGGCGGCAGTCCGAGCGTGAGCGTGCCATACAGCGATTTGGGGTCGCCCTTCACCTCGGTCTGAAGGTTTTTCATATCCTCCAGGATCAGCTTTGCGCGGGAAACAAGCCGTGAGCCCTCCTCTGTCGGCGTGACACCCCGCCCATGTCGATGCAGCAGCGGAACACCAAAATTTTGTTCCAGGATTTTAACCTGACGGCTTAGTGCGGGTTGGGCAATGCCAAGGCGCTCCGCCGCGGCTGTTATACTGCTCAGTTCGACGATCACGCTAAAATTACGGAGAAGGCGGAATTCCATCTATACCCATTTTCTATTTCTGGAATGTCCATAATGCATTTGTGCTATGTGAACAAGTATCCCATTGTCATTCGAATGGAGGCGCGCCTGCTTGTCGTATTGATAGGCTTCAGCACTGGTCAATCTGCAGTATTGGGGAAAACCCGGACGGCAGGAGTGGTGCAAAGGTCCGGGTCTTCGCATTTTGGGAGGAAAATGATGAAATATTTTAACTTGCGGTCTGCACTGAGCGTGTTGGCAACCTGCGTTGCATTGCCGGCAATCAGTCAGGAACTGCCAGAAACGATGGTTTGGACTTCGTATGATGTCGGCTCGGCTGGCTATGCGGAAGCGTCGGCCATCGCGGACGCCTTTGGGAAGTCGTTTGGCACGCGCGTTCGGATTCAGCCTTCGGGCAGCGGCATTGGTCGTTTGCAACCGTTGCTGCAAGGGCGTGCAGATTATGCGTTTCTGGCGACCGAAGCCTTCTTTCTTGGCGAAGGCGCGTATGATTTCGCCACAGCAGATTGGGGCCCGCGCCAGTTGCGCGCTGTTGCCGGGCGTCCTGCGGGCATCACGCTGGTCGCTGCGGGTGACGCAGGGATCAAAACCGTTGCGGATGCGAGGGGAAAGCGGATCGCTTTTGTGGCGGGCAACCCGTCGGTGAATGTAAAATGCGAAGCGATCCTCGCGTTTGGTGGTCTGACTCTTGATGATGTTGAGGTCGTCATGTTCCCGACCTATGGCTCGGCGATGTCTTCGATGACGCGCAACGAGTCTGACGCGACCTGCACAACACCAACAACAAGCCACCTCTATGAGCTGGCCGAAAGCCCGCGCGGCATTTTTTATGCGCCGCTTGAGCCAGACAACAAAGAGGGCTGGGACAAGCTGCTCGAGGTGTTGCCTATCATGAGCCCCTCGAATGAAGATGTGGCCGCAGGCTTGCCCGAAGGTGAAACCGCAAAGATGGCCGCCTATCGCTATCCCGTGATCACGACGACGAACGAAAAATCCGCCGACGAGGTCTATGCTTTCATCAAGGCTTTGGATGAAACCTATGACCTCTATAAAAATGGCACGGCGACAATGACCCGCTGGTCGTTGGACCGGTCGGGCCGTCCGGCGATTGATGTGCCGTTCCATGAGGGTGCCGTGCGTTATCTGCGCGAGATCGGCATCTGGACTGATGAGGATGAAGCGTGGAACGTGAAACGCACCGCGCGCATGGATGCGCTGGTAAGCGCGTGGGCCGAGTTTCTCGACGCAAACGCCGGACTGGCCGAGGAAGACTTTTCCAAAGCGTGGATGGCGCGTCGCGCTGAGGTCGTCGCCGCACTTAATTGATCTGTCGAAGGCAGCTTTCGCCCCCTGGCGCCATGCGCGCCGGGGGGCTTTTACACATGCATTTTAGGACGGATCTATGACCGACAAAGGCTCACTGGACGTGGCCAAATACGCGTTAGGCGAAGCTGATGCCGCGGCAGGGCCATCAGGCCCGCTGCGCTGGCTTATCATGTTGTTGGGCGCGTCCGGCGTTCTACTGGCAGTAAATCAACAGTTTTTGCTGAATGTTTTCGGGTTCCAGCCGCTTGGGAACGCATACCTGTATTACCTGATCGGGATTTTTCTGGCGGTTGCTTTTCTGTCGGTCCCTATGAAGGCTGGCCCATCAATGGGTCCGATCTGGCTGAACTCCGGGCTGGCTGTGCTTGCGCTTGTCAGCGCGGGGTGGCTTGGCAATCACGGTTTGGACATCATCCAGCGAGGGTGGGAATATGAAGCCCCCCTGACCGCAGATATCATGGCCGCTATTCTGCTGGTGCTGGTTCTGGAGGGTATACGGCGTGCTGGCGGTTCTGTGTTGCTTATAACCGCGCTGTTGTTTGGGACATTCCCGCTTTATGCCGGACACATGCCGGGCTTCCTTTGGGGCACACAGTTCTCGCTATTGGAAACTGTACGGGCCCATGTTCTCGGGGTCGAGAGCGTCGTTGGAATTCCGATGCAGGTTGTGGCCGAGCTAGTGATCGGGTTTGTCATTTTCGGCTCTGTTCTTGTTGTGACCAAGGGCAGCGAATTTTTCATGGATCTGGCGGCTGCGTTGCTGGGCCATCGCAGGGGGGGACCTGCCAAGGTTGCCGTTCTGGGATCGGGTATTTTAGGGTCCCTGTCGGGGAGCGTGATCTCCAATATCCTCACATCCGCCCCGTTTTCAATTCCAACCATGCGCCGTGTCGGATATCCGGCAAGCTATGCCGCCGCGATCGAGGCCTGTGCCTCGACGGGAGCTACGTTGATGCCGCCAGTGATGGGGACTGTTGCTTTCGTTATGGCCTCATTTCTGGGCGTGCAATACTCTACAATCGTGATTGCGGCGATCATTCCGGCCCTGATGTTCTATGTGGCGTTGCTGTTGCAGGTTGACATGTTCGCGGCACGCAATGGGCTGCAAGGTCTGCCCCGTTCCGAGATACCGAAAGTCTGGCCCGTGCTGATAAGAGGTTGGCCCTATCTACTGAGCCTTGCTGTTCTCATCTATGTGCTGATGGTGCTTCGGCTTGAGTCGCGGTCGCCTTACTATGCTTCGGTCGTGATGCTGGTCGCGACATCGTTCCGCAAGGACAGCCGCCTCACGCTGGTGCGCGCTCAACTTCTGCTGATGGATATTTCTGTCAATGTAGCCAAACTGGTCGCAGTTCTGGCCGGTATTGGGCTGGTTGTTGGCGGGCTTTCTTACACAGGTGTGGCGGGCGCATTCTCGCGAGAGTTACTTCTCTATGCGGATGGGAATGTGCCGTTGATGTTGCTTGCCGGCGCAGTTACCAGTTTCGTGCTGGGGATGGGGATGACGGTGACGGCGTGCTACATCTTCCTGTCAATTTTGTTGGCACCGGCATTGATACAAGCAGGGCTTAATCCTTTGGCCAGCCACTTGTTCATTCTCTACTGGGGTATGCTGTCCTACATCACGCCGCCCGTCGCGCTGGCGGCCATCACCGCGGCGCACGTGGCTGGCTCCAAGCCGATGGAGACAGGGTTTCGGGCGATGCGTCTGGGGCTGCCTCTGTTCATTCTGCCCTTTATCTTTGTTTATGACCCCGCCCTGATCATGGTGGGCAGCGTCATTAACATCGTAGAGCGGATCGCGCTGACATTGATTGCCATCTGGGCGATTACGTCGGCCTTCGAGAGCTGGATTTACGGGGTCGGCCAGATTGGCCTGACCAGCCGCGGCCTGTTTTTGGCGGGTGGCCTGTTAATCATCGTGCCCGTGTTCATAACCGGCCTTGTGGGTGCGGCTCTTTTGATTGCGGTGATCGCAGTGAATTTGATCCTGCAACGCCGCAAGAACGCAGCAAACCTTTAAGGAGTGGGGCCATGGATAAGCGGTGCAAGGATCTGGTCGAGGCTGTTGACCCAATAAAAGACGGCGCGCGGATTATGATTGGCGGTTTCGGATCGTCAGGTATTCCTTTTGGTCTGATTGATGCGCTTTTGGGAAATGGCGCGCGGGGGCTTACCATTATCGCTAATAATGCGGGGGCGGGCGAAACGGGTATCGCCAAGCTGCTCAAGGAAAAACGGGTGGCGAAGGTCATTTGCTCTTACCCGCGTACACCTGGTTCCATCTGGTTCGAAAAGCGGTACGAGGCCGACGAAATCGAACTGGAGATCGTTCCGCAAGGTACGCTTGCAGAGCGTATCCGCGCAGCGGGGGCGGGCATTGGCGGTTTTCTGACGCCCACAGGGTATGGCACGCTGTTGGCCGAGGGCAAAGAAACGCGCGTCATCGACGGACGCGGCTTTGTCATGGAGCAACCCCTGCCTGCGGACTTTGCGCTGCTGCGCGCCGAGCAGGGTGATCCTTGGGGCAACCTGAGGTATCACGGCACCGCACGGAATTTCAATCCGATCATGGCAACCGGGGCGCGCCATTCCATCGCCGAGGTCCGCCATCTTTCACCTGCCCCCCTTGAGCCTGAGCACGTTATAACGCCAGGCGTTTTCATAAAAAGTGTCGTCGAATATAAGGTGCGCCCATGATCCATCTCAGTGATAATGCCTTGGCCGCGCGTGTGGCACGCGACATTCCCGACGGCTCGTATGTGAACCTAGGGATCGGAAAGCCGACCCATGTGTCCGCCCATATGCCTGAAGGCCGCGAGGTCATCTATCATTCCGAAAACGGGATACTGGGCGTAGGCCCCACGCCGCCCGACGGTCAGGAGGATCCCGAGATGATCGACGCGAGTAAGCGGTTCATCACGGCCGCACCTGGAGCGTCATTCTTCGAGCACTCGGATAGTTTTATGATGATGCGGGGCGGGCATCTCGATATTGCTGTTCTGGGCGCGTATCAGGTGGCCGAGAACGGGGATCTGGCAAACTGGGCGACGCTTGACCAGAAGTTTCCGCCAGCCGTTGGCGGTGCGATGGACCTTGTGGTCGGGGTGCCCACGATTTTTGTGATGATGCGACACACCAACCGCGATGGCAGCCCCAAACTGATGCGCAAATGCACATATCCGCTGACCGGATTGGGTGTGGTCAATCGGGTCTACACCGATCTTGCGGTGCTTGATGTGACCAAAGACGGGTTCCGCCTGGTTGAGCTGACAGAGGGAAACACGGTTGCGGATGTCCAATCCGCCACCGAAGCGACCATTCACACATAGGGCCTTTAACCGCGATATGTGTGAATGGTCATTGCAAGAGGCTTGGCAGATATAGAACCAGATCCGGAAAGGCGACCATAAGGCCAAGGATCAAGATGTCCGCAAAAATGAACCACATCACACCGCGGAAAATCGTGCTAGTGGATATCTGCTCGCCCATCACACTTTTCAGCACAAAGACGTTCAGTCCGATTGGCGGAGTGATCATCCCAATCTCCAGTAGCTTGACGACCAGAATACCGAACCACAGCAGGTTAATTTCGGCGGTTTCGATCAGCGGTAGCAGGATCGGCATTGTCAGCAGCATCGCCCCGATCGGCTCCAGAAACATACCCAGCAGAATATAGAGCAACGCCACCACCATGATCAGCAGCAACGGACTGACGCCCATTCCCTGAACGATCGCCGCGATCTCATCACCAGCCCCGGAATAGGCAAAGAACCGGGTTAGCATGCTTGCCCCGATGGCGATGATGAAGATGGAGGAAGAGATCGTAAGTGTCTCCATTAGGGAAGACCAGATTCCGCGCAAGTCGATGGAGCGTTTGAAGAACGCAATCGTCAGCGACATCGCGGCACCAACCCCACCCGCTTCCGTCGGGGTAAAGACACCGGCAAAGAGCCCGCCAAAGACGCCAAGAACCAGCACGAGGACCGGCCAAACATCCGCCAGCGCGACCAGGCGCATCTTCCAGCTGATCTCTTCCGCAATCGGGGGGGCCAGATCCGGATTGCGCACCACGCGCACGATGATCACGGCGCTATAGGCGGTTGCGGTCAGCAGGCCAACGGCCAGACCGCCAAGAAATAGCTGGCCAACCTGCACCTTGACGATGATGCCGTACAGAATGAACAGGATAGAGGGCGGGATCAGCGCGCCAATCGTCCCTGCCGCGGCGATGGATCCAGCCGCCAGACCCGGATCATAGCGATAGCGCAGCATCTCGGGCACCGCGATCCTGCCCATAGCAGCGGCGCAGGCGACCGACGACCCGGTCACAGCTGCAAAGCCTGCAGACCCCAGAACCCCGGCAATTGCCAACCCGCCCGGCAGCGCCGACAGCCACAATCGCGCCGCGCCGAACAGACCCTTGGTCAGCCCGGCATGGAAGCAGAAGAACCCCATTAGAACGAACATCGGGATCGAGGACAGATGCCAGGTTGCCGAAAAGGCGTAAGGAAAGACCCCAAGCGCGCCAAAGGCCGGGCGTTCGCCCACCAGTATAAATATCCCACCGAAGGAGACGGAAATCAGGGCCAGACCAATAGGCACCCGAAAGGCGATCAGGGCCAGAAGCACGGCAACGCCAGCATACCCTATCTGAACATCAGTCATGATGTCGGGCCTCGATTTCTGTTAGGTTTGTGTGTTGGGCGAAGGAAGGTGTCATACGGTCCCCTGGGTGGTCACGTCATTTTTGGCGGGTGGGGTATCATCCCCGTAGCCGGTGAAATAGCAGGCCAGCTTGTAAAACATAACGAGCGTGAGTAGCCCTGTACCAAGCGGTACGATGTAATAGGTCGGCCATGTCAGGATTTTATGGCCTTGCTCATAACTGAAGGTGCCTACGGAATATTTCCGCCCTGCCTCGATCAACGCGCGCCAGGTCAGCAGGCCGAACATGATCGTGCCAAGGGCACAGGCCAGCATCGCGATGAAGTCTTGCATCCTCTTGGGGAAATTCTGGACGATGATCTCGACCGAGATATGAGAATTGGCACGTTCCACCATTGCCAGCGGCAAGAAGGTCGCGAAGACCATGTAGAACTGCGAAACAATTGGAATTGTGCCCGGTAGGGGCTGGTTGAAGACGAACTTCCCGATCACATCCGCCGTGATGTGAAGCATCATCAGCGCCACGGAAATGGCCCCGATCACCGCATAGGCGCTGGCCACCGCAGCGAGTATCTTATTGGCTTGCTTCATCACATCCTCCTTATATGCGTCAAAAAAAAGGGCGGCCGCATCGCACCCGCCCCTTCAATGAATTTAGTCCATGTAGTAGGTGTCAGGCGCGACTTTCGAAAAGATTTCTGCCGCATAGACTTGCGCCAGAGCGTCTTTGTCGTTGTAGATTCCGTCAGTCAAGCCTTTCCACTTTTCAATCAGAGCGATGATGATTTCGACTTTTTCATCAACGTTCTGTAGGCCATAGTCATTGGCAAAGTTGGTCTTGATCAGCTCAATGTCCTGTGTGACGAAAGCTTCGGTCGCATCCCGCAGCGCCTGCGGTGCCTCGATGATTTCGACACCCATTTCTGTGGCCTTTTCCAGATCGGTCGCGGCATTATCTGAATAATTCACCGTCACATAGGAAGTGTTATAGGGGGCCATCGCGATCAGGCGCGCCCGGTCTTCCGCCGACATGTCATGCCATGTGTCCAGATTCACATTCAGCGCGCCAACACCGGAAAAAGATCCGCCGGGTGCATTCAGCGTGATATATTTAGTCACATCAAACAGTTGCAGGTTGCCCAATTCTGGGGCGGAAATCATCGCGCAGTCCACCACGCCCTGCGACATCGCCTCGTAGATGTCGTTGGCCGGCAGCGACACTTTGGTCCCGCCAAAGCTTTCTGCCCAACGGCCCATCGCGGCGATGGAAGAACGCATCTTTTTGCCCTTCAGGTCCTCAGCGGCGCGGATCGGAGACGTACACAGGCTGACGTATTCCGAAGTGCCCATCGCCCCCAGGAATACTTGGTTCTCACGTTTGAATTGCGCCTGACAATCGAGGCAATGCAGCATTGCGTATTCGGTGATCACTCCAGCCATCACAGCGCCCGAAGATTTGGGCGGCGTGCCGATATTGGTCAGCATCGACATTTCTGCCGGCAAGTTGATTTCGGAAAATTCTGCCGGGTAATAGGCGGTGATGACATAGCCCGCATCAGCCAGACCATCGCGCACGCCCGGTGCGGTTTCTTTCAGATTCAACAGCGAGAGTTCAAAGACCTTCAGCTTGACGTCGCCCTCGGCTGACAGCAACTCGTTGAACTCCTTGATGCCGTCGGTTGCGGCACCGCCGGGCGGAAAGCCGATGGCGTAGTTCAGGGTTTCTGCTGCAACGCCTGTGGCGCTGAGAGTAGCCACAAGGCCAAATCCCGCTGTCGTGAGCTTTAGTTTCTTCAGATAGTGCATGTATTCCTCCAGTTCGATATCATAGTGTTGGCGCCTCACTTGTTGATGACGCCGATCATCCGCACGGCATAATCGCACGGGTGTTTCGTTTTGTGGTTAGGTTGTTCTTCTATCGGTTCCCATTGCTCGCGCTGTCCTTAGCTTTGACACGTGATTTCTCCGCGTTCAGACATATTCATGGCATCCAACGCCTGAGGTGACGGCCAAGTTTTGGCAGGATCAGCACCCCGTCGCGCGCAGGCTTCATTCAAATTGCGACTCCAGGACGATAGCGAACATAGCTCACTAGGCGACCCCGAAAGGCGAAGCTTCGATTGTGCTTTGCCAGCGCTATTCGCAAAAAAACTATACCCTCCCCAGAGTTTTTTCCGCTCGTTGCCGATGGCAGAGTTTCATGTGCCAACGGCGAATCGCCGAGTCCTATAGATTTCTTATACAGAAGATCGTTCTTCCGAAGAAATAGAAAAGTTCCTGAATTCAGTTTTCATTTAGACGCACCCAAGAATTTGAAAATGCATGAATATTTTGAGCTCCCGGTGTTGCTGAGTAAGTAAATGGGCGCTGAAGCGGCTCGCCTCATGGAGCTGCCCCCTCAACCTAACCTGAGAGATGAGGTGTTTGACCTGCTGATTGGTGGCGCACACCGCCCCGCCCACGCGTTGTCCTGGCCGGTGCCTCCAAGCGGAAAGAATAGGACGGCCGAAACCTTCTGGTGTTGGAGGGCATCAAACCCCAATCTGTGTGGGGCGCATGTCGGGGGCGGGAGAACTGTCGCGAGCCCACAGATCGACCCGCCCGGTCCGTTTTGTAGGCGTACAGAAGAAGCGGCTCGGCCACACGCAACGGTTGCAATCCCAATGACGGAGCGATTTCAGCGCGCCAAGCCCGGGCAGGGGCCTGGCCTGGCGCAGAGGTGTCTCGCCTGTGCGTGATGATGTCCTCACCCTTTTCCGAGCGGCGCCTCTATTGCGAAGGTGGTCAGTATCAACCTTGTTCACAGGCTGGCTGATGGCCCGAACTCCTTACGCAGCACCTCTGTGTGTTCGCCTGTACCCGGCACCCGGCGTGACTTGATATCATCACGCACAGGCGAGGCCGGAAGTGTAGCGGTCTGGTCCCCCTCCAGTGAGATGTCGATCCGGCGCAGGGCGGGGTGGGTGGACAAATCGGGCAGGGTGGAAACATTGGCCCAGGGCAGTTTCCAGGCATCCAGCCGTTTTGTGATCTCAGCGCGGGTAAGCGTGGCGCAGACTTTGCCGATAATTTCGAACAATGACTCCAGGTTGGCGACGCGGTCCGCATTGCTGATAAACCGTTTATCCTGGGGCAGGTCAGGCATTTGCAGCACGCCCTCACAAAAGCGGAGCCATTCTGAGTGCTGCTGACAGACCAGAATGATATCGCCATCCTTACAGGAAAATTTGCCGTAAGGGGCGATCACCGTGTGCGCCAACCCAACCCGCTTGGGTGTTTTCCCGGCATAATCGTAATGCAGCAACGGCACGCTCATCAGTTCGGCCATCACATCGAACATGCGGATTTCGATCGCCTTGCCTCTGCCGCTGATGCCGCGTTCCAGCAGGGCTTCGAGCACGGCTGAATAGGCGGCAATGCCAGTGCTGAGGTCTGCGACCGAAACGCCTACCTTTACAGGCTCTTCCGGGGTTCCCGTGACGTCGCAAAGGCCACTTTCCGCCTGAATCAGCATGTCGTAAGCCAACCGTTTGGCATAAGAACTGTTCTGGTCATAGCCAAAGATATCCACCACAATCAGGCGCGGGTATTTCTCGGCCAGATCTTTCGCATCCAGCCCAAGCCGTGCCGCCGCACCGGGCGCAATGTTGCGAATAAAGACATCTGCCGTGGCGATCATGCGTTCTAGCACATCACGATCCGATGGCTCTTTTATGTTCAGCTCGGCGCTTTCCTTGCCACGGTTCAGCGATGCGAAATAAGCGCTCGTGCCTTTCACAACGGCATCATAATGGCGCGCGGTTTCTCCGCCGACGCGCTCGATCTTGATGACCCGTGCCCCGGCATCCGCCAGCCGTTGGCTGGCCATCGGCCCGGCAACGGCTTGCTCCAGTGAGATAACAAGAAGCCCGTTTAATGGTTGCATGGTTCAACTCCTCAATTGGATCGCGGCATGCCCGGCACATTCGGGGCTTCTTGGCGCCGCGCGCTGTTTGCGTTCTGATCATGCGCGCGTGACCGGGGCGATCAGAACGAATGTCGGCCGATTTATCAGTTGGGTTCTGGTCGGTGCTGCGCATCATGACAAGCCTTTGTTGACGGGGTGTCTGGGCGTTGATATAAATGTCCGGACAATTAGTCCAGCATCGAACGGGATTACCTATGAGAAAAATCGGTGAGAACCGCTATCGCGCCGAAGTTGGCATGTATTTCGAGGATTTTAAGGTTGGCGACATTTACGAACACCGCCCTGGTCGCACCATAACCGAAACCGACAACATCCAGTTTTCACTGCTGACCATGAACCACCACCCGGCCCACTGCGATTCGGCCTTTGCGGAAAAGACCGAGTTCGGCAAGCTGCTGGTCAATTCGACTTTGACCCTGGCAATCGTGGCAGGCATGTCGGTGCCCCAGATCAGCGGGCAGGCGGTGGCCAATCTGGGCTGGACCGACATCAAGCTGCCCGCTCCGGTTTTTCCCGGGGACACCATCTATGCGGAATCCGAGATACTGGGGCTGCGCCCGTCGAAATCGCGCCCAGGACAGGGCATCGTGACGGTGCGCACTCGGGGCATAAAACAAGACGGCACCGAATTCATGAGCTTTGTGCGCAGCGCACTGGTGCATTCGCGCGAAACTGCGGTGCAGGGGAAAGCAAACTATTGATTTAGTTGGCGCAAGCATCGCGGGCGCAAGATGGCAAAACGCCGTTTTACAGGGCTGCCTGAGGCTTGATGCTGTTTTGTTTCAGGTGTCTTGCTGGTTAGGGCTGGCTGGCTGGCTTGGGTCTGGCTGCCTTCCGTCCTGAAATCACACCGTTCTTTGAATATACAAAACTCTGGGAGAGAGCCAAATGACAGATGAGACGCTAGGCGCGAACGGGCTGATTGCTCCGCAGTTGGGAACCTTCGTGGCGAACCTGGATCATGACGATATCCCGGCGGATATCCGCAGCCGTGCGTGCCATTTGATCCTTGACGCTGTCGGGATTGCGCTGGCCTCGACCCGGTATGACTTTGCCCATCGCACTTTGTCGGCTCTGTCCAGCTTTGGGTCGGGTGACGGGCAGGTGATCGGCATGGGCGCTCGTCTGCCGTTGCGCGATGCGGTGATGTTGAACGGGCTGCTCGTGCATGGGCTGGATTATGATGACACTCATGTCGCAGGCGTTATCCACGCCACCGCAGCGGCCTTTCCCACCGCCCTTGGCATGGCTGCGGATCGTCGTGCCAGTGGGCGCGACATGCTCAGCGCCTATATTGCGGGAATGGAGGTTTCCACCCGTCTTGCATCCGTTGCCAGGGGCGGTTTTCATCAGGTCGGTTATCACCCGACCGGTATAATTGGCGTGTTTGCCGCGACTCTGATTGCCAGCCGCCTTCAGGGGCTGAGCGCTGCACAAATGGCCGATGCGCAGGGCATTGCCCTGTCGATGGCTTCGGGCAGCATGGAATTTCTGCAGGATGGGGCCTGGACCAAGCGGATGCACCCTGGTTGGGCCGGGGTGGGCGGCATCACGGCGGCGGGGATGGCCAAAGCCGGGTTCGTCGGCCCCAAGGCGGTCTACGAGGGGCGCTTTGGGCTGTTTCCGCTGTATCTGCACGCGGCCGAACAGGCGGAAATGGACCTGTCGCTGGCCACGCAAAACCTGGGCGAAAGCTGGGAAATCAACAATGTGGCGATAAAGCCGATCCCTGCGTGCCATTTCACCCACGCCTGCGCCGATGCCGCCATGGCGCTGCGGGGCAAGCATGGGGTCATGGCCGAAGATATCGCCAGTATCCGCGCCCTGGTGCCTGCGGGTGTGCATAAAACCGTCTGCCAACCGGTTGAGACAAAGCAGCGGCCGCAGAATTCATATGATGCGCAGTTTTCGATCCCTTGGGCGGTGGCCTCGGGGCTGGTGCGCGGCTGTTTCGGCCTAGAGGAGCTGGACGCGCTGAATGATCCGGCCCTGCTGGCCATTGCTGCCAAAGTTACCTGTGGGGACTACCCCGATGCGCCCTTCCCGAAATACTATTCCGGCGACGTGATCGTGACCCTCAGGAATGGCCAGACACTGTCCCACCGCGAAGAAATCAACCGGGGCAATCCAGACCGCCCGCTGGCCAACGCCGAAATTGAAGCGAAGTTTTTCGAAACCGCCTGCACCGCCGTCGCCCGCAGCCGCGCCGAGCATATCCGCGATGCGGTTCTGGGGCTGGACGGGCTGGCGAACGCCAACAGCCTGGCCGCGCTTTTGGCCGGCAATCCGGAGTAACGGCCATGAGCAATGACAACGATGCCATCATCCTTGACGCGCTGGAAAAATTCCTGACCGCCGAGGTTGACCCATTTGTGCATGACCTCGAGGCCCGCGACGAATACCCCCACGAGATCGTCGAGAAAATGAAGCAAATGGGGTTGTTCGGCTGCATAATCGCCGAAGAATACGGTGGGCTTGGCCTGTCCACCAGCACCTATGCCAAGATAGTCACCCGCATCACCCGCAGCTGGATGTCGCTTTCGGGGATCATCAATTCGCACCTTATCATGGCCTCGGCGGTGCAGCGCCACGGCACCGATGCCCAGAAACAGCATTACCTACCCCGCTTCGCCACCGGTGAATTGCGCGGTGGGGTTGGCCTGACCGAACCCGATTGTGGCACCGATCTACAAGCGGTGCGCACGGTGGCAAAGCGCGTGGGCGATGACTATATCGTCAATGGCACCAAGACCTGGATCACCAATTCGCTGCACGGAAACTGCCTTGCGCTGTTGGTCAAAACCGATCCCAAAACCACCCCCGCCCACAAGGGCATGAGCCTGTTCATCGCCGAAAAGCGCGAAGGGTTCACCGTGGCGCGCAAACTTGAAAAGCTGGGCTATCGCGGCATTGATACCTGCGAATTGCTGTTTCAGGATTACCACGTTCCTGCCGATTGCCTGATTGGCGGGGTTGAAGGGCGCGGGCTGCAACAGATCCTGTCGGGGCTGGAGTTGGGCCGCATCAATGTGGCAGCGCGCGGCGTGGGCGTGGCCGAAGCGGCGTTGGATCTTGCGGTGGCCTATTCCCAGCAGCGCAAAACCTTTGGCAAGCCGATCTGCGAACATCAGGCGATCCAGCTGAAGCTGGGCGAAATGGCCACCCGCACCGAGGCCGCCCGCCTGCTGACCAATGCCGCCGCCGAGGCTTTTGACAGGGGCGAGCGTTGCGACATGGAGGCAGGCATGGCCAAATATGCCGCCACCGAGGCGAGTATGGAAAACGCCGCCGAAGCTCTGCGTATCCACGGGGCCTATGGCTATTCCAAGGAATACGATGTGGAACGTCTTTATCGCGATGCGCCGCTGCTGGTCATCGGCGAGGGAACGAATGAATTGCAACGCATCCTGATCGCCAAAGAGCTGATCAAAAGGCACCCCGCATGACCACGCCCCGCTATGCAATTGTGGCACAAGCCCTGATTGATGGCATCCTTTCGGGCCAATATCCGGTGGGTAGTCATCTGCCCCCGGAACATACCCTTTGCAAGCAATTCACCATATCCCGCCACACCGCCCGCGAGGCGTTGCGCCGGTTAGAGGCAGAGGGCCTCGTCACGCGCCGCGCCGGGGTTGGCACCATTGTGCGGTCCAGCCGGATCAGGCCGCGATATACACAAGTGGGCGATACGGTGTCGGACCTGCATCAATACGCACAGGATGTGTCCCTGCATTTGCTGGACGTCGAAGAAATCCACGCGTCAGGCGACATTGTTGATCTGCTTGACTGCGCGCAAGGACAGAACTGGTTAAGGCTGCATGGATTGCGCAAGATTGCGGATAACCCCTTGCCGGTGGCGCTGACCGACGTGTTCGTGACGGGGGCGTACCGCGATGTGCAGGCAGACGTCGAAGGCTCATCCTTGCCGATCTGGTCGCTGATCGAGGCCCGCTTTGGCGTCACCCCCGCCGAGGTCCGTCAGCAGATCACCGCAACCAGCCTTAACGCGCAAGAGGCCGAAAAGCTGGGTGCGAAAAAGAGGGATGCGGCGCTGCGCATCACGCGTCACTATCAAACCGATGACCACGAAACCTATGAGGTTGCCATCAACCTCTATCCGGCGGACCGGTTCACCTATTCCAACAGATTGCGGGTGAAAACATCCGCTTTGCCCTGAAAGGCCATCATGCATAATTGTTTGTTATTTGTCCCCGGAGATCGCCCCGAACGCTTTGCGCGTGCCACCGCAAGCGGTGCGGATGCCGTCGTGATAGATTTGGAAGACGCGGTTCAGCCCGATGCCAAATCCGCGGCCCGCGCCCATGTCGCCGAATGGCTGGCCGCAGGTGGCAAGGCTATTGTGCGTATCAACGCCATTTCAACCGACTGGCACGAGGCCGATTTGGCCATATTGAACAGTCCCGGCTTGTTGGCGGTGATGCTGCCAATGGCCGAAGATCCGGACAGCCTGTCCCGGTTCACATCTGGTTTGCCGGATGGTTTGCCAGTGATTGCCCTGATCGAAACCGCGCTTGGCCTGTGGAACCTCGGGGATCTGGTGAAGGTTGATGGCATCAGCCGACTTGGCTTTGGATCGATCGATTTTCAGCTGGATACTGGCGTCGAAGACGAAAACCAGGGCCTGTTGTTTGCCCGTTCGCGGATTGTGGTTGCCTCGGCCATGGCCGGGCTTGAGCCGCCGCTTGATGGCGTGACGGTCAATCTGGATGATGAAACGGTTCTGGCAAGCGATACCGCACGCGCACGCAGGCTGGGCTTTGGCGGAAAACTGTGTATCCACCCGGGTCAGGTTGAAGGGGTCAAATCCGGTTTCATGCCCAGCACCGAGGAAATCGAACAGGCCCAACGCATCAAGGCTGTCGCCGAAGAGGCCGGTGCCAAGGGCGCGATCCGGCTTGATGGTCGGTTGATTGACGCCCCCGTGGTCGCCCGAGCCCTGCGCCTGTTGGAAGGGCTGGAATGAGCGCTCTCCAGGTGCGCGATGACGAAATGGTGCCGCTGCGCCAGGCGATAGAGCTGGATGGGCGCGATGTGCTGGATCTGGGGTGTGGCGGCGGCGGCTTCGCACGCCGTATTCTGGCGGAAACCAGCGCGGCCAGCGTGACGGGCGTTGATACTGGCGATGTATCTGCCAACAAGCCCGGCCAAGGCGTGCGGTTTTTGACGGGCGAGGCACAGGCCCTGCCGTTTGGCGATCACGGCCTGGATGTGGTGGTGATGATGAAATCACTGCATCATGTGCCGATCGACGCAATGGACGGGGCCTTTGACGAATTGTCCCGCGTTTTGCGCAAAAACGGACATGTCTATATCTGTGAACCGGCCTATGCTGGGGATTTCAACGATATTCTGAAGATATTTCACGACGAAGGCATCGAACGCGCGGCCGCGCTTCGCGCGCTCGAACGGGCACAATCGCGCAGTTTGTTTCGCCTTGAGGGGCGGCACGACTACATCCGCCCGCTGCGCTTTGAAAACCTCGACCAGTTCCGCCGAAATCTGATGCACCTGCCCTGGCTGAAATCCCGGATCACGCCGGAAGTTGAACAACAAGTGGCGCAAAAATACTCCGAGAGCGCCAAGCCGGACGGCAGTGCCAGTTTTACTTCGCACATGCTGGTCTTTGGTCTGACCTGTTCCAGATAGACGGGATCAGATGCAAAACCGTCCCTTCGATTCTTTGACAGTCTTATCCTGCGGCTGATTAGGGGGCGGCTCTGTTCCCCCGCTCCGATCTTATGTCCCGGCGAAAGCCGCAGCCCGCGCCTCTGACAGCAATAGTCAGTTGACAAATCGGGCAATTCCCGCAATAACCAAACAATCGTTTGCTTAGTTAAGGGACCGCAATGACAGGTTTGGCACCCAAGGCCAGAATCAATAACCGCCGAGAGCTCATTCTTGACGCATCTGCTGCGCTGTTTGTTGAGAAGGGCTTTGCCAGCACCTCGACCCGCGATATCGCTCGGGCGACCGGCATGTTGCCCGGCTCGCTGTATTATCATTTCGCCTCCAAGGAAGATCTGCTTGTCGCGGTGTTCCAAGAGGGCGTTCAGCGGATCAGCGAAGGCGTGGATGTGGCCTTGGCGACGGCGGGGTTGGACCCGTGGATGCGGCTACAGTCGGCCTGCGAGGCGCATCTGGCGATGCTGCTGGGGGCCAGTAACTATGCCCATGTCGTGATCCGGACGCTGCCATCGGATGTCCCAGACGCAGAAAAGACGCTGGTTGGTTTGCGTCGCGAATACGAGGCGCGTTTCACAGCGCTGTGCGATGCGTTGCCCTTGCCGTTACAGGTCGACCGAAGCGTTCTGCGGCTGATGCTGATTGGCGCAATGAATCATGCCCCGGTTTGGTATCGCAAAGGTCGCGATAGGCCAGCCGGACTGGCCCGTAAATTCATTGGTAATGTACGCGGCGCACAGGCCTGTGCGGACACGTCAGTTGAAGTAAATTTTGAGGAGGATCGAGGATGACCGAAGTTCTTTTGGCCCCGGCGCGTGTGCTGGTTACCAAGATCGGCCTGGACGGCCATGACCGGGGCAGCCGCATCATCGCGGCCTATCTGCGCGATGCCGGGATGGAGGTGATATACACCAACCCCTGGCAGGCGATCGACGCGGTCGTGGCGCTGGCGCTTGAGGAAGACGTGGATGTCATTGGTATCAGCTCTTTGGCGACAGATCACCTGTTGGTTCCGAAATTGATGGTTGCGCTGGATGCGGCCGGGCTTGGCCATGTGCGCGTCGTCGTGGGTGGCATTGTGCCGGACGAGGACGAGGCGGACCTGTTGTCTGCGGGCATCTCCAAGGTGTTTCATCCGGGTGCCGTGCGCGAAGAAATCGTGAGCGTCGTGGAGCAACTTGCCATTGCTGCGAATAACGAACGCCCTGTGGACTAGGGAAAGGCCAAAATAATGAACAATATCGACAAACCCACATCGCCGACCAGATCCGATACGCAACAGGCGGCCTTTGATACATGGCAACAGAACTACGACGCCCTGATCGGCGAAGACAAACCTGTCAAAAACCGCTCGGGCATCGAGGTTAAACCGCTGTACTGGCCCGGCAGCGATCCCGATGGTGCCTATAACGAAAAACTTGGGTTTCCAGGCGCCGATCCGATGACGCGCGGCATTTATC
>TARA_R110002012_G_scaffold20918_4_pt1 | contig 26087 bp, 18 predicted proteins | sample TARA_R110002012 | Tara Oceans TARA_R110002012 (sample SAMEA4396515) | marine metagenome | biome: Westerlies Biome; feature: [DCM] deep chlorophyll maximum layer (ENVO:01000326); material: water (ENVO:00002006), including particulate matter (ENVO:01000060) such as... | depth 40 m | reverse complement strand
AATCCAGCGCTGAGTATCAGTTACCAAGGTTTTGTGAATGGAGATGACGTTGAAGATATTACCGAGCCTGAGATAACTACCTCAGCAGATGCAACAAGCAATGTCGGCAACTACTCGATTTTATTGGCAGGAGGGGTTTCCTCGAACTATAAATTGGCCCTGTTCAATGGAATCCTTTCTGTGACAAAAGCGGCGCAGAGTATCACTTTCGAAATGTCATCAATTGTAGCCGTCGATGCAATGCCTTTTCAGCTTGAAGCAGCTTCTGATTCAGGACTTCCAATTTTATACTCGTCTTCTAATTTATCAGTTGCAAGTATTTCGGGCTCAATTGTTACCGTGATTGGAGTGGGTACTTCCACAATAACAGCCAGTTAAGAAGGAAGTGAAAATTTCGTTGCCGCTGCTTCAATTGAGCGAACGCTGGTCGTACGACCATTAGCAACCCTTAATACCCCTCCCGTGATTTTTAGTCAAACGTTTTCTATCGATGAAAATAGCATAGAAGGAGCAGACGTCGGTGTTGTTCAAGCATCAGATGCTGAGTTGGACATACTTACTTTTTCTATTTTATCCACCGACAATGAAGGTGCATTTGGCATCAATTCTTTAAACGGGCAAATCAAAGTCGCAAGTCCGGCCCTTCTTGACTTCGAACGCTTGCCAACAATCGAAATGGTGGTGAACGTAACCGACGGAAAAGGTGGTTCTTCGTCTGCCGTTGTGACAATCCAAATCAACGATATAGATGAAAATACAGTTGCCGGTGTTCTATTATTCTCGGAAGAAACAAATTTTTATCCTTTCCCCAATCCTACATCAGGAAATGCAAGTATTAAATTCAAAGAGATAAGTCAGGGGCATTTTACCATTTCTTTGGTATCAGCAAACGGGTCGCAAGTGCATTTAATTTATAGTGGAGATATCTCAAATGAATCCACTATTGAATTCTCAGTTTCCCACCTTCCAAAAGGATTGTATTTTCTTCGAATTGATGGAGACCAAACGAACATCACCAGGAAACTAATGATAAACTAAGGTGGGTTCGATATATGATGCTGTTTTTCGCATGGATATTAACGCCAAGAAAAAGCTAAGTGAGAAGAAGAAGTGGAGGAGGGAGTAAGGAGTAGGTTATTTTTTAAAATGTTGACGGTCTATTGCACCTTCTTTTCAAGCGCAGCAAGACGCTTTTCGTGATCTGCATATTTTTCAGCCGAAAAGGCCATGTATTCAGTTATGTCTTCGTGAAATTCCTTAAAAGAATCCTGAAGCCCTCTCATACCCTCATGTAAATAGGAAATTTTAGCTTCCATAGTATTGAGGCTTCTATTGATTTTTCTCTCAAAATCTTCATGTCTGCTCATGTTCCAATTTACTTTTTGTTTGTGAAATAATTCTATCTCAAAGAGAAAAGTTTCATCTTAAGATGAGCAGACATAAATTGTGGTTATCAAATCACCCCAACCACATTTTCCAGCGTTCCGATGCCATCGATACTGATGCTTACCATGTCGCCAGCCTGTAGCGTAAACTCATTCGGAGGGATAATGCCCGTGCCTGTCATCAGGTAGGCTCCCTGATTAAAGTGGCAAGCCCTGTATAGATATTCTACCAACTCGTCAAACTTGCGCTTCATTCTGTTGAGCTGAATTTCTTCATGAAAGACCTCGTTTCCACCTCTTTTGATAGAAATTACAATATTGGTATCCAGCGAAATAGGCTCTTTAGGTACGTAAAGACAGGGGCCAAGTGCGCAGGCTTTTTCATACGACTTGGCTTGAGGTAAATAAAGTGGATTTTCTCCCTCGATGCTGCGGCTGCTCATGTCGTTGCCAACGGTATAGCCCTGAATTTCTCCTTTGGAATTGATAAAAAGAGTGAGCTCCGGCTCAGGCACGTTCCAGGTTGAGTCCTTTCTGATATATACTTCTCCTCCATGCCCAACTACCCTATGAGCCAACGCCTTGAAGAAGAGTTCCGGCCGGTCGGCATCGTATACTTTCTGATAGAAATCAGATCCACCGCCACTTTTACTTTCTTCCATTCTGGCATCTCTGCTTCTAAGGTAGGTAACGCCGGAGGCCCACACCTCCTGACTACCAATGGGAGCGCTCAGTCCATCCTTGAGCCAATCTTTTTTTATGCCAGACTCAAGCGGCTTGGCAGATTTCACCAGTTTTACCAGATGGTCGTGAAGCTTGCTTTGGTTCACGGCATGATCCCAGCTATCAGAGATTTGGTAAGACTGGCCTTCGTACTCGGCGATGATTCGATTGGAAGTTTTATAAAGTTTCATAGGGTTGTTTTCTTGCGTTTTATATCGTTTAGATCAATGCCCAATAGGGTTTTAGATAATTTGTTGAGGCTTTCGAATTCTCCTTCGAAATGGCAGGTCAGTTGCTTGTGTTCCTGCGCTTCGCCTGGCTCCAGTTCTTTGGCTGGCGACGAAGATTCAATTTCGTAAAAAGGCCCCATTTGAGAGCCATCTGCCATTGGCCCATCATTGTAAGAGTTTACAACGTCGCCCTTGAAAGGCTCATCCTGCATTTCCCATTTTGAGTTTACATAGGCGCCGTTTGGCTCGACCGGAAACTTGATGATGGTTAGAATATTCTTTGCAATGTCGAAACTGGCAGCTATTGGCTTGGCAATGGCAGGCGACAAGCCAAGTTTACTCCGGTAAAGGCCGTCGCACTGGAAATAGATCACGCTGTCCGTTACTGTTAGCCTTTCTGCTGGTATTTCCCCGAAATAGTCATCAGTGATATGGTCTTTCGCTCCTTCAGTTGGCTTGAAAGGAATAATCACCATGGTTTCGGGTGATGGCGTCATCATGCCCAGCAGCCAGATGGATAGGAGACCCCTGTCCTTTGTCCATTGATTGGCTCCTTTGTTGATAATACGGTTCGCCGTTTCATAGCCAACCCACTTCAGGCTTTCTCCCCAAGTAACACCAAGGCTAGCAGCCAGCGCCTCCTGCGACAACAACCGAACACTTCGTTCGATGGCCAGGTCAAATACGGTTCCGCTATAGTTGGTGACGCTCGCTTCAATTCCGAAGATTACTTCATCTTCAGTAGCGGAAACAACAGGGTAGGCCACCGTGTCAATGATGGCGGGAACCTGCCAGTTGCCGATTTCGAAGGAATCTCCACCTTTAAAGTACACCGAGAACTGACCACCTTCCGGCCCTAGCCAAAAGCGTTCTTCACCACCCACGGGATTGAATTGCTTCTTCCAGTCGCCTGCCTCAATCAGGTTGTAGTTGAGCCAGCCGTAGCTGTTACCAGAAGCGCCTGTGGCAGTACTGGTCATTACCCGACCCTGATAGTCAGCTGAAAGCAGCACCCTTGCCTGCCCGTCAGGCGATTTTAGTTCGTAAACCGAGGACGTGTTGGCTTTCAGGAAAGCAGAATCATAAGCAAAGGTTCCCTTAGCTGGCATCGCTTTCTCCTTGTTTTCATTAACTGTTTGGCTGCACCCCGCCAGGGCCCAGAGACCAATGAGGCAGGGAATGAGCTTTTTCATAGCGCTTTATCGGTAAACTGACCGTTTACCTTTCTAGTGATGGACAATGGATTTGCATCTTGCAGCGCCTCAGGTAGCAGTGCCTGGTGATAGCCCTGATAACACACTGCTCTTGTGAAACGATAAATAGCGTTGGTGCCTACCGAAGTAGACCTGCTGTCGGTGGTAGCCGGGTAGGGGCCGCCATGCACCATGGCATAGGTTACTTCCACACCTGTTGGAGGTGCGTTGAAAATCACCCTTCCAGCCTTACTTTCAAGGGTTCCTATCAGCTCCGAATGCCCTTTCATGTCCTTTTCTGTGCCCCAAACGCTTGCTGTGAGCTGTCCGTGAAGGATATCAGCCACTTGCTTCATTTGTGCGGCATTGTCGGCCACCACATGCAATGAGCTCGGCCCAAATACTTCCTCTTGCAAGTCGGGGTTGTTGATAAAGGCACTTGCTTCTACCTGAAACATGTGTGGGATAGCAGCAACACCTTCTTTTGCGGTTAAGTCGCCGACGAGCTGGGTAACGCCCCGCAGCGAAGCCATTTTGCCGAGGTTGCTGCAGTAGCCACTAAATACTTTGTCGGTGAGCATGTTGTCGGCAGAGGCCGCCTCAAGGGCCGTTTTGAAGGCTTCAGTAAATTGCTCCTGGGCCTTCGACTTTACAGCGACAATCACACCAGGGTTGGTGCAGAATTGCCCGGCACCCATTAGGTTAGAGCCAGCCAGCTTCTGCCCAAGTGCAGTGGCTTCTTTTTCCAATATTTCTGGCAATACAAATACAGGATTCACACTGCCCATTTCAGCATAAACCGGAATTGGTTCGTTTCGCTTGGCGGCAGCATTGAAGAGGGCTCTGCCTCCGCCAAGCGAACCGGTGAACCCTACTGCCTTTATCGCCGGATGAGAGACCAGGTGAACGCTTGCCTCATAACCCTCGCCTTGTAGGTGACAGAAAACGCCCTCTGGCATGCCTGTGTCATTGGCAGCTTGCGCAATGAGCGAAGCCACCAGCTCGGAAGTAGCAGGGTGACCCGGATGTGCTTTGCACACAACTGGGCAACCTGCGGCGAGCGCAGATGCGGTGTCGCCGCCAGCGGTGGAAAATGCAAATGGAAAATTGCTGGCGCCAAACACAGCCACCGGACCAAGTGGTCTTTGCATTTGGCGCACGTCAGGTTTAGGCAGTGGCTGGCGGTCAGGAATGGCCGGGTCGATCATGGCATTGACCCATGAGCCTTCTCTAAGAAGAGAGGCAAATAGCTTCAACTGGCCTGTAGTACGTCCTGTTTCTCCCATGAGCCTTCCCTCAGGCAGTCGTGACTCCGTCATGGCGATGGCTACTAATTCGCCCTTGTTTTCGTCGATTAGCTGAGCGATGCGCTCAAGAAAGATAGCTCTTTCTACGCCTGATGTGTTTTTGTAGCTGCCAAAAGCCTTATGGGCAATGGCTACAGCCTGATCGACTTCTCCGACTGTTGCTTCGTGGAATGCGATGCCTGAGTGCCCGCCGTGCCCTTTGAAGCTTTGAGGATTGATACCTGATAGTTTATTTCCGATTAAATTCTTTCCTGTTAACTGCATGAATAAATGATGGTGTCTTTTCGTAAGTAAAATTAATTAAAACTATTGCGGGATTCCATTCAGCACTATTTCACAAGGTCTTTGTAGCTGATAAGCTGAATGCCCTTTTTCTTTATTAGCGTTTTGATTTCTTCGTCTATCCAAAGGTCAGTTACACCCTGACGGTCTTCGGCCACATTCTCATAACCAATGTGCGAAATTGCCCTCAGCTCGGGCGTGTCGATGCCCGGATGCTCCACAAACATATAAGTTTTTCCCTTTTCCAGCTTGTTGAGCATTTTGCTGAAGCTTTCTTTCTTTTCCGCTAGCGTGCCATGTGCTCCCTCGTACCTGGCACCCTGCACGCCCAATTTCTGCGTATCAATATCGATATCATATTCTATAGCCAGCTTTTTGGCAATGGCGGCCGCTTCATCGTTTAGGTTTGTGCAGCCCATATGGCCCGAGATGTGACTGAGCCTGGGAATCATTTTCTTTGCAAGTTCTATCTGTGCTCTCCACTCTTTTTCAATGTCATCGAGGCTGAATTCGTTTTCCAGCACTGCTTGCCCCGGATAGTTTTTATTGGGCCATATCATTGGAAAGAAGTATCCGTCCTTGTTTCGAAGGCTTAGCGCATCGGTCAGCGGCTGCCATTTCACATTGTCCCACTCGCTGGTGAGCACCAGGTGAATGCCGACGTCAATACCTGGGTTTTCCTCCAGCATCTTGACGGCCTCAGGAAACCATGGCGATGGAACAATCACTTCGATTGATGTTTCTATGCCTTCCTTAAAGGTCTTAATTAGTGCTACATTGCCACTATGAGAGAATCCCATGTCGTCTCCACGAACGATTAAGCGTTGCGCTGAAAGGTGGATGCTACCGGTGAAAAGAAGAAGTGAGAAGGCTAGTTGAAATAGTCTGATCATGCTCAGTTTTTGTAGGTTTAGAAATATGTAATGCTAAGATAACGCATTAATGAGGTGTAAAATAATGGAAGTTTATTAATTTAGAGAATGCGCTGATGTGCAAAAGTGTGAACAGCTCATTGAAGAATACCCCAGCCATGATAAATAGCATGAAAAGAAGACAGCTTTTGAAGGGTGCACTAGGCCTATCTGCGTTATCGGCAGTGAATTTTGCCTCAACGCCAACGCTTTTGGCGCAGCACATTGCGGGCAGGTCTGCAAAAGCTTCTCAGTTGAAAATCAGTCTCAATGCATTTTCCTTCAATGCGCCACTTACCGATGGCAGTATGGATGTGCACGATATGCTGGAGTACTGTTCAGAAGTTGGTTTTGCGGCTGTGGATATTACTGCTTATTATTTCAAAGGCTACCCCAATGTGCCGCCAGACGACTACCTGTTTGAGATCAAGAGGCACGCTTTTCGGTTGGGGCTGGACATAAGCGGCACCGGTGTTCGCAACGATTTTACGCTGGCCGATCCTGAAAAAAGAAAGGAAGAAGTAAAGCTGGTAAAAAATTGGATTGAAGCGGCCGCTAAACTCGGGGCTCCTGTGATCAGGATTTTTGCAGGTGCCAAAGTGCCCGACGGGTTTTCATGGAACAACGTTGCCGCCTGGATGGTGAAAGACATTCAGGAATGTATTGACCATGGCAAGAAGTTTGGCGTAACAGTGGCCATTCAAAACCATAACGACTTTATCAAAACTGCAGAGCACGTTACAAAGATAATGGAGATGGTTGACTCTGAATGGTTCGGACTTATTTTGGACACGGGAAGTTACCGGGTAGGGGATCCCTATGAGGAAATTGAGAAGACCATTCCTTATGCAGTCAACTGGCAGATTAAGGAATTGATTTTTGTAGAGGGCGAGGAAATAGAGACGGATTTGAAAAAGCTGATAGATATCATCAGAGCATCGGACTATAAGGGTTACTTACCCATCGAAACGCTAGGTGCCGGCGACCCAAAGCAAAAGGTAAAAGCGTTATACGATAAGCTGAACGGGGTTTTGTCGAGCTAAGGGCAAGTGAGGGCAGCTACGTTAAACTGGAGCTTGGGTCTGTCAAATACACCTTTGGCTCCCAAATACTATAATTTACTGACACCAACTGTTAAAAGAAAAAGGGGCGGGTAATCCCCGCCCTCTTTCCATGTATTTATACTCGTTTATGGTTCTTGTTTGTTTACTCCCACCAAATACGAAAGGGAAGCATTTTCATTTTTAAAAGGTGACACATTTTTTCGGAGCAAGAAAGCTTAACTTGGATTAGAGCTTTTTACCACGTGGGAAAGTTACAAATAGCTTTGCCCAGATTTTCATTTCGCTGGTTCTCTTCCAAATCCGATTCCAACAAATTAAAATGCCTAGTGACATTGTTACATCAGTCATCGAATGGTTGGCCGAAATGTATCCACCTTTACCGTGACAGACCAAAAGCGCACTCGATCGCAGATGCCGCTTCCATTGTCACTCCAGATCTGCCTGGGTAATTAAACTTTAAGAACAGCACTATGAGAATTAAACTACTTGCATTAAGCTTTTTGCTAACAATTGGCATAACAAACGCCCAAAATCCCGTCGGAATATTTTCTGACCACGGGGATGTAGGGAACCCAAAAAATAAAGGGGGTGCTACCTACAACGAGCAAACACAAACCTATTCCATCAAAGGTGCGGGGTACAATATTTGGTTTGAAAGAGACGAATTTCACTTTGCTCACCAAAAGCTAAAAGGTGATTTTATCCTGACGGCCAATTTTGGTTTCAATGGAGCAGGCGTCGACCCACACCGCAAAATTGGGTGGATGGTGAGGGAGTCATTGGGCGAGAAGGCAGCACACGTTAGTGCCACCCTTCATGGCGACGGGCTAACGGTTCTTCAGTGGAGGGAATTGAGGGGAGCTTTTATGCGTGATCCAGAAGACGAGATTTTTTCTCCAAAAAGTAATTACACGATAATCCAACTTGAGCGCTCTGGCAAGGAATTGATCATGAGAGCTGCACATTTTGGAGAGCCACTTCAGATGATTGGCTCTCACGTGATGCCATATATGCCAGATGAAGTATTTGCGGGCATATTCGTGGGCTCGCATAACCCTGAAGTGATTGAAGAAGGCATTGCCTGGAATGTGAGGATCGACAAGCCAGTGGCCGACAATTACAACCCAGGGCGAGACGGATGGCTTGGTTGTCGCATGGAAACAATGACCATCGCAGATGGAAAAAGAACCGTTGTTTACGAAAAGGATGGTCGCTTTGAAGCGCCAAATTGGATGCCTAACGGTAAGGAGCTGCTGTTCAACATGGATGGGTCAATATACACCATGGCCATTGCTGGTGGAGAGCCAAAAAAACTGAACACCGGTGATTTGAAAAGAAATAACAATGACCACGGCATCTCCTTTGATGGCAAGCTGCTTGCAGTAAGCAGCCACAGGGATGGACTTCCTGGTGGAGGCTCCACTGTTTATGTGCTGCCGCTGGAAGGAGGAACACCCGAACTGATAACGGAAGGAACTCCTTCTTACTTTCATGGCTGGGCTCCGAACAACAAAGAGTTGGTTTATGTAGCTCAGAGAAACGGGGGGAATATCTACAATGTTTATAAGGCCAATATCAAAACGAAAGTGGAGACTCAGTTGACGACATTCACTTCGGGGCACGTAGATGGTTGCGAGTACTCACCTGACGGAAAGTATGTTTACTACAACGGCTCTCAGTCGGGTACCATGCAGCTGTGGCGAATGAAACCTGACGGCACAGGAAACGAGCAGTTGACTTTCGATGAAAATAATGACTGGTTCCCGCACGTGTCGCCTGATGGCAAGTGGATACTTTACATTTCTTTTCCACCCACCATTCCTGTCGATTCGCACCCTTCGTACAAAAGAGTCACTTTAAAAATTATGCCCGCAGCTGGTGGTGAGTCAAAGGTATTGGCCTACTTATATGGTGGGCAGGGGACTATTAATACGCCTTCGTGGTCGCCTGATAGTAAATCAGTGGCTTTCGTGAGCAACTCCGAAAAAAAATAAGCTGAGTAGGTTCGGTGAGACGATAAACTCACTAGCTACCATGCGCTGTTAGTAAGTTTGGTAAATATAAAAATGTAGTTAACAAAAGTGCCCGGCTAGTTTCCGGGCATTTTTGCTTCTCTACATTGATACATAATATACTCAATACAAAGTAAACTATAGTATCGCCCAAACCTGCCGACACTTCTTTCAAAAGACCACTGCATTTGTAACCTTCTGAAAAAAGCACTTGAAGAGATACTATTATTGGGAGATATTATAAATGTTTTAAAAAAGATGCCTTTATGGGTCTGGATTTTTCCTGATCTTTACAGAGTGGCGAATTTTTCAATAACGATAGCAATGTGGAAGAGCATGGGGTGGATAAGGTATTTCGTTTTGATTGCGCTGTGTCCGGTTGCAGCCGATTTGGCCATAGCCCAGAATAACTCTGCGCTGACTAGCAATATTAAGTTTGAGCAACTCGCCGACGGCCTCTCGGAGAAGTCAGTAACGAGCATCATCCAGGACCGGCATGGCTTCTTGTGGTTTGGCACCCGAAACGGACTGAATCAGTATGATGGGATTGAGTTTAAGGTATATGAGTATATTCATGGAGACAGCACTTCGTTAAGCAGTAGCTTCATCACCAGCCTGGCAGAAGATAAAGAAGGTAATATTTGGGTGGGGACAACCGATGCCGGACTAAACCGCTACAACAGAAAGTTGGACAACTTCACCCGCTTCCAATCCAAGCCTAATGATCCCGAAAGCCTCTCCGATAATTGGGTGACGGATCTGTGTATCGACAGCCGGGGCAACGTGTGGGTTGGTACCGAAGGGGGTGGATTGAATGTGGTGTATGCGGGTTCAAAAGCTTTCAAGCATTTCACAAATGATGTAAAAGACCCCCTCAGCCTGGCCAACAATCACGTGAGATCGATTTGCGAAGATAGCTCCGGCAATATCTGGGTGGCGACCTACGGTGGCGGATTGGACAGATTTGATGCTGGCGGGCAAAGATTTATCCATCATCGTTACGAGCCTGGTAATGCAAAGAGCCTTTCCAGCAACTACCTGAATTCGTTTTTGAAAGACAGCGACGGGCAAATTTGGATTGGCACACGAGAGGGTCTGAGCCGTCTGGTGCCAAAAGATAATGGTGTAGAGTTTCAAAGGGTGATGCCCAATATTGTAGACCCAACGGGCCTGGTGCACAACATTGTGCTTAGCATCAGCGAAGACAACTACAACCGGCTTTGGCTCGGAATGGAAAACGGCGGGTTGTCGATCTATGACAGGCAAACCGGGCAGTTTTCCAATTTTTGGCCCAACCCACTTGACCCGACAAGCGTGGGCGCCAACTCCATTTGGGCTGTATACAAAGACAATATTGGCACCATGTGGCTGGCAGCCCGCAACAGAGGTTTGAATAAATGGGATCAGTATCAGACAAAGTTCATTCACCATATTTTGCCGCCATCGGGGGGGCATAGCCTGGCCAATAATGACATCATCTGTTTTGTAGAAGACAGGGAAGGCAACTTGTGGATAGGTACCGACGGCGGAGGTCTGAACTATTTCAATAGGAAAACCAACGAGGTGAAAAGCTATGTTCACGATATCAATGACCCCAAAAGCATAGGGAGCAATTCCGTCATTTCTTTGGAGATCGACAGCTATGGGGACCTTTGGGCGGGCACATGGGAGGGTGGACTTAATAAGTTTGATAAAAGAACCGGCACCTTCCAGCGATTTGTAAACGATCCCCAGGATGCGACGACCATAGGTTCCAACTATGTGTTTTCAGTTTTTGAAGATAGCAAAAAGCGGTTATGGGCGGGTACTTTCTATGAAGGACTGGATCTGTTTGACAGGAAGACAGGCGCATTTTCGCACTATGAAGTGAACCCCGACGACCCCGAATCTTTGAGTCACAACAGGGTGTTTACCATGTTTGAAGACAGTCGGAATAACATCTGGATTGGTACTGAAGGCGGGGGCCTCCTGCAAATGATGTTTGACAGAGATGGAGAGCCGGTGTTTAAAACCTATATCAATAACCCCAAAGACTCCACCAGCTTAAGTAGCAATGTGGTTAACGCCATTTATGAGGATAGCAAGAGCACGCTGTGGGTTAGCACCTGGGCAGGGCTCAATAAATTTGACTACGGAAAAGGAGCCTTCGAAACGTTTCGCAAAAATGATGGACTTGCTGACAATGTAGTCAATGGCATTCTGGAAGATGAGCGGGGAATGTTTTGGATCAGTACCAACCAGGGAATCAGTGAATTCGATCCTGAAAAAAGGAGATTCAAAAACTATAGCACAGCAGATGGGCTGCAGGAGCAGGAGTTTGTGAGGGGCGCCTATTTGAAAAGCCAGTCCGGTGAATTCTTTTTTGGTGGGGTAAATGGCTTTAATTCATTTTATCCGGGAGAGGTGAAAGAGAATCCACACATACCACCCGTGTACATCACCAACTTTTGGATATACAATGAAGAAGTGAGGCCGGGCGCAAAAGGCTCAGTTTTGGCACAAAACATCATCGATACAAAAGAAATTACACTGACCTATCACCAAAACGAATTTAGCTTTGAGTTTGCAGCGCTTAACTATTCTCAGGCTTTTAAAAACAGCTATTCCTATATGCTGGAGGGATATGACGAGCACTGGCACGAGGCTGGTAATCAACGCACCGCCAGCTACACCAAGGTGCCGCATGGCGACTATGTTTTTAGGGTAAAGGCTTCCAACAATGACGGCCTTTGGAATGAGGAAGGAGCCTCGTTGCGAATAATAGTGACGCCGCCGTGGTGGGCCACCTGGTGGGCCTACGCTATCTACATTAGTATCGTTATTGGTCTGCTTTTCTGGTATAGACAAGTACTTATCTACAGAGAAAGGCTTAAAAGTGACTTGAGACTTGAGCACATGGAACTGACCAAAATGCAAGAAATGGATGCTATGAAATCCAACTTTTTTGCCAATATATCACACGAGTTCAGAACCCCGCTCACTTTGATGTTAAGCCCACTGAAGTCGATGTACTCGGGGGCCTTTCGTGGCGACGTGAGAAAACAGTATAGCGTCATGATCCGGAGCGGCGAGAGGTTGCTAAGATTGATTAATCAGCTGCTCGACTTGTCAAAGCTGGGGAGTGGCAGCATGAAGCTGGAAGCCAGCCGAACCGACGTTGTCGAGTTTTTGAAGCCAATCGCAGCATCTTTTTCATCCTATGCCACCCAAAAAAAGCTGTCCTATTCCTACAACCATCCGAACGCTCCTCTGGAGGCATATATTGATCATGATAAGGTTGAGAAGATAGTAACAAATCTGCTGTCCAACGCCTTCAAGTTTACCAGTGAGGGTGAAATCTCCCTAAATCTGAGCCGAATTTCTATGGAAATGACTGACAGCGAAGCAGGCGGGGAGTTTGTGCAAATTACTGTCAGGGACTGTGGCGTCGGAATTCCCAGGGAACACCTGCAGTCAGTTTTTGACAGGTTCTATCAGGCGGATGTTGACCATCACGGTGACCAGGAGGGGACTGGCATAGGCCTTTCGCTTACCAAGGAGCTGGTGGAGCTGCACAGGGGCAGGATATCAGTAAAAAGTACGCTTGGTGAGGGTTCGTGCTTCAAGGTGCTCATCCCTATGGGCAAAGCGCATTTGCAGGACAGTGAAATTGTGGAGCCTGAAAAGGTCGGAGTTGTTAGCATCGGCCATGTGGTGGAAGAGTTGGAAGAAAGAGACAAGCATAGCACTGGTGAGGCTGCTATTGTGAAGACCGACCCCAAAGAGGGTAAACCGCTGGTGCTGATAGTGGAGGACAATGGGGACTTGCGTACCTACATGAAAGAAAGTCTGGAGCACAGCTATGAGATTATTGACGCTGCTAACGGCAAAATAGGGCTGGAGAAATGCATCGAGCTGGTGCCGGATCTTATTATTTCTGACATTATGATGCCATTGATGGATGGAGTGGAAATGTGTCATTTGGTAAAAACCGACAGTCGGATAAGTCATGTGCCAGTGATACTGCTCACAGCCAAGGCTGATTTGGAGGATAAACTCACTGGCCTGGAAACTGGGGCCGACGACTATATCACCAAGCCTTTCGATTCCAGGTTTTTGGAGGTAAGAGTACGCAACCTGATCAAAACGAGGGAGCTGATGAGGGAGCGCTTCATGGGCAACCGGAAGCTGGTGTTGGAGCCTAAAGAGATCACTATTACTCCGCTGGACGAGGTTTTCATGAAAAAGGTGTTGAAAACTATCGAAGACAATATTGGTGACTCAGAGTTCAGGGTGGAGGATCTCGGTAGAGAGGTGGCCATGAGCAGGATGCACTTTTATCGAAAGGTGAAGGCGCTTACCGGCCAGACAGCAGTTGAATTTATCCGGACGATCCGGTTGAAGCGGGCGGCTCAGATGCTCAAGCAAAACCAGCTGACCGTGTCGGAGATTACTTATGCCGTGGGTTTCAACGACCTGCAATACTTCCGGAACAGGTTCAAAAAATACTTTGGTGTTAGCCCTTCGGAGTACGCCAGCCAGTTTGCTGGCGACAAGCCTGAGGTTGAGAGCGAGGTTCGTGACTCTTGATCTACTCAACGACCGGCGAAGTCTGTCGGGGGACAGACCATGGAATACGAACATTCTTGAGAAAGGGCTACAACTTTTCGGCAGGGCGGTTTACCTTTAGCTGACAGTTTTAAATAGAGAGAAGGGTTAGGGCCTTGGGCCATATTGAAAATATAAACACACTAGAAACTTATGGAAATACATGACAAATCAGGATTAACAACTTACTTACCCAGCGACGGCCGATACAAAACCATGAAGTACCGCCGGTCGGGGAGGAGTGGCATCCTGCTTCCTGAAATCTCGTTGGGCCTCTGGCACAATTTCGGTCACAAAGACAATCTGCTCAACGCTCAACTTTTGCTTCGCAAGGCGTTCGATATGGGAATCATCCATTTTGACCTTGCTAATAACTACGGCCCCCCGTTCGGTTCAGCTGAGACCAACTTCGGCCGTATGTATAACGACGACTTCAGGCCCTACCGCCACGAGCTTTTCATTTCCAGCAAAGCTGGCTACGACATGTGGCCTGGCCCTTACGGTAACTTTGGCTCACGTAAATACCTGGTCAACAGCCTTGACCAGAGCCTTAAGCGGATGAACCTTGACTATGTTGATCTGTTCTATCACCACAGGCCTGATCCACATACGCCACTGGAAGAGACCATGGGCGCTCTTGACTTTATCGTCCGATCTGGAAGAGCCTTGTATGTCGGCATTTCCAACTACCCTGCGGCGGAGGCCAAAAAAGCCATTGCTATTCTAAAAGACCTGGGTACCCCATGTTTGATCCACCAGGCTCGCTACTCCATGCTTGACCGTTGGGTGGAAGATGGGTTGCTGGACGTGCTGACCGAAGGTGGCGTTGGTTGTATTGCCTTTAGCCCACTGGAGCAGGGCATGCTGAGCAATAAGTACCTCAACGGCATTCCCGCCGATAGCAGGGCAGGGCAGGGCATGACCTACCTGGAAAAGGAAACAGTGGAGAAAAACCTGCCGAAGATCAAGGAACTGAACAAGATAGCTATTGAAAGAGGGCAATCACTGTCGCAAATGGCCATTGCCTGGTTGTTGCATAACAAAGCCGTGACATCGGTACTTGTTGGCGTTAGCAAAATTGAACAGCTGGTAGACAATGCAAAGACTTTGGAGAACACTTCGTTTTCTGATGAAGAAGTAAGGAAGGTTAAAGCAATTCTGACGGCTTAAAACCTAAGAAGCCACCTCCTGGCAAGTCCTGGGAAGTGGCTTCTACTTTTTTGACTACTGACGCCGGATCAAAGTCCCTGAGTGATCGCCTTTACTTTGGCCAGTCCGGTTTTACACACTTCCAGTGCATCCTGCGCCCAATATTCTTTGTTGAAGACTTCTAACGACAGAATCAACGGCCTTTTTGGAGATTGAAATGCCTGGAGTATCTTCTTGGTGGGAGCCAACCCTTCACCGGGATAAATCCTGTCACCATCTTTAATAACATCCCTTGGAATGTCGGTGTAATCGTTCACATGCAATACCTGCACGTCAAGCGGATTGGCCATCTTGAGCGTATCGTAACTCGAGCCTCCTTTGTAGAGGTGGAAGATGTCAAGGTTGATGCAGGCGGACGCATGGCCCGACTCCGTGGCTACAAACAATGCCTGGCTGAGCTTGTGAAGGTTTTTGGAATGCCCCCATATCTCCAGCTGCGGCACAACACCCGACTGATCACCCATTTCCAGAATAGTACGATACCGTTCTGCTGCTTTATAAAGATCAAGCCCGGCTTCAGCTGTGGCACCCGATGGTGGGGCTGCAATACGCTTGCAGCCCAGCTGTGCCAGCATATCCATTTCTTTTTTCAGCTGTTCCAGTCCTTTGTTTCGGGTAGCTTCGTCATCCACTATCCATTGAGCAAAGCCAATGGTGTTTTCAACACTGATCCCAAGGTCTTTGATGATTTTGGCCGCTTCTTTGATCGTTCCACCGCCATCGAGGTACTTTTGCAGGGTGGGAATCCATATTTCTACGGCCCGGAAGCCGCCTTTGGACGCTGTTTCGAGTTCCTTGACAAAACCAAGATTATGTCCCATGATCGTGGCCATGTTGAGGCAGGGAATGAAGTCGCCTGCGGCACTCTTCAGCATGCCGGTGGTGCTGTCTTCAATGAGGGACGTAGTGGGGCTGCTAAATCCAAAGGATGGCAATGCCATGAGGCCGGCGGTGCCACCAAGGTATTTAAGTGCACTGCGGCGGGAGTAAGTAGGTGTTTTCATAAAGCTAATTTAAAAGAATTGACGAGATCAGGGTAAGCCGCTTATCTAATTATTCGGGATTTGGCCAAGCGCACTGAACATTGACTGAAACCTGATATACTTTAACTCCAAACAAAAAAGGAGACCTCCCGGCCTCCTTTATTTTCGAAATGCTGTCTTTTCAGATTAGCAGCATCCTGTAGAGCTACCGCCTCCGCAGCAACCTCCACCACAACAATCGTCTCCCATAATAATACATGTTTTGGTTTACATAGAAGAGACGAGCGCATGGGGAGAAGGACGCTCCCGGCAGCGACAATTTTTTTGAGGGATCATATCCAGGATATTTCCATACTTGTCGGCTGGAATAGCGCAGCATTCCAAAAACAAGTCTTTCAGGTGAAGCCTGGCTCTCTGCACCCTCGATTTGGCGGCTGTGTAACTAATGCCTTCCTGCTCAGCAAACTGTTTTTGCGGCATTCCCCCAATGTCAATCTTTTTTATGGCTTCTTTGTGCAGAGGAGAAAGGTTGTGGATAAAAGGTGACATGCATTGGGCAAACGTGGCATTGAACGGATTCTCCTCATGCTGCAATACGAGGTCATCAGGCAGCTCGGTGAATTGCCTTTTTGTTCTGAAATGATCCAGCACCGTGTTTCGTGTGATTTGCCACACCCAGCTCACCAGTTTCCCCTCATCTTTTAATGTATGCCGCCTGGTGTGGATTTTTACAAAGACATCCTGCAGCACATCGTCACTTGCCATTTCGTCTTTCAGCGAGTGCCGGATGAACGCATGTAGCTCTTTGTGAAAGGATGTCCAGATGAATTCGGTTGTGTGCATGTCGGTTGTATTCATTTAATATAGACGATGCAGCAGAAAAAAAGACGCCGTTGCCCGTTGGATTTTTTTAAAATACGACGATTTTCTTCGGATTCGAACTCAAATGGCGTGTCTTTTCAAAAAGGCTCTTGACACAAAGCTCAGCAGCCGTTGGAAGTAAATGGCCTCTACAGCGATATTGCTCTCATGATAAGCAAAAATTCCTGAAATTTGAGACAAATGATAGCGACGTATTGATTGATAGGAAACCCGCAGACTCATTTGGCAAAAAAACACATTCAGAACATGAAATTTGATCTCAAAAAAGCGATTGAAGTGCTGGAACGGACACCAGGGGTGCTCAATACCTTGCTGGACGGCCTCTCTGCCGACTGGACTTCCAGCAATGAAGGAGGGGAGAGTTGGAGTGCTTACGATGTAGTCGGACACCTGATTCATGGGGAGAAAACTGACTGGATTCCCAGGGCTGACATTATTCTCTCGCCTGAGGCAGATAAGTATTTCCGACCATTTGACCGTTTCGCCCAAATGGGAGAAAGCGGGAAGAAGACGCTGCAGCAGCTTTTGCAGGAGTTTAGCACGCTACGCAAGAGCAATATGGAGCGACTTCGTGCGATGGGTATCAGCGACGAAGACCTTACAAAAACAGGCATTCATCCGGCTTTTGGGGAAGTGACACTGGCGCAGCTTCTGGCCACCTGGGTCGCTCACGATTTGAACCATATTTGCCAGATAGCCCGAGTGATGGCCAAACAATATAAAGCCGAAGTGGGGCCGTGGGTGGAATACCTGAGAGTCATGCAATCGTAGTGTCCGACTGCGCTGCAAGACAATGTGTCCGCAGTTTTGCAGGGGGGAAGGGTTTTACAGTTAAATGCTTAAATTGACTTTAGTTACTAAATAGAAGACAATGAAAGCTTCCTTGCTATCCGTGTTATGCATGTTCCTATTTCAATTTGCCTCTGGCCAGGCAACTGAAAATGACCAGGCAATCACCAAGCTCATCAATCAATACTCTGAGGCCAGGGAAACCAAAGACACTGTGCTGCTGAAGAACATCCTTACCGAGGACATCGACCAACTGGTATCGAACGGAGAATGGCGGATTGGTATCAGGGTGGCCATTGATGGCATGATGCGGAGCTCGACCAGCAATCCTGGTTCCCGTACGCTTACCGTTGACAAAATCCGATACCTGGGCACGACAAGTGCCATTGCCGACTGTCGCTATGAAATAAAGAATCCCGAGGGTTCAGAGCGGAAGATGTGGAGCACTTTTGTGGTAGTGAAGCAAAAAGGCAAATGGCGGATTTCAGCGATTAGAAATATGCTGCCAGCTGGGTAGTTGAAAGCAAGCGATATAAAATGCCAAGCACAATTTTGTTAAAAACTGCTAACTGTCAGACCCGGATTGACTTCCGGGAAATCGTATTCGAATGGAATATAGAATTCGTCGACAGTCTTAATCGGTTCCACCTCCACCTTGGAAAAGGCCCTAAATCTGGAGACAACTCCATCAATATAGTCACGGTGATTCTGGATGAATACTTTCGTAGGCCTCATTGAATCAATTATTTCCTTATCAATTCTTCTATTATAAACAGGAAACGAGTAGCCAATAACCACTAAGTATTCTGTATCCGAGACAGCCTTTTTTGCAGCAGTTCTTATGTTTTGATTTAGCTTAGTATTCTCCCAAGAATAAGAAATGAAGGGCTCATCGTATAACGGAGTATCTTTTGACCCAATCGAATATGCCCTACTTTTTGTCTTTTCAAAGTTTACAACTCCCGTTTGGGCAATGTAGTGAAGGTTATTTTGGTCACTGTAGTATTCCTTTGTTAAGTTCACATTAAACCGCTCTGTTCTCATATTTTCGTCAGAGGTTCCGTCGAAATAGTGCCCGACCGAACCATTTAGCTTTATCAGCGAGAACTTATCGGGGTTGAACTCAAAATTGTTTAAAGCATTTGGAATGACTTGCGCAATTTTGCTGATTTTCTCAATGTGATTGAGATCCGTCGTTTCCCTAGTTTGCTCATGGAACTGCCCAAGCGAAAATTCAACTTGTCTATCGTAATTCCAACTTATGATATTGATGTTGTCAGGCAACTCGATGCCACCCTTTTGGTTATTCGAAATTATTGCTGAAAAAAATGCATCATATCTTTTATCGAGCCCAAACCTCAATTGTCGATAAATTAAAAACTCATTGATAATTGTCTTTAATTCCAAGAGATTTGGAATATCTCCTCGCAAATAGTATTTCTTCGCCAGAGTATCAATTGACGCATGGTCGTTGACTCTGCTGCATAAATCAAGTATTTTAGATACAAATTCTTTTTGAGATTGTGCTAAGTCATTTACGATAAGCGATTTTGATTCGTAAAGCTCACTTTCAAGGCTAAATTCTTTATGAAATTTGGCAAAATCCTGAAGGCCATCAATAAAGCCAGAGATGATTGGAATTGATCCAATGCTAGCACCTGCCCCCAATAGGTATGTAAATTTTGACATATTTTAGTGTAAGAATTTTAAGTAAAGAGCCTCAATTTGATCCATTTAATAGATAAACAGTTTATTTTTTTAACTGCAATCAGTAACTTAGGGCGGTTACTTTCCAAATAGAGGTTACGAAACATCGAAATTGATAAAGTATCTTGATTTTCTTTGTTGACCTCTCTGGTCTCTCACCCCAACTTCTTCTTAAAAAACTCCACTGTCCTGCCCCAAGCCAGCACTGCGGCCTCTTTGTCATATCTTGGCGTTGAGTCGTTATGGAAGCCATGGTTTACGTCGGGATAGATATAGGCTTTGTATTCCTTCTTGTTGGCTATCAAAGCCTCTTCATAGGCTGGCCAGCCTTCATTTACTCTTGTGTCCAGCCCTGCATACTGAATCAGCAAGGACGCTTTAATTTGCGCAGTTTCCTCCGCAGTTGGTTGTCCACCATAGAAGGGAACAGAAGCTTTCAGCCCCGGAATTTTCACCGCCATCATGTTCGAAATCCAGCCACCGAAGCAGAAACCTACCACTCCAATTTTTCCGTTGCACTCAGGGTGGCCTTTCAGGTAATCATAGGCTGCGATAAAGTCTTCCAGCATTTCATCACGGTCTCTTTTGCGCTGTAGTTCTCGCCCATCATCATCATTGCCAGGATAGCCACCGAGTGGGAACAAGGCATCAGGAGACATGGAAATAAAGCCTTCCAGTGCAGCTCTGCGACCCACGTCGGCAATGTGAGGATTGAGGCCCCTGTTTTCATGCACTACCACAATGCCTGGCAGCTTGCCCTTGGCCTTTACTGGCCTGGAAAGCTGTCCGCTCATTTTGCCTGCGCCTTTGGGAGAGTCGTAACCTACGGTTTCAGTCTTCAGCCTTGGGTCATCGACAGGCACCTGCAGGGTTTGCTGGTACCTGGGCATCAAAAAGTTGAGCATGGCAGGCACTGTTAGGCCGCCTACTGCATAGAAAGATATTTTCTCCACAAACTCCCTGCGGTCGATCTTGTTGTGTACATAGTAGTCGTACAAGTCAAATACTTCCTGCTTGATGTCTTCTTTTTTGATTTCGTCCATGACTGTAGTTGTAGGTGAATGATAGACAATATAAGGTTTATTGGGCTTTGATCATAGAGGGTTTTGATGACGGATTGCTGGCGAGTGAAGACACTCACCAGAACTTCTACAATATGCGGCTACAGAAGTTGCGAAGACTACAAAAGTTAGCTGCCCTTGGTGTGCAATGAAGCGATCATGCCGTTGTACTGACAGCTGACGGCTGATGGGAATCGAAACTTTTGTAGTTTCTGGCGCAGGTTAACGATAACGATTTGGAGCTTTTTTAGGTATTACCCCTCATCAATCACATACTTACTTCTGGCCGACTTCGACTGCCTGATGCGGTAGTTCAGCGTGAGGTTGATTTGCCTTCTGCGGAACTGGCTACGGCCATCGGTGAAGAAGTTCGGCCCTTCGGTGGTATAGCGGCTTACCCGGCTGTTGAACACGTCCATGATGTTGAGGTTGAGCGTGCCGTTGCCTTTCAGTACTTCCTTGGCAAACGACAGGTCGATGTAGGCCAGTGCCTTCCGTGTACCCTGTGTTGTTTTTTGTGGCGCTTCAAAGTTGCCTCTAAGCTGAATATCTAGGTTACCCGGCAGGCTGAAGCGGGAGGTTTGGCGGGCAAACCAGCTGTAGGTAGTGGGCTTGTAGGTATCGATGATGTTGGTGCCATCAATTTCAGCATGAAAGAAGTTGAAGTTGAAGTCCAGCTTCCACCAGTCGTAGGGGTTATAGTCGCTGGTAAACTCAAGGCCGAACGACTTTTGACCGATGAGATTTTGTGGAAGCGTGCGGGCATTGCCTTCGTCGTCCACCACCCTGATGCGGTCGATGGTTTCCTTCGACTCCCGGTAGTAAAACGAAGAAGTGAGGGAGCCTTTTTCAAAGTATTTCAGGTGTCCAATTTCATAGGCATCAGTGTATTCAGGATTCAGATCCGGGTTACCACTAAAGAAGTTCCTGCCATCGGCCAGCGTAACAAAAGGGCTCAGGTCATTGTAGAATGGTCTTCTTATCCTCCGGCTGTAGCTTAGCTGGAAAGAGTTTTGGTTGGCTACAGCGTAGGTGAGGTGTGCGCTAGGGAAGAAGTTCAGGTAGCTTCTGGGGTTCTCCTCATTGGTTTCTACCAGCCTCGTTTTTACATCGGTGTATTCTGCTCTTATCCCAGCCTGGTAAGTGAACTTGTTGCTTTTGTTGCCCAAAATGGCATAAGCCGCCTGTATGTTCTCATCGTACAGAAAGATGTTCTTCAAATCAGGATCCACGGTTTCAACACCTGCCTCGTCCACGTTGGTCACCACATAGTTGTTTTCCATGTTCCGGAGGCTGCTCCTGAGTCCCGTTTCAAACTTACCTTCCTTGCCAATAGGCTTGGTGTAGTCTAGCTGGAGCAGGTATTGCTTTTCAAACTCGTCATTCAGCGCATGCTGCTTCTGGGCTGAACCATCTATGGAAACATCATTCTCATCAAATGAGCGTTGGGTGAAAATCTGATCCGACCGCTCCCAGTAGTCGATATACTTCAACGTGGTGAGCAATTTGTGGCCTTTTTCTTCAAATGATTTTTCCCAGGTCAGGGTAGTTTCTGAATTGGGTTCGGCTTCGTTCTCATTTTGCCTGCGAGCCGTGTAGCCCAGGTAATTGTTCTCATCAAAGAGATAGTCCTTGTAAGTCAGGTCGGTAATGCGGTTGCCATCGCTTCGCTTGAACAAATAGGAGAGGGTGAGGATGCTCTTTTCGCTGAAAAAGTAGTCAACACCACCTTGAATATTGTTGTTGAGGCCCTTGAGATAGCCGTCTCTGTCTTGTCTGGAAATGTAGGTAGTATCGCCAGAATAGACTTCCTGATAAAGAGAGGCCACATTGGGCTGCTTGCGCCAGGCTATGCCATAGTTGACAAACCAGTTGATTTTTTTGTGGCGATAGTTAAGGTTGGCAGCGCCGCCAAAGTTGTAAGGATAGCCCGTGATGCCCTGAAAGGAGCCGTTGAAGCCCTGGTTGCGGTCTTTCTTGAGCACGATGTTGATAATGCCTGCCATGCCTTCTGCCTGGTACCTGGCCGAGGGGTTGGTAATGATTTCCACTTTGTCAACCATGCTGGCCTGCATCTGCTGCAATCCGCTGGCACCTTTGAGGCTCACAAGTCCTGACGGCTTGCCATCAATCAATATCATTACATTGTCGCTGCCACGCAGTTTCACATTGCCCTCAGGGTCGACGGCAATAGAGGGGATGTTGGTTAGCAGGTCGGAAGCTGTGCCACCGGCATTTGCCAGGTCTTGCCCCACGTTGAAGATCTTCTTGTCGAGAGAAAGCTCCATGGTACTTTTCTCGGCCCGCACTTCCACTTCTTCGAGCGTGCTGGACGAAGCGTCAAGCTGTACAGTGCCAAGGTCGGTATTTGAAGAAGCCTGAAAGCTCTCGGTACGGTGCGCTTCGTAGCCCATGAACTCCACCAAAGCATAGTAGTTGCCTGCGGGCACCTCTACAGTAAAATTTCCTTTATCGTCAGTAACATTTCCTCCTATGAACTGATCGTCCTGAGCAAAAATCCGGATAGACGCAAAACTCATGGCCTCGCCCGACTGGCTGTCGACCACCTTTCCTTTCACATTTACCTTTTTACCTCCCTGGGCAAAGAGCCCGTGCGTGGTTGCAATAAAAAAAAGAACAAGGGTGAAGACTGAACGAAGATGCAATAACGAAAAGTTGTAATTCATGAGTTGGAAACAGTAGTCGGGGCTGTGTAGTAATGATTATTAAAGGGCAATTTTCTGCCAAAAAACGAGTAAAGTCCAGGCCTGAGACCGAAGTTCGGGCGTGGTCTTGATCTATATTTTGAATCTTTCCTTGAGGTAACTAATGGCTTTTGCGTAGGCCTGTTTCGACGATTCTTCGTCGTACTTCGGATTGCTCGGGTTGGCAAAACCATGAACGCCGGGGTATATTTTATACATCAGGGTTTTGTTGGCAGCTTTCATATTGGCAGCAAACTCTTCGATCACTTCTTTGGAAATTCTTTCTTCCGTGGCAAAAACACCCAGCACGTCTCCGCTGAGCTGCTTCAGCTTTTCCACATCTCTCACCGGCATGCCATAGTACATAACGGTGCCAATGGTTTGCTTGCCTCCCAGCAATCCTGACCGGAGCGACCAGCCGCCACCAAAGCACCAGCCGACATTGGCAATTTTAGCTTTGGGCCCTGCATAGGCCAGGCCACCTTTGATAATGGACTCCAAACGAGCCTCTTGGGCACCCTGCACCAATTTACCGGCCTCTGCAGGAACGTCGGTTACCTTGCCATCATAAAGATCAAGGGCAAGCACATTTACCTCTCCGTTCAAGTCATTGTAAAAGGTGTCTGACTGTCTGCGGATATAGTCGTTCAAGCCCCACCATTCCTGATAAACGAACAGCCATTTGTCTGATTTCTTTTTGGCTTTCACCATGTACCCGGTTGCATCGGTACCATCGGCTGCTTTGAAAGTCACTTTCTCTCCCATGGGGTCGTACTGAAGGGGGAGCGGGGCAGGATGGAGAGCAATAAAAGCCGGATCGGCAGCGAAGGAGGCCATGCTATCGTCCGATGGAGCAACGTAACACAATGTGATTTGTGTTTCTTTCTTTGTTTCAACTGGTGCAAACAGATAGCTTATAAGGCTAGCTATTGCGATGCTGGTACCAAGTAAAAGCTTCACCATAGGACAACTATTTAAGTAGATTGGAATTTTGCCGTCGTCAAACCACCTAAAGTGGATGCCGGACACAAGGCAATTAACATAAAGATCGGATTTGAAATGGTTGTTTGAGCCAAGTTTTACACGAACTGTTGTAAAAAGTTGTCACCACTCAGACGGTCGTAAAAAGTTATTGTGATGTTTTGACACAAAGAATTACTTTCGCCGATACTGAGTCGACGTTAAAATCCGATAGTTTATCCTGATATTCTACCGGATTTTCTATTCTTCTTAGAATTTCATTTCCCTTTTAATGACCTTACTGTCGCAATGTTCTGTCGGTTGCTGTCAAATGCATAGGAAAGCAAGCGTTTATACAGCCGGTAGCACAGCTTTTGAACAACAATTACACTCGTTTACATGGTACTTACTTTAAAAACTACCGGCAGGTCAGTATTGACCTATGCCGCATCGATTTGCCTGCTTGTGCAATCTTGCAAGCAACCTGAAACGCAAACTTCCAACGAACCACCTGAAGACAATCGCTTTACCAAAGTGGTGCTGACAGAAGGGATGGATGAACCGATGGAAATGACCTTCCTTCCCAACAGCCGTGTGCTGTTTGTCGAGAGAAAAGGAGGAGTGAAAATACTGGATGAAAACACCGGCGAAGTAACGCTGGTAGCTACCATTCCGGTGAATACCAAGTATACCAACAAGGAAGGTAGAGTAAGGGAAGCTGAAGAAGGCTTGATGGGCGTAATAGCTCACCCCAACTACAAAGAAAATTCTTGGATTTACATGTATTATGCTGATCCCGACACGCCGAAACACGTGCTGGCCCGCTGGGAGCTGAGAGGCGACTCGCTTTATTCATCTACGAAAAAAGTGGTACTGGAAGTGCCTACACAGCGAGAAGAATGCTGCCACACCGGCGGCGGGATGGTTTTCGACAAAGAGGGGAATCTCTTTCTGACCGTTGGAAACAACACGGTGAACCCAAGAACTGGGTCTTCTAACCTTGATGAACGCCCCGGCATGGAAAGCTCAGACGATCAGCGTGCACCGGGAAACACTAACGACCTTAGAGGCAAAATCCTTCGCATCCACCCTGAGGCGGACGGAAGCTATACTATTCCTGAAGGCAACCTTTTTCCCCAAGGCACAGAGAAAACGAGGCCAGAGATTTACACCATGGGCCACAGAAACCCCTGGAGACCAACTTTGGACAGCAAAACGGGCTATCTGTATTGGGGCGAAGTTGGCCCGGATGCATCTGTTGATTCTGTTTGGGGACCAAAAGGCTACGACGAGTTCAACCAGGCCAAAGGCCCGGGCTTTTTTGGCTGGCCATATTTTATTGCTAACAACAGGCCGTATAATCGCCATGATTTGGCTACCGACACTTACGGAGAGCCGTTTGATGTGAACCATCCTGTCAACGAGTCGGTAAACAATACCGGATTGAAAGAATTGCCTACGCCTGTGGTACCAGCCTTTATCTATTACCCTTATGGCCCGTCGGATACTTTCCCTTTGGTGGGAACGGCAGGACGTAGTGCTACCGGAGGCCCCGTTTTCCGCAAAGCGGACTTTGCCGGTGCTCCAAGACCTTTCCCTTCCTATTTCGAAGGCAAGTGGCTGATCGTGGAGTTCATGCGTGGCTGGATCATGTCGGTAACGATGGATGAAAATGGCGACTACCAATCCATGGAACGCTTCCTGCCCAATGAGAGCTTCGTAAGCGCCATAGATATGGACTTCGGCCCGAGCGGCGACCTTTATGTACTGGAGTATGGCAGTGCCTGGTTTAGGGGCAATTCTAACTCAAGAATCGTTAAAATCGAATACAATGCAGGCAACAGGAAGCCGATTGTGGCTGCCTCTATTGACAAAACCGCAGGCGCTGTACCTTTTACAGCTCAGCTATCATCGGAAGGCACAAAAGACTACGACGACTACGATCAGGGAAAATTGACTTATGAGTGGAAGGTAGTCTCCGACGGAGGCGTTAACAAAACGCTTACTGAAGCCAATCCATCGTTCAATTTTGAGCAGGCTGGTACTTATCAGGTGAGCCTGACAGTAACTGATACCAAAGGGGAGAAGAACAGGACT
>TARA_R110002012_G_scaffold95271_7_pt1 | contig 26121 bp, 25 predicted proteins | sample TARA_R110002012 | Tara Oceans TARA_R110002012 (sample SAMEA4396515) | marine metagenome | biome: Westerlies Biome; feature: [DCM] deep chlorophyll maximum layer (ENVO:01000326); material: water (ENVO:00002006), including particulate matter (ENVO:01000060) such as... | depth 40 m | reverse complement strand
TACACGGATTTGCAATCCGCTGCGTAACCACTCCGCCAACTCGCCTCTATCACCTGGCCGCGATAGGCGCACACCGATCAAAGCCTGTGTGCGTTTCGGCTTATCTCGATTTTTAGAGGGATTGTCTAGCCCAGTTTGCGTCATTAGGGCGGCTTTATTTGTATGCCCCTGCCCCGCGTTGCTTACAGCGAAATTACCGGCCTATCGGCATTCTCAGGCGCGTCGAGCTGAAGATGATGATCTTCCAAGATCAAAATATTCTCAGAACCGATAATTGCGCTTTTCGTCTTGTAGCCAATTACGTCCTCGATTTCCATCTCCGGGTTTCGCGCCATCAAAATCGTTTCTTCTGACGAAAAATTGGTCAAGCCCCGGGCAAGCTCGTTACCGCCTTCGTCATACACATGCAGGACATCCCCCTTGGAAAATTCGCCCTGTATCGAAACAAGATCGCTGCGTAGCAGGCCGCGCTCTTTCTTGGAAATCGGGTCCACGGCTGCATTCGAAACCACCAATGTACCCGCCACTTGCAAACGGTTGCTAAGCCAGATCATCAAAGGCGATGCGGCTTTACCGGTGGCCAAACAACGGGTGTGACGGCGTTCACGATTCAGTACTGATGAAACCGGGCGTTCAATTATGCCTTCGGCAATGATCGTTTCGACCCCCGCGTTTTGTGCCATGTTAGCCGCGAGCATCTTGGTTAACATGCCTCCGGAACCCAGCTCACTAATACTTTTGGTGGATTCCAGATGCTCGGTCACGTCTTCGATTTCGTCGACGAACTGAGCGCCCTCTTCGGACGGATCACGATCATACAGCCCCTCTACACTGGTCAGGATGATCAGGTGGTCTGCTTCGACCATCTGCGCGACTTTGGCTGACAGGCGGTCATTGTCGCCCACTTTGAGATCCCTTGTAGCAACTGAATCGTTCTCGTTAATGATTGGAAGAATGTCATTCTCGAAGAGACGCAGCATGGTATTCTTGATGTTCAGAAAGCGCCGGCGTTCCTCCATATCTTCAACGGTCACCAGCATCTGCGCAACCTCTACGCCGAACTCTGAGGCGACCTGACGATAGGCGTTCATCAAAAGCGGCTGACCGCAAGCTGCGGCAGCCTGTTTGTCAAGCAGGCCCGCGTCTTCGGGACGTTTACCGATCATGTTCAAACCAAGTGCCACGGACCCCGAAGAGGTCAGGATGATTTCGCAGCCTTGACTTTGCAAATCGGCCAAATCGGACATCAACCCGTTCATAAAGGCATAACGCAAGGTCAGTTTTTCTTCATTCGCCAAAAGGCTGGAGCCGATTTTGACAACGATACGTTTCTTTTTGGACACGACGAATGGTGCTCCGTTTTTTGTTTAATTTCAACACTGGCGCACTTTCGACCATACATGCCGCAGCGCAGAGAAAAGTTTGATTCGATGGTGTATAACACGTGGACAAGACCGGATTGCAACCGGCTAACCAATTACGTACGGGTTCATGCCACCCCATTAGCTTGTTTGAAGCTGTTCCAATGCCTTTCGGATACGATCAGGAACTGCGGTCGGGCGATGCCCATTTCTTTCTACATAAACATGAACGAAAAAACCTTCCGCCGACGCGTATTCGTCATCGTTGCGAAACAGCCCCAGCTCCATGCGAACCGAGCTTTTGCCCAGATGCGCGACCCTTATTCCTGCCATCACGCGATCAGGAAACTGCATTTCGCCAAAGTAACGGCATCCTGTTTCGACCACGAGGCCAAATGCAGGGCTTGTCAACGGATCAAGCAAGCCGCGTTCGATCAGCCACCCATTCACCGCAGTATCAAACAGCGCATAATGCACGACATTATTCATGTGGCCGTATGTGTCGTTATCGTTCCATCGGGTTTGCAGCGGATAAAACTCAGCGAAATCAGCGCGTTTAGGGGCTGTGGGGCGGTCAGTCATTACCAGGCAGCCGTATAGATCATGCGGGCATCGTCTTGCGTCACCTCTCTCGGGTTGTTCACCAACAGCCGCGTCTGAAGCATCGCGTCGGCGGCCATCTTATCAATCGCCGATTTCGGAATATCGACGTCACGCAATCGCGTTTGCAAACCCACCCGCTTAGCCAGATCGGCTAACGCGTCGATGAATGCTGCAGTGCGCGCCTGAGTACCCTCTACTTCGACAAGATGCGGGAAAGCATCGCCTGCAATTTCGGCGTAAAGCGAACCTGCATCGGGCGCGTTGAACCGCAGCACATGTGGCAGGACCAACGCGTTGGACAGGCCGTGCGGAACATGGAATGTACCGCCGATCGGATAGGCCAGCGCATGAACCGCCGCGACAGGCGAATTAGCAAACGCCTGCCCCGCCAGCATCGACCCCAGCAGCATAGCGCCGCGTGCTTCAATATCAGATCCGTCTGCTATGACCGCTTCGATATTGGCCCCTAAAAGACGTAGCGCTTCGCGCGCAAGCAGCTTCGAAATCGGATTGTTGTTCGCATTTTTCGAAGCATATGCCTCGATCGCATGTACCATAGCATCTATCCCCGTCGCGGCGGTGATGTGTGCAGGCAAACCCAGCGTCAATTCGGCGTCCAAAATCGCCATATCGGGCAAGATCACGGGCGAAGACACCCCGCGTTTTTCCTCGGCCCCTACGGTTATGATCGACACCGGTGTAACTTCCGAGCCGGTACCCGCGGTCGTGGGGATCAATACCAGCGGCAAACGTGGGCCCTTTGCCTGGCCCACCCCCCACGCGCTGTCCAGGTCTGCGTCCGAGCCAAGCAAGAGTGCAGCCAACTTAGCCACATCCTGAGAAGATCCGCCGCCAAATCCGATAACGCTGGTCACCCCCGCCACTCTGCCAGTTTCGACCGCTTTCACCAGTGTTTCGCGCGAGGGGTCCGCTTCGACTTCATCAAAAATAACGACCGTATGTCCAGTCGCCTCTAGGCTCGAAACAGTAGCGTCAACCAGCCCCAGCTTGCGTAGCCCGGAATCTGTAACCATCAAGCATACAGCTCCTAACAAGCTCCCGGCCAGTTCGGACAAGCGTTGCGCTGCTCCATTTTCAAAAACAACAGATTTCGTAGTGTTAAAGATAAATGGAGACACGATAAAAGCCTTTCATGGAACAATTGAACCTCGCAGACGATTCAAGGTAATCCCCATTAAAGGCAATTCCCAACCTGCCGCCTAGTCTTAATCTGGATTTTTGCTTAGTCGTAGTGGGACCTTGATGTTCAAAGGTTGGATGAACTGAGACGATCGGTGGCAAAATGTTTAGGGACTTGTGCATGTGGTCACTGCATGTACGCGTGCAGCTTCGATAATGTTAAATCTGCGAAAATACTATAAAATGTGCGATAAAGATAAATTTCCCATATAAAATACTAGATTAATGGCCTAAATATATTAAAATAAGACAATATATACTCACGATAAAATTGACTTACCCAAAGCCAGTTAAACCAAAATTATCTAGTAAAAATATGTTGTTGCGACGCTATCCTCCTGCATGGCGACCACCGCAAAAACAGCATGATAATTTTAGTGTGTTAGGGCAGTTTCCGCACTTCGGTTGGTTGATGGCGCAGATAATCCATCACTGCCGCTCTCACGGATTGGTCGCCTCGGTCTCGAGAGGCATAGATCACATCGCGAACTTCCCCGAGATGTGATCGCCGCAGCAGGCTTTTGACCGGGCCGATAGATGCCGGTCGCATGGAAAACGATGTCATACCGATGGCTGCAAAACATAACGCTTCGACCGGACGGCCAGCATCTTCACCGCAGAAAGACAGTGGCGTTCCTGTTTCGCGGCACCGGTCGACGATACCTTCAAGAAAGGTCAAAAAGCTCACGTTCAGTGTATCATAGCGACGCCGCACCAATTCATTCTCGCGATCAGCCGCAAAGAAGAACTGCTTGAGGTCATTCCCACCAATGGACAGAAATTCCACCTCTTCGAAAAACTTTCTCGGCGCAAATGCCAGAGACGGGGTTTCAAGCATTGCACCGACTTCGATCCGCGACGGAAGGACATGCCCCAGCCGTTTTTCTGTCGCCAGTGTCTTGTCCATCTCTAACTTTGCTGCGCGATATTCTTCAAACTGCGCCACAAACGGAAACATCACCGACAACGGGCGCCCGTTCGCGGCTCGGATCAACGCCTGCAACTGCATCCGCATGATACCCGGCTTGTCCAGACCTACTCGGATCGCGCGCCACCCCAAGGCCGGGTTCGGTTCGTCGTTGGGCTTCATATAAGGCAGAACCTTGTCAGAACCGATATCAAGGGTCCGAAACACCACGCGTTTACCGTTGGCGGCATCTAGCACTCGGCTGTACAGCGCCGACAACTCGGACCGTTTTGGCATCTGGCTCCGGACAAGAAATTGCAGCTCCGTGCGAAACAGCCCTACCCCTTCTGCACCCGACCCTTCAAGCGAAGGCAGGTCGGCCATTAATCCGGCGTTCATGTGCATATTAATAATCGTGCCGCATTTGGTTTCAGCGGCTTTGTCACGAATAGAGGCATACCGTTCCTGTGCCTCGGCCTGCATGGCGATCTTGTCGCGAAAAGCGGCCGCAACCGTCTCATCCGGCCGCAGGTGCACGACGCCCTGTTCTCCGTCTACCATGATCCGATCACCGTTCAAAGCGTCGTTGGTTATACGAGACGCATGTACGATCAGAGGTATCGCTAAAGCCCGCGCCACGATAGCAGCGTGACTTCCAACCGAACCGCCTTCAAGCACGATACCGCGCAAGGACCGACCATATTCCAACAGTTCGGCAGGCCCGATATTTCTGGCAACCAAAATCGGGTTAGGCGGCATCTCCGCACCGGTGTCGGCACCCTGCCCGGTCAGGATTCTTAACAAGCGGTTGCTCAGGTCATCAAGATCGGACAGTCGTTCGCGAAGATAGGCATCGCTCGCCTGCCCCATGCGTGAACGTGCAAGCGATTGCTCTTTCTCGACTGCGGCCTCGGCTGAAAGGCCACGACTGATGTCCTCCTCCATCCGGCGCAACCAACCTTTTGAATTGGCAAACATTCGATAGGCTTCCAGCACTTGTTGCTGATCCTTATCACCGCCCGCCATAGACATCATTTGATCGACGCTGACGCGCAATTGGTCTACTGCCTCGTTCAGCCGTTCAGTTTCGCGCACCGGGTCGTCTGCCACCGGGTTCGAGACGACAACGCGGGGCTCGTGCAACCATACATGGCCTTCGGCGACACCTTCTTGGCCGACTGTTCCCCTCACCAGAACCGGTTGGCTGTGGCGCGCGGACATCGCCGCGCCTTCGCCTACAAAGGCACCCAGCTCGGCCATCTCTGCCAGCACCATGGCAACGACCTCAAGAGCGTAGACTTCGTCGGAGGAAAATTCACGCGCAGCCTTGGATTGAACCACTAGGACGCCAAGAGTTTCTCCAAGCCGCTGCACCGGAATACCCAGGAAACTTGAATAAAGCTCCTCTCCGGTTTCGGGCATAAAGCGAAAACCAGGCGCTTGAGGTGCATTAGGTGTATTAATAATACGTTTGCGCTTGGCGACACGCCCGACCAGGCCTTCGCCCATTTTCATGCGTGTTTCATGCACCGCGTCTGCCTTGAGACCTTCGGTAGCGCACAATTCCAACGTGTCTTCATCGCGAAAAAGATAAATTGAGCAGACTTCACAGCCCATCGAAGTGGCAATCAAGTTGGTGATCTTATCAAGGCGCGCTTGACCTGCGTCGTCGCTGGCCATCGCATCGCGCAAACGACCTAGCAGCTTACGACTTTCTGTCTCGATACCGTCACCCATGCAAAAAAATCTCCCCCCAGCCAAGACGAACTTAGACCACAGGCTTCAAGCGAATGAAACGTTGATCTCGTCGTTTTCTATCACCAGACATGGTTTACAGAAAAGAAGCTTTTCCACCTTCGCGGGAGATACACATAGATTATGCACTTACCTGCACGGGTTTTAGGCAGCTTTATGCAGCTCGAACGCGTCATGCAGCGCTTGCACTGCAAGCTCCATGTATTTGCGATCGATGAGCACCGAAATCTTGATCTCGGAGGTGGTGATAACCTTGATGTTGACACCCTCGTTCGACAATACCTGAAACATCTTAGCGGCAACGCCGGTGTGGCTTCGCATTCCAATACCCACGACGGAAACCTTAGCTACATCCGAATCTGCGATAAGCTCATCAAAATTGATGGTACCGGCGGCTTTGGCCGCATCCATCGCGACCTCAGCGCGTTTGATCTGGTCGACGGGGCACGACCATGTCATATCGGTCCGGCCTTCTTCTGCGATGTTCTGCACGATCATATCCACGTTCACGCCACCATCGCTGAGCGCGGTAAAGATCGCGGCGGCGATGCCGGGCCGGTCGGCTACGGACACCAAGGTCATCTTGGCCTCATCCCGAGAGAACGCGATACCTGATACAACATTGCTTTCCATAATTTCTTCCTCATCGCAGACCAGCGTTCCAGCTTCGTCCGATTGTTCTTCAAAGCTGCTTAACACCCGCAACTTTACCTTGTAACGCATTGCAAGCTCGACCGAGCGGGTTTGCAACACCTTCGCCCCTAATGAAGCCAGTTCAAGCATTTCTTCAAACGCAATCTTGTCAAGCTTACGGGCTTTGGCGCTGACGCGGGGGTCGGTGGTATATACACCGTCAACGTCAGTATAGATATCGCAACGTTCAGCGTCGAATGCAGCTGCGAAAGCGACCGCTGTTGTATCTGACCCGCCCCGACCCAAGGTGGTGATACGACCTTCGGGGCTTACACCCTGAAAACCCGCAACGACCGCGACACGCATACCTTCCGCAAACTTCGCCATGATGTTTGTGGATGGGATGTCCTCAATTCGAGCCGACGAATGCGCCGACGTTGTCATGACCGGTACCTGCCAGCCCTGCCAGCTTCGGGCAGGTACATCCATTTCCTGTAAGGTCAACGCCATTAACCCGGCGGTCACGTTTTCGCCCGATGACACGACGGCATCATATTCACGCGCGTCATACAGCGGTGATATCGCGTTCACCCAGCCGACCAGCTCGTTGGTTTTCCCGGACATGGCTGACACGATCACGATCACGTCATAGCCTTTTGCCACTTCGACGCCCACCCGCTTGGCAGCGCGGCGTATTCGGTCCAATGTGGCTACCGATGTGCCACCAAATTTCATCACCAGAACAGGCATAGGTCCCCCGCTACAAAACTCCGGCGCGGTTTACGCGCAAGCAGATGCCTTAGCAAGCCCATGCAACGCCGGTCGCCCGGTTCATCCCCCTCAAACCACGGCATCAAGCCGTTTGTGGACAGCGACCAGACCAAAGTCACCGGCGGCAAAATATGTACAAATTGGCACGTGCCCCGCCAGCGACTTGCAAAGCCAGTACGCGTTACCGTCAGCTTTAAGCGAGATTTGCTGCCCGGGGCCACGCTATGTGGTGACTGCTATTGGGTGGATTGCTTGGGGAGAAAAGGCAGCGGTATCACTTTTATCCCCTCTTCCATCAATGAACGTGCCTGATCTAGACGTGCTTCCCCATAGATAGCCCTCTCAGGGGCATCGCCGGAATTCATCGCGCGGGCTTCTTTGACAAAATTGGTGCCTACGTAATCAGAGTTCGTTTCAATCTCCTTGCGAAGGGCGGTCAGCGCTTTTTCGAATTCGGTCCGAGGTTTGGTCAAAGCCGAAACCTGAGGTTTTGCCGCAGGATCATTCTTGTCGGCACTGGATGTCGTCGAAACCCGTGGTGCCATGATCGCCTTGGCAACCTTGCCAGATCCGCAAACCACACATTGAACATGCCCTGCCTTTGCCAATGCATCAAACGCACTGGCAGACTTGAACCAGCTGTCAAAGCGATGGTTGTGGTCACATTTTAAAGAAAACTGGATCATTGTGTCAGTAGCTTGCCCTTTCTGATGACGCAGCACAACAATATGGTGTGGGCGTGCCCTTACGTCAAGCTATGCGGTGGCCGCCGCGAGGATCGAAGTCGCGGATCAGTCGCGCCAACTCGGGCTCCATTACCATCTTGGTCGCTTTCTTGCGTGACACCCACTTGCGACGCCTTTGTCCGGCTTCGGGGTAGTCATCAAGAGTGGTCTTTACCTTGACCGGGTAAACCATAGCCACGACAGGCAAAATTTCCCCGTTACCAATATCTTTCGCATAAGAATACACGCCAAGGCAACCGCCTGTCACCTGCCCTTGCACTCCGGCCTCTTCCCAGGCCTCTTGTGCGGCTGCGGCACCGGGCGTCTTCGCGTTCATCGGCCATCCCTTAGGGACGATCCAACGTTTTGCATTCCGGGATGTGATCAGCAGTACCTGCACCTTACCGTCCCGAACCCGATAACATAGGGCAGCGAATTGCGACCGCACGTCGCCCTTGCGGGCACCATGAATGGAAATAGGCAGTTGTTTCATCTTGGGCATCTTCGTCAGGGGGCGATATAGCGTATGGGCATCACAAAACCCTACCTACGGCGTGTTGGCAAGGCCAGCCACCCTTGCACCCGCCATATGCTTGGCAGATAGTATGGCGTTATGAAAACACTGCTGATCCTCCTTGCTTTTATTCTGCCTAACGTCGTGTTCGGGCAACCCGCCCCGGTGACGGTATTCGCGGCCGCCAGCCTGCGCGGCGCGCTGGACGAGGTGGCAGAGGGTTTCGGCGCGGGTGTCTCCGTTTCCTACGGTGGCTCTGGTACAATGGCGCGTCAGATCGATGCTGGTGCCCCGGCGGATGTGGTCATTCTTGCGGCACCGGTCTGGATGGATTGGCTGCAAGAACGCGGTATTCTAGGGGATGCGCCGCAAACTTACCTGCTTGGCAACCGGCTGGTGCTTGTCGCTCCTGCTGACAGCACCATAGCCCCTGATCCCGGCAACCTTGCGGCATCGCTTGGCGACGCGCGGCTGGTGATCGGGCAGCGCGATGCAGTGCCGGCTGGGATCTACGCCCGCGAGTGGCTGCAAACGACAAAGCAGTGGGACGCATTGCAGCATATGCTTGCCGAAACCGATAATGTACGCACCGCACTTGCACTGGTCGCAAGAGGTGAGATGCCGCTTGGGGTCGTCTACCGCACCGATGCCATGGCCGAACCCAAGGTACGCGTAGTCTACACTGTACCCGACGACCAACATAACCCGATAACGTATCCTGCGGCGGCGCTGACTGATGCAGGCAAGGTATTTTTGCAATACCTGCAAACCGATGAGAGCATGGGTATCTTCGCCGCACACGGCTTTATGCCGGTCACGCCATGACGCCTGACGTCGCTGCATGGGACGCCCTGCGCCTATCGTTGTGGGTCGCTTGTTGGGCGACGTTGCTTGCTATCCCCTTAGCGATCTGGGTCGCCTGGCTGCTAGCGCGAAAAGACTTTTGGGGCAAGGCGGTACTGAATGCTGCGGTCCACCTTCCTCTGGTTCTACCGCCAGTGGTTACAGGTTACTTGTTGCTGCTTGCGTTTGGACGAACTGCACCGCTGGGGCGTGCCTTGAATGCCCTCGGAATACAGCTGGCTTTTCACTGGACGGGCGCGGTGCTCGCCGCGATGATCATGGGGTTTCCCCTGATGGTCCGGGCGATGCGGCTGGCCATCGAGGCGGTTGATCCCAAGCTTGAAGACACCGCGGCCACCCTTGGTGCGCCGCGCGCGATGGTGTTTTTCCGCGTGACCTTACCCTTGATCCTGCCCGGCGTTCTGGCGGGCACGGTCATGGGGTTTGCCAAGGCAATGGGAGAATTCGGGGCGACAATCACATTCGTAGCTAATATTCCCGGACAGACGCAAACCCTGCCAAGTGCGATATGGGCCGCCTTGCAGATCCCCGGAGGTGAGCGTCAGGCTGTGATGATGGTACTGATGGCCTCGACCGTGGCCATCGGGGCAGTCTTGCTGTCAGAATTGCTCGCCAGGCGAGTCGCAGCACGGATCGCCGGCGCATGAGTCTTTCACTGACGCTTTCGCACCGTTTTGCCGATTTCGCGCTCGACATCAGCCTTGAGGCAGGGCCGGGCATCACCGCGCTTTTCGGTCGATCAGGCGCTGGAAAATCCACTATAATCAATGCTGTTGGAGGGTTGCTTCATCCGAATTCCGGGCGCATATCGGTAGACGGAGACCTGTTGCTTGACACGGATCATGGCATTTTTGTACGCCCCCATAAACGCCGTCTTGGAACAGTTTTTCAAGATGCCCGTCTGTTTCCGCACCTAAGCGTGTCGCAGAACCTGATGTTCGGTGCGCGGTATGCACCGCGCGGCAGTTCCGGTCCGACTTTAAAAGATGTCGTGGCGTTACTGGGTTTAAAAGATCTGCTGGACCGCGCCCCAGCGACCTTATCTGGCGGGCAAAAGCAACGTGTCGCACTGGGGCGTGCACTGTTGAGCCACCCGCGCATGTTGCTGATGGACGAACCGCTGGCCAGTCTGGATGGCCCCCGCAAGCAAGAGATACTGCCATTTCTCGAACGCCTGCGCGATGGGCCACTGGGCCTGCCAATCCTTTATGTCAGTCACGCAGTCGATGAAATCGCACGCCTTGCAGATACGCTGGTGCTAATTCAAAACGGAAAGGTACAGGCACAAGGCCCGCTTTTCGACGTGATGTCTGACCCCGCCGCAGTACCTTTGCTGGGCGTGCGCGAAGCCGGTGCCGTGATCGAGGCCGATGTACTGGCCCACGGTGACGATGGGATATCAACCTTGCGTATAAGCGCGGGGACCCTCGAATTGCCGGGCGTGCACGCCGAAATGGGGGCGCGTGTGCGTCTACGTGTATTGGCTCAAGATGTGATCTTATCGTTGACCCGTCCCGAAGGCTTGAGTTCTGTCAACGTGTTGCCGGTCGAAGTTGAAGCGATCCACCCCGGCGATGGGCCCGGCGCAGCGATCGCGCTGCGTGCGAACGAAGACCGGTTGCTTAGTCGGGTCACCGCCCGCGCGGTGACCGAGTTGGGGCTTCGCCCCGGCTTGAAATGCTTTGCAATTCTCAAGGCCACCACCGTGGCACCGGGCAGCATCGGGCGTTAACGTACCCGTTTGCGCCCCACCTTTATTCGCAGACGCTCGACCAGTTCTTCTTGCGAAATATCCGCGTCTATCGCCAGTTTGCGCAGACCGAAATGCACATGCGCCATGTCCTCGTAATAACTGGTGTAGGCATAATTCGTCGCCGCCCCTGCGACGGCCCCCAAAACCGGCACCGCCTGAGCCGCAAGCTTTTGCCCCAATACGACGGCAAGGCGCGGCGCTACTTTGGCAATTACTGCTTGCATGGCCCGACCGCTGAGGGCGACACGCGCGGACAAAAAACCCAAGTCTGCACCGTCGTCGTCCGACAATGGGCCAGCCGCACTGAACACTTGCACACAGTCAAATTGTACATTCTCGGATAACGGGTCGAAACCGTGTTCGACGGCTACACCTTGGATGACGCGCAGCAACAAGGTCGTCGTAACAGGCAATTCGGCCAAGGCTGTCGGTAACCCGCCTGCCCCGCCAGCGGCCCCCATGGCCGCACTGACCGCTTGGTTCAGCCAGCTTTTCTGATCAGGGACCAGACTCCGAGACGAGGTCGCAGCCTTCATTGCCTGATGCAACGCCTTGACTGTCGCGTTTTCCAGATTTTGCCGCACTACCGATGGCAGCTTGTCGATCAGCCCTTCGGCGCTCCCGCCAATCACATTCAAGACATTAATACCCAGCCCGCCAGCACTTTTGTACCGCGCGGCTATCTGGTCCAGCCGCGTTTCTACGTCAATGACACGTGGCAGGTTACTTTCGATTTGCATGGGAATAGCTCCGGATGTTGCACTGTCAAATGTAGGGGGGACGCGACCCGTTTCAACCTGCCCAAGCCATGACATCCCCGGCAATACCGTCCCATGCGCCATCGACCAACGCACGTCCCAATACGCGTGCTGGGTTGGTCGGTGGTGGCATGAGCACGTTTTCAAGCAGGGTGAACCCAAAGCGGTTATAATAGGGCGCATCGCCAACCAACATAACCCGGCTCCAGCCCAGAGGTAGCGCCTTGTCTAGGCTACCTTCGATCAGAAAGCCGCCTAACCCTTCGCCCTGACGTGTTGGGTGTACGGCAACCGGCCCGAGCAACAGTGCCACATCCTCGCTGCCGATCCGGACCGGCCAGTACCGGATTGCACCGGCAAGAATACCGTCTGCGTCCCGTGCTACATGGCTAAGTTCGCGCACAGGCGGGGTACCATCTCTCAGGCGATAAGACGACAGAGCTTCGCGGCCCGGCGCAAAACAGGTGTCATAAAGCGCCTCGACCTCCCAGTGGTCGGCTGCCGTCTCGGGGGTGATTTGATACAAGGGCGGGCACCTCTGGACGAATTTACTGTGGCAAAGCCCTTACCATAACGCTAGCCATAGGTGCAAACCATGAGGAGAGTTTGATGTTCTACCGCCCCCAAGATGGCCACCCCCTGCCGCACAATCCGTTTAACGCCATCGTCACGCCCCGGCCCATCGGCTGGATCTCCACCCGTGACGCCCAAGGGCGCGATAATATCGCACCATATTCTTTTTTCAACGGCGTCGCCTATACCCCGCCTCAAGTCATGTTTGCGTCGACCGGGACCAAAGCCGACATCGACGGCACCAAAGACAGTATGGCCAATATCCGCGAGACCGGCGTCTTCTGTGTCAATGTCGTCGAATATGCGATGCGCGACGCAATGAACGCATCGTCGGCCACCTTGCCGCATGGTGCCGACGAATTCGGACACGCCGGTATCGAAAAGGCCCCTTGCGACCAGATTGCCTGTGCACGTGTCGCGACAGCGCCAGCCAGTCTGGAATGTCGCATGACGCAGATGGTCAAAATCGAAGGCGAAAACAACTTTGTGGTGTTCGGAGAGGTCGTGGGCGTACATATACGCGACGACTGCATCACCGACGGGCGGTTTGACGTTACCACCTATCAGCCGCTGTCACGGCTTGGCTATCGCGACTATGCCCGCGTCACCGAATTATTTGAAATCATTCGCCCCGATGACTGAATCAGAAAGCCCGGCAACATAGATGTGACCGGGCTTTCGGTTTGATGGGGCGCAGTTGCGGCCTAGTGGCCGCCCAGAATACCGGTCCGGACCTGATAATTGACGGCAACCTGATACTCGGGATCGTCGTCGCTGTCGATCATCAGGTGTCCGGCCTTGGTCAACAGGCGGTGGCAATCACGGCTGAGATGGCGCAGCTGGATGCGCTTCCCTGCTCCCTCGTATTTCGCCGCAATTGTTTCGATCGCCTGAAGCGCAGATTGGTCGACGACCCGACTATCCTCGAAGTCTACGATAACTTCGCTTGGGTCGGCCTTTATGTTGAACAACCCGGCAAACCCTTCGGACGATCCGAAAAACAGCGGGCCCTGAATCTGGTAAACCTTGGCCCCCTCGGGGGTGATATAGGTTTTGGCATGGATGCGCCGCGCATTGTTCCACGCATAGGCCAAGGCAGACACGATGACACCGACCACCACCGCAACGGCAAGATCCTCATAGACTGTCACAACGGTCACCAGCAGGATCACGAACGCATCCATGAGAGGCACCTTGCGCAGTATCCCGAACGAATTCCACGCGAAGGTTCCGATCACCACCATAAACATCACACCGACAAGCGCTGCCAGCGGGATTTGTTCAATCAACGATGATCCAACAAGAATGAAGAGCAGCAAGAACACAGCTGCGGCAATGCCAGCCACCCGTGTACGACCACCGGATTTCACGTTGATCATAGATTGGCCGATCATTGCGCAGCCGCCCATTCCGCCGAAAAAGCCCGTTACGGTGTTTGCCACGCCCTGTGCAATGCATTCCTGACTCGCCCCGCCCCGGGTATTGGTCAGATCGCTGACAAGGTTCAGCGTCAGCAGCGATTCAATCAGACCGATGGCGGCAAGGATGACGGCATAGGGCAGGATGATGTAAAATGTCTCAAGGTTGAAAGGGGCCAGGGCCGTGCCATAAAGCCCGACGCCATCACCGAAAGGCAGATGGAACGTAGGGAACCCGCCCTGGATAGAGGCGAGATCGCCAACCCGTGGCACATCCATACCCGTCGCAATCACCAGTACAGCGACGATACCTATCCCGGCCAATGGTGCGGGGATCAGTTTGGTGACCCGTGGCATCACCCAGATTATCGCCATGGTTGCCGCCACGAGGGCCAGCATCAGATAAAGCGGCCCGCCCGACAGCCATTCTCCACCCGACATGCCATGGCCGGTGTCGACCATGGTGCCAGGTACCTTGAACTGGCTCATCTGCGCTAGAAAAATCACGATGGCCAACCCGTTCACGAACCCCAGCATCACAGGATGCGGGACCAGACGAATGAACTTGCCCCATTGCATGACGCCTGCGAAAATCTGAATCACCCCCATCAAGACCACGGTAGCAAAGAGGTATTCAACCCCATGCTGCGCCACGAGCGCCACCATCACCACAGCCAACGCCCCCGTCGCCCCCGAGATCATCCCGGGGCGCCCGCCGATCAGCGCGGTGATAAGCCCGACAAGAAAAGCCGCATAAAGCCCCACCAGCGGATGAACCCCGGCAACAAAAGCAAAGGCCACCGCTTCGGGCACCAAGGCAAGCGCGACCGTCAACCCCGACAGTAATTCGATGCGCAGGCGCGAGCCAGAAAACCGTTCTCCGGGCATCCAGCGCAAATCAGTAACATCGAGGTTTTTGGTAAAACTGCGGAACGTGGTACGCACCATGGGGCATCCTTCGGATCAAATCGTATCAATAAAATGGAGAGGTCTTTCGCGCCTCCTAGCTTAATCGTGAACGAAATGAAACCCACACCACCTTTAGGTGTTGATTTGCGGCTTTTCATCGGAATGTTCCTTGGTACTCTGACATCGACTGAAAACCAAAGGCGTTTCCATGACACAGACGAAAATAGCCATTATCGGCGGATCGGGTATTTACGACATCGAAGGGCTGGAAGGGGCCGAATGGCTGACGGTTGAGAGCCCGTGGGGTGCGCCGTCAGATGCGATTCTGACCGGCAGGCTCGGCGGCATTGAAATGGCGTTTCTGCCGCGGCATGGCCGCGGGCACGTGCATTCACCATCTACAGTGCCCTACCGTGCCAATATTGACGCGCTGAAACGGCTAGGCTGCACTGACATCATAAGTGTTTCGGCCTGCGGGTCATTTCATGACGAGATGGCACCCGGCGACTTTGTGATCGTCGATCAGTTCATTGATCGCACTGTCGCGCGAGATAAAACCTTTTTTGGAGAGGGTTGCGTGGCCCATGTAAGCGTTGCCCATCCCACCTGCCCCCGTTTGGGCGACGCCTGCGAAACGGCAGCTCGGCGTGCAGGTATAACCGTACACCGGGGCGGCACCTACCTTGCCATGGAAGGCCCGCAGTTTTCGACATTGGCGGAATCCAAGATGTACCGGGAGGCATGGGGGGCCGATGTAATCGGAATGACTAATATGCCCGAGGCCAAGCTCGCTCGGGAAGCTGAAATATGTTACGCGTCGGTCGCGATGATCACCGATTATGACAGCTGGCATCCCGATCACGGTGAGGTCGATGTGACGCGCATTATCGCCACGTTGATGGGCAATGCCGACAAAGGTCGTCAAATGATCAGACTTCTGCCCGATCTGTTGGATCCGAACCGGGTTCCCTGTCCGCATGGGTGTGACCGGGCGTTGGAGTATGCGATCCTTACCAAGCCCGAAATGCGGAATCCCACCCTTATGGCGAAGCTGGATGCGATAGCGGGAAGAGTTATGTAAACGATAAACCTGCTGAGCGTTGATGGCGCGTGGCAGATGAGTTTATTTGGCAAAATGAAAGCACAAGGCTGGAGATGACCAGGCTTCGATACGCCGCATGCGACAGTGTGGAAGTGACTTGCTGAACACGACCGGCTCGCTTAGGGCTGTCATGCGGGTATCCGCATTTACGTGGAACCCCTCTACTTACTAGCCATCCGACCGGAGCACCGCATGAAACAGGTTCAAGATTACATTCGCACCATTGTCGATTTTCCGCATGAGGGAATAATGTTTCGTGATGTGACCACGCTGTTTGCCGATCCTCGCGGGTTTCGCATGGCTATCGACCAGATGCTGCACCCTTACGCGGGCGTGGACATCGACAAGGTGGTTGGGCTTGAGGCACGCGGGTTTATTCTGGGCGGGGCCATCGCCCACCAGCTTTCTGTCGGCTTTGTACCCGTGCGGAAGAAAGGTAAGTTACCCGGACGTACAATTTCGCAAGACTACAAGTTGGAGTATGGCGAGGCGATCGTCGAGATCCATGATGATGCCATTCAGCCAGGCGAACGCATTCTGGTTGTCGACGATCTTTTGGCCACTGGCGGTACGGCCGAGGCAGGGATCAAGTTGATTGAACGATTGGGGGGAGAGATCGTGTCTTGTGCCTTTATCATTGACCTACCCGAGCTAGGGGGCCGCAAGCGCCTTGAAGCGATGGGGATCGAGGTGAACGCGCTTTGCCAATACGACGGAGCGTGAGACACCCGTATTGCTGACATCAAACGCGACAGTGCCTGACCAAAGCTGACACCGCGTCAAATTGACGGCAATGTATACTTCCCCGTCAGGCCGGTGCAGGCAAGATAACACCAGGGTTCATAATCCCATTGGGATCTAGCGCCGCTTTGATCGCACGGATGGCTGACAGCTTTGCCGGGTCGCCATACCGTTCGAGATCTTTGACCTTAAGACGCCCGATACCATGTTCGGCGCTGACTGATCCGCCCATTTCATGAGCGATATCGTGGATCGTGGTTTTAATGATCTCTTGTTGAGCAGCATGATCATCACGTGTCTTTCCGGGTATGGGAAAAACATTATAATGCAGATTACCGTCCCCCACATGGCCGAAGCAATTGATGCGGAAATCACCCAAGCCGGCGATCGCCTGTTCTGCTTTGATGATGAAATCGGGTATGGCTCCGAGGGGCACCGAGATATCATGACTGGAGATTGAGCCTATTTTGCGATTGGCGTGAGGAATCATTTCACGGATTGCCCAGAAATCATCGGACTGTTGCTGGCTTTGTGCAATCAGCCCGTCGACCACCAAATCGGCACTGAATGCGGTCTCGAACAGTTTTTCCAAGGACGTCGTCGGGTCTAGGCCACCGCTGAGCCCTAGTTCTATCAGCACGGTCCATTCAGGCGGCGTCGCAAAAGGTTGGCGCACATCGGGAAGCGTTTCGGCAAGGAACTCAAGCCCGGTCCGGTGGATAATTTCAAAGGCGCTTATCATCTCGCCCAACTGCTCGCGGGCGAGAGACAGTAATTTCAACGCTGCCTCGGGCGAATCCACAACCAGCAGCGCCGTGCCGGTTTTCGCAGGACGTGGATAAAGTTTGAGCGCCGCCGCGGTGATCACGCCGAGCGTGCCTTCCGCACCGATCAATAGGTTGCGCAAATCATACCCTGTATTGTTTTTCCGCAACCGGGTCAGCCCGTGCCATATCTGACCGTCGGGCAAAATCGCCTCGAGACCCAGACACAAGTCGCGAGCGTTGCCGTAGCGCAGCACCCCGGTGCCGCCGGCATTCGTCGCCAAATTGCCCCCGATACGCGCCGATCCCTGCGCTGCCAGCGACAAGGGGAACAGACGATCTTGGGCTTCGGCAGCATCTTGTACGTCAGACAGGATTACGCCGGCCTCGGCTACCAGCACGTTTTCATCCGGATAGACCGCGCGTACCTTGTTCATCCGCTCAAGCGACAAGATCAGCGGCTTAGGTCCGGTTTCGGCTACCTGCCCACCGACCAGCCCGGTACCGCCGCCATAGGGAATGACCCCTACGCGTGCAGCATTGGCGTGCCGAATCAGCTTCGCGACTTCGTCCACGGTGCGCGGCAGAGCAAGAATAGCGGCCTGCCCACGATACAGCCCGCGCGGCTCTTCCAAGTAACGCGGCTCCACCTGACGGAACACATCGGGAGATAAATCGGCACGCAAGGCGGCCTCGAACGCGGGATCAGCAGGGTTTAATGTCATGGCATATTGTTCGCGCCTAGGCGGTGCGGATGCAAGCAGCTTTGTGAGCAACCCTCACGATCGTTAGCGCAAAATCGGAGGTTTGTTCGGATCCGTTCCCGGAGCTTGCATGCGCGGCGTCTTTTGCAAAGCTTCCATCTGGGGAAGATCAAACCGCAGGCCGACCTTGGACAGTTTCGCGACCGTCGGGTCCGAGGGCTCGAAAAAGCCAACATCCATTGCCCCGGCTTCGATCCCCGAAAATGTAAGTGCTTCGGACGCGGCGCGCACCAACGCATCTTGAGCCCGCGGAATCGCACCTACAAAGCCCAACATATGCCCGCGCCCGCCACCGGTGTATTCGACGCCTACCAACCATGCTCCGGCCGCCATGCCTGTGGCTGTCGCCAGTTTGGAATCCAGCGCCGTAATTAATGCCTCCGGCAAACCTTTAGGGGAAATTACCCGTTCGATTCCAGTTTGCACCTGCTGAGCCTCGTTAGCCAGCGTATCACGGAGCCATGCAATAGCAGTATCCGGTAGCAATACCGCCGAGGGAGCCGTATTCATATTGACCGCCATACCCAACGTCTGCCCCTTTAGCATTCCGGCAATCGCACGGCCCGACAGCGCCACATATGGCGCGGGTTGCCCGACGTAAGCGGCCAGCCGTTCGATCCTGTCAAACACCATCACATAGGCATCATCAAGCAACACGGGGTTTATTTGATCGACTTCAGGTTCACTCTCGAGCAACAGAAACAGCTCAACATCGGCTATACGCTCATAGAAGCGCAAGCGCGCGATTTCATCGTTTTCATCTGCCATCATAGCTGCATGAGCGATGTCCAGCGGCGTCTTGTCAATCATCCAATGCATCCTTTACGGCCTTGCGCAGACGGGGAACGACGTCTTCCTCGAACCACGGATTTTTCTTTAACCAACCGGTATTGCGCCACGAGGGATGAGGCAAGGCAAACACGCCGTCAGGCCAGTTTTGCCAATCGGCGACTGCCTTGGTCACCGATGTGAAATTCGTCAGGTGATAGCGCATGGCGTGGCCGCCAATTAACACGGTCAGCCGAACATCGGGGACCGTGGCCAGCGCCTCTGCCCGCCAGGTTTTCGCGCATATGGCCGGAGGAGGTAAATCATTTCCTTTGGCGTCGTATCCCGGAAAACAAAAGGCCATCGGAACAATCGCAACCCGGTTTCGATCGTAGAAAGTGTCTTCGTCCACCCCAAGCCAATGGCGCAGGCGTTTGCCAGAGGCATCCCAAAATGGTGTGTTTGCCTCATGTACACGCAGGCCCGGGGCTTGCGACGCAATCAATATACGGGCACCGGGTTGAAACCAGACCACTGGGTTGGGGCGATGCGCAGTTGCTGTCAGCGCAAATCGTTCAGCGCATAAGGTGCAGCGGCGCAAGGCGGGACGGATATCAGTCATACCGAGGCAGATAGCAGAGCTGCGGCAGCTTTCAAACACTGGCTATGATGGGGTTTCGACAACTACCAGCATCTTGTCGCATAATCACCGCTTTATACTTTGCACACACGCGTGCATGTGACGTTACCGCGTTGTACATTTGCAAAATAATGGGACATAATATGGTCAAGATCATTGGTTAGACGTCCGCCAACCTCCGCTAACAAGGGGGAACGACAGGCCCACCACAGCACCAACCGGAGCAGGCATGCTGGAATTCGACAACGTATCTAAATCGTTTTGGACGGGCACACAGCACAAGGTTATCCTTGACCATGTGTCCTTCAGGGTGGAGCTAGGAACCTCGTTGGGGATTTTGGCACCGAACGGTACTGGCAAAACCACATTGATTAATATGATGGCAGGGCTTGAGAAACCGGACGAAGGGGAGATCAGGCGCGGGTGCAACATCAGTTTCCCGCTCGGGTTTATGGGCGGTGTGGTAAACAAAGTTTCTGCCATGGAAAACGCGCGCTACATTGCACGACTCTATGGGCTTGACCCAGACTATGTGGAAAGTTTCTGTCGATGGTTATGCGGGCTTGGCGAATATTTCGACCAGCCGCTTGGTACCTATTCTGCCGGTATGCGAGGACGGTTTTCGTTCGCTCTGCTGCTTGCGCTTGATTTCGACATTTACCTGATTGACGAGGGTATGCCAAGCACGACAGACGTTGAATTCAACCGTAAAGCCGGCGAAATCCTGCAAGAACGGCTGCGCACGACTACAATTATCATCGTTTCGCATCAGGCCGAAACCTTGGAACAATTCGCGCGTTCCGCTGCTGTACTATTGGGCGGAAAGCTTCATATATTCGATACCTTGGAAGAGGCAAAACAGCTTTATGACTACGAAACCCAAGGCTAGAAAATTTCGCATCAAACGCAACGTCCCTGTGGCGTCGCAACCGGCACAGCCCCCTGCTGCCGTAGCACCCGCAAGTGCGCAAGGTACCGCTGGGGCTGCGCGGTCCGCCGCGCAACCTAGCCGCCCCCGCGCCGTAACGGATGTACCCCGCCCTGCCCCATCATCGCCAAAGGACACAGGCCCGGTACGCAGCGGGGAAGTTGCATCTGCTAGCGAGGTCAGCGGTGAACAGGACATGGATGCCATCCGCCGCGAAGGTTTGACCGGGCGCCAGTTGCGCATGGCCCGCCGTGTTGCCCAGAAGCACGGGCTTGCCCCGACCTCCGATTTTGATGCAGTGCGTTTGCTGCGTGCCGAAGGCATCGACCCGTTTCAGCGATCGAACATGCTTGAACTTGTGGTCCCGCAAGACAAAGGCTCGGGAAGCACGGCCCTGACCAAGGGACGTATCCAGTTGCCTCAAACGGTTTCAGCCGGGGAAAGCAAACTGCCCTCGACCGAGGTCAATCCAATGGATCGCCGGATGCGCGAAATTGCGGACATCCAGCGCGATATCACCAAGCGGCGCCGCCGGAAAATGGCGTTGCTTATGGTGCGCCTTGCATTCTTTGTTGGACTTCCGACAGTTATGGGTGGGTACTATTTCAATATCATTGCGACGCCCATGTATGCGACTGACAGCCAGTTCCTGATCATCCAGAACGAAGGCACCGGCGGCCTGGGCCCTTTGGGAGGGTTGTTGCCGACACAGTTTGCCAACTCTGCCGACAGTATCGCGACGCAAAGCTATCTTCAGTCCAAGGACGCAATGCTGCGCTTGGACAAGGATGTGGGTTTTATCAATCATTTCTCGGACCCCAAGATTGACCCTATTCAACGTCTGGATACTGGCGCATCGAACGAGGCCGCCTACAAGTTCTATAAGAAAAACGTGAAAATAGGATATGACCCTACCGAAGGCATGATCCGGATGGAAGTTATCGCCGCAGATCCGCAGATAGCCACCCAATTTTCCGAACATTTGTTAACCTATGCTGAAGAACGCGTTAACGCCCTATCACAGCAAAAGCGTGAAGACGGGATGCGCGATGCTCGGGAAGCCTATGAACAGACGGTCACGAAACGCCGCGAAGCGCAAGAAGCACTGATCAAGCTGCAAGTCGAAAACGGTGTCGACCCAGAAGCGGTGATTGCGTCGATCCGGGCGCAAATTAGCAATTATGAAACCCTCTTGCTGGAAAAAGAGCTGGAGCTGGCAGCGTTGATGGACAACCCTCGCCCCAACCGGGCGAAAGTTGATGGCGTGCAAGGCGATGTCCGCCGGATCGGTACCCAGCTAGAACGATTGAACGAACGGATGAACACCGCAACTGCGGGCAGCAATTCCTTGGCTCAGCAGGCCGTAAGCCTCCAATTGGCCCAAGCCGATCTGGCGGCGGCTGATATGGCGCTTCAGGCTTCGCAGACGCAGATGGAGCAAGCCCGCACAGAGGCCAATCGACAGGTTCGCTACCTCACGGTGGCGGTGCGCCCGGTCGCGTCACAGGCCCCCTCGTATCCGCGCAAGTTTGAGAACACGATTTTGACATTCCTGATCTTTGCGGGCATCTATCTGATGTTGTCGCTGACATCGTCCATCCTCAAGGAACAGGTAACAAAATGATCCAAGTCACCGTCGGAAATGTTGTCATTAGCAATGATCGGCCTCTAACCGTGATCGCCGGCCCGTGTCAGCTGGAAAGCGAAACCCATGCGCAGATGATCGCAGGTCGGATGAAGGAAGCCTGTGATGCAGCCGGTGCCCAGTTCGTTTTCAAGGCCAGCTACGACAAGGCCAACCGCACGTCATTGGGTGGAAAGCGCGGGCTTGGCATCGACGACGGTTTGGCGATCTTGCAGTCGGTCGGGAAATCTATCGGGGTTCCGGTTCTGACGGATGTACACACGCAGGAACAATGCGCGATCGCGGCGGAAGCCGTGGACATCTTGCAAATTCCCGCCTTCTTGTGCCGACAGACCGATATGCTGATTGCCGCGGGAAATACCGGCAAAGTCGTCAACGTGAAGAAGGGGCAGTTTCTGGCACCCTGGGACATGCCGAATGTAGTGTCCAAGATCGAATCCACCGGCAACAAACGTATCTTATTGACCGAACGCGGGACGTCCTTTGGCTATAACACCTTGGTTGCAGACATGCGCAGCTTACCGCAAATGGCTAAAACCGGATACCCAGTAGTGATGGATGCCACCCATTCCGTGCAACAACCCGGTGGGCAAGGTGGATCAAGCGGGGGCCAGCGCGAATTTGCACCGGTGATGGCGCGCGCCGCAGTCGCCATCGGCGTAGGAGCGGTGTTCATCGAAACCCACGAAGACCCCGATAATGCGCCTTCAGACGGGCCGAACATGATCTATCTCGACCAAATGCCCGCCCTTATTGCATCCTTGATGAGGTTCGACGCATTGGCCAAACAAGACCCGATCAAGTTCTGATCGTTTCTAGACCTAAATTTTCGCGGCCTTCCCAAAGGCCGCGATTAAGCCCGCGTCTTTGACGCCTGGGCTCCTCTCAACGCCTGACGACACGTCGACCTGTCGTGCCCCAGTCATCCGCGCCGCTTCGGCGACGTTTTCAGGGGTCAATCCACCCGCCAGCATCCACGGTTTAGGCCAGCTTCGCCCTGCGAGCAAACGCCAGTCAAACGCCAGCCCGTTGCCACCCGGTAAGGCCGATCCTTTCGGCGGTTTTGCATCCACCAATATCTGATCGGTGACATTCATATACGCATCAAGCTGCGGCAGATCTTCGGCCTGCGCGATCCCGACAGCCTTCATCACTGGCAGGCCATAACGCTGCTTAATCTCGGTCACGCGTGCAGGCGTTTCGCTTCCGTGCAGCTGTAACATGTCAACAGCCACAACGTTGGTCAGAGCGTCCAGAAATGCGTCATCAGCATTGACTGTCAAAGCAACCTTGCAAAGCCCCAAAGGCACCTCAAGCGCCAAAGAAGCCGCCCGTTGCAGCGACAAATTGCGCGGCGATTTTTCAAAGAATACAAACCCTACATAGCGGGCACCTGCTGAAGCCGCGGCCGATACATCATCCGCGCTCTGCAATCCGCAAAACTTTACATGCAAATCTTGGGCCATCGGTTCTTCCTCGGACCGCTGCGGTCCGGTGACGTCTTAGCTTGCTTGCTCCAAGAGCGCCAGAACCTCGTCCTGCCCCTCGTGTTTCTCGACCTTCAGGCGAGCGACCTCGCGTTCAAGCCGGCGCATTTCGCGCGCCTGACGTGCGGCTTCCGCACGCTGGCCGTATTCACGCACCCATTCCCAAACGAACCCTACCAGCAAACCGGCTATGATACTGCCGAGGATGACGATGAACAAAGGCACCTGAATTTCGGGGTTCAGAGCAAACCAGCCCGATACCTCGGTTGGCAGCAGCTTAAGCGCCACCATGGACCGGTTGGCCAAGGCAACAGCAACAAGCGCAATGGCAAAAACTGCGATGCAGAGGTAGCGAACGTAACGCATTAGGTATTCCCGTTTAAACGATCTCGAAGCAACTTGCCGGTTTTGAAGAATGGCACGTGTTTCTCTTCTACATTAACCGTTTCACCAGTACGAGGGTTCCGTCCCACGCGCGAGTCACGTTTTTTGACAGAGAAAGCACCGAACCCACGTAGCTCCACCCGATCGCCTTGGGCCATTGCGCCAGTTATCTCTTCAAAGATGGTATTCACAATCCGTTCAACGTCGCGCTGATAGAGATGTGGATTGTCATCGGCAATCTTCTGGATCAATTCAGATCGGATCATTTAACGTCCCCCCGAGATGCAATCTCTCATGATTTTATTCGGTGGACTATAGCAAATCCCACGCGTTCGTGAAGGCATGCATATTTCTAATCTACCTTTTTCATGGCGGGAAGTTGCTGTTATTCGGTCGTTTTTTAAAGATTTATGTTATCGCTCGCTGCTTTCTGCACTGCGGCGCTGAATTGCTTCCACTCCCACCCCATTGCGATTCGCACAAAAAAGCCCCGCAGCTATCGCTGCGAGGCCCAATTCCAATGCAATAAGCGCTAGTGCTTATTCATCGCCCTTCAAAGCGGCACCAAGGATATCACCCAAAGATGCGCCAGAGTCAGACGAGCCATACTGTTCGACTGCTTCTTTCTCTTCGGCGATTTCACGAGCTTTGATCGACACGCCAAGACGATGCGCTTTTGCATCGACGTTGGTGATGCGAACGTCAACCTTATCACCTACCGAGAAACGCTCGGGGCGTTGTTCGGCACGATCACGGGACAGATCAGAGCGACGGATAAAGGCTTTCATGCCCTCATAATCAACTTCGATACCGCCTTCTTCGATGGACGTGACAGTCACAGTCACAACGGAGCCGCGCTTAACACCGCCCACTGCTTCTGCGAACTTATCGCCACCGACACCTTTGATCGACAGCGAGATACGCTCTTTCTCAACGTCGACTTCGGATACAACCGCGCCGACCATGTCGCCTTTGCGGTAGTTTTGGATCGCGTCTTCACCACGTTCGTCCCATGACAGGTCGGACAGGTGAACCATGCCGTCAATGTCGCCTGGCAGGCCGACGAACAGACCGAATTCGGTGATGTTCTTGACTTCGCCTTCGACTTCCGTGCCTTCAGGATGTGTTTCTGCAAACACTTCCCATGGGTTACGCTGAGTCTGCTTGAGACCCAATGAAACGCGACGCTTGGCACCGTCGATTTCCAACACCATGACTTCGACTTCTTGCGAAGTAGACACGATTTTGCCGGGGTGTACGTTCTTCTTTGTCCAAGACATTTCGGAAACGTGGACCAGACCTTCAACGCCGGGCTCCAGCTCAACAAATGCGCCGTAATCGGTGATGTTGGTCACACGGCCTGTGTGCGAGGATTCCAGCGGGTACTTGGCGGCAACCAGATCCCATGGGTCTTCTTGCAACTGCTTCATACCCAAGGAGATACGATGTGTCTCTTTGTTGATCTTTATGACTTGAACCTTGATGGTCTCGCCAATTGTCAGGATCTCGGAAGGGTGGTTCACACGGCGCCATGCCATGTCTGTGACGTGCAGCAAGCCGTCAACGCCACCCAGATCAACGAACGCACCGTATTCGGTGATGTTCTTGACCACGCCGTCAACTTCCTGACCTTCGGTCAGGTTGCCGATAACTTCGGCACGCTGTTCAGCACGTGATTCTTCAAGGATCGCACGACGCGATACAACGATGTTACCACGACGACGGTCCATTTTCAGAACTTGGAACGGCTGCTTAAGACCCATCAACGGGCCAGCATCGCGCACGGGGCGCACATCAACCTGAGAACCTGGCAAGAACGCAACAGCGCCGCCCAGATCAACAGTAAAGCCACCTTTAACACGACCAAAGATTGCGCCTTCGACGCGCTCTTCAGCTGCATAGGCTTTCTCAAGACGATCCCAAGCTTCTTCGCGGCGCGCCATCTCGCGAGAGATAACAGCTTCGCCACGAGAGTTTTCGACCTGACGTAGGAATACTTCTACTACGTCGCCGACTTCGACTTTTGGGGCTTCGCCTGGTTCGGCAAATTCTTTGAGTTCAACGCGGCCTTCCATTTTATAGCCGACGTCGATAATGGCTTGGCCCGCTTCAATCGCGATTACCTTGCCTTTGACAACAGAGCCCTCTTCGGGG
>TARA_R110002012_G_scaffold123047_2_pt1 | contig 26138 bp, 49 predicted proteins | sample TARA_R110002012 | Tara Oceans TARA_R110002012 (sample SAMEA4396515) | marine metagenome | biome: Westerlies Biome; feature: [DCM] deep chlorophyll maximum layer (ENVO:01000326); material: water (ENVO:00002006), including particulate matter (ENVO:01000060) such as... | depth 40 m | reverse complement strand
CTCATCGGAGTTCGGAGACGATGATAACTTACAAACTATAAAAATAGATTCGCAACCGGAATGCTTAGACACATAAAATTATGGAAAAAACAGTAATAATTAAACATCAATTTTTAGGAGACTACGTTAAATTGTTTTTAGAAACGCAAACAATAGAAGACAAAATAACGGTAAACGTAATTCATTCGCAAACGCTAATTAAAAAAAGCGATAAAAAGAAAATTGAACAATTTAGAATACAAGACCTTTGCGATAAGAATTGGAAAAAGTCTAAAAAATAGTATATTTACTATTCACTTAAATTTAATAAAATGGCAAATAAAATTACAGACGAACAATTAAAATCGTTACAAGAGCAAGAGGGTAAAAGAAAAGCAATCGCAAATGACGTGCTTGTACTCGATATGCAAAAACATCAACTTTTACATATTATGAACGAAATACAAACCGAGCAAAATAAGATAAAAGATGAGATCGAAAAGGAACACGGTAAAGTTAATATTGATTTGACAAACGGATCCTTTGAAAAAATAGAAGACAAAAAAGAATAACCTATGAATTTTACAGATTTGAAAATATATTTTTACAATACAATGGCCTTAGGAATTTCGATGACGGATGTAGAATTACTGTTAAAAATTGTTTTACTCGTCTGTACGATTGGTTATACAATTAGTCGTTGGATTCATAATGAGAAAAATAAATAAAATTATCGTTCATTGTTCCGGTACGCCAGAGTTTAAAAACTTTGACGTTAATGATATAAAAGATTGGCACGTAAACGGTAATGGTTGGTCAGACGTTGGTTATCATTATATAATAAAGCTCGACGGCGAAATACAACCGGGACGATTAGAAAAAACGATTGGCGCTCATTGTTATCGAAATAATAGAGATTCAATCGGAATATGTTATATTGGCGGTATGGATAAGCAAATGAAAAAATGGATCGATACTAGAACGGAAGCGCAAAAAGAATCGTTATTAAAATTGATTAACGAATTAAAAGAAAAATATCCGGGAGCAATAGTATACGGCCATAAAGACTTTACAAATAAAAAACTATGTCCGAGCTTCGACGCAAAAAAAGAGTATGAAGAAAAAGTTTAAAGATACAAGAGTCGGAAAATTTTTAATTGGCAAAAACGGTTTATTTAAATCCTTAGGCGACGCAATGCCTACAAGTGGGTTTTTAAGCGTTATAAGAAACTTAATAATAAAAGATGACGAAATACCTAAGCAAGATAAAGAAACCGCTTTAAAGCTTATTGAAATCGATTCTAACGAGTTAATGGAAGTTAGTAAGCGTTGGGAGTCCGATATGACTAGTGACAGTTGGTTAAGCAAAAACGTTAGGCCGTTAACTTTGTTATTCTTAACTTTAATGACTACATTGTTTGTGTTTTTAGATTCAACGTTTACTGATTTTGTAGTCGGGGAAGAGTGGATTAATTTATTAAAGACCTTATTAACGACTGTTTATGTCGCATACTTCGGATCGCGTGGAATAGAAAAATATAAAAAGATTAGTAGTTTACGTTAACTCATCGATCGTTAACTAAGCGATAATTATATTTAAATAATAAACGTTAAGTTATAGATAATAACCGAGACTACAAAATTTAGTTAATAACTTTTTTTATATTGAAACCGAGACCGAAAAAAAAACCTGTAAAAAGGAGTTCTATTGTTAGAAAATTAGATGCCGAGTTTTCTAGGTATATAAGAAACCGTTACGCAAAAAATGAGATCGCAGAGTGTTTTACTTGTGGCCGTAAAGATCATTGGAAAAAATTACAATGCGGACATTTTATGAGTCGTCGTTTTTATTCTACACGTTGGAACGAAACTAATTGTCAAGTCCAATGTTATGCTTGTAACATTACTAGGTACGGGGAACAATTTACTTTTGGCTTAAAGCTCGATAAACAATTAAAAGGTAGCGCCGAAGAGATGCAAAAACTAAGCCGTATTATTACAAAATTTTCAAACGCGGATCTTAACGAAAAATATTATTATTACAAAAAACTAAATAAAACGTTTGGTTTATAAATAAAGTCATATATTAGCGCCGACGTTGTTCTAGACGTCAGACTTTTTTCTCAGCTAAGGAGGGTTGGCGTCACTTGATTCCAACCTTTCTTTTTTTTATTACGATATATTTTCGTATATTTAAAGTATTGAAAAAAGTTTAACCCCTAAAAAAAAATTATGAAAACAGGTAAAATCAAGTTTATTGACAATGACGGCGAATGGAACGGAATGACTAAAAGTAAAGTGTTTTTTGCAGACGATAGCAAATATACTTTTTTTCACAAGTCCCCGACGTTTAAACACCAAGTAGGTGACGAAATTAAATACACCGTAAAAAAAGATGATAACGGTGTAGAAAAAGGTACTGCGAGTTTAGTATCGGATAATCCGGGAACATTTAAAAGTTTTGGATCTAAAAATAGTCCCGACATTTCTAAAAAGATTGAACGTCAAACTGTAATTAAATCGGTTGGCGAACGTTTTAGCGGAGCTAAGGTTGATATAAAAGCTGAGTTAGAATGGGCAGAAGCTATGTATAATTGGATTCAAGATTAGTTATGGCTAAATATAAAGGAACAAAAGCCGTTTTATTAAGATTAAACGACGATGATCATAATTGGCTGAACGAAGAGTCCGAAAAAAATAGAATGTCGATGTCCGGTTTTTTAAGACATTTTGCGATTACGTTAAGAAAAAAACATAATAGTAAAATAAAAAAATTAAATCGTAAATTAGAAAAACTAAATAAATTATAATATGGAAAATACTAAAAATTATGACGTTAAGTTTTGGAATTGTTTTATACCTTTTTTGGGTCAACGAGACTTTATACAAATGACTACTAAAATAAATGCCAAAGAAACGATAGCCGAATTACAAAAAGCTATTGACGGTAAACGTTGCGATGAAGAGGGACATATTACGCTTGACTTTTTAAAGAAAAAAGCGGATCCGTCTAAACTTTATGCAAAAGAAACTATATGGCACGACACTACTAAATTGGCTAACGATACGGCTAAGGAGCATATGCCTAGAGCAAAACCGGAAGCTAAAAGTGATAATCCGTTTTAACAAATCGGTTGTACGATTTTTCAAAGGGTGGCTTTAATATGTCGCCCTTTTTTTATATCTTTATTTTATGCTGATAAATTACGAAAAAGTCGTGTCGCATCTTAATAAGATTAGGATCGGCGAAATAAAAGAGGGGTTATGTTTAGGGATCCCGGAGATCGATGAGTTCATTCGATTTAAACCTCAAAATTTTAATGTTATACTAGGCCACGCGAACGTTGGTAAAACTACTGTAATATTATTTATGATGTTAGCTTACAGTTGTAAGTATAAAAAGAAATGGTTGGTATTTAGTAGTGAAAACGAAGCTTACTCAATTATAAGAAAGTTGATTGAATTTCTAAGTGAAAAGACAATTACTGAAATAAATCCCAAAGACTTTAAAAAATTCTCTGATTTTGTTTTTAGTCACTTTAAAATAGTAGATGGCAATAAATTGTATACTTACAAAGAATTATTAGAGTTAGCGAAAGCGGTTAAAGAAGCTTGGCATTATGACGGTTTATTAATAGATCCGTATAATAGTTTAATAAAGGATGCTAATTTAATGAAGACGGTAGGCGGTCACGAGTACGATTATCAAGCGACTACTGAAATAAGAATATTTTGTAAAAAATATAATGTAACTGTTTGGTTAAATACCCACGCGAATACGGCAGCTCTTAGGATCTTACACCGTATTGATCACGAGTACGGGGGTCACCCGATACCGCCAATGGCTTCGGACGTTGAGGGTGGGGGTAAATTCGTAAACCGTGCCGATGATTTCTTTGTAATACACCGGTATATTCAACACCCTACTGAATTTATGTATTCTTTAATTCACGTTAGAAAAGTGAAAGAGGTTGAGTCGGGTGGTAGGCCTACGCCTATAAACGCGCCTATAAGATTGAGAGCTATGGTTAATAACGTTGGATTTACTGTTGATAACCGAAGTGTCCTAAAAAAGATTATCGACTCGGAGAGGCTTCCATTTTAAATTTATTTTGATTATATTAGTTCGCAATGGACGATGTAATCTTAGAGTTAGCAAAAAAGCACAAAATTTGGCTGAACTATTTAAAGTCATTTGGTTGTGATCCCGAAACCGCTAAAGATATTGTTCAAGAGATGTATATAAAAGTCGACACATATTTAAAAAAAACAAACAATAATTTAATGTACCGCAAAGATGAAGTCAATTATTATTTTATTTATGTTACTTTAAACAGAATGTATATTGATTACACCAGGGCAAAAAAACGTACACCAATAAAAGCTTTTTTATTTGAGGATTACAATAATGACGAAAACCCGGATTGGCTAAAATTTAATCCACAAGACAAAGAAAATTATGACGATTTTTTAAATGAAGAATATAATGACAAAGAAAACGAACAAAACGTTTATTATGAAAAAAGCAAAGCTATTAACGAGTGGTACAATAACGATGACTTTATAGAGTTTACGTCAATAGATAGCGGAGCGATTGACAAATTAGATAAAGATAAATTGTTAAATTACTATTTAAGAAAAATATTTGAAGAGGTTTTTATCAAACGGAAAAGTATAACAAAACTTAGCAAGGATACTAAAATTTCATATTATTCGTTATACAATACAATAAGGAACATTAAACAACAAATAAAAAAGAAATATGAAACTAGGTGACAAGCTTGCGTTTATTTTTAAATGGACGGGTATAAAATGGTTAACAAAAAAAATAGTTATTGATTGGCTAGGATACGAAAGTTGCGGTTGTGAAGACCGACAAAAAGCTTTAAATCAATTTAAAATAAACCGTAAAGAATGAACAAAAAAGATTTTAAGTTATGGCGAGAGTTTAGACTTACAGACGGACAAACTTTACAACCAAAAGAATTCGAATTAATATGCGAGTTACACGCTAAGTATTTTAAGCACGCTTATTACAAACCTTGCACTTGTTCGCCAAAAACGGTTGTAAGATGGATCAAACAAATAAATGACTTATACGGTAAATATGAAAATAAGTCAAATTAATAACTATGAAAAAGCAGTTGTCTTTTTATTAAAATTAGACGGTTGGGATCTTGAGTGGTGTGGTGGAGGTTACGATCACTATGACGCAAAAGGAATTACGCCAAAAGGTTTTAAGTGTGTTATTGAAATGAAATTCCGTAAAGATTATTATGCAAATAAAATGCTAGAAAAATACAAGTATGATAAATTAATGGCGCTCCCGGACGACATAGTTAAATTATATTTTGTAGCGGATCCGAAAGGAAACTATTTATATTGGCTAAACGATATTGAAATGCCAGACGTCCAAAAAAAATATTGTCCCTCAACTTCACTATGGGATAAACGAAAAGAAATGAAAGAAGTTTATTTATTGCCCGAAGAGTTGGCAGCTAGAATCAACTTCAACGATTAGGATAACTGACTGATTTTTCGTAACTTAAGGGTATGAGAAAAAAAGAAAAACTTAATAAATGTTGTATCTGTGATAATAATTTTATTGGATACGGCCACAACCCCGCGCCTGTAAGGTCTTGGGGATCTTGTTGTAACGATTGTAATAATTATGTAATTAGCGTTAGGATCCGCGAAGCTCGAGGTATGCGAATCGTCGGCGGAAAAGTCCTAGATGCCTAATGAATAAAAAAGTTAAAAATCTTGTCGACCTAGAATATTATAATGCGTTAAATCATTGTAATACGTTTTTAAAAAAGTGGCGTGACGCTAAGCCCGAAAACGAAGAGTTAAAAGAATTTGCGTTAAAATATTTACATATTGTATTTCATACTAATTTTTTAGAAACTGAAAGATACGGTTACGAATTATCATTTGCTGAATATTTAAATGACAAATTAAAAGCTGAAGAAGAGGTTGAAAAGATTAAAAAAGAAAACCAAAGATTAGTTGAAGAAAATAATAAACTTAAAAAAATTGTAAACTTATGATCTCTAATTGTTGTGGCGCTTCGCCTTGGTTAAATATGATAGAACTAGAACGATGTTCAAATTGTAAAGAAAATTGCGAATTTATAAACGAAAACGATGAGTAAAAAAATATTTAAAGATTATCCCAAAAGTAAAATTATTGCAAAATTACGTGAAGTTCAAATATACGAAAAAACGTATGGCGAAAACGAAACCTCAAAAGCAATAAAAAAATGGTGTACGGATCCGGTATACCGTAAAAAAGAATGGCTATGGAGACAAAGTGTCGCCGATAGTATAAAACCAAATGTTAATTATTTAAAAGATTATTATGAGTTATAGTGAAATAATGCTAGACGTTTACGAAAAAGAAATCGAAACGTTACAAAAAAAGTTGTCGCTTGTTGACGATGACATAGATAAATTAAAACAAGAGATAGCTGACAAAGATATTATTATACGTTTGCTTAAAAATAAAAACAAAGCGTATGATAAATTCAATTAGATTACTCGACGGAACGGATCACGCTATTGACGATTTATTAGACACAATGATGAGCGATGAATTTTATTATGGTTATTTAGGCAAAGTAGCATTGTCTAGTAGCAGTATTAAATTATTGTTAGACAGTCTAAAAACCTATCATTATGTTACAAAATACGGAAGCCCGGAGTCTCAAGCTTTAAGAAACGGTTGGTTATTTCATACTATGGTTTTAGAGCCGGAAAAAATGGACGAAATCGTATTTGTAGATGTGTCTAGTAAAAACACTAATAAATATAAAGAAGCCAAAAAATATCATAATCTAGTGTTTACGAGAAAAGAACGTGAAGACGCCGAGCGACTTTGTGACGCTTTATATAAAAACGAAACCGCATTGTCTTTAATAGGTAAATCTAAATTTGAGGTGCCGATGATAGGCAATATAAACGGTTTCCCGTTTCGAGGCAAGGCCGACATACTAAAAAATAATGGTGGTATCGTAGACTTAAAAACCACTATCGATGTAAAAAACTTTTCAAAGTCTGCGGATAATTTTCTATATTGTAATCAAGTTTACATTTATTGTAAGCTATTTAACGTGAGCTATAAAGATTTTGTATTTTTGTGTATTGATAAAAAAAACCTAGACATAGGAATTTGGGAATGCACCAAATCGTTTTATGAAAAAGGGGAAAGATTAGTTGCCGAGGGAATTGAAAGATACAAAGAATACAGTAGCGAAACTTTTGACATTAACGATTATGTAATTAAAGGTTGTCTGTAAGCGATTATTTGTATTTTAGAAAATACCGAAACAATTTAACGCAATATATTATTTATAATTGTTGTATCACGCCAGATAAAAAAAAACGAGGCCGGGTGAATTTAACTGAAAACGAAATACTAGGTTTGTTAAAAGAACTAACAAGGGTTGAATTATATTTAAAATATGGATAAAGAAAAAGCATTAAAAGAAATTTATAAAAGACAAAGAGTTGAAGCATTCTTAAAAAACGCAATATACCGAGAAGCTACAAGTGCTAGATATAAACAACACCCTCATTCGTATACTTTACGAGCAAATTGGAATGATAAAGAATTTATCGAAGTCGTAAAATATATGCGTAAAAATTCAGTTATTGGATATTTTTTTAAATTCAAACAAAAATATTTTCATTTAGACGGCTATAAATATTGGACGATGGGTTATGGTTTAGATCAAACAAAATTAATTAATAAAGCAAAATTAAAATGATTAAACCAATTCGATATTTTGATACTGAAATTTATCATAAAGACGGTAAAAAACACAATTTAATATTTAACGAAAACACAAATTATATTGGTTATTTTATTAAAAAAAAACTATGCGGTTTTGCAGGTTACGATGTTTTAACTAACAAAGCAATTTTAAGAACTTCCTATGTTTTACCGGAATATAGAAATAAAGGAATTTATAAAGAGTTGTACAATCATCGAGTAAGTTTATTAAAATGTAAAGGCATAAAAAAAATTGAATTAACTTGTACTCAAATGTCTATAAACTATCATTTAAAAAATGGTGCTAGAATTATTAAACAATATAAAAATTACACTAAAGTACAATACCTATGGAAATAACTTTTGTAATAATAACAGTTGGCGAACGAGTAAAAGAATTAATCGCTTTGTTAGAAAGCATACGAAATCAAAAACGTTTTGACAATTACGATATTAATATAATGTTTCAAGGAACAAAAAAACAATATGAAAGTCTTTTAAATTATACAAATAATAAAAATTGTATTAAAAACGTATTTTATGAACCAAAAAGATTAGGTTGTCATACGGCCAGACTACGATTATTAAAATTAATTAAATACGATGCTTATATAAATTTAGATGATGATATGCTATTGGTAAATCAAACAGATTACTCATCACCATTAAAAAAAATTAAAGAAAAAGATTGCGGTTTTGTTTTAACAAATTGGGCAAGAACGCAAAACATTTTAGACATAAAAATTCCAAAGCTTAAAAACATATATAAAAAACAAATACTATGTTATAACGGTGGCGGTATGGTTTACAATAATACGATAGCAAATTTAATGAGAACTTTACCCGAAGTCCCAACCAAATTTGACAATGCCTGGAGCTTAACTACTTATATAAATGGATATACAAATTATGCTTTTAAAGGAAGCGTTGCTTTACATTTTGTTTTAAGAAGCGACGGAATGCAACAATTTAACAGAGAAAATCCAATTGAACTAATGTGTAGTGAATTTATTAATTTTGTGCCAAAGATTAGAAAAACGGTTTTAGGCGAAACAAATTATAAAATACCGGCAGACGTTGATGTAAATCAAAATGCTAGAAATTTGCATAAAGCTAATAAAAAATGAAAATCTATAAAAAAATCAATGTTTATGATCAAGCATTAAACCGGGTACGGTTTTTGTTCGAAGAGTTTGACAACGTGGTGGTTGGGTTTTCGGGTGGTAAAGATAGCACAGTTGTATTAAATTTAGCTTTACAAATAGCGGAAGAGCAAAATCGTTTACCGTTAAAAGTTATGTTTATAGATCAAGAAGCGGAATGGCAAAACGTAATTGATTATATGCATACAATAATGGAAGACAAAAGAGTAGATCCTATGTGGATGCAAATACCATTTAAAATATTTAATTCAACTTCTAATAAAAATCAATGGATTACGGCTTGGGAACACGGAGCGGAACATATGCGTCCATACGTTGATTATTCTATTAAAGAAAATAAATATGGTACAGACCGTTTTTATGAATTATACAATGCAATATTTAAAACAGAGTTTCCCGAGACTAGAAGTTGTTTACTTGGCGGAGTCCGAAGTGAAGAAAGTCCTAGACGTCACGTTGCTATGACTCAAGATGCTACTTATAAATGGATAACTTGGGGAAAAAAATTAAACCCGGAGCTTAACCATTATACGTTTTATCCAATATACGATTGGAGTTATACTGATGTTTGGAAAGCAATACACGATGAACAATGGCCATATTGTAAAATATACGATTACCAATATATGTACGGAGTCAATATAAGAAATATGCGAGTTAGTAATTTGCATCACGAAACCGCAATCGAATCATTATTTTATTTACAAGACATAGAACAAGATACTTGGAACGCTTTAACTAAAAGAATGTCCGGTATAAGTACGGCCGGTAAAATGAATAAAGATGATTATTTTATTAAGGAGCTTCCTTTTATGTTTAAAGATTGGGAAGAGTACCGAGACTATCTAACTGAAAAATTAATTGACAAAAATAAAGACCGGGATCGTTGTATAAAAAAATGGAAAGCATTAGATAAACAATATGAAAATTTAAACGGAAAAGATAAGTTAACAAAAACTATGATTAATACAATATTGTCAAACGATTATCACGATTTTGTAAAGATTAGAAATTTTACAGAGCGTCCCGAGTTAGCTTGGTGGCGTAAACATAAAGAGACGGGTATCGAAAACAAATACACAATAAACAACAAATGGATAAAAAGATAAGTGGAAGACTAGCCGTTGCGTTAACAAAAGAGTTTGACGCATCAGAAAACAAAATAGAATTTATCGAATCAATAAAAGATTTATTACATAAAATCAGCCCGTTAAAAAGTCAACCTGTAAACCGCGTTAAATGGGTGGATATAGATAAAGTCCAAGCAAACGATTACAACCCTAATAGCGTTGCTAAAATCGAAATGAAGCTATTACATACGTCTATTAGTCACGACGGTTATACGCAACCGGTTGTAACAATATACGATAAGGATAAAGACAAATATATAATCATTGACGGTTTTCATAGATATTTAACTTGCAAAAGTTATGATGACGTCCGGGAACGAAACCATAATAAATTACCAATAGTTGTATTAGATAAAGACATTAACGATCGTATGGCCTCAACGATTAGGCATAATAGAGCGAGAGGCAAACACTCAATAAAAGGAATGAGTAATATTGTATTCGGAATGTTAGACAACGGTTGGGACGATGCAGACATTTGCGAGGAGCTAGGAATGGAAGCCGAAGAGTTAATACGATTAAAACACATAACCGGGTTTAGTAAACTATTTGCAGACGCTAAATACAAAAACGCTTGGGAACATAAAAAACAATTAGAAATAAAGAAAAAATATAAAGATGAAAATAAAGAAAATATCACTGTCTGAAATAAAACCGTATTGGCGTAATGCTAGAAAAAACGACAAAACCGTTGAAGCTTTAAAGAAAAGTATAAAGTCATACGGATTTAATCAACCGTTAGTATTAGACAAAGACAACGTCATTATAACCGGTCACGCTAGGTTTCGAGCTTTAATGCAATTAGGACATACCGAAGCTCCGTGTATAGTCACAGACTTGAGTCCACAAAAAGCAAAAGAATATAGAATAGCCGATAATAAAACACACGAATTGACTATATGGGACAATGAGGATCTAATGGTTGAGTTAAGAGAAATTGGAAACGTTGAAGAAATGCAATCGTATTTTGATAATATAAGTTTAAGTAATTGGCTTGACGATTCAGTAGGTTGGGGTATGGATCCCGTTACATACGAAGACGTAGAAAAAAAGAAACACGAGCTTGAAAATAAATATGACTACAATGAAGAAGAGAATATAAAAAAATTTAACACTATATTGTGTCCACATTGTTTAGAAGAGATTGAATTAAATAAAGCAGATTTTGTATGAATATAGCAATTTTACACCCGTGTCCCGTTTGCATTAGTGTTGCAATCGTTAGTTACATTGTATATAAAAAAGTGACTAAAAGTGACAATATAAAAAAGAAATAATATGCCAGAAAAACATAACGCATTTGAAAATCAAATCTTTGACCATTATAGGAAAGAAGCAAAAAAAGTTACTGACGCAATACAATTGTTAGTCGAGCTTAATTATACGGTCATCGATCATCAAGGAAATTGGTTAAATAAAAAAAGAAATGAAGAAAACAAAACTACAAAAGGAAGCAATGATTAAAGCTTTGGAAAACTCAATTGGTATTGTAAGCGCAGCTTGTGGCAAAGTCGGTATAAGTAGACAAACGCATTACCGTTGGTTAGAAGAGGACGAAGACTATGCGACTAATGTAAAAGAAATAAAAAACTTTGCATTAGATTTTGCAGAAAGTAAATTATTAGAATGTATTAAAAACAATAAAGAAACGTCAATAATATTTTATTTAAAGACTCAAGGAAAACGTCGAGGGTATATTGAGCGTCAAGAAATTGATACAGGCGATAATAATAAATTTAGAATTGAAGTATTTGATTTTGCAAATGAAGAAAATAAAAACGAACATAGTTTGGAATCACTTAGAAAACAGTTCGAAGAGGATAGTAATTGAACAAGGCGGAACGAGATCCGGTAAAACTTATAATATTTTAATGTGGCTAATATTTAGCTACGCATTAAGACATACAAAAAAAACAATTACTATTTGTCGAAAAACTTACCCGGCTCTTAGAGTATCGGCAATGCGAGATTTTATAGAAATATTAAGAAACTATAATTTATACGATGAGAAAGCGCATAACAAATCTTCAAGTGAATATAGACTAAACGGAAACGTTATTGAATTTATAAGCTTAGACAGTCCGCAAAAGGTACGTGGACGTAAAAGAGATGTGCTATTTGTTAACGAAGCAAACGAGTTACATTGGGAAGATTGGCAACAATTAGTTTTTAGAACTACCGGGAGAATCATACTTGACTATAATCCGTCAGATGAATTTCATTGGATTTACGAAAAAGTTAAAACCCGGACAGACGCTGACTTTCATATTACGACGTATAAAGACAACGGATTTTTAGAGCCAAGCATTGTAAAAGAAATTGAACTATTAAGATCAACTGACGAAAACTATTGGAGAGTTTATGGGTTAGGTCAAATTGGTAGCTCCTTAGCTATTATTTTTAAACCAATATTAATTGATAGTATTCCACAAAACGCATCGTTTGTTTCATACGGTATGGATTTTGGTTACACAAATGATCCAACAACATTAATTGCTATTTTTAAATCCGATACAAATTTGTATATTAAAGAGCATATTTATAGGACAGGAATGACGAATCGAGACATACATAATGAATTACTTAGATTAAAAGTTGGAAAGCGTGACGAAATATTTGCCGACTCCGCAGAGCCAAAAACTATTGACGAGCTTTACCGATTCGGTTGGAATATAAAACCGAGTACAAAAGGCCGGGACTCGATTAACATTGGAATAGATATGTTAAAACGATTTACAATAAACATCACAAAAGATTCACTTAACACAATAAAAGAATTTCGGAACTATAAATGGGCAGAAGACAAAAATGGTATTATATTAAACAAACCGGTTGACGCTTTTAATCACAGTATCGATTCAATACGTTACGGAATTTACAATAAACTAGCTAGACCAAATTATGGGAAATATGCAATTAGATGATAGGGAATATAAAAGTGAAGCAAAACTTTGTGAGCATTGTAATAAAGGAATTAAATACAAACAAGGCAGTAGACAAAACGGTTTCGTTTGGTATTGTTACACTTGCGGTGATATGGAATACCATAGCTATTAATTAGGATTTCTCGCATAAATTTCGTAACTTCTAGTTATGAGAAAAAATATAGAAAATACCTTAAGAGAAAAAAAATCGGAGTTAGTTAACGTATACGCGGATGCTATTGCTAGTATCGCACACGAAGCGTGGTTCCTTAAAGAGTTAACTGATCTTAGTCCTAGACAAATCGAACGTGTTAAAACTATTGAAGAAAGTATTGAGAATATCCGGGTAGCTTTTTTAAAAACTGAAATCGATATTTACCCTAGTGAAAAAACTAGAATTGAAAAAAGTTTATCGTAATGGGAAAAAAACTACTAGGACAAAAAACGATTGAGATTTATAATAATCTTAATAATCATCAAAAACTACATATGCTTCAATTAATTCTATGGGGCGATAATGTTAATATTTATCAATATATTAAAGGTCTTGGAATTAACCGTTATAAATTTGAAGACGCTAATTTAAACGGAGCGGGAATCGATGCACATATAATAGAATGCGATGACTGAAAAAGAATTTAAAATAAAAAATCGTAAAAGAGTTTTACGTCAATATAGATCTAGGCAAGGCCGTAGTGATTTAAAATACGTTGCGTCACTTAAGCTTTTTGCCTTAGCTCTAATTGGATTACTAATTTTAATTATAATTATATTATGGCAGTAGCTGAGAAACAACCGGTACCTAAATGGTTTAACGGTGTAATTTATGAAAACGGTATGGACGTAAAAAATCCTTACACAAATGAAAGTATTTATTTAAACAAAATTGAATTATCTATGTACGATCTAACGAAAGGAGCAGAAATGCTAGGCTTTTGGGACGACGTGCGTAAAGGTTGCGATTGGTTTAGAAAGTATAGTCCGAAAGCTTATATGGTTTTATTGGACTAGGTTTTGTTTTAGTTTAGATTGTTGTAAATTAGAGGTGGTTATTAACTGCCTCTTTTTTTTTAAAAAAAATTATTTTAACGTTATACAATTACAATATGGAATTAAAAGTAAAAATACCACAACGAATGCAAGATATTACGTTGGAGCAATATCAAAGGTTTATGAAAGATTGCTCGGACGAAAATCAAAAAGAAGACATAATCGCTTTAAAGATGTTAGAAATCTTTTGTGGGGTACCTGTATCAGATTCTTACAAACTACGTATGAGCGACGTTTATAAAGTCTGTGACGGGATTAACAACGCCCTTAAAGAACAACCGGCGTTAATTAATAGATGGCGATACAACGATACAGAGTTTGGATTTATTCCGCAACTTGACGATATGACGTTTGGAGAATACGTCGACTTAGATAAATACATTGTCGATTGGGATAATATGCATAAAGCAATGGCGGTTTTATATCGCCCGGTATTAACTAGCTTCAATGGTAAATACGATATTGAAGACTATAAAGGCGATTCGTATTGGGACTTAATGAAGAAGATGCCTTTGAATGTAGTAATGAGTTCGATGCTTTTTTTTTGGACTTTAGAAAACGACTTGGTAAAAATTATGATTCGCTCTTTGACTCCGGAACAAAAACGGACTTATCTCAAGAAGCGAACTTCAATGTTAAATACGGTTGGTATCACTCCATTTGGAGACTAGCCAAAGAAGACGTGACACAATTAGATAAAGTAACTAATATGAACGTTCATTATTGTTTAACCGCATTAAGTTATATAAAAGACAAAACAGAAATGCAAAATATTAAAATACAAAACAAAAAAAGATGAGCGATAAAAGAGGAGTCAGAAGTTATTATTTAATAATGACGGAGCTTGAAAAACAATTACTAGCGGATCCCGACGTTAATACAGTAACGTTTGGCGATATTACAAAAGTTGATTTATCTAAACAAACTATTTTTCCGTTGTCTCATATCGTAATGAATAACGTAATACAAAGCGGTCAAACTATGACTTATAACTTTGAGATTTACTTAATCGATATTGTAGACATAAGCAAAGCGGATCCCGTTAACGAATTCACAGGTGCGACTAATGAAATGGATATTCTTAATACACAACTAGCGGTTGGCAATAGATTAGTTGAAAGAATGAGATCCGGGAATTTATACGAGGATATGTATCAAGTTACAACTGACGTTTCTTTTAATCCGTTTTACGATAGGTTTGAAAATGAGTTAGCCGGGTGGAGTCTTAACGTCAGTATAATAGTTAAAAACGATATTTATATATGTTAGACGAAATGAAAGCAAGACTCGAAGCTTCGTCAATAAACGTAATTTCAGAGTCTAAACAAAATTTACAAAAAGAAAATAAAGTTGGGGAATTATCCAATAGTTTACGTTATGAAGTAGAAGATGACGGATTCGCAATAATATTTTTAGGAACAGATTATGGCTCTTTTGTTGATCAAGGTGTACAAGGAGCAAATCCTAACAAATTGCCTAGAAACGCAAAATGGTTTGGTATTAATAAAGCTCCAACAAGTCAATTTAGGTTTGGATCCGGTACCGGTCAAAAAGGTGGCTTACGCGGAGCAATAGATAAATGGGTTGTAAGTAAACCAATAATGAGCGCACGTAATAAAAAAGGACAATTTATTCCTAGAAAGTCATTAACGTTTTTAATAAGCCGAAGCATTTATTTAAGCGGTATTAAAACAACAAACTTTTTTACAAATCCGTTTAATAAAATGAAAACTAATTTAATCAAAGAATTGAACTTTGCGTTTGCAGAAGACATTCAAGAAACAATATTTAAAAACAATGAGTAATAAATTATTAAGAAGTCCGCAATACATTAGTGCATCAAGTTCAAACGCTACTGTTAAATCTGCAAAATTATTAATTAAAATTAATTCAACGTTAAGGTATACATTAGTAAAAGATGCTAATCAAAATGAAACGGTAGCTTTTGAATACAGTGAATTATGTAGAGACTATTTAGATATTGAACTAGGTTCATCATCAAGTCAACCTACTATTAACGCATTTGCTATCCGACTTGAATTTTCGTTTTGGAATAAAGTAAATCCAAGCGAAGCCGGTGCTACTCAATTAGGATCAACTACTACACAAGATCATTATGGATATGATGGTTACGGTACTTTTATGGAGGGTGAAGATCCTATAAATAGTGCAACTGCTTTTCCTGCAATTTCTAATTTCGATTGGGACGGCTCGAGTTCAAGTGGAACTAAAGCTTATACAGTTTATGCTCCGCCAGATAGTGCCGTAAGGATTCCTAGTATTGACACAACAAACGACGCGGGTAAAGTAGTTTATACAAACTCATCAATAAACGCAACAAGTGTAAGTGTCGAGGGTATAAGTGTAAATATAGTCCGAGTACCGTGTACAAAATACACAGATGAATTATCAAGTTATTGGAGTTACGTTGACGTTACAGGTTTAAGAGTTTATTTTATAAACAAATACGGAGCTATACAAAACGAATTTTTTACGTTAAAAATGGTTCAACAAATACAAAGTAAACGTGATAAATATAATACTAGCACTATTGACTCAACCGGAGACTACGATACTTGGAAGCATACTAAACGAGATTTTGATATAAGCGGTCAACAATCAATTACTTTAAACAGTTTTTATGTACCCGAGTATTATAATAAAGTTTTTACTGAAATGTTATTATCAGAAAAAATATGGGTACGAATGAGAGCGCCATATACCGGAGACTTTATGAATTTTCCGGTAAACATAAAGGATAGTGGTTTTACTTATAAAAATCAATTGAACGATAAACTTATACAATTCACATTTAATTTTGATATGTCGTTTGATTATATAAACAACAATAGATAATGCGTAAACTACAACTATACATTAACAATACAAGGGTTGATTTATTTAAAGACGAAACCGTATCTATTAATGCGTCTATACAAGACATTAAAGATCCGGCTAAGATTTTTACAGAGTTTACAAAAGCTTTTACAATTCCGGCTTCAAAAACCAATAACAAATTATTTAAACATTATTATAATTGGAACGTAGTTAACGCTGATAATAATTTAAATAGTGCGTTTGATGCTAGAGATAAAGTTGCAAGTGTTATAGAGATCAATAGTATACCGTTTAAAAAGGGGTTTGTAGCGCTTACAGGCGTTGAACTAAAATTTAATAAACCTTATGCCTATAAGATTGTTTTCTACGGGGAAACGGTTGATTTAAAAAATACACTCGGCGATGATAAATTAGGTCAATTATCTAAACTCGGAACGTATAGTGTAAATTATGACGTTGCTACTATACAAGCTCGTTTACAAACGGCTGCTCATAGCGGGGCAATATTATGTCCGTTAATAACTTCGGGTGCTAGTAATGACGGAGACGATTTAAGACCGAGTAGATTATTTTACAATTCACAAACTACAACAAACGGAACAGGAAACTTATATTGGCAAGGTGGGGGCGGTCACGATTGGGGAGTTTTATATTCCGATCTTAAATATGCTATAAGAGTCCACGAAATTATTGACGCTATACAAGATCAATATTCTAATATTGTTTTTAGTGATGATTTTTTTAGTACGTCAAATGCAGAGTTTTATAGTTTGTATTTATGGTTACAACGAAAAAAAGGTAGTGTAGAACCAGCTTCACAAATTACTGAGTTCCCGTCCCCAGTTACCGGATTTGGAATACCAGGCCCGAGTAATAAAACAGGAATGTTGAATAGCAGTACATTACAAATATTCGGAACGGATTTGCCTACAATTACACAAAACTTAATTATAAACACTAGTAGCTCCGATCCTTATACAGTAGTGGTTTATCAAGGTACAACACCGTTTGCAACGTTTAGTAATCAAACGGGAGACAAAGTTTATGGAAAATCAGAGTTAGGAACGTTAACGGCCGGAAATTATTCAATTACAATATTTAGTGCTACACAAATAGTTTTTACAGACACAACGCCAATTGGAATTAAATGGGAATTATCCGGGTATAATCAAGGTGGGGGATCCGGTTGGTCAGAAAATTGGATTATAGAGTCTTTTACTGCTAGTGCTACATTTACGTTTGATCCTCAAGAACAAATACCGGACATTAAAACAATAGACTTTTTAACGTCTATTTTTCAAATGTTTAATTTAACCGCATATTTTGATGATCGTCCGTTATTAGCAAATGGCAATAATAATCCGAATTACAGAAAAATAAGAGTGCAAAAACTAGAAAGCTTTTATTTAAATAACGTTAATGAATATGACATAACAGAGTTTATTAAAATTGATAGTAAACAAGTTAATATAGCATTACCGTATAATGAAATTAATTTTAGTTATACCGGGAACGATACTTTATTGGCTAAGCAATACGAACAATTAAACGGTAAACCTTGGGGAGCAGAAGAGTATATAGGAGACGGGGATCAATTTAATGCTCCAAATAATAAATACTCAATTAGTATCGATCAAGAACATTTAATGTATGAAAGGTTAATTGACGTTAATAATACTTTAGCGTTTCCTAATAATCAAACGTCAGTACAATGGGGTTATATGGTAGACGATAATCAAGACGCTATTTTAGGAAAGCCATTATTTTTTTATCCTATACATCAACCCAACGTATCGGCTACGGATAGTATTTCATTTAGAAACGGAACAACGGCCGTTGAGGTTAATAACTATTTTATACCGAGTAACAGTTTGAGTTTAGATCCGAGCGTTAGTACAATTAATTTAAATTTTCGTGAAGAGTTTAATGAATACACAACGGAAACCGGATTTATTGATACGTTATTTCAAACTAATTATTCAACTTACATTAGTGATATTTTTAACGGTAAACGTAGGTTGGTTAAAATGAAAGCTTTATTGCCAATCAACATAATATTACAATTTAATTTAAACGACACATTTATTGTAGGTGCTGAAAAATTTAAAATAAATACAATACAAATTAATTTAATTACAGGAGACACTGACTTAGAATTGTTAAATATTATATCTGAACCTTATTTAATTTTAACTAATGTTTCTTTTCAAAATATTTCAAGAGACGTTTATTACAATTCAAGCATTGGATCTGCTTCAAATTTAGCAAACGGAGATGTTATTTTTAGCGATACAAATTTAAATATACCTTTGGGTGCGGGGACTTACACACAACCAGGCAGTTCAGATTCTACTACTCATTGTAATTCGTCTAATGCTATGTCTATGACTTTAAATTCAAGCGGAGCTATAACCTCTATAAGTTGCGCTCAACCATAAAACTATGATAAAAAATATATTTGAATTATTAAAAGATGCTAACGGGGAAACCGAAGCAATACGATTTGCTCAAGGTAGCAAGAAATTACCAAACGGATTAAAAGAGGGATATAAACAACTTAAAAAAGAAATAAAATGGGAAATGAAGTAATTGGTAGTATTAAATTTGAGGGTGCCGGAAAAGCTGCCGAACAATTAGAAAACTTACAAAAAGGCGTTGACGGATTTAATAAAAATCTTAGACAAAATAATGACGCAGTTTCTCTAGCCGATCAATTAACGGGTGGATTAATTACACAATACAGAGGATTATCAGCCGGTATATCGCAATCTTTTAAAGCACTAAAAGGTTTTAACGCTAGTTTGTTCGGAACTAAAAAAGCTTTAATAGCAACCGGGATAGGCGCGTTTGTAGTTTTACTTGGTACGGTTGTTGCTTATTGGGACGAAATTGTAGATTTTATTACGGGAGCGTCAAAAGAACAACAAAGATTAAATGACGTAGCCGATCGTACAATTGATTTATTAGATTCAAGCTTAGGAATATTAGAACAACAAATTGCGTTAGCAGAAATTAGAGGTGAAGAAGCTGGACATTTAGTTTTACAATTGCGTAAAGAACTTGTTATACAACAAGCAGTTTTAGATAAAGAAATTGAAAGAAGAGAAGAGCAGTTAAAACAACAAAAACTTGACGATCAAAAATTAACGTTTATGGAACATTTAAACGTTGGTTTTAATATGGTTTTTAATACTCAAAAAGGAATTAATAATTTAATAAGATTTCAAAATGACGAAAGTGAAGAGGCAAAAGCAAAGCAAGATGAGTTAAATAAATTAAAATCTAAAACTTTAAGTATTGACCAAAAACTTGCTAAACTAGATAAAGAGGAAGTTGACAGAAAACAAAAGGTTATTGACGATCAAGAAAAAGTAAAGCTTGATGCTAAAAAAGAAGAGTTACGAAAAGCAAAAGAATTTAATAAACTACAAGAACAAATTGACGATGCGTTAATTGTATCAAAAGCCGATAAACGAGCAAAAGAAAAAGCTGATATAAATAAACATTACGAGGATCTTATATTTGATTTAATGATGGCCGGAGAATTAACTGACGAAGTTGAGTTGGCGTTAAACGAAGCTCGTAGGGAAAAATTAGCTGAACAAAAATTAAAATTTGATGAAGAGGATCAAGCCGTAAAAGATAAAGAGAATGAACAATTTATGGCCGATCAACAAAAAAAGGTTGACGAAGCTCAAAAAGAACTAGATGCGGTTAAAGAACTTGAAGAGAAAAAACAAAAGTTTGCTCAAGATACATTAGACAATGCGTCTCGTATAGCCGGTGAGGAAACTAAACTAGGTAAAGCAATGTTAATCGCTAAACAACTTTTAGCTGCCAAAGAATTTCTAATTAGTATCGGAGCGTTAAAACAAAAAGCGAATGTTGCTACGGCTGAGGCAAATTTATCAGCTGCTAAAGGTGGAGAATCAATTTCGGTCGGTTTTGCTGAAACTTTAAAAAAAGGATTGCCCGCAGCTTTACCCGGATTAATTGCGTACGCTGCGACGGCAGCCGGAATTATATCCTCAATTATGTCAGCAGTTAAAGGAACTAAAAAAGCAGCTGCGGAAGCAGGCGGATCAGCAGGTGGAAGCGCACCGACTCCGGCACAACCCGTAGCTCCGTCGGCACCGGCGTTTAATATTGTCGGTACTACGGAAACTAGTCAATTAGCGGAAACGATTACAGGACAAAGTCAACAACCTATACAAGCGTATGTAGTATCGAATGACGTAACGACTGCGCAAAGTTTAGATCGTAATATTGTGCAAGGCGCTACAATAGGATAAATACAAAATAAATAAATTAAACGTTAAAAAGTTATGAAGATAGTTGAATTGATTATAGACGAAGACGATATGTATTCCGGGATAGACGCCATTAGTTTGGTTGATAGTCCGGCAATCGAAGAGAATTTTGTTGCATTAAACAAACAAAAGAAATATAGTTTCAAAACTATAAACAACGAAAAGCGTATTTTAATGGGCGCGTTATTAGTACCCAATAAAACGATTTACCGAAAAGACGGAGACGAAGAGTATTACATATATTTCTCAAAAGCTACGATAAAAAAAGCTAGTGAGATGTATTTAATGAACGGTAAACAAAACAATTCGACGTTAGAGCATAATTTAAAGCTATCTGGCATTAGTTTAGTGGAGTCTTGGATAGTAGAAGACAAAGACAAAGATAAGTCATCTATATACGGCTTAGACGTACCGGTTGGAACTTGGGTTGGTGCGGTTAAAGTTAATAACGATGAGGTATGGAACGAATATGTTAAAACAGGAAAAGTACGCGGATTCAGTATTGAGGGATATTTTGCGGATAAAACGGAAAAAATGTCAAATATTGAAAACGAAATTGAAGCCGGATTAAAATTGCTTAAAATTAAAAAGCTTATAATAGAAAACAAATGAAGAATAATAGCCGGGTAAATAAAGCTTATCAAAAAAGCAGACGAATTGGCGCTACTCCACAAACTCCTGCAAATTCTAGTCCGAGTAGTAGTGCTAGAGCTTGTTTATGTAAAGACGCAAAAACGTATTCAAAAGAATGTTGCGACGGTAGTATATGGGCTCAAGGAATTGGAGTGATACAAAAGATTACTTAAAAATGCAAAATATTTAACGGCATCGTTATAAGGGCATACGACTTAGTATGGATAAAAATATAATAAAGAAAATTCTTAATTTACCGTATAATACAAAAATACAAATGAATACAGAAGTATCAAAAATATTAAAGAAATACCAAACAAAATTAAGCGTTGTTTCAGATGCTGAAAACTTTTACAGTCAATTAGATGAGTCTATGAATGAATTTCGTAGAATTAAAGAAAGGCGTGAAGAGGTTGAAAATATCTTAATAGATTTAGTACAAGAATATGATTTTTTATTAGATGAGATTTCTCCTGTGTCTAGCCAATTACAAGATACATTAACTTTATTAGAAGAGAAAGCAGAAGAGTTAGGAGCGTCAGCCGGTGAGTTTTTTCCCTATTATAGTGATTCAATCGAATTAATAAGCGAGTGGGTTGACGAAAACGCATCTGCAAACTTTTTTAAATATAATTAATGAAGAACACAATATTTGCAATACTAAGAAAAACACCAAAAAAAACTAAATTAAGCGCAAAGTCTGATTTAGAAGACGCTATTGATGATGCAAAAGGTTATTATGCGCCCGGAGACATTGAAGATTTGGAGAATTTAAACGATAATGTAAACGATTTTCAAGATTTAAAAAACGAATTAACGTTTAAAGCAAATAAAATATATGATACAATTTCTAATTGGGAAGTGATCGACTATAAATTAAGGGACGCATTAGAATTTTTAAAATCAGCATTAGATCGTTACGCAATAGCTGCCGAAGACATTGGATTTGATCCGACTCAAGAATCAGTTTTTGTAGAGGGCGAAGATTTTGTACAAGAAATTGAGGATTTATTATTAAGGTTTGATACAGAATATAATAAAGTAGATATAAACGACGTTGATAGATTCGCAGAATAAAAATAAGTAAAATCAATTAATAATTAAATATGAAAGCAACTGAAATGTTAACTAAAATTAATGCTTTATTAAGTATAAAGGTTAATTTGGCGCAACTTGTCTTAGACAACGGAACGGTTATTGAGTCCGAAAGCTTTGCAGGTGGCGAGAGTGTTTTTATCGTTACAGACGATGAAAGAGTAGCTTTACCAATTGGCGATTATATGATCGAAGACGGACGAAAACTAGTTGTTTCGGAAGAGGGAGTCATTGAAAGCATTGGTGAAGGTCTTGAAAAAGAAGACGAAAAAGAAGAAGAGGAAGAGGTTGAAATGGAAGAAGAAGTAATTGTTGAGGTACCGGACGAAGCAGCTAAAGAAGTTGCCGAAGTTATTGAAGCAGTTGTAGAAGTCGTTTCGCCTTTGATTGAAGAAATAAAAGAAGAGGTTGAAGAACTTAAAAAAAAGTTTGAAACCGTACCGGAAGCAGAAGAAGAGGGTTACAAAGACGGAATCAAAGATGAAAAAGAAGACGTCAAAGAAAAATTGAGTAAACAACCTGCTAGAAAACCTATTAATCATAGTCCGGAGAGAAAACAAAGTAAAATGAAACATTTATATTCTCAAAAAAACAAAGGTGTTTCAACATTAGACAGAGTATTAAATAAACTAAATAATTTTAAATAAAAATGAGTACATTAATTCACACTAGTAATGACGATGTAAGAGTACAAGTATCACAAAACTCTTATAGTGCGTCATCTTCAATTCCTGCCGGAGACGCAGGCGTTGATCAAAATATATCAACAGACGGATTGGTTGTGTCTTTACCACAAATTCATAGCGGAAATCTAGGTCTAACTTTTCTATTTAGAAATACAGGAGCAGACGGGAATAACATTATTACGTTAAGCCCACATTCAACTGATAGTTTTAATGGAACTATTGCAAACGCTTCTGCTGATTCAGTAGCAAGTGGAGTAGCTAATAAAGATTGGGTAAATACAAAAGCTACTGCAAATAATGGAGACTACGTTATCATTAGAGCCGTTGAATTAACAAAATGGTACATTGTAGGCGGAGTCGGAATATGGGCATCTGAAGCATAATTAATAAAAATTAAATAATAATAAAATGAAAAGAAATATACAATTAGGCACAACTACTAATATCACTACAACTTACGCAGGTGAGTTCGCGGGTGAGTATATAGCAGCTGCGCTTTTATCAAGTTCTACTATCGACGACGGTGGAATTACAGTTAAACCAAACATTGCGTTTAAAGAAGTGATTAAAAAAGTTGAAACAGGAGCTTTAGTTTCTGATGCGACTTGTGATTTTGATCCTAACTCAACAATATCGTTAACAGAAAGAATTATCGAGCCGTCTGAACTACAAGTTAACCTTGCTATGTGTAAGAAAGACTTTAAGTCAGATTGGGAGGCGGTTGCTATGGGTTATTCGGCTTTCGATAATTTACCACCAAAATTTTCTGACTTTATAATTGCTCACGCTGCGGCTCAAGTAGCTCAAAAAACGGAGCAAACTATATGGCAAGGAGTTAACGCTAACGCGGGTGAGTATGACGGATTTATTCCATTAATTACTGCTGATGCTGGTGTTCCAGCTGCGCAAAAAGTAGGTGGTGGAGCAGCGGTTACGGCAGCTAATGTCATTGATAAAATGGGATTAATCGTAGACGTTATACCAAGTGCTTTATATGGTAAAGAAGACTTATACTTATACGTTTCACAAAACGTTGCTAGAGCTTATGTAAGAGCTTTAGGAGGGTTTGGAGCAAATGGTTTAGGAGCAGCGGGTACAAATAGTTTAGGTACGCAATGGTGGAATAACGGATCATTAACTTTTGACGGTGTTAAGATTTTTGTTTGCCCAGGAATGAGCGATAACAAAATGGTAGCAGCTGAAAAATCTAATTTATACTTTGGTACAGGTTTATTATCTGACAGAAACGAAGTTAAATTATTAGATATGGCGGACATCGACGGAAGTCAAAACGTAAGATTAGTAATGAGATTTACTGCGGGAGTTCAATACGGAATTTCTTCAGATATTTGTCTTTACTCGTAATTAACATTGAAAGGGGAGTTTGGGATATACCCGGATTCCCTTTTTTTTAAAAAACACATAAAACTATGAGTTGTTCAATATTAGCAAAAGGTAGAGATCTACCTTGTTTAAAAAGTGTTGGTGGTATAAAATCGATCATACTTTGTAATTACGGAACATTGGGTACTTTATCTGTGACCGGAGCGGAATTAACAGACATTTCGACAACTCCGGCCGGGTATCAATACTTTGTGAAACCGGGATCATCGGGAATGGAAGAGACAATAACCGCTAGTGCTGAAAACGGAACTGTATATTACGTTCAAAACGTAAATGTACAATTACAAAAATTAGATAAAGAAACGCAAGCGGAGTTACAAAGCGTTGTAAAAGGAAACCCACACGTTGTCGTAATTGACTTTAACGGAAACTATTTTCTTGTTGGAGCAGTAAACGGTTGCGATACTACGGCAGGTACAATTGTAACGGGAACGGCAATGGCTGATTTAACCGGATTTACATTAACTTTTACAGGGAATGAAATTTTACCGGCTTACTTTATGTCGTCAACGGCGATTGGTAAAATAGCGGTTGCATCAAGTCCTATCACACCATAATATAATTTTTTTTAGGGGAAAATTAGGGTATATTAACGTATGCCCTTTTTTTATGCAAAAAAATAAAAAGATGCGTTATAAGGTTAAATATGTTAGTATTAAAAACCACTACTGCTGATCAAACATTTAAAATAATTCCTAGAGAATTTGTTACAGATGTAACCGTATGTTTACGAGATGATAGTACAAACGATGAGGTATGTGTATTAACAACCGGAAGCTTATGGAACACTAACGGTTTACAATGGCAATTAGTTAGTCAAGAGTGGGAAGACGCAGCCGGGTTAGAAATTGAAAATAATTATTTAGCCGTAACGATGAATTTAAATTTAATCGAGGGACGTTTTTATGATCTTAAAATAACAGGATCGGCAAACGGAAAAGTAGTTTACAGAGATAAGATTTTTTGTACCGATCAAAATATAGATCAATTAGCAAATAGTTACTATGATATTAATAGTGGAAATTATGTTATCTTAGACACCAATAATAACGACTATGTAATTTTTAATAATTAATTATGAATTTTAATTTTGTACAATTAGCGACTTATACAACGCCCGAAGTTACGGAAGTTGACAACAGAGAATGGGTTG
>TARA_R110002012_G_scaffold321684_2_pt1 | contig 26173 bp, 19 predicted proteins | sample TARA_R110002012 | Tara Oceans TARA_R110002012 (sample SAMEA4396515) | marine metagenome | biome: Westerlies Biome; feature: [DCM] deep chlorophyll maximum layer (ENVO:01000326); material: water (ENVO:00002006), including particulate matter (ENVO:01000060) such as... | depth 40 m | reverse complement strand
GCGTCGTTTGGGAGTGCAAATATCTCCCTTTTTTATTTATGGGCAAGGCTAAATTATAAATAAATGAGATTTAAGGGCTAACTCACTGATTACAAAAGATAAAAATTTTAGATCTTCAATTGCACGCTTCAATCAATCTACATAAGAAGATCCAAAAGGTCAATTATCACATCATAAAAATTGACAAAGGAATTTATTGAGTGATGAGAATTTCAATTAATATCTGAAAGAAGGAAGTTCTGGATAATACTTCTTGCGCGGGTCCTTTGATGAAAATACATACCTGACAGAAACTTCATGTGCACCACCGGAGGCTCGCTGACCAAGTTTTGAAATAGAGTAATCATAGCTATATCCTAAATCTAGACCAGATCTTAGTTCCATTCCTAGAAGACTTATTAAAGATTCATTATTGGGTAGATTATACTTTGTTGGAAGACCTCTATACCAAAAACCTAGTACCAATGGCTCAAAGTAAAACTCCGCTCCAATGTCTAGCTGGTCATAAATACCCTGCGTTTTGTAATTAAATGCAAGAGCAAGAGATCTCTCCTGGTCTGTATTATTGAAATAATCATTAATATTTCCCGGAGCAAGGTTGAACCTAACTCCTCCATGCAATGAATATTTAACTGCAAGTCTATTTGAATCTATACTTAGATAGCTAATCTGAGGCTTCAATAAATGAGTGGCCGAAACACCAAACCAAAACATATCCTCATAATACAGAAGTCCAAGGTTCAAATCGGCCACAGTTGATTTACTATTCCCTAAAAAATCCTCTCCAGGCAGACCAGTAACAACTCCTCTATCTATATCTATCTGGGTTCCTAAAACAATCTCGTCAAACATAACATCCCTTGACAATAAACTTCCCTGAGCTCCAGCATGCAGAAACCTCTTTTCCCCTAATTGAAGTCTATAGCTGTAGAGAAGTCCTATTTCATTCGTATTGCTTTGAGTAAAAGATTCTCTTGCTCCAGAGATAATTATTCCAAATCCAGAATTATATTTTTCAGAAAAATGATCTGCATATGCTGTATAAGCAATGAAGCTTTGATCTAATGCTGGCCATTGATTACGGAAATTGACCCCAACTCTTGAAAGCCCAGTGCTTCCTGCAAACGCAGGATTTAGATACAATGGATTAGCATAAAATTGAGAATACTGTACATCCTGACAAAAAGCCCTCAAAGAGATTAATAAAAAAACGGCCATCAGGTAAAGTTTTGTCATTATCTGATTAATTTAAATTTACCTGCTTCACTAACCTTTTCCCCATCTGTGGCGACACCATTAAATCGGTATACATAAAATCCAGCATCCAACAACTTCCCGTCCAGCGTACCATCCCAACCTGTTGTGTTCAGATCATCAGTTTGAAAGATCAAATTGCCCCAAGTGTTAAATATCAAGAGTTCCATAGATGCCAATTCCTTAAATTTTGGTAGGAAAGTTTGATTATACCTATCTAAGGGAGTAAACGCTGTCGGAAACATAACTCTGTAGCTCCTCAAAATTTGAATATATTGGATAACAGATGCTTCACAGCCATACTCATTGGTAACCGTAAGGGTCACTACGAACTCTCCTTTCTTACCATATCCATGGGCAGGATTCTTCTCCGTAGAAAATGATCCATCTCCCAAATCCCAATTCCAAGTTTGGGCTTCCTCTGAGGACATATCCTTAAATAGAATCACATCGTCAGGGAAGAATCCTCCTTCCCACTCTCCTCGAATTCCGGATCCCTCAGATTGAAATGAAAAATTAGCTATTAACTCATCTTCGACTATTACTACTTGTATAGGCTCAGGGGATGAATAACAATCCAGATCAGCAAATTTAATCTGAAGTTCATAGTCTCCCGAGATAGAAACTTCTTTCATTTCATCATCCAAATAGCTTTGACCACTTCCAGTTAACTTATAATCATACGTTGTGGGATCATAATTTAAAATGCTAGCAGTCACATCCACAGGCTCATTCGGCGCACATCCTAAGACAGGCGAAGTAAATTCAAAATCCGGAAATTCGGGAAAACTAACCAATATCGAATTGGACACAGCAGGGCAGTTCATGCTGTTATATGCCTTTAATAAATATTCACCTGTAGCACTTGCCACATAATTATCCGCTTCTGCGCCCTCTATAAGCACATCATCCTTGTACCATTCGTAACGCTCATACGGCTCTCTACCGCTGGAGTTAAAAGTAACCGATTCCCCTCCGCACAATCTGACTTCTTCTATCATGTCAGGATCCCCATCTCCAAAAATACTGATCGGTTCAGGGGATTCCTGAATCTTCAAAGTCATAGAGTTACCTGAAGAACTTTTACCATAAGTATCGGTTATGGTATAAAAGACAGTAACACTTTGATCTGTAAAGCCTTCATTTGGTAAAAAGGTAAAGTCACCTCCATTTGTTCCAGCTTTAAAAGTGCCTTCCGGTAATTCTAATATTCTATTCTCTTCTCTACATTTTCCTTGAGAACAGATGTCGTCGCTTTCTCCCTCTATTTCTTCAAGTGATTGGTAAAATTGCAAACAACTGATTTCACTATTTTCATTTGGAAGAGTTACCTCTTCATCTGTAATAAAATAGGTGTTTTCCTGTCCCTCACACGATGCTAAATCAGAGAGATCAATTCCTGAAGGGTTTTTCAATCCCTCATCATTGGATACCTCTACAATCAGATTTCTAATCTCATGAATATTTGTTTCTCCTCCGGTGGAAGCAGCAAAACCGATTTTCAAGTTTTTTGGTGGCTCATATGGAAAAGGAATGCCGGGAAAAACAGTAATTGTCCTTGGTTCATTAGCAGTTGTGGTTACCACCATTTCCAATTTAATAATATAGCCAGCGCCAGAGGGGTTTGGTTCTAATTCCAAAAAGACTTTACGATAACCCGGAAGCGCAGGATCTTCAACTCTATTAGTACCTTGTCCTCCAGAACTTAGCGGAAATTGATATTGCACATCCAGAGCCAAATTACTATGACCTCCTAAATCTTGAGTTATTTTACCTGCCACGAAATCATAACCACTAAGACCTGCCCCTCCCTTTCTAATGGATATACTATTTGGGTATAATTCGTTGGCCGATCCTGAAAAACCTCCAACTTTTCCTTCGCTTGAATTACTAAAGTTTCCAAAACTATCAAATGCGACACCCAAATATGCTCCTGTCATACCGGATTTAGACTCTCGTTGAGCGTACCCGAATGATCCCCCAAATCCACCGGTTTGAAAGTTTTGAACATTTGCATCAAACATAAAAACGGTGAGACCATCTGCCCCACTTCCACCATACATAAAGTATTCGAAAGATGCTTTTATTCCATAAGCCGGAGAAAATGGGATGTCTATATAAACGTATCCGTTTTGCTCCATTTGCGCATCCGTGAGGCGCATTACTCCGTCTACCAATTTGGCGCTACCTCCAAAAACAGTTTCAGAACCGATGGATTCTTGATCTGTAAAAGATTCACAGTAAGGGAACCCAACCTGTGAATATGTGCTTTTAAAGACAAAAAACAGAACAGAAGCAATAAGTAAAAATCTCAAATCTTAACTATGTTTATTTGGGGAACGTCAAATTACACTTTATAGTTACGAAACAAAAAAGCCCTTGATTTAAAACCAAGGGCTTCAAATATTTTACAATTAAATTAACGCAAAATAGTCTGGATCCGATCAGGTCCAACAGATACTAATTTAATTGGAACATGTAATTCACTTTCCAGATATTCCACATACTCTTTCAGTTCTGAAGGAAACTCCTCATAAGAATGAACGTTCTCTAAAGAACAATTCCATCCCTTCATTACTTTGTATACTGGAGAAACTTCTTGCTCAGTGATCTCAAAACTCAATTTATCGATCCTCTCTCCACTTGGCAATTCGTAATGAGTACAGACTTTTATCTCTTCAAAGATATTCAGGACATCTCCCTTCATCATGAATAGCTGAGTGACTCCATTAATCATAATAGAATAACGAAGTGCCGGTAAATCCAGCCAACCACATCTTCTTGGGCGACCAGTAGTACTACCGAATTCATTGCCTTCTTTTCTCATGTCCTCTCCGGCCTGGTCGAATAGCTCAGTAGGGAAAGGGCCACTACCCACTCTGGTACAATATGCTTTAAAGATTCCAAATACCTCACCGATTTTAGAAGGAGCAACTCCCAATCCTGTGCAAGCACCCGCCGCCATTGTACTACTACTTGTCACGAATGGATAACTTCCGAAATCTACATCTAGCAAAGAACCTTGTGCTCCTTCAGCAAGAATCCTTTTATTGGCATCTAATGCTTCATTGACCACATACTCGCTGTCAATAAGGTTCAGTGTCTTGAAAAACTCAACCGCTGAAAAAAATTGTTCTTCCATCCCTGACAGTTCATCCAATGGATGACTGTAGAATGAAAGTGTAGTTCTGTGCTTGGCTACTAAAGCTTCGTATTTCTCTTTGAAATCCGGACTAAGAATATCTCCTACACGAAGTGCGGTTCGTCCAATCTTATCCTGATAAGTTGGTCCGATGCCTTTAAGAGTAGAACCAATTTTCTTATCTCCTTTGGACTGCTCCAAAGCTGCATCAAGCAATTTATGCGTAGGGATGATGATCGTGGCCTTCTTGGAGATCACTAGATTTTTCATGTAATCGATGGAGAATTTACCTAATCCATCAATTTCTCTTTTAAGGACGATTGGGTCCAACACAACCCCGTTTCCTATTATATTAAGTATTTGAGAGCGAAATATCCCAGATGGAATCTGATGTAAAACGTGCTTAATTCCGTCAAACTCCAACGTATGTCCAGCATTTGGACCACCTTGAAAACGGGCTACAATTTCATATTCAGGCGCTAATACGTCTACTATTTTTCCTTTTCCTTCATCTCCCCACTGGAGACCTAGAAGTACATCCATCTTCATTTGATGTGCGGTCTTATCTGTTACACTTGACTTTTTGAAGCGTGAAATTTGCGATAAGCCCATAGAAAACCAAGGGAAAGAGCTTAATTATTTCTCCTCACTCAGATTTACATAGTAATAATACATGACATCCTCATCAGGCTGGTCTTTGGCTCGGAACATCAAACCATATTTGGTATTCAAGTAATTAGGCGATAGATCTGGATTTATCGCAGTCAGGTTAAACTCCTTGATTTTCTGAAAATCGTTGTCAAAAACTTCTAAGAAATAAGGAGCATCTCTGCCTCCCTCACCCTTTACTAGCCTGAGATACTTATCCTCGCTTTTCAAATAATTAATATAACCATATCGAACACCTTCCCCCCATATCTTGCCTAGTTCCCATTGTAACTCACCTGAAACTATCTCTTCAGAATAATTCTGCGGGAGCTCTCTTTGGGATGGAAATGAATTTGAAATTGCGGTGAAGGTCTTTTGGGCTTGAGAATTTAAGTCATAGACAAGAAAACCACTAAATGAAGGATAACTGATCACCATTTTATCCCCCACTACATTGAGCTGAGGTTGATCATTACCTCCCATAATTACATTCTTGGTTTTTACTTGATATTTTAAATCAAAATATTTTTCTGAATCCAAAACCACGGGTAGAAAGAACATGGAGTCCAAAGAGGGTTTATATCCAGCGACCCGAATTTGATTATCATCATCAAATATAAAATACCCAACGCCAGAGACTTTATCCACACCGTAGAGTTCATTAGCAAATGAAGGTGTGGGAACACTAACCCCTAAATATTCGGTATCTCCAAATATCCCATACTCATGCATAAATTTCATAGATACTTCTCCAGTCATTCTATTTTGATTGTAAAACTGCTGTTGATTCATATAGACTATATGATCATCAGTTGTAAAAAACGACATAACAAAACCAACTCCAGAAGGACCTTGCCTTTCCATGATGTCCCCTTTTTTTACAGATACAGAATCAGGTGACAAAAAAATACTATCAAGTGAATGAGCGAACTTATTATAAATAACTCCTTTGCTCTGAGATGAATCCAATGACACAAAGAATTGGGGTTCAGCTGTTATTCCACTTTCCCCAATATGAAATTTTTTACGCTCTGAAATATTCAAAAAAATATCCTTTCCATTCTCTTCCTTCTCTGAACAGGATAATAATCCAACAACAACGACGAAAAAGAGACTACATTTTCCTTTTAAATTCATCTATAGAATCATAAACCGTAAAAATATTATTCAGCTTTGTGATTATAAGCAATTTCTTTACATGCTCAGATGGCGCGGTAAGGTATACTTCCCCATCTTTATTTCTCATCTTAGTAAGCATAGTGATTAACAGTCCAATTCCGCTTGAACTGATATACCGTACTTCGCTGAGATCTACGACGAACTTTTTAACTCCCTCTTCAACAGCGTCGGAAACTACTTCCACCAGCTTAGGCCCAACCTCATCTCCAATCAAATCACCCTGTATAAAAAGGTAATGAGCAAGCTCATCTTTGCTTGTGTTATAAGTCAATTTCATAAAATATCTTCTTTTCTATTGTCGCAATTTGTTTTAGTACAATTGCCATATAATAATAAGGAGTGGTGAAGCACTTTAAAGTTTAAAATTTCGCCAACTGTATTTTGAATATTCTGAATTCTAGGGTCACAAAATTCAACCACTTTATTACAATCCGTACAGATCAAGTGATCATGTTGCTTGTACCCGTATGATTTTTCAAATTGTGCGAGGTTTTTCCCAAATTGGTGCTTAGTGACTAAATCGCATTCCACCAAAAGATCTAGTGTATTATAAACTGTCGCGCGACTTACTCGGTAATTTTTATTTTTCATGCTGATGTAAAGGGATTCTACATCAAAATGTCCCGTTCGGGTATAGATTTCTTCAAGGATAGCATAGCGTTCCGGTGTTTTTCGGAGCTTTTTTGTTTCTAGATATGCTGTAAATATCTTTTTTACCTCTTCGAAATGAGTTGTATTCAAAGGCATTTGCTGGGTATTTTTTCAAATATAACTTTTGTAAGTAAGAAAAGATTCATTGGATCAATCAAACCTTGAAACCTTTAAGATTCCATCCACTTCAACTAGGTTCTCGATCAATTTATCCAAGTGCTCAGTGCTATGCACGTAAAGCTTAATCGTTCCTTCAAAAATTCCTGCATCCGAATCTACGGTAATAGACCGCATGTTCACTTTTAGTTCATTAGAAATAACTTTGGTTACATCATTGATCAAGCCAACGCGGTCTGTACCCAAGATTCGAAGACCAGCTAAGAATGCGATTTCCTTTTGACTAGTCCATCTTGCTTTGATTACTCGGTTGCCATGATTAGATAGTAATTCCAACGCATTTGGGCAGGAAGTCCGGTGAATTTTGATTCCTTCATTGACTGTCACAAATCCGAATACATCATCGCCGGGAATAGGATTACAGCATTTGGCCAAAATATAATCTACCACATCCATATCCTCCCCGATCAGCAACTGATCATGATCAGGACCTTTGAGACTTTTAATCTCTTTGGTGAACGAAGACTCGTCCCTTACTTTCTCCTGAGTTGTTTTGTTTTGGAGTTTTTGGGTTGCCTTGAAATCCTTGAATGACTTAATCGAAGTAGGATCGATCGCACCAATGCCGACACGGAAGTAAAACTCATTTGCTGTCTTAAGCTCAAAAAATGCTCTTAACTTTTCCACAGATTCAGAATTGAACTCCATTTTCATCTGCTTCATTTTTCGCTGCACGATCTCCTTCCCATCAAGAATTGCGGATTTTTTATCTTCTCGAAGTGCATCCTTGATCTTCGCCTTTGCCCTTGATGTGACAACGTTGTTTAACCAGTCTTCTGTAGGCTTTTGCTTATTGGAAGTCAGAATTTCTACCTGATCGCCATTTTTAAGCTTGTGGGAAATCGGAACCAGTCGTTGATTGACTTTTGCCCCAATGCACTTCGCCCCGACCTCAGTATGGATCTCGAAAGCAAAATCCAGGGCAGTGGAACCAAATGGTAAAACCTTCAGGTCCCCTTTTGGAGTGAATACAAAAACTTCATCATGAAATAAATTTCCCCTGAAATCATCCATGAATTCAATCGCATTTCCGTCATTGGACTCCAGCAAACCTCTTACCTGAGTAATCCAATCATCTAAACCAGATGGCCCTTTTGAATTTTCCTTGTCCTTATATTTCCAGTGAGCAGCGTAGCCACGCTCCGCTATCTCATCCATCCGCTCTGTACGGATCTGAACTTCCACCCATTGCCCAGTGCCACTCATAACTGTGGTGTGCAATGACTCATAGCCATTGGATCGCGGTGTACTAATCCAGTCCCGAAGTCTATCCGGGTTAGGTCTATAAAAATCTGTGACAATGGAATATACTTGCCAGCAATCTGCCTTCTCACTATCCAAGTCACTTACTAAAATAATCCGAATCGCAAACAAGTCATATACCTCTTCGAAAGGTATACCCTGCTTTTTCATCTTATTATATATGGAGAATACAGATTTTGGTCTTCCTTTGATGGTAAAGTCCAAACCTGTTCTTTTAAGCTCCTCCTCGATTGGCAGAATAAAGCTTCTGATGAATTTATTTCTATAGGATTTTGATTCGTTGATCTTATAAACAATATCCTTATAGGTGGCTGTATCTGTATATTTTAGATAAAGATCTTCCAGCTCAGATTTGATCGCATATAGTCCGAGCCTATGTGCCAAAGGTGCGTATAGGTACATCGTCTCGGAAGCAATCTTTAATTGCTTATGTCTAGGCATACTTGCAAGTGTCCTCATATTATTGAGTCTATCTGCAAGTTTGATCAATATCACTCTAACATCATCGGAAAGCGTCAGGAGCATTTTCCTGAAATTTTCCGCCTGCTGAGAGCTACCATATTCGAAGACGCCAGCGATTTTGGTGAGTCCATCTATAATGGTCATGACCTTATAGCCAAACTCACGCTCTATATCCTCCAGCTCCCAGTCCGTATCTTCCACTACATCATGAAGCAACGCTGAAACAATGGAAGTAGTCCCTAAGCCAATTTCTTCGACACAGACCAAAGCAACCTCAAGCGGATGATAGATATAAGGTTCTCCCGATTTGCGTCGCATGTCTTTGTGCGCATCTAGCGACACATTAAATGCTCTTTTAATCAATTTAGCGTCACCATCTTTAAGTATAGGTTTCGCCTGTCTCAGCAGCCTTCGGTAGCGTTTGAGTATTTCTTTTCTTTCTTCTTCTATGTCCACTTCAATCATACTGGAGGAATTTAATACAAAAATGGTGGTCTAAGCTCATCTTGCATCAAATGTTAATTATTTTTTTTCTTATGCTATTGCATTTTATTTATTAGTACCTACATTTGCATCCACAATTGGATTTGGAATCCTTATTCCTCTCCTAATTGTACGTATTGCGGATGTGGCGAAATTGGTAGACGCACTAGACTTAGGATCTAGCGCCGCGAGGCATGGGGGTTCGAGTCCCTCTATCCGCACTAAATACCGAACCCTCAATCACTCAACTGTCTTCAACCACAGGAAAGGGATTGGGGGTTTTTAGTTAATCTTCATTATTAAATTTTGAGCTTTGGAAATCACACAAGACAAGCATTCAGCAAATCAAGCTTCAATTAAAATTAAATTAAACGAAGCAGATTACCAACCTAAGGTTGACGCAAAACTTAAGGACTTTGCTAAAAAATCTAACATCAAAGGATTCAGACCTGGTAAGGCTCCTATTTCTATGGTGAAGAGCATGTATGGTACTTCGGTGCTTGTAGAGGAAATCAACTCTATCCTGAGCGAGTCTCTGAATACTTACTTGAAGGAGCAAACATTCAAAATCTTGGGGGATCCCCTTCCTCAAAATCAAGATGCAGCGATCGACTGGAAGACACAAAAGGATTTCGAATTTGATTATAAAATCGGTTTCGTTGAATCTGTAGACTTAACGCTTGACTCTAAAATCAAAGCCACAAAATACTCTATCAAGGTAGATGATAAGTTGATCAATGAAACACTTGATAACCTTAAATCTCAGTATGGTAACAGCACCAACCCAGAAGTAAGTGAAGAAGGTGATCATATCTACGGAGATTTGAAAGCTACTGAAGGCGAATTTGAGAAAACTGTTTCTTTGGATTTGACCAAAATCACTAAGAAGCTTGCTGGAAAATTCATCGGCCTAAGCAAAGAAGCTGTAGTGGAATTTGAAGCAAAAGACGTGAAAAAAGGTCAGTGGGAAGAAGCTTTCGGACTAAGCGAAGAAGAGTCTGCTGATCTTGATGGAGCATTCACTTTCACCGTGAAAAACATAAATAGAACTGAAGCTGCGGAAATGAACCAGGAGTTCTTTGATAAGATTTTCGGCCCGGATCAGGTTTCATCTGAAGAAGAGTTTGTCACTAAAGTTCGTGAGACACTTCAAAGTAATTATGATAAAGAATCCAAGGTATTTACTGAGGAGGAATTGAAGAAAGTATTGACAGATGCGGCGAAAGTAGATCTTCCTGAAACATTCCTAAAAGAATGGCTTATGATCGCAAATGATGGCAAAGTAACCGCAGAAGATATTGAGAAGGAATTTCCTATCTACGCAAGACAATTGACTTGGTCTTTGATCTCAAATGAGATTGCTACTAATAACGACATCAAAGCTGAGCATGAGGAAGTGATCGAGAAAACTAAGCAGATGGTTCGTGAACAATTTGCAGCTTCAGGCCTTGGAGCACAGATGGAAGACAGCATGGATATGTTTGTAGACAACTATCTGAAAGGTGAAGAGGGTAAGAACTATATGAATATGCTTACTTCAATCCAGAATGAAAAAGTACTTGCTTTTGCGCTTGACAAAATAAGCGTACAAGAAAAGGATATTACTATTGACGAATTCAAGGAACTTTTAGATAAGTAATTCGCTTAAATCATCATAAAAAAGTCCTTATTAGAGGGCTTTTTTTATTTTTGCTTAATACAACAAACTCGAAAGATGATTAACAAAGAAGAATTCCGTAAATACGCTATTCACAATCAAGGCGTAAGCGGTACTGCTTTTGACCAGTACACGCAGCAAATTGAAAACATGACTCGCTCTGTAATCGAAGAGCGACCTCAGAATTTCAGAGAGATTGACGTATTCTCCAGATTGATCATGGACCGTATCATATTCCTTGGAACAGGGGTGGATGATCACATCGCCAACATCATTGTGGCTCAATTACTTTTTCTAGAATCAGTGGATTCTAAAAAAGATGTTTTACTTTATGTAAATAGTCCGGGAGGATCAGTTACAGCCGGATTAGGTATTTATGACACGATGCAGTTCATCAATCCTGATGTAGCTACCATCTGTACTGGAATTGCCGCTTCTATGGGAGCTGTATTATTAGCGGGTGGAGCTGCTGGCAAGCGTTCTGCTTTGAAACATTCCAGAGTAATGATTCACCAGCCATCAGGCGGGATGCAAGGAAAATCCACAGATATGGAGATTTCTTTAAAGCTCATACTATCCATGCGTGAAGAATTATATGATATTCTTGCGCAGCACACTGGCAAGACACCAGAAGAAATAGAGAGAGATTCGGAAAGAGATTATTGGCTTAAGGCTCAGGAAGCAAAAGCTTACGGCCTAATCGATGAAGTATTAGTTAAAAAACCAAAATAATGGCTCAAGTTACCTGCTCCTTTTGTGGTAGAAACAAGAAAGATGTGGATCTCATGGTGTCAGGTATATCCGCGCACATTTGTAATTTCTGCATAGATCAAGCCCACATGATTCTTGGTGAAGAAGATAAAGCCAAGAAACCTGGGAGCACCAAACCAAAAATTAAACTAAAAAAGCCTAAGGAACTTACAGCATATCTCGATCAATATGTAATTGGCCAGGAAGATGCAAAAAAAGTACTCACGGTGGCAGTTTACAATCATTACAAACGTCTTTTCCAAAAGGACGAAAACGATGAGGTAAAGATTGAAAAGTCAAACATCATCATGGTAGGTGATACTGGAACGGGTAAAACTTACCTTGCCAAAACTTTGGCAAAGACTCTCGAAGTCCCATTCTGTATTGCTGATGCTACGGTCTTGACCGAAGCTGGCTACGTAGGTGAGGACGTGGAAAGTATTTTGACACGATTACTTCAAGCTGCAGATTACAATGTGGAAGCTGCAGAGCGTGGTATTGTGTACATAGATGAGCTGGATAAAATCGCAAGAAAATCCGACAATCCTTCCATCACTAGAGATGTTAGTGGGGAAGGTGTCCAGCAAGCTATGCTAAAACTATTGGAAGGTACTGTGGTGAATGTACCTCCTCAAGGTGGACGTAAGCATCCAGACCAAAAAATGATCGCTGTGAACACGGAGAATATTTTATTTATCTGTGGGGGAGCATTTGATGGAATTGCAAGACATATTGGTAAGCGACTTAATACGCAGCCGATGGGATTCAGTAAAGCTGCAGCTGACGCAATGGCGGATCGTGAAAATCTACTTCAATACGTTACTGCCCAAGACCTGAAAGCATTTGGCTTGATTCCAGAATTGATCGGAAGACTTCCTGTATTGACTCATTTGGATCCTCTTCATGCAGATGCTTTAAAAAGAATTCTAACTGAGCCGAAAAATGCATTGGTAAAACAATATGCAAAACTGCTTAACTATGAAGGAGTGAAAGTTACTTTCGAGGAAAGTGGCGTTGATTTTATTGTAGAAAAAGCTGTAGAGTTTAACCTCGGTGCAAGGGGATTAAGGTCGATTTGCGAAGCAATTATTACGGATGCTATGTATGACATTCCATCGGATGATTCCATCAAGGCATTGGTCATCGATGCAAAATATGCACATGAAAAATTTGATAAGTCGAAGTTTAAAAGGCTTCAGGTGGCTTGATATCTAAACCCTGCTTTATTGAAGCAGGGTTTATTTTTTGTTTAAACTTCCCAGAATTAGTTTAGCAGCAGTATCAGAAGCGCTCTTCTCGCCTAGTTGCTCCTTAATTAAGTCGTAGCCCTGAAGCATGTAGCCTTTGTAAATCTGATTGCCTAGAATTTGCTGTAGCTCAGTTTTTAAATTGAGAATAGAAAAATCATTTTGAATCAGCTCCTTTACCACTTCCTTATCGGCTATAAGGTTGACCAGAGAAATAAAAGGAACTCGAATTAAATTTTTAGCAATAGCGTAAGAAATAGAACTGGTACGGTACACTACTACTTGAGGCACTCTGAAAAGTGCTGTTTCCAAGGTAGCAGTCCCAGAAGTGACCACCGCGGCGATTGCATGTGAAAGCAAATCATAGGTCTGATCATATATCACTCTTATCCCACCGTCAACTCCTCGCTGATAAATTTCGCTTCCAAGATCTTTTACCCCTGCGATGACAAACTGAGCATTTGGAAATTCCTTGACCAATTCTACCATCCTATCTAGCATGTTGTTGATCTCTTGCCTTCTACTTCCAGGAAGCAATGCAATAATAGGTTGATAACTCAACTCATTCTTCTGATAGAAAAACTCATGAGGTTGGAATTTGGATATTTCATCCAAGAGTGGATTTCCAACATAATTGACCTTCAGGTCATACTTATCAAAAAATGCGGGTTCAAAAGGTAAGATCGAATAGATATAATGTGTATTAGCTTTCAGCTTTAATGCCCTTTTTTGATTCCATGCCCATACTTTTGGGGGAATATAGTAATGCACTGGTATTTTATTCTCCTTCGCAAAAGCAGCGATTTTCATATTGAATCCACCGTAATCTACTAGGACAATAGCCTCTGGTCTAAAAGACAAAATGTCATTTTTGACTAATTTGAGGTATTTCAGTACTTTTCGAAATCCTAAAACCACTTCCAGAAATCCCATCACAGCTACTTCTGCATAATCTACAGCTAGCTCTACTCCTGCTTCCTTGGAGTAGCTTCCTCCCATTCCCCGAATTTTCAATTCAGAATTTATCTGAACTAAAGACCTCACCAAGTTGGATGCATGGAGATCACCTGAGCGTTCGCCGGAGATGATGTAGAGTTTGTAAGGTTTCAAAATTTAGATTTCATATTAAAAAATTACTCTCCGAAATACTCCACAAAATTTCTTGGAGTCTCGTAAAGTGTGAGTTTATGCAGTCCCCCATGGGGAGTAATCTCATTCACAGCTGGCTCAAGGATCTTCCAAAACTCCATAATAAGATTTTCACAGCTCGCTAATTTCCCCTCCATGAAATCCACATCAACATTTAGGTTTTTGTGATCAACTTTATCAATCACCAAATTCCTGATTATGGTACTTAATTTTTTTAGATCCACCACGAAACCGGTATCAGGATCTGGCAGGCCCTTCACCATCACAATCAATTCAAAATTGTGCCCGTGCCAATTAACATTGGCGCAAGGACCAAATACTTCCACATTCCTTTCATCCGACCATTTCGGGTTCCAAAGTTTATGGGCTGCATTGAAGTGTTCTTTTCTACAAACGTAAATCATCTCTAATTGTAATAGGCCGCAAAGTTAACCAGAAGATGTGGAATATGGAATTTAGTAAGAGCTTGAGTTTTTTATCTACTGAATTCGAGATTAGCCTTTCCAGAATAGGAGACTTTGTTGAGTTTATGATAAAACCACAACGAAATATATTTTTCCGTTAAATAGAATTCTGATAAACTTTATTTCCTTGGCAGGTTTTCAAAGGCATCGTCATTTATGGTGAGTTGAGAAATGATTTCCATCACTGCCGTCACTGAATAACCGGTATAAGCTTAATTAAGCAGCTTACAATCTCAGATCAATCAATATCGCTATTTCAGATGCCACTACGATCAATCCTGACACTGGGAGAAAAAATCTTAAGGATTGGAAGATAAGATTATGTTATGCTGAAATCCCCACTGTTAAAATTATCCTAATCGCTCCCCGAGATAAAGAAAAATAGCATCGAGTTAAGACCCGATGCTATCTAAATTAGTCCTTAAATGTTTACCTTCTATTTAAGACTAGTTAATTTAACTATTCTCTGTCTCTAAGAAAAGTAAATGTTTCCTTAAAAGTACATCTGATACTTCCTGTAGGCTGAATCAAGTAATAACTTACTTCAAGTGTTTTATCAGTTTCTGAAACAATAGTAAAGGTATTAACACCAGATGGATCTATTTGAGCTGACCTGTTATTTGAAGAAGGCTGCCCATAAGCATTTACTACTGAAGTTACATTTCCCTCATCGTCCATAATAAAGTTAGCACCAAAACTACCAAAGTAAGTTCCACTTCCACTATTCAAGAATCTATATCCCTGAACATCTAAGTTTCTATCCCATCTTCCTACACTATTACCAGTGATAGTTCTTAACTCTACTTCATATGGATAATATCCGGTAAAGTTACCATTCGTCAAATCTGTAAATTCACCTGTAACACTATATATTCCATCATACTTATTCTTAGCCCCAATAGCGTAAATAGCTGTTTCAAAGTTACCTGATATTATTCCATGTGAAGACTCAGTAATTGTAAAAGGGAGTGCATAATTCTTTGTAAAGTCGAATTGGGAAGTGTAAAGTGTGATTGTTTTCTCTACCTGTCTTTGGCCTTTAGGAATTGTAACTTCCATAGCATCAATAGAATAAAGATTTTCAGGTAGCACCACATAGTCAGTGTCTTCCGACTCATTGTATTCCTCCAATGCTGAAGGATCTAAGCTAAACTTCACGTTAATATCCTGATTGTTTTCGTGAGCTCCTGAATAGCTAACTATAATCTTAAATTCTACAGATTCAGCTTCCTTAAAAGAATTTACGTATAGTGGGTACACGCTATTAGCTGACGCAATTAATCCGATATCGTAAAATTCAATCACGTTTTCTACCTGATCAGGATCAAATATAGGATCCTCATCCAGACAAGATGTTAGGGTTAGTATTGCCAATGCAAATACCCCTAGTTTATTAAATATATTTTTCATATTTATTTCTTTTTATTAGATTAATCCTCTTGCCAGAATACTGTACTTGTGAACTGATTAATATCAGCTGGTACATTTTGAGGGTTTAGCTGGAATTCTGTAGAAGCGTAAAGGTATCTTACAGGAAGATCATCCGCTCTCGTAGAAGTAGACAATATGGATGCAAAAGTGAGGGTTGGATTAGAAGAACCGTTTACAATGGCAGGATATGCCGTTCTTCTGAAATCTGCCCATGCTTCATGTCCGTTGATAAAGTTGAATGCTATGTATTTTTGAGTAATGATTGCCTCCAATTTTTCCTCTGGAGAAGAAGCAAGCTCATAATGAACTAAATACTCCCCCTCATTATCATCTAGATATAACTGAAAATCAGTTTCCGGATCCCAATCAGTTGAAGTAGAACCGGAAATATCTTCATAGAGATATCTGTAAGAAGCAATTACACCGTTATCAAAAGCTTCCTGATCGTCACCGTCAAGGTAACCTTTCATGTAGGCCTCAGCTTGAAGTAAATAAGATTCTGCAGCAAGCATCATTGGAAAATCAGCTGTTCTACCTTTAAGTAAGCCAATGCTATTTGTGGCATCAGCACCCGTTCCGGAGCCTACGTACCATGCAGTCTGGCTAGCAAGAGCAGCAGGGTTATCCACTAAATTACCTAGTTGACCTTTTGGAGTTCCGGTTGGATATCCACGATAAGTTGCATAACCTCTTCCTTGATCAGTTAGTTTAGTGCCATTATAAAACGCGTAGGTAAAATCACTGGGAATTGCAGATCTACCAGAACCAGATAATGATCCAGCAGCATTGGAATGATATCTTTCCCATAATGGGTTCTGCTTACCGGAAGTAGCAATATATCCCGGGTTAAGTAGTGCATCATCAGTAAGAAATCCAATACTACTGTTCATAGCAGCAAATTCACTAGTAGCAAAAGAGCTCGTCTCAGAAGATGAGGACATTTTGATAAGCAATCGTAATTTTAATGTATTGGCAAATTTTGCCCACTCATTCATATCACCTCCAAACATAATATCGGAAGATCCGACAGCATTTGCATTTTCAGCTGTGGTGAAGATTTCGATAGCTGTAGTCAATTGAGCTACTAAATCCTGATATATAGATATTTGACTATCATATACAGGAGTCAGATTATCAGTACCTTTGAGTGCTTCAGTGTATGGAGCATCACCAAATACGTCTACCAGCATAGCGTAATCAAAGGCTTTCATTGTCTTAGCAATACCATTGTAGTACGCCAACCCTGGATCCTCAGCCGACTGATCTTCGATGTACTGATAGTTAATCAAATCGTCATAAGTATCACTCCATAAACCATTGTAGCTTGAAGTGGTAAAGTTATATGTCACAGTAGCGCCCCATCCGCCGTAACCTCCGGCATTCACGGTATAACCATTAATCCACTGAGCGCTGGTACTGTAAGATAAAAGCAAATTTGCAGAACTAGCTAGAGCGTTAGGCAGAACTAACTGTGGTGTCGCCGAGGTAGCTTGGTTCGGATTCTCATTATCCCCTAGAAATGACTCACAGGAAGTCAAAGAGATAAAAGAAGCTAGAATAAATAATCTAAGTATATTTTTCATTTCAATCTAATTAAAATGTTAATGTGATAGAACCACCGAAGAATCTGGTAGGCGGAGTTGCAGCCAGCGTTACAATACCAACCGCATTTCCATCAGAGAAATTGTAGTCAGGATCGGTGTAGATATTTGATTTCGGTGTGAAGATCAACAGGTTTCTTCCTTGAGCGGTGATAGTTGCACCTTGGATAAAACCAATTCTGCTCATCAGGCTAGCTGGGAAATCATAAGAAATAGCGACTTCTCTCAACTTCCAGTAATCACCTGAAACAAGGTAGTTTTCAGCAATATTTCTTCTAAAAGAACCATCTGTCCAGAAACCTGCACCACCATCTGTTACAGTTATGTTGGTATTTTCAATATATGAACCTGGATTCTCTGGATCTTCATAGGAAGAGTTTGGAATTACAAAACGCTCTCTGTTGAAATAAGTAGTAGTGATACCTGACCCAGAGAAGTCAAATGATCCACCACCATCGTAAAGTATGTTATATCCACCTCTGTATTCAGCTAGAGCATACAGTCTAAAGCCTTTGTAAATAAATTCAGCATTTACTCCCAATCTATGTTTTGGAGTAGTGTTGCCAAGTATTGCTTGGCCTTCAGCCGCACTCGGGTACCCAGTAATAGCATCTACGATAATTCTTCCCTCTTCATCCCTGTTGTAAACTGTTCCAATCAAGACAGGGAAAGCTTCTCCTTCAACTGCATAAACTTGGGCGTTCCCTCCTGTCGATAGCTGAAGTCGGCCTAAGTCATCTGAAATTTCTTCAACTTTATTATCATTGAAAGTATAATTAGCTCCTATATTGATTTGGAAGTTATTTCTAGCGAATGCCGTCACATTTAACATTGTTTCATATCCTGTATTCGATACAATACCTGTATTCTGCAAGTATGAAGAGAATCCTGTGGAGGTGGAAACCCCAGTAGGAATGGTTTGGTTTTCAGTCTCTGATTTATAGAATGTAAAGGCTCCATTTACTTTACCATCAAATAAGATAAAATCAGTACCAACTTCGTATGAAGTAGTAATTTCCGGTTCTAGGTCAGGGGCAACTAGACGATTATCTAAGGAATATCCTGACAGACTACCATAGGGGAATCCCGAAGATGGGCTAAAAGTAGGCTGCAATTGATAAGCGCCAAAGTTAGTATCATTACCCAAGTTAACTTGGCCGACTTGAGACACACCACCTCTTAGCTTCAACTGAGAGAAGAAAGTGGAGTTTTGTAGCGCAGGAATAGCTTCTGTGGCCACAAATGAAACGTTAGCAGCTGGGTAGAAGAATGATCTGTTATCTTTAGAAAGAGTAGAAACCCAGTCATTTCTTCCAGTCAATTCAATAAATAAGAAATCCTTATAAGCTGTTTTAAATTGAGCAAATACACCAATTTGGCTTGCCTGATAATTTACTTCAGAAGCATTTGCCTCTCCCACTCTATTAGAAACATTATACAAATCAGGTATAACAAGACCATTTGCACCCACTCCTACACTCTTATATCTATTTTGTCTTAGTTGGTTGCCTAACAACAAGTTGAAGAACCAATCGTCTCCAACTGCTTTCTTTATATTAACTAAGAAATCAGATATAATTTGATTGTTGAAACCTGATCCGTCTGAAACACCGCCAGCTATATCAGTTTTGGCAGCTGAAATTCCTTTGGTATAATCCGAAAATGTAAATTTACCGGTAGTGTTTTTATTATAGAAGCTTCTGTTGGAAATACCCACTCTGTAAGTGAAGTCTAACCACTGAACTGGCTTATATTTCAACTCTACATTACCTACTAGATAATCGTTACCAGAATCTTGGCGGTTATTATCCATAGCAAAGTATGGATTGTCGTAATACTCATTGTAATACCCATTTGGATTTGCAAATGGATTATTTCTCCAATCCTTATAGCTAGTCAATGGAATGTGCGCTGGCGTCTGTAGAATGTTATCAAACATGCCTGCAGTTACTGTGGTTCTATCGTATCTGTTCTGTACATAGTTAGTAGAAAAATTCAAGGACAATTTATCATTGAATTTTTTTGTACTATTGAATCTCATGGATGCTCTAGTGAAATTATCTCCTGGAGTTGTTCCATCGTTGTTCAAGTACTGAGCTGAGAAGAAGTTTGTTGAATTCTCATCACCCCCAGAGATAGAAACATCCGTTTGGTTAGTCACCCCTGTCTCCCAGAAATCATTCTTAGCACCTGTATTAGAGTAAGGCACAGTCTGGATAGAACCATCTTCCAGTGGTCGACCAATCTCCACCATTGATCCATCAAAGCGTGGACCATATTGCTGGTTCTCATAAGGCACGTATTGCTGGGGGTAACCCCCTGCGTAGCCAGACCCGAATTCATCCTGAATCTCAGGGTAAAAGCTTACTTTTTCAAGGTTCACAGTATGACCCACGGTTATTCTAGGAGCACCAGATCTTCCTTTTTTAGTAACGATGATCAATGCACCGTTAGAAGCAGCAGAACCATACAGAGCGGCCGCGTTAGCGCCATTCAAAACAGTCATCTCCTGAACATCCTGAGGATTAATATTTCCCAAAATAGAATTTGGAACAATCACGTTATCCACGACGATCAAAGCTTCGTTATTACCAGTTAAAGATCGTGAACCTCTCAATACAACACGCACATTAGGATTTACACCCGAACCAGTCGTATTGATCTGCATACCTGCTACTTTACCAGTAAGACCAGCTGCTACGTTTGCAGCACGACCTTGTGCTACATCGCGGGTCTCAATACTTGTCGCATTATATCCCATCTCTACTCTTCTGGATTCTACACCAGCAGCACCTGTGATCACGACTTCACTTAAGCTTTGTACATCCGGCTGCAAAACCACGTCTATCGTAGATTGCTGACCAATGTTAATCTCTTGTGTAGTAGTTCCGATGAAACTAAACACCAACACGCTGCCATCAGCAGGAATTGTTAATGAGTACTTACCATCAATGTCTGTGGCAGTACCTACGCTAGTACCCTTAACGAGTACAGTGACGCCTGGAATTGGCTCCCCATCTTCGCCAGAAGTTACTATTCCGGATACTTTACGCCCCTGTGCAAATGCCATAGCACTTACTAGGAAAAGCGAAAGCCCTAGGAGTAAAATTTTCTTCATAAGAAATATGATTTGGTTTATATTATACCCAATGTTATTTCTTATGAAACAATATCACAAAGTAAGAAAGGAGAAATTTGAAATAAGTAGTTAGTTTTTTCAGATGTAAAATTCACCCTTAAAGTAAAATACCAAATTATCATTGGTTTATTTGTAAAAAACCCGCCTATTTAGGGAAACAGATTTTGTTATTCGAGTGTTAACAAAAGTTAATTTTTTATTAAAACCACTTAAAATTCAGTTTGAATGAGCTTACATCAGCTAAAAAGTTTTTAATTTCAAAATAGGGTATTTTCCCAGAATTAAATAAATTCTTTTAAGAAATTTAATTCAAATATCTTCACAAAAAGGAAAAGATAAGATATAAAAATCTGAAAGGACCAAACACAAAACCAAAATAAACTATGTGAGAAGGAGTATAATTAATTTGATAGTTTATTTCTGTCTAGAATTTATATTTCTAAGAATTTTATAAAATCTTAATGGTTATCCTCCTATTCAACGCTTGATTTTGAGGATTAGTGTTTGGCACCATTGGCTCACTGTCACCCTTCCCCTCTACCAACACCCTTCCTTGGTGAAATCCTTCATCAATCAGATATTCCTGGACACTTTTTGCACGCTGTAAACTTAAATTGTTATTATAATTTACACTACCCACGTTATCTGTGTGCCCAACAATTAAAATATTGACATTCGGATTTTCTGTTAAAAACTTCACAAGTCTTTTCAATGATGAAATTGATTCAGTCTTTAGGCTATATTCATCAAACTCAAAGAACACATTTTCGAACACAAACTCCTCCCCTGAAGCCACTGGCACTAATTCAACTTTTAAATCTTTTACATCATTAATTTTGTCACGCTCTACATTGTAAATTTTAGGTAAAAACCCCTTTTTCTCTACGTACAATCCTGAGATAGCTTTATCTGGATAAAGCATAGTAAATGCACCCGTTTTTCCATCAGCTTTAAACTTATACAGCGTGCTGTCATTTGTCAAAGACACAAGAGATAAGGTAGCATCTATTGGTTCTCCTGTTTTTGAATTAAAAACTTTGCCCTCTGTCACAGTAAGGTTTTCCCCCAATGGTATTTCCTCTGGGAACTTAAACCTATATAATAAGGAGCTATCATTATCCTCTTCCCCAGTAGTCAATTCTGTGAAATATGCATAATCCTTTTGAGCCGTTATAAATAATGCTACTTGATCGAATTGATCATTAATTGGCAACCCAAGATTTTCTGGCTGGGTAAATTTTCCATCCACTACTTTTGAAAGTTGAATATCCATTCCTCCAAAACCAGGATGTCCGTTTGATGAGAAAAAAAGAATTTCATTATTAAAAAACATAAAAGGAGATATTTCGTCTTTCGAAGTGTTCACAGCATTCCCCAGATTTTTAGCTTCTGACCAAGTGGCATCATCCTGCATAATACTATACCAAATGTCGTTCCCCCCAAAACCGCCTTTCCTGTTAGAGGAGAAAAATAAAATTCTGCCATCCGCAGATAGAGATGGCTGAGAATCCCATGATCTGGAATTAACATTTTTCCCCATATTTTTGGGACGTTGCCAAACTCCGTTCACTTTGTATGCAATGTATAAGTCACAGCTTCCCTCGGAATCAGGAGCATCGCATGAAGTATAAATTAAAATATTTCCATCGGCAGTGACTGAACATGTTCCCTCATTATATGGAGAATTAATAGCTTGGGCGATGCTTTGGGGCTTAGACCAATTGCCATCAGGTGACACAAAAGCCATGAAAATATCCTCCTTATCATTATTACCCGTCCCATCCCTTTTGGTGAATAGAATCTGCTCACCATCGGCAGTCAATACAGGAAAATATTGCAGCTGAAATTCATTTAAAGGCGCTTCAAGTTTTTCTTTTTTTATCACCCTAACATCATCAAGCTGGGTTTCCAAAAAATCCATCTTGGCTTTCATTTCATGATAGTAAATTGTATTTCTAAACTCCTCGTCAAAAAGTGGCTCAGTCTTTACAAATTCATCATATGCCAGCTGGAATTCCCCTTGCTCCAAATAAAGACTGGTAAAGACCCAACCTATCTCAGCTCTATGCTTATTTGTTGCTTTCGGGTTATTAAGTTTAGATCTTCCGGCTAGAGCCGTTTTCTCTGCCTCATTCAGATTACCTTGAGTGATCTGTAGCCTTACCAATTTCACATATGCTTCTAAAAAAGATGCCTCTCTGTTAATTGCATCTTTATACTTTGAGATGGCCTTATCGTACTGACGGGAAAGTGTCAGTTCCTCACCCTCCTGGTAAAATTTGATTGCCCTCCCATCAATGATGGAATAGCTTTGCGCATTCGCGAAAGAAATGGTAAAAAAAACAAGAATTCCAATTAAAACAGGGCGCATGGACTTAGGGAATGTCCATAAATTTATGAGTTTGTAGCGAAATTTTCCATTTTGGATGATTTTTAGCAAAATCAATAATTATCGGAGTGAATTTTTCAGCCTTACTCCACTCTGGCTGAAGGCGTAATTCGCAGTTAATATTCACAAGCTCAGCATGTTTTTTTGCGAACTCAAAATCGCTTTGATGAAATACTACAACTTTTAATTCATCTGCCACCTTATATATAGAATCATGAGGTTTCTTAAACTTCTTTGGGGAAAAGCAAACCCAGTCAAAATCACCTGAAAATGGATGAGCTCCAGAAGTTTCAATATTAATTGTAAACCCGTTTTCTCTTAAAAGTTTGGTTAGTGGTCCCAAATCATACATTAACGGTTCTCCCCCAGTGATTACGACTAACCGACCAGGAAATTCCAACGCACCGGCTACAATCTTCTCTATGGATAGAATCGGCCATTTACCTGAATCCCAAGATTCTTTGACATCGCACCAGACACAACCCACATCACAGCCTCCTAGCCGGATAAAATAAGCGGGATGTCCAGTAAATCTTCCTTCTCCCTGTATAGTGTAAAACGCTTCCATTAACGGAAGCATGGTTCCTTCCGGGACCTTTTGCTCTGTCTTCATGAATTTTTGTTAAAGCGGGCGATTGAACCGCTGATGAATAATGCCGCAAAGATAAGGGTTTTTATCTTGGAAAGAGAAATGGGCCAAAAGTTGAAATGCCTGAATTCATTTTCTACATTTTTTGAATAAAACTTTACAAGCTCTTCATCATCACAATACGATAATCTTCCACTCCTCCTTTTGGAATAACTTTCATAATTTTAAATCCCCGATTAAGTCCAAAACTGATCATTGCAGGAAAACGGTTTCTCGTTTTAAAAAAGATATCCTTGAATCCCTTTTCCATAGCCCAGGATTCCTGAAAATCAGCTAAGGCAGTGGCAACTCCAAATTTCCTGAATTCTGTCACCACACCCCCCATCCAAGAATAAAAAGTTTCAGCTCTATCACTTTGATACCCGACTTTAAAGCCAACTAATTCTCCGTCCGATTCCGCCACCAAAGCCAAGTACAGCACATTTGCCAGTCTAGCTTCATAAAAGTCCAAGCCTATCTTTTCGGGGAAATCCTGAATCAGCTGATGAACTCGAAAGATCTCTTCAAGCGAAGCTTCTCTTACATTTAATCCACCTAGTTTTTCCTGTATCATTAGCTAGAAAGTAAAAGTTGTAAGGTTACTTCTAGATTAAGAACCTTACAACTTTTAGTTTGTATAACTTATTTCTTGACTGTCGGATACTTTACTCCGAGTTGCTCCAAATAAGTATCATACTTAGTTTCATCGAAATAGAACTTCTCAAGCTCCGGGCGGAATTGATCCATAATTCTTTTGTTCAGATAAACGGGAGCTTCATCATCAGTAGAGATCATAGGCTTATACTCAGTTTCCTTCGTCTGCACATTTTTAAAATAATCCCAAGCTTCATCAACCAATTCTGGTTTCAATAAGAAATCGAGAATAGTCATAGCTTCTGCTTTTGCTCCAGCGGTTACTCCTTTGTGAGCTATGGGAGTTGCCATAGCAATGGCATTTGCCCAATGGTGACCTGGAAGTCCTGGTATATTGGAAGGAAATCTAAGTGTAACTGTCGGCAGAACCCAAGACACATCTCCAATATCATCTGAGCCACCCGATCTGAGCTCTTTCGCAGGCAAATCAAGTGTATCCAATTTGGTAGGCAAACCCTCAATTTTAGTGGCACCCAGTTCAGTCTGGACTGCTTTCGCCAATTCCTGATCAGCTTCGCTCCAGTCTGGCAAGCCAACCTTCAGAATATTCGCATACATCTGCTCAGCAATAGTTTTGTTGAAATGTCTTGGCCATGCCGTTCCGAGAATTTTTGAGGTCATCTCTGTGTCTGTCATCAGCGCCGCACCTTGTGCGATTTTGTTTGCCGCTTCATACATCTCCATAATTCCTTCATACTTTACATCCCTGAAGTAATACCAAATCGAAGCCTTAGACGGAACCACATTTGGCTGATCCCCACCATCGGTGAATACAGAATGCGAACGCTTCAAGGGATCCAAGTGCTCACGTTTGTAATTCCAGCCCACATTCATTAATTCCGCAGCGTCCAACGCACTTTTCCCTCTCCACGGGGCGCCGGCGGCATGAGCCGCTTCGCCAGAGAACGTGTACTCAACAGAAATCAACCCAGTACCGGAAGCTGCTCCATAGCTAACACCAAGATTATTTCCCACGTGAGTAAAAATACAGATATCAATATCGTCGAAAAGCCCGTCGCGAACGAACCAAGCTTTTGAAGCGACCAACTCCTCCGCAATACCAGGCCAAAGAATCAACGTTCCACCAATATTCTCTCTTTCCATGATTTTCTTTACTGCAAGAGCTGCCGTGATGTTCAAGGGAATTCCAGCATTATGTCCTTCTCCATGCCCCGGTGCACCTTCTACAATCGGTTTGTGATAGGCAACTCCAGGATATTGAGAAGCTTTTGGAATGTCATCCACATCCGAACCTAATGCAATCACAGGTCCTTCGCCATTGCTCCAGGTAGCAAACCAAGCAGTAGGAATACCCGAAGCTCCCATCTTAATCTCAAATCCATTATCAGCTAGAATTCCTGTCAGATATTTCGAAGATTCGATCTCTTGAAAGCCGAGCTCCGCAAAGCTGAAAACCTTATCAACCATCACCTGACTCATTTTAGCATCCGCATCTACCAACTGCATCGCTTCTTGCTTCAAGGCATCGATTTGTTTTTGAGAAATTTTCTTTTGTGCCAGGGAAAAATGTGATAGGCACATAAACGCAATCAGAAGACAGAGTGACCTGTTTAGTAAATTTAATTTCATAAAATTGGTGGTTAGGTTAAGATGGAAAATACTAAAAATGAATCATGCTTCTGCAGAAAAATGATCAAAGGAAAAAATAGGATGTTGGGAGGAATTACGAATTCACATCCGAAAGCCCATCAATTTTTCTATTTTTGCAGGCGTTCAGCTAAAAAATAACGAATAATTCAATTATGGCGGAGTATAATTTCAGAGAAATCGAGAAAAAATGGCAG
>TARA_R110002012_G_C11676454_1_pt1 | contig 26183 bp, 41 predicted proteins | sample TARA_R110002012 | Tara Oceans TARA_R110002012 (sample SAMEA4396515) | marine metagenome | biome: Westerlies Biome; feature: [DCM] deep chlorophyll maximum layer (ENVO:01000326); material: water (ENVO:00002006), including particulate matter (ENVO:01000060) such as... | depth 40 m | reverse complement strand
AAACCAACACTTGATGGTAAAATTGGTGCTACTGTAATATCTAGTTATAAATTTTATGCTAATGGTGTAGCATCTGGTAATTCTTCATCTATATATTATACCTTTAATGTAGTAAGAAGATGTGAAAAATATGAGAATTTAAGATTTTCATATATGAATAAATTTGGTGCTTGGGAATATATTACTTTACAAAAAGAAGTAGATAGAGAATTAAAAGTTAAAAAAGATTATATCCACAAACCAGCTGTTATAAATTATGCTGGTAATGTGGCAGTAAATAAACAAGATGTTAATACAGCATATCCACTTTCTATACCAAATCAAGGTAAAATGGCTGTTAATACTGAAGCAACCATAGAACTAAAAGTTTTTACAGATAATTTAGATAGTCCTAAGCTAAAACAAATAGAAGATATGATGATGTCTCCACAAATACACATTCTTTATGAAGATAGCTTTGATGGAGACCCTTTGGGTAGTAGGGTTGTAGCAGTTACTTTAAAGAACTCTAAAATGAGAGTCAAAAGTGAATTTAATAGAGGAGTCGAGAGCATGGAACTTACTTTTGAATACGCTAATCCATATTATAGCACTACATAATGGCTACACAAATAAGAGTTAAAACCCAAGATGATAGTCTGTTAGTCTTTCTTGATATAAGTAAAGACCAACCTATGACTGCTAATTTTCAGTTTAAAGATATACAAGATGTTAAGTCTAATAAGGGTAATCACACATTTAATTTTAGAATACCTTCTTCTGCAAACAATGATAATTTCTTTTCTCAATATTTTGATGTAAACCAATTTGGTAATTACAATCCAAAGGCTAGAGTAGAAGCTACTATTATAAAAGATTCTATAGAAGTATTTCAAGGGTACTTACAGCTTACTAATGTGTATTGCTCTAATGGGGCTACTTATGAATATCAATGTGTAATCTTTAGTTCTGTTTCTTCTCTTGGTCAAGCACTAACTGGCTTACAGCTTACAGATATTGATTTTAGTGATTTAGACCATAATCTAACTACTGCTAATGTAATGGATTCTTGGCAACAAAATTTCTTAAATGGCGATGTAGTTTATTCTTTATATGATTATGGTGCTGGTTGGTTTGGTGGAAATCAAACTGGCTCTATTCAATTACCAGACTCGTATATGTCTATTTTTGAAATGCGACCACAAGTAAGAATATCTAAAGCATTAGAATTAATATTAAAGCATGTAGGATATTCCTATGAATCGGCTTTTTTTCAAACTGAAATGACTGATTTGTACATGGATGTTAATAATGGTATTGGACTATCTATATCATCAAATGGTTATGATACTGCCTATATAGTAGATTTATCGCTTGGTGCTAGTATTCCATCTACTGTTACTATGCCTATACAAGATGGTCCTTTCAATGTATTAATGCAGTCTGCTTTTAATGTAGATACTTACAACCAATACAATTCTACTACTGGTGTTTATAGTCCATTAAACTTCTGGCAAACAGTTCAAGTTACTGGATGGATTCAATTAACTTGTCCAGTATCAGTAATTAGCGATAATGTATTTGCTAAGTTTTTAATAGTAGATTTAAGCTTAGTAGAAAACCAAGACCTTAATAATTTTGATGGTTGGACTGGTGTAGTTGCGACAACTGGTGCCGACCAACTTTTAGTAGCTGGTAACCAAAACATTTTTAATATATCTAATCCAGAAGTAGTTTGTTTTACTAACTCACAATTTGTTTCTGTTATAAGATTAACAAATGTAGACCAATCTTATGGGGGTACTATAACAATAAACAATGCTCAATTAAACTACAATCCGAATGGTAATCAGTTTACTGGAGTAGATGATTTTGGTAATCCAGAAGAAGTAGATTTTATTTGTGCTGTTGATGTGTCGCAAAATATGGCACCAGTTAAAGCCTTAGATTTTATTACATCACTAACTAGAAAATTTAATTTAGTTATAATACCAGATGAACTAGTACCTACCCATTTATATATTGAACCATTTTCTAACTGGGTAGACCAAGGGGATTCATTAGATTGGACTGATAAATTAGACACATCTAAAGACATAGAATATAAACCTACTGCTGATTTACAAGCTAAAGAATTATCTTTTACTGATGGTGTTTCTGCTGATTTTATGAACACAATGTTTGCTCAAGAAGTAGGTAGGATATATGGCACACAAATAGTAGATAATTCTAGTAATGATTTTGGTAAGAAAAAAGAAGAAGTTAAGACTACATTTTTTCCTACTATAACTACTTACATTCCAAATACTGGTATTAAAAGCTGTGTCTGTTATGATGCTGAGAATGTTAATGTGGCTGGTGTTAGAATATCACATTATAATGGGTATCATGGCTCAGATACATCTGGAGAATCATTTTATATATGGGGGGGTGGGGCTACATTTGTTCCAATACAAGTAACTCAATGGGCTGTATTCTCTAATTATTCAGATAATGTTATTGATGAAAACACTACTTCTTTAAGTTTTATGGGGGAAACTACTGGGCAATTAAATGCACCACAACCCTTAAATAGTGCTTATAGAAATTATTGGTTAAGATATTTAGAAGAAACTTATAGCATTGATTCAAGATTACTAAAAGCTAAGTTTTGGCTTAGTGCTTTAGATATTCAGACTATGCAGTTTAATGATGTTATTAGGGTGCAAAATGAATATTTTAGAATAAATAAAATAACAAGCTATCCATTAGTAGGAGAGGGTTCTTGCTCTGTTGAGTTAATTAAATCACAAAGAGTAAATATAGAAAATAGTTTAGGTGTAGAATGTGATATGGAACCAAATGTTGTCTTCTGGGGTACTGTATTCTTTATTAGTACTACAACTGGTGGAGCTGTTAGTCCAACTCAAGAATGTTGTGAAGCTTATGGATATACTTGGAATAGTACTGGTAATTATTGCGAGGCTACATTGTTGAAATCTAAAAGTCCTATACAACCAATTAACAACACTTATAAAATTAATAATATAGTAAAAGGTAAAAATAATTTACTTGGCACTTATAGTTCTGTAGTTGGTAAAAATAATACTATAGATTCTTATAGTAACATTACTGGTTTTAATAATAAATCATTTGGTTATGGTAGCATGATTAATGGTAATGTAAATAGAGTGTCTACTGATTCTGAAAACACAAAAATTGTTGGAAATTTTAGTCATAGTATTATACCAGTACAAAAAATTGTAACTCCTAATCTTAAATTAGATACTGGGCAATCTTGGAAAAACAACTCTATACAAGGGGATTATGGTTATTCTATAGCTAGTGGAGAAACATTATTATCTGCTGGAGCAGACCCTCTTTATAATGAACAAGGTAGAAGTCAATCTGGGCATTTTGTCAGACACGCTTTTGGTACTTCTGATGAAATTATATTTATTGGTCAAAATGGACAATATACAAGAACTACTGGAAAGGCGTGTATGCAACAAGATGGTAGAAACGCTTTTAAAATGCCATACCCATCTCTTATGATGTTTACAATGATTGTATCTGGTGCCGAAAGAGGTACTGCTTCTGTAAGGTCTCAAAACTATTCTTATAGAGAATATAGTGGTGTAATTAATAACCAAAATAATTCTTTAAGACCTCAAATAGAATCATATAAATTAAATAAGCAAGAAGAAAGTAGAAAATTCCAAACTCTAGAAGTTAATCCTAGATTTCCTATGCCATATACTGAAAAAGTAGGCTCAGATGATGTTTATATTAATGATGGAATGTTTTATTTTGAAATAGATACAAATGGTCAATTTTTTGGTGCTCAAAATGTAGATTGGACTATAGACTTTAAATACACTTTTCAAGCTATACAAAATGTTCCACTCCCAAAAGGCGAGTTACCATTTTACCCAAGAACACAAATACCAGATTTAAGGCTATGGTTAGACGCTTCTAATAGTGGCTCAATTATACATTCTTCTGGAGTGGTATCAGAATGGCAAGATTTATCTGGAAATAACCATCACATGTTAGCATATACTGGTGGTGGTAAACCAACTTACAATGAAGATATAAGTAATCCAAAAATTATATTTAATTCTTCTAATAATGATTGCTTATATAATACAGATGTAGCATTAGATTCTATTGGAGATGGGGATAATACTTTATTTGTAGTATTTCAGTCAGCTAATGATACAGCTATAAGTGGTGGAAGTAATATTGCTGGTGCTACTTTTAAAGGAAAAATAGTTTGTGGTGTTTTAGTTAATGTATTAGATTCAGTAACAAAACATTCTGTATTTAATAATACTACTTCTACCACTAATTACGATTGCTATTTAGATGATATAGCACCAACCACAAAACAAGTTATAATGGGTAAACGAGCTTCTACTTCTAGAGAAATTCATGACAGCAATGCTAATTTTGATATAGCTACAAATTCAGCTAATGCTGGTGCTAAAGAATATTCGGTTGGTGGTGCAAAAGATGGAAGCGCATTTTACCAACTATTTGATGGAGATATATTAGAAGTACAGCATTACGAGAGAGAATTAACATCTTCAGAAGTATCACAAGTTAGAAATTATTTAGAATCAAAATGGAGCGCATAGAAATTAAATTATCAAAAGAAGCAAGGAAAAAAGATGCTAAGATTAAATCTTCCCCTTTGCATGAGATAGGAAATTATTGGAAAGGTGTTTATTTACTTATTCCAGTAGTTATTAAGACTTTACCAGATATTGTTTATACAAATAAACGCTGTTTGGATTGGTACGAAAAAATACTTAGATACCATGATAAACAAATGAACGAATTTAATAAAATATTCAAATGGAAAAAGTAGTAGTAGATGTAGAATTTGATACTAATGCCAAAAAAACTACTTCGGAATTAGATGGTTTAAAAAAGGAATTAGAGGAAATTAAGGGGGAGTTAAGCGAAATAAAAGATGCTGAAAAGTCTACTGGTAGTGCATTAGGTAAACTTTCAAAAGGTTTTAGTGGAATGGGATTAGCTATGAAAGGCTTAGGAATAGGTCTTATAGTTGGTGCATTTAATCTTCTTAAAGATATTATGATGCAAAACCAAGCTGTTATGGATGGTGTTGCTGTAGCTACTGAAACTATTGGAGTAATATTCAATCAATTAGTATCTGTAATAACTGATATATTTAGTGCTGTTTCTAAATCTACTGAAGGCTTTGAGGGTTTAAAACAAGTAGGTCTTGGATTATTAAGTTTAGTAATTGAACCATTAAAATTATCTTTTTATGCAATAAAATTGGGTATTCAGTCGGCTATGTTAGCTTGGGAAGATTCATTTTTAGGTGGTGGAGATGAAGGTAAAATTAAACAGCTTACGGCTGACATAAACGAAACTAAAGACGCTTTAGCAGAAACCAGAGATAATATTGTTGATGCTGGAAAACAAATTGCTGATAATTTAGGAGAAGCACTAACAGAAGTAGGTTCTGTAGTATCTATAGCTACTGATGTAGCTACTGAGGGAGTTAAAAAGATTTCTATAGCTGGTGCTATGGCTACTGGAAAGGCTTTAGCTGATGCTAAAAAGAATGAAGAATTACTGGAAGTAGTAAGACAGAAACAGCAAATGCAGAGCCAGTTAGATGCTGAATTGCAAAGACAAATAAGAGATGACATTTCTAAAACATTTGAAGAAAGAATAGCTGCTAATGAAGAACTTGGTAGAATACTAGATGAGCAATTAGCTGCAGAAAAAGCCATTGCTGATGAAAAATTAAGAATTGCAAAATTAGAGCTTGATACTAATTCCGATTCGGTAGAATTACAAACAGCTTACCAACAAGCTTTACTAGAACAATTAGACTTAGAGGAAAGAATTACTGGACAGCGTTCTGAACAATTAACTAACCAAAATGCTCTTATAGACGAACAAAAAGCAGCCATAAAAGAATTAAATTTAGCTTCTCTAAATGAACGAGAAAAAGAAATGGCTTCTTTAGAACAAGACTATGAAGCTAAGTTAGAACTTGCAAGAAAGGCTGGTGTTGATACATTAGAAATAGAGGCTCAACATAGAGAAGAAAAAAAGGCTTTAGAAGAAGAATGGAAACTTGAAGATGATGAACTACAAGCAGAACAAGATGCTATAGCAAAAGAAAAACAAGACCAAATAGATGCCGAAGAAGAAGCAAGGCGACAAACAAAAATACAATTAGCTAGGGAAACCTACGCCATGCTAACCTCAATGATTCTACAACAAGGTCAGCAAGACATGGACGAGCTTAAAGCACAGCAAGATTTTGAGCTTAAAACTTTTAAAGGTACAGATGAACAACTTAAAAAACTAGAAAAGAAACAAGCTAAAGAACGCCATAAACAAGCCATTAAAAACTGGAAAGCAGAAATGGCTGTAGGGATAGCTAATACTACAATGTCTACAGCAGAGGGGGTAGTTAAAGCAATTACTGCTTCGGCTGGTTTGGGACCTTTTGGAGTTGCGTTAGGTTATCTAAATGCAGCTATGGTTTTAGCTACTGGGCTTAAAAATATTCAAACGATTAAAAACTCTAAGCCTTCAATGACACCACCTACTCCATCTGATGATGGTGGTGGAGGTGCTGGGGGTGGTGCTGGTGCTGGGGGTGGAACAGAAGCTATTGCTGATGTTTCTAATTTACCATCAGTTACAGAACAATTTAATGCACAATTTGGTGGACAAAATCAAGAACCAGTCCAAGCTTATGTAGTAGAACAAGATGTAACTCAATCACAGCAAATAAATACAATGATAGAACAAAAATCAACACTTTAAACCTTAAACAATGACTAAAATAGTAGAATTAATTATTTCAGAAGACCAAGTAGACAATGAGGATGGCGTATTTGCTATTTCATTAGTTGAAGAACCAGCAATAGAAGAAAACTGGGTAGCACTTAAAAAAGAAAAAGCAGAAAAACAGCTTATTAAATGTGCTAAATATGATGAAGACAAAAGATTATTAATAGCACCAGCTTTAATACCTAATAAACAGATATTTAGGTTAGATGAAGATGGGAAAGATTATTATGTGTATTTTTCCAGAGATACTATTAAAAAGGCTTCTGAGTTATTTTTGAAAAATAAAAATCAATCTAATACTACTTTAGAACATGCTTCAGAATTAGAAGACATACATGTAGTAGAATCATGGGTTAAAGATGGAGCTGTAGATAAATCAGTTAATTATGGATTTGAACATTTACCAAATGGAACTTGGTTTGTAACTATGAAAGTAGAAAACGATAAAGTATGGGAGAAAGTAAAAGAGGGAGAAATTAAAGGTTTTTCTATTGAAGGGTATTTTACAGATAAAATTAAAAATTTCAGCAAACAATTAAAAGAAACTCAATTAGCTGAAAAAATAATAGCTGTGTTAAATACAGAAGACGAACTAATGTTAAAGTATGACTGGGACACATGTATTAAAGACATGAAAAAAGAATATGGAGATGAAGAAACAGCAGCTAAAGTTTGTTCTGCAATAAAAAGAGGGACAGTTAGACAATCATTAGTTAGTAAAATAGAAGAAATATTAAAAAGTGAAAGCTAAAAACTAAAATTAAATCTTTTAACCTATGAAAACTAATAATAAAACTATGTCAAACAAACTAGACCAAATTCGAGAAGTACTAGGCTTATCTAAAAAAGCTGAAACTTTCGCAGAAACTAAATTAGTAGATGGGACGGTTATAGGAACAGATGCCGAAAAATTTGAAGATGGCGTGCTTGTTTATATAACTGGGGACGATGGCGAAAAAATGCCACTACCATCTGGAGATTATGAATTACAAGACGGAACCATGATTAATGTGGTAGACGGAGAACTTCGTTCTAGAAAAGAGCCAGAAGGGGCTGATGAAACTATGGAACGAGAAGAAACAGAAGACAAAGTAGTTAAAGAAGAAGAAATGTCTTCTGAAGTAGATTTATCTGCTTATGCTTTAAAATCTGAATTAACTGAGTCATTAGAATTAATGATGGCTAAAATTGAAGAATTAGAAGCTCACTTAACTGGTGTTGATGCTATTTCTACTGAACTTGCTAATCTTAAAAAGCTTTCAGCAGATAAACCATTCAAACACAATATGTCAGCTACTCAACAAGTTTCAGAAAGAAAAGCTATTGCTGAATTAACTTCACAAGAAAGAATTTACCGAATTTTTAACGAAAAGAAAAATAAATAAAAATGGCACAGAATAAACACAATTTTGCTCACTCGCCAACTATTGCGGCTGGAGCTTCGACTTACGCTGGAGAATTAGCGTTACCTTATGTTCATGCAGCTGTATTATCAGCTCCGACATTAGCTAATAGAACAGTTACAATTTTAGAAAATGTACGCTTCAAAGCACAGATTCCAGTTATGGCTAATACTGGACTAGTAATTGCTGGAGCATGTGATTTCAATAGTGATGCAACTACTTCACTAACTGAATCAACTTTAGAAGTAACCGATTTGATGGTAAACTTACAATTATGTAAGAAAAACTTTAGAACTTGGTGGCAAGGAGATATGTACACAATTAATTCTGGTGTGCCAGATGATTATGCTGATGCTTTATTGCTTTATGTAGCTGGAGAAGTACAAGCTGACATGGAAAAAAATATCTGGGACGGAAATAGAGCTGCTGGTTCTCCATCATTATTCAATGGAATATTTAAACAATTTTCTACTAATGGTGGTGCTTATACTGTTTTAACTAAAGCTATTAACACTACTGCTGATGTGGTAGAGGGATTAGCAGAAGTTGTAGGTTCCATTCCAGCTGCCTTAGTTGGTCAATATGAAGAAGTAAAAATATATGTTAATCCAGTAACTATTGATGTTTATAACATTGCTGTTGGTCAATTAGGTGGTGGATATAACATGTCTACTTCTGTAGGTGGACAAATGAAGTTTGGTGGCTATGAAATGATAGCAACACCGGGAATCCCATCTGGATATTATGCAGTAGGTAGAGCAAAAGACTTTGCTGTAGGAATTGGAGCTGCTGATTCAGTAGAATTAGCTCAAGCTATAGATATGACACCATTAGATGGTTCTGATAATTACAGAATTACTATGCGATTTGCAGTTGGAACACAAGTTCCAGAAATTGCAAATGTAGCAATGGGTTCTAAATAATACTTGATTATGGGAGTGGTATTGAATTACAGCTCCCCAATCTTTAACCTTTAAAAAAATTATAATATGGCTTTATGTGAAATAGCATCTGGTAGAGGTTACTTTTGTGCTGGTCAAGTAGGTGGAATAAAAAAAATATATCTAGCTAATTGGTATGATGCAGAAAAAATTACTGATGTATCTGGTACAGCTCTAGCAACTACTGGTGTGGTAACTGATATTACTACAAAAGCTGCTGGAAGTTTAAACTTTTACGAATTTGATTTAGATAGACAATTATCTTCATTTAATCAAACAATAGTTACTGGTTCTGGTGGTGTAATTACATACCAACAAGACTTAGATTTACACATGTCTCATGATTCTCAAGAATCTTGGGCAAGATTTCAGAATGTATCTGAGGGAGTATTCCAAGTTATTGTAGAAGATAATAATGGGGTTTATTATCTTGCTGGAGTAGAAAATGGAATGCAAGTATCTGGTGGAACTTATGCACATGGTGGAGATGTAGCTTATACAGATTATGTAGGTTATGTAATACAAATGACTGGAGCAGAACGATTCCCAGCTTACAATTTATCTACAGCGAGTCCATTTAAAGCATGGGGTAGTCCAGCAGTAGGTACTTTGGCTTTAAGTGCAACTCAATATAATACGGCACAAATTTAAGACTTTGTCTGTTTTTTGTTAAATTAGAGGTGGTGGAATTATCCATCACCTTTTTTTATACCTTTACACTATGAAAATTAAAAAAGAATTTATTGGTACTACTATTTATTCTAGAGGTAGAAAAATTTACTTAGGAGAAATAGTAGATGAAGCATTAATAGAAATGCTTAAAAATGAATATCCAAGATATTTGGAAGAAGACAAGCCTAAGAAAAAGGCTAAAAAAGAATCTGAATAATGATGCTCCACTTAAGAAATAGTAATGGCTATCAGAATGTAATATCTTTAGATGTATATTCTAGAAGATATGCTAATACTATATCTAATTTTGGAATAGAAAACATTTATACCAGACAATATACTCCAAAATTTAATGGAGAATATAAAACTACTGAGTATTACATAGAATTAATAGACCAATTAACTAAAAAAGCTTATTTAGGTAGATTAATAGAGAGAATAGGTGGCTTTAAAAATTACTATCCTAGAGCAAAGACATTTTTATTAACTTTAGATGATTTGCCAGTAGATGGACACATGGAAACAAGTGGTCAAGGCATGTACAATTATAATGTCTATGTAACTAGTGGCGAAATAACTTCTGTAACTGATTCAAAAGTAATAGGAATTGTAACTAATGGTTTAGCTCTTATACACAATGATAATTGGACTAGCGATAGTTACCAAAATTCTAAAGCTGGAATGACACCAACTACAATACCAACAACTATATCTTATAATGGCTAGAAAAAAAACACATAGTTCTGGAGAATACCATTTTAATTCTGTGGGTATGTCTTATGACCTTACAGACGCAGTTGAAATAGAAAAAAAAGGCTTTGACTATATATGGTACGGAGTAGATAATTTGTACCCACAGCACACTATAAATCTTTATCAAAATTCAGCCACTCATAATGCTTTGGTTAATTCCATATCAGCATGGATATATGGTGGTGGTATAGATGCAGACAATAAAATAATGCACCCAGAACAATGGGCAAGATTTAATAGTTTAATTAATAAAAAAATAGGTAAGAATGACATTCAGCTAATGTGTATGGACTTAAAACTTCATGGTGGCTTTTATATTTCTCTTACTTATTCAATGGATAGAAAAAGTATTGCTTCAATGGATGTAATTCCTTATGAAACAATGAGAAGTGGTCATGTGGACGAAGAAGGAAAAGTAGAATGGTATTATTATTCTAATAATTGGCAAGATGGTAGAGCTGCTAAAGTACATAAAAAGAAAGCTTTTAATCCAGAATGTAAAAATGAATATCCTACACAAATATTATGTGTTAAGATGAACACAGTTGGTTCTTATTATTACCCAAAGCCAGATTATATAGGTGCTTGGAATTATATAGAACTTGATAAAAATGTTTCTCAATATCATTTATCTCAAATTGAAAAAGGATTAGCTCCGAGCTATATTATTAATTTTGCTAATGGAATACCAGCAAGAGAAAAACGAGAGCAGATTAAAAATCAGATTGAAATGGAATTGGCTGGTTCACAAAATGCTGGTAAATTTTTGTGTACATTTTCAGATGGTAGAGATACAACTCCAGAAATTACTCCAGTTCCTTTATCTGATGCTGATAAACAATACCAATTTTTAAGTGAAGAAATTACTAAAAAAGTAATGATTAGCCACAGAGTGGTATCTCCAAGATTATTTGGTGTAATTGATTCTAGTGGTCTTGGTAATAATGCCGAAGAATTACAAACAGCAAGTGCTTTATTTGAGCAGACAGTTGTAGAACCATTCCGAGATGTTATTTGTGATGCTTTAAACATTATACAAATGGAAGACCAAATGAACTTAAATCTGTTCTTTGAGCCATTTGATTTATTTAAAACAGAATTTGCCGATACAGAAGCTGAAACTATAAACGAAGAAGAAGCTATAGATGTTATACCGAAAACAAAGGTAATAGATGAGAAAAAAGACGAGAACATAGAATATCTATCAGATGAAAAAGCAGAATTATTACTGCAAGAGATAGAACAATATGCTCAATATAATGATGAAGAAACATGGGAGCTAATTAGCGAAGAATGGGTAGATACTACTAAAGATGGTTTCCATCAATTTAATAAAATGCCTACCAAATCAATGGCTGATGCTGATGCTAAGTCTGGAAAAAGAGATGTAGGTCTATATAAAGTAAGATATGTTTACGAACATACAGCTGGAAAAAGAGCTAAAGATAGTAGTCGCCCATTCTGTGTTAAGATGATGCAATTTACTGAACAAGGAGTAGAATGGAGATATGAAGATATTATGTCTATGTCTAAAGCTGGGGTAAATGGAGCTTTATCTGAAAAAGGACAATCTACTTATAATTTATTTTTGTATAAAGGTGGAGCTAATTGTTATCATGGCTGGATAAGAAGAATATATATGAGGAAAAGAGATGCCTCTGGTAAATACATGCCAAACAAAGGTCTAACAAATGATAAAAGAGTGGGAAATAACCCATATATAAGTCAAAAAGGTAGCGAATCAATAGCTCCAATAGACACACCAAATAGAGGATATGTAAACCCACCTAAATAATTAAGAAATGGCACTAACACCGAAAGAAAGAAAACAAATAGCTTATGGAACTAAAAAAGCTATAGCAGAAGAAATATCATTAAGCGATTCTACTACTTATGATTTAGCTTTTAACATATATGTAGGAAGTGGCGGTAATTTAAAAGTAGATACAACTGCTGGAAACACAATAACTTTAACTGGAATACAAAGTGGTACTTATATTGATTGGATAGAAGTAACTAAATTATACAAAACTGGTTCTACAGCTAAAGGAATTGTAGCAATTTATTAAGATATGGCGTTACCTCAACAAATATTATATATAGATGGAAACTATATTAAAGCCTATTCTCATATAGACGGAAATATAGACGATAATGATTTACTTCCATCTATAATACAAGCACAAGACAGCCAAATTCAACCTATCTTGGGTACTAATTTATATAATAAGTTAAAAACCTTAATTAAAGATGGTCAAGTAGATACAGCTGGAAATGAACATTATAAAACATTACTCCAAGAGTATGTTATGATGACAACTCTAAAATGGACTTTGGTGTATTTCTATCCATATTTACATGGTAATTTAGCTAATGGCATTATTGGAACTCGTAATGTAGATAATATGACTTCTTTATCTCAAGATGAAGTATCTGCTTTAATAGATACAGAGAGGTCTAATGCTCAATTTTATACAGAAAGATTAATAAATTATCTATTATTAGGTGGAGTAACATTTGCTGAATATAATAGCAATGACCATAATAATATGACACCAGAAACCCAAGCTTACTCAGAGGGTGGATTGACTATATCTGGTCAAAATTATGGTAATAATAGATTAGCAAATTGGAATTGCTGTGGCTGGGAAGGTAAAAGGTAGCTTATCTAACATAAAACAAAAGGAAAAAAATAAAAAACTCCTTGAAATATATTTAAAGAAATGCAAGAAAAAGTAGACTTTGTAATTTTTAATACTATTAATGCTGGAGCTTTAAGCGTATCACTTTTAGATATAGAATCAATGCTTACTATTTTAGTATTAATTACAGCATTAATATATAATGTTAAGAAAATTAGAAATGACAAATGAAGTAGAAAAATTAAATGTTTCTTTAAAAAGCGTTTTGTCTTTTGGAGCTATAATATTTTTATTAATAGGAGAATATGTAGTATTACATAAAGAAATTGAAGAAGCTAAAAGATTGCCTATATCAAAAATATCCAAAGTAGAAATAGACTACATTAAAAAAGACATCCAATCTCTACAAAAACAAATAGAATTAATTAAAGCAGAAATTGACTAAATATTTTAAACCATCAGAATTTAAGTGTTGCTGTGGTAATTGCTTTGATGTAATGAACCAAGAATTACTTTTTAAATTAGATTTCGCTAGAGACCATGCTAATATACCATTTAAAATAACTTCGTCTTGGAGATGCGAAAAAAAGAACAAAGAAGCTGGTGGTAAATCTAATTCAGCTCATTTAAGAGGTAATGCTGTAGATATTGCTTGTAATAATTCAGCTAATAGATTAAAATTAATAAAATCTCTTATTCATGTAGGGTTCACTAGAATAGGAGTTGGTAATACTTTTATCCATGTAGACAACGATAAAGGTCTTCCAGAAAATGTAATGTGGACATATTAACCAAATAAACGATTTATGAAACAATTATTAAAAAGCTTAGTCCAAATACCAGAAGTATTAAAAGAGGGCGCAAAACAAAAGAAATGGAGTGCTAAACGAAGCGTATCTGGACTACTTATAGCTGGAGCCTTAGCTGATATATCAGCAAATGGCTTAACTGAACTTAATGTTTTATTGTGTTTTATCGCAGTATTACCATTATGTTTTAGTGTATTTAAAAGGGAAGATTAACTTTCCTTTTTTTTATTTGTATATGTAAAATATAATTTATATATTTGTTGAAACAAAACAATAAAAATTTAACTTAAAACTAAGCAAAATGACATTAAGATTTGGAAAATTCAAAGGACAAAAATTTAATAACACGCCTAAATGGTATCAAGAGTGGTTGCTTAAACAAGATTGGTTTAACGCACCTAAAACAAAGGCAAAGCCATTACATAATCAATTAAATGGTTGGGATGGTTATTCAAGTAGAGGTCAAGCAATTTATGATGCTATTTTTCAACAAGAGCAAAACGAAATGATTGTTCTAGGTTTAGAGTGTAAATGTGGTTTGCCAAAATTTAAAGAAGATGAATATTGTAGTGGGGATTATTGTTCAATCGAGGGATAATCCCCCTTAATTTTAATTTTAATATATATATTATGAAAGTAGTAGAATTTCAAAAATTAAGAATAGAAGCATTAGAAAAAAGAGTAAAGCAACTTGAAACTCTTGGCACTTTATTGCTCCATGACAATCAAAGTAAAAAAGACAAATTGGAACAATGGCAAAGTGGTAAGATTACTTTGTTTAATGGTGGTAGCGTAGAAGAATGGGTAGAACTAGGTAGACCTAAAAACCCTAATATTTAATTTTTTTATACCACTATATAAAATAAATTTATTATATTTAAGAAACTTAAAACAAACAAAATGGATATTTACGAAGTTCAAAACAGAACACAAAAAACAGCACCTTATTTCTTTTCAAAAGATACACTAAGGTTCTTTGGTCAAACTATGAGAAGCTTTAAAGTCTATAAAGAAGATGATTCAGATAGATGGGTAGTTTATGCACCAATAAAAAAAGACAGAAAAATAATAGGAGAAACTATTAGATTCTTCAATCCAGAAACTAACGATTTAGAATTAAGATAATGATGGAAAAACTTAAACCCAATCTACATATCTTATTTGAAAATGAAGTGTGGAGCTATACTACAAAAGTAGCTATAATACATAATAGTTATATAGAAGAATTGTATTGGTGGGAGCATACTAAATATGATAAACCAAGCCAGACTACTATGAGACATTTAAACTATGTAAGTAAATTGTATAATAAAGAAATTAAAAGATATGAGACTAATTAGATGCGATAGAACACAATATGTAAAAAGGTGTAATACGGAAAAAGCTTATGCTGTTCAATACAGCAAATATGGTAATAAAAATATTATGTTTTTATCTAAAAAATATGTTAAGCTTGAAGAAGAACCATGCGAACATGATTCTACTACTATATATTATTGGTTTGAGATACCAGATTGGTTATATGAGAAAATGTCTGATGAAAACAAAGAAGATATAGCTTTATTTGATAAAGACTCTTTACAAAGAACTATTGAAAATGATGCTCAAAGCAAAATTAATAGATGGTTTACAGATAGAGAAACAGATAACCTTTTAAGACCATTTGGATAATGAAAGTAAAACACAAAGAAAAAATAGTTAAAAATTTTCTTATTAAGCTACCACATTTAAGAGATAGCGACACAAAGTTATTAGCTTCGGTTTGGTGGCAAGAAATGAAAGAAATGGGCTATGATATGCACAGCACTAATGCTCACGATACTTTAAAACTTGTAGCAGATAATAAACTATCTAATCCATCAAGTATAAGGAGATGTAGAGCAAAGCTTCAAGAAGTCCATAAAGAATTAAGAGGTAAAAGGTATCTTGATAGAAAAAGAAACCAGACAAACGAGGTAGCTACCGAGATAATTCACTGGAATGTAAAATAATTTTATTATATTTGCACTAACAAAAAACAATTAAATTTAACTTAAAACAGATTAAAATGGAAATTAAAAAATCAAAAGTTGTAAGCGTACAATCTAATGGAACATGGGAAGGAAATTTTGGTACTATGTATAAATTTGAGATTGTATTTCAAAATGGAGATGTAGGAGAATATTCTTCTAAATCACAAGACCAAAATAAGTTTGAAATTGGTACAGAAACAGAATACGAATATATTAATGGTAAGTATCCAAAAGTAAAACCACATTATAGTAAGCCTTTTAACGCTTCTAATGGCACTTCTAATTCGTTTGGTAAGTCTGATGATGTACAAACAAAGATAGTCCGACAATCAATGCTAAAAGCGTCTGTAGATTTTCATGCTATTAATCCAGAACATAAACCAACCGAATCTGATGTTTTAAAAACAGCTGAAAGGTTTGTACAATTTGTAAATGGTAATTCTGAAACTCAATTTAGCCAAGAATTTACTAAAACTGGATTAGCTATTCCAACTAATAGAGAAACAGAAACTTCTGACTTACCTTTTTAATATGATACCATTTAAACCAAATACTAAAACTGGTAAAGTTATTCAATTATATTTTGAGACTAAATCAGAAGCCATGAAAAAGCTAAATATTACTCGCCCTACTATTGATAAGATATGTAGGTGCGAGGAAGCTTTTTACAAATATGTTCCTAAAATTGCTAAATCTTGCAAGGTTCCCATAGAAGAAGTATTATTATCTCATAAAAAGATATAATATGGAATATTCGTTTAATAAAGAACATGCCAAGAAATATGGTGTGAGTGAAGCTATTGTGATTAAAAATTTACAATTTTGGATTAGTAAGAACATGGCTAATAATTATTCATGTCATGATGGAAGAACTTGGACTTATAATACTATTTCAGCATTTCAAGAATTATTTGATTTTTGGTCTGTCAGCCAAATTAAAAGAATATTAAAGTCACTAATTGACCAAGATATTATTATGGTTGGTAATTATAATAAGATAAAATATGATAGAACCAAATGGTATGCTTTTGTAGATGAAAAAGCTTTCTTAAGCAATAACCAAACCATTAGAGCAAAACAGCAAATGGAGAAGACAAAATCGTCTAATGGAAAAGCTGAAGTTGAACAAGCTATACCAAATAATAAAACTACTGATACTAATACAAATACTAAAAACATATATTATAAAGATATGGTTGCTATCTATGATAGCTTTTGTTTAGAATTTTTAGATGTACCAGCTAGAATTAACGGAGTAGAGGGTAAGGCATTAAAAGAAATTATTAAATACCTTATAAATATTGCAAAGAAAAAAGGTGTAGAAGAAAGCACTTGTTTAGATAGTTTTAGCTACATCTTTAATCATTGGGGAATGCTTGATGATTTTACCAGAAAACAAGTCAAGCTCTCGCAAATAAATTCTAATTTGCCAAACATAATTAACCAAATAAAAAATGGAAAACAAACTCAAAGCAAATCACTTGCCCAAGACATTATCGCTAAATACCAATAGAAATGTGCTTACACCAGTACAAAAAGGTTTTTCAAGGCAAATTTTAAAGCTTAAAATGAATGACATTGTAGATATAGCTTTAAACACAAAACCAAAAACATTATATAAGCAATATTTAGAGAATGAAGAAATGACTATTGATGTTCTTAAGCTTATGCTTATACAATTTCAAGACTTTTACAATGTTAAGTCAAAAATGAATGATAACCAATTAACTGAAACAGCTTATATTATATGTCAAGAATATAGACATTTTAATTATTATGATATTGGTATGACTTTAAAAACAGCTAAAGCCACAGAAAAAATATATGATAGGATAGATGGTGGGATGATACTTGGTTGGTTATCTCAATTTGATGTAGCAAGAACAGAACTAATAATTCAAGAAAGAGAAAAGCAAACTGCTCAACACAAAGCAGAATGGTCTAATTTATCTGAAAGAAGTTCGGAAATGACAATTAAAACTTTTTTGTCTAAATAGTTGATATGTAAATAATATTTTATATATTTGACTATGTCAAACAAAAAAAACAGATATAAAATGACTTCAAAAGAAAAATTAATGCTAAAATTAGAAAAGACTGACCGATTGGAAAACATAAAAAAGTCTTACAGAAAAATGTCCCAAAGATGTATTAACTTGTATTTACACGCTGGATTATCTAAGCAAGGTGTTAGAAAATATGTTAATTTATCATCTTATTACTATCAACAATCTTATAAAATGGACGAATTAATTAATAAAGTATGGGGCTTATCTTAAGCTCCTACTTTTTAATTTTAGTATTATGATTTACAATCCCAAACAAGAACTAACAGCAGACCAACTTTCTGAATTACCAGAAGACGAGATGTTTGCTTATTTAGATGCCAAAGCAGATTATCTTAAGCAATTTACAGCTACAGATTTACCACCATATCATAAAAGATTATTTGCTACTATGAATAATTCGGATTATATTAATAAAAAGCAGAAATAATTATGGCAAATTTAGACCACATATTTGGAGACATGGACGAACAATTAAATAACTTATACCCTACTGGAGCAAAATATAAAATAGTAGGTGGAGAAAGAAGATTTGGAAAAGGAATAGCCTATCAAGTATTAACTAAAGCTTGGTCTTTGGAAGAAGCCAAAAGATTAGTTAGTGTATGGAAATTACATTATGGAGATAATTGGCATGTAACTTATTATAACTGCGAAGACTAATGGCTACAAGATATAGAGTTTGGTTTTGTAATGAATTACAGACAGAAAATTACATGGTGGCAGAATTTTATTTCCAATCAGCTCTAACTAATTGTAGAAAACAATTAGAACAAGAAGCCAAAGATAGAGGTATGGAAATGCAAGTAAGAACTTTAATAGTAGAAGAATATGAATGATGATTATATTACAAATGACGGCACTTCTAATTGCTGTGGTGCATCTGTATTAGAAAACACAGAAAGATGCCTAGAATGTGGAGAAATGTGTGTAGTTGTAATAGATGAAGAAACACACTAAAATCTATTTTAATTTTTTTGATTATATTGCAGATGATTTTATTCCTTGTGAAGTCTGCCAAGCCAAAGCTGTAGATATACACCATATAGAAGCAAGAGGTATGGGGGGCAGTAATAAAGATAGGATAGAAAATCTTATGGCAGTATGCCGAAAATGTCATTTAGACTATGGCGATAAGAAAAAGTATTTGGAGTGGCTCAAAAAAATACACTCCGAAAAAATCAAAGAACAAGCAACCAGAGTATGAGCTGCAAAAAGCAGTTTGCAAATACTTAGGAATCAAACACCCCAAAATATTTTATAATGGTAGTGCTGGAGGAATGAGAACTTTTCTTTCTGTAGCCAGACGAATGAAAGCAACTGGATACCAAGCTGGGTTTCCAGATTTGTTTATATATGAAGCCAGACATGGTTATCATGGATTGGCTATTGAACTTAAAGTAAAAGGCAATTATGCAAGTCCAAAACAAAAAAAAATCATTAGCATCTTACAAGACAAAGGCTATAAAGCCGAAATTTGTACTGGATTCGACCATGTGCAAAGAACTATTGATGAATACTTATCTTAATCAAAATAAATATGTCTATACCGAAAGCCAAAAAAAATGAGAACTACCAGCAATTTATGTACAGATGTCTTTCAGATGCCTATATGATTGACACCTATAGAAATAAAACTCAAAGAGTAGCTATGTGTTCTTTACAATTAAAAAAAAGAGATGAAAAAATTAAAAATCAAAATTCTAAAGCCAAACAAAAACAATCCAAGAGTAATAAGGGATAATAAGTTTGCAAAATTAGTCCAGTCTATAATAGACTTTCCAGAAATGTTAGAACTTCGTCCAATAGTTATAGATGAAGACAATGTTATTTTGGGTGGTAATATGAGATATAAAGCTTGTATAGAAGCTGGATTAAAAGAAGTGCCAGTTAAAGTGGCTGAAGGCTTAACTGAATCTCAAAAAAAAGAATTTATAGTTAAAGATAATGTCGGTTTTGGAGAATGGGACTGGGATATTCTTGCTAATGATTGGGATAACAAGCTAATTGAAGAATGGGGATTAGATGTGTGGCAAACATTAGATGAAGAAGCTCAAAAAGAATCAGAAAAAAATTATGCTTTAGAAGATGAGCTTTGGTTTTTACATATTGAATTTAATGAAGAAACAGATGCTCAGAAATGGTATGAAAAATTATTAATTGAGAATCTTAATATAAAGATAGTACAATGATAATTCCAAATAGCATAAATGTAACGCTTAAATCTGAAGTAAATAAAGAATTTAGATGTCAAGTAGCTGCTAATTCTTTAGATATTGATGTAGAAAAAAAATCTATCCATAATTTAAAAATAGATAATATTGATATTCCAGAAAAATGGAATGTAGGTTTAGTCTATGGTAATAGTGGTAGTGGAAAGACCACAATGATAAAACACTTATTTGGAGAAAATATTTTTGATGTTGAATTAAATGAAGAAGAACCAATAATAAACCAATTACCAAAAGATTTAAGCTATGAAGAATGTGCTAAATTGCTTAATGGTATTGGTTTAAATAGTGTTCCATGTTGGATAAGACCTCTTAAAACTTTGTCTAATGGTCAAAAAGCGAGAGCAGAAGCTGTTTACCTTATGACCAAATCAGACAAAATAGTTTTTATAGATGAATGGACTTCTGTAGTAGATAGGACTGTTGCTAAAGCCATGAGTTTATGTTTAAAAAAATATGCAAAAAGAACCAATAAAAAAGTGGTTGTTTGTTCTTGCCATTTTGATATTATAGAATGGCTTATTCCAGATTGGCTTATTGATTGTAATAAACAGCAATTCTTACTTCCTAAATCGGAAACTTTTTTTTTTAAAGAACGAGAAAAACTTGAATTTGATGTCCGAGAAATTGACAGAACAAGTTGGAAATATTTTAGCAAATATCACTATCTAAATGAAAACTTACCAGCTGGAAAAATATATTTATATGGATTATACCACCAAGATAACCAGATAGGCTTCCAATGTTTTGCTAATTATGTACCACACAGAAAAAACTCTACAATAATTTATCATTCTAATAGAACTGTAGTCCACCCAGATTATAATGGATTAGGATTAGGTATTAAGCTAATAAATGAAACAAGCACTTTACTATCAAAAAAAATTAAATGTAGAATTATGGCTAAATTTAGTAGCGTACCAGTTTATAAAGCTATGATAAAACAAGAACAATGGAAATATCTTGGTTATAAAAGAAAAATGGGCGTAGTAAGGTCTGGTGGTTCTATGTTAAGAACAAAAGGTTTTAGAGAGAAAGGAGTAAAGACTTATAATTTTGAATTTAATGTATAATATAAAAACTTTGCCAGTATATGCTGTAGACCATTTAAAAGAATCAGCATTAAAAGAGGGAATTAAGATATATAAATCTACTACAAAGCTAATTTGTATGCTGGACGATAATAAAGTAATAGGCTTTGCTAATTTTAAGCTATATAAAAACAAAGCCAAAATGAATGGATTATATATTGAACCAGAACACAGAAAAAAAGGATTAGGCACAGAATTAACTTTAACTCGTTTAATGATTCTCAAAGGAATGGGATATAAAAGAATAGAAGCTAATTGGGATATTATGTCTGTGGGATTGCATAAAAATCTTGGAGCAAAAGTAATAAATACTAAAAATGGAACTTCAGCTAAATTAATATATTAATATGGCAAAAATGAACAAAACCGAACAGCATAAAAAAGCAATGTTAGATGCTTTGGAGAAGTCTTTAGGAATAGTAACCACAGCTTGTAAAAAAGTAGGTATTGGAAGAACTCAATATTATCAATGGTTAAAAGATGATGCTAAATTCTCAATGGCTGTTGATGACATACAGAACATAGCATTAGACTTTGCTGAAAGTAAACTCCATGAGCAAATTGGAAGTGGCAATACTTCGGCTACTATATTTTATCTTAAAACAAAAGGTAAAAAAAGAGGTTATATAGAACGAAGTGAGCTTGATGTTTCTGGAGACGATAGAATTAAAATAGAAATAGCACCTTTTGAAGAAACAGAAAGTAACATTATTTCCCAAGCAGATTGAGTGCTTTAAATACCTTGAAGATAATTCTACTAGCGAGGTTTTGTTTGGTGGGGGAGCTGGGGGTGCTAAAACATTTACTGGTTGTTTGTGGCAAATATCTCGCAGACTTAAATACGCTGGTACTAGAAGCGTAATAGGAAGAAGCAAACTTAAAAACCTAAAAGCCACCACATTAAACACATTTTGGGAAGTAGCTAATAATTATTGTGGTCTATCTCCAAATAGAGATTATGTGTTTAATGCTTCGGACAGCACTATTAAATTCTATAATGGTTCTGAAATATACCTAAAAGACCTTTTTTTATATCCATCTGATGCTGAATTTACCAGTCTTGGTGGGCTTGAAATTACAGATTGCTTTATAGATGAAAGTGCCGAAGTAACAGAAAAAGCAGTTAATATTCTAAATTCTCGTATAAGATATAAATTAGATGAATTTGGTTTAATTCCAAAAACTTTATTAACTTGCAATCCATCAAAAGGTTGGTTATATTCTCAATTCTACAAACCAGCTCTATCCAATAGCTTACCACCTCATAGAAAGTTTATAAAATCACTTGTAACCGATAATAAGGCTATTTCTAAGCATTATATAGACCAATTAGGCAAGTTAGATAAGTTAAGTAAAGAAAGGCTCTTATTTGGTAATTGGGAATATAACGAAGATTCTGCTTTGTTATTTGATTATACTTCTCTACAAGATATGTTTTCTAATAATTATGTAGAACAAGGAAATAAGATTATAACTTGTGATGTAGCCAGATTTGGTAATGATAAAACTATTATTTGTCTATGGAATGGATTGAGATTAGAAAGAATTATAAAATTTGATAAAAGTAGCGTAAAACAAGTAGTTCAAGAGATAGAAGAATTATGCTTAAAACATAGCATACCAAATTCAAAAGTAGTAATAGACCAAGATGGAGTAGGTGGTGGAGCAAAAGATTATATAAGTGGTTCTGTAGGTTTTGCAAATGGAAGCAAGGCTTTAAAAAATGAAAATTACCAAAATTTAAAAACTCAATGCTATTATAAATTAGCTGAAATAGTAAATACTGGTAAATTATATATAGCTGATTCTAAATATAGAGAAAACATAATAAGCGAATTGGAAATAATTAAGAGAGACAAAGTAGATAAAGATAGCCAAAAATTAGCTATAGAGGGTAAAGATATACAAAAAGTAAAGCTTGGTCATTCGCCAGACTTTGCAGATGCTATTATGATGCGTATGTGGTACGAGATTAAAAGTAATTATGGGGAATACGCCTTTTAAAAAATACCACCCAATAGAATATGTCTATAAAGACTATGATTATTATTTAGGCTTTGCTATTAAAAAGACTAAAGATAAATTTTTATCTGAAGACTTAGTACAAGAAGTTTTCTTGCAATTACTAACCATGAACCACCACAAGCTATTAATTATATTAGATGGTGGTAGAATTAAGACCTACATTTGCAAAATAATGATGGTTAAATATTTCTCTAAAAAATCTCAATTTCATAAAAAATATGTTAGGTATAATAACAATAAAGTTAGACCAACCAATAACAATAGCTTCATAGAAAAAAAAATTAACGAGCAATTAGAATATGAAGATGGAATACAATTAATGGAAAGTAAGATAGATAAATGTTTGAAAGAATTTGATGAATATGACCGAGATGTATTTAAAATATATTATGAAACTGGACTTTCATTTAGAAAATTAGAAGAAGAAACTGGTATAAGCCAAAGGTCATTAAGAAATACTATTACAAGTGTTAGAGAAAAAATTAAAAAAATGATTCATGAACCTACTGAGTACTAAAGATTTAGCAGAAAAAAGAATTAATATCTGCTTAAAATGTGAGCATTTTAATCATAGTGCTAGAACATGTGGTACTCCAATAGTTGGAAATAAAGTTGGAAATAAAAGGACTTGTGGCTGTTTTATGGACGCTAAGACTAAATTAGCTTTTAGTTCTTGTCCGTTAGGTTTTTGGGAAGAATATCAAGTTTCAGAACTTGACTACAAAGAAATGAAACAGCTATTAGATGATGTTAATGGTTCAATTAATGCAGAACAGAAAAGCTTAATGTACTCAATGTTAGAAAAATATGCTGGAGGTACTAAAAAAGCTACAAATTGTGTACCTTGCCTTAAAGGAAGTTTAGATGAAATAAAGCGTATAGTAGAAGAATACGAAAAATAGCGAAAGCGAACTTTTTAAAATTAAACTTTAAATTTATATAATGAACACTCAAATAACTATATCAGTTCCAACAGATTGGAGAGAAGTATCTATTAGTCAATATCTTGGTTATACTGAATCAATTTCAGATAATGACAATGAAGAACAGAACATGGCTAAATTATTATTTCATTTTTGTGGAATTAAGGGTAATATTATTAAGCACATTAAAATTAAAGACCTAGAGAAGATACAACAGTCTTTAAGCAAATTAATGACTTGCCCTTTAAATACTAAATTAATAGAAAAAATAGATATAGATGGTGTTAAATATGGTTTCCATCCCTCTATAGATGAAATGACTATGGGAGAATTTGTTGATATAGATACCCATGCTAAAAATGGAAACATGGCTAAAATGCTGGGAGTATTATATAGACCAATAGTAAAAGAACAAGGCAATAGATATTCTATAGAGCCATATTCTTTTGCTTTACATGGAGAAAATTATAAAAAGTTTGAAAAATTATCTATTAATATAGCTAATGCTGTAAGTGTTTTTTTTTGGAATTTAGGGGGGAAATTACTGATAGGTTCCCAAGCTTATTTAACCAAAAAGGAAGCAAAAAAAGTTCATCAGAATATGGCTGGTTCAATATCTTAGATGTATTAGCCAATGGAAATGTTCTGGATATAGATAGAGTTATACAATTAGAGCTTAATTTGTGTTTAATGAAGCTATCTCTTGATGCAGACAGAGCTATAGAAAGGCAAAAAGAAAATAGAAAAAGACAATTAGAAAGTAAAGCTAGAATGAGATGATTACATACAATGCTATTATAAAATATTTTGAAGCTATATGCGACCAGCACAGCCAAATTAATTCTTTTTCTTATGGAGAAATAAGTTTAATGGACGAAGATAAATTTACTGAATATCCAGCTGTCCATCTAACACCAACCAGCACTTCAATAGATGACCAAATAGTTACTTATGGTTTTGAAGTAGTTGTGTTTGATAGGTACGATGGAGAAAACAATAAAATGGAAAATGAAGCTGTATGCTTATCTGATTCATTATTACTACTGCAAGATTTATGTAAGGAATTAACTAAGGGAAAATATTTTATTAATGAAGATACTCTAATAAATTTACAAGTACCTATTTCAGCTAACCCATTTATAGATACTAAGCCAGATATATGTTCTGGTTGGAGTACTCAATTTAGCATAGAAACTCCAAACGAAGTAACTCAATGTAATATTCCATATTATTTAGCAGAACAAAATAGTGGATTAGATATAGCAGTTCCAGTAGATAGTAATATGTCTTGGTGGAGTAGGCAAAGATTTCATAGTTCAGCTATTTTTGAGAATGATGTAGATATACCAACTAAACAAATAGTAACTCAATGGTTGCCAATTTATAGTAAGCCAAGTTTTCCTTTATATCAATTAAATGCTGTACCCCACTTAACGCACTTTCATGGGCCAACTTGGAATCCAATTAAAAATGGTGTGTACTTTAATTTTGGTTCAGCTCATGGTGGTATGCAATTTACACTTAGTGGAGAAACTCATTCATTTGTATTAAAAATTAAAGATATAGCTACTTGTGGCAATGCCAACAGCACTACTATTAATAATACTATTTGTTCTATAAACACTAATAATAGTTCTACTCAAGGCATACGAGTAGAAACTTATAATGGAACTCATTCATCTGCAGATATGACTTACAATTCTAGATTAAAAATGGTTAATAGTGAAACACCTACTCAGACTGTTTATTCTACTTATAAATTATTTCCAGATGATGTGCTGATTAAAAGAAAAGAACCTTTAACT
>TARA_R110002012_G_scaffold50922_4_pt1 | contig 26185 bp, 26 predicted proteins | sample TARA_R110002012 | Tara Oceans TARA_R110002012 (sample SAMEA4396515) | marine metagenome | biome: Westerlies Biome; feature: [DCM] deep chlorophyll maximum layer (ENVO:01000326); material: water (ENVO:00002006), including particulate matter (ENVO:01000060) such as... | depth 40 m | reverse complement strand
CGTGTTTTTGCGGCTGGCCCCGCCTATTTCAGGAGGGCTACGCCGGCTAGCAAAAGCTGCGGTATCACCGCTGGAGGGCGCGGGTTTGACATGGGCAACCTTTGGCGTTGCACGGTCAGGTGCAGCCGCTGATGGCTGAACCGGCATTGTGGGCAGCAGGGAAGCAGGGTCGCGTGGACCTGTATTGATTTGTTCGGATTTCTTTTGAGAGCTGGGGGTGCTGGTGTCAGGTGGTGATGTGCGGATAGGCCTTTCATCCGCGCGTGACGATGCGGCAACCAGTTTTCCGCGCTGGTCGTCTGCGGCAGTTTCGGGCGCACCGGCGTTCTTTTGTTCGTTACTTTCAGTCTGCGATTTCCCGTCTTTCTGGGGTTTGACTTTATTCGATGCTGGGCGCGGAAACGCTGCGCTAACATCGCTATCGACGTTGGGGGCGGGCTGCGTTTCATGCGCAGCTACGGGGAGAGGAGGCTCTACCTCACTGGCAGTGCCAATGATCGTCACCGTTTCGGTGTCGCGTTCGACGTCGTCACCATCCTCAAGGAGAGAGCTTGCTGAATTAGTCTTGCCGAAAAACGGCTCGCTCAGAAAGTCTTCGCCATTGGGTTGAGCGGCGAAACTTACCGGATGGAACCGATACTCAGTTGCAAATGCCTCTGCCTCGGCCAGTGTTTCACGCGCGACGGCCGCGATGTGCGTTCGAACGCCGTCTACACTGATGTCAAACACCAGATCTTTCACATCATAAGGCGTTGCCCCTTCCAAAGCGTGTTCGGCTTGGCGCAATCGGGCCGCGTCCGACAGTCCGGGGGTCGAAATGGTCATGTACTTAATTTGATCGTTTGGTATTAAAAGCTTGGTACGCACTCCTGCGGGTTCCAAGGCCGCAGCGGTCTTGCGCAAAATGGCCAGTTCACCAGCAAGATCATCGCTGTCCAATGCGACATCCCCGACAACACGCCAGCCCCCCATCGCACGGCGTGCAAGGCGGATACCTTCGAATGAGAGAGACAGTGCAAAATTTGGCTTCATGACAACGCTTTATTTCGAGGTTCAGAAAAGATTTTTTGTGGCAGGCGATGGTTTCTCAGCTTTTTAACACGCGACTGCGACCCAAAATAGAGATGCCTCACTTAGGATCAAGAATAGAGCAGTAGTTTGCCTATGGAAAGGGTGCAGCTGCGACAAGACTTGCAGCTATTGGCCCAGCCCTCCACAAGAAGAAGTCACGGAAATTTAGAAGTCAAAGGTTGAGGAAATGCAAATATTGAAGATGGCCGTCATCATGTGGGGCGTGCTTGCTACTGTTGTTCAGGCTCAGGAAACCAACCCGGGAATTACCGTGAACGGCGAAAGCGTTGTCTCGCAAGCGCCTGATATGGCCACGATCAGCTTGGGTGTTAGTGAACGTGCGCCAAGCGCATCTGAGGCTATGGCTAACACTTCGGAAAAAGTGCGGGGTATTCTGGCCAAGCTTGATACCTTGCAGGTTGCCGGCCTGGACCGGCAGACCAGCGGTTTGTATCTGCGCCCGGTCTATGACGAACAGTCCCGTGATGGCAGCACGTCGGTACAGGTGGTGGGTTATGAGGCGGGAAACACCGTTCGCGTGACTGTGCGCGACCTGACGAAACTTGGGCTTTTGATGGATGCGGTGGTCGCCGAGGGCGCAAATGACTTCAATGGTTTGCAATTTGGCATCCGCGATAATTCCCAATCCTTACTTGAGGCCCGAAAAAATGCTGTCGCCGATGCCATAGCAAGGGCAACGCAATTGGCCGAGGCGGCAGGTGTCAAGCTTGGGGATGTAATCAGCATGTCCGAAAGCAGTCAGGGTTTCCGGCCCATGGAAATGCGCATGTCACAGATGAAAAGCATGGATACGCCTATTGAGACAGGCGAAGTCGATGTGCGGGTGCAAGTCACTGTGCATTTTGCCATCTTGCAGGGTAACTGATCCCGCACAATATGTGTTAGGGCTGTCCCCGGCAGGTTGTACCGCTCTGCCGGGGTTATTGCCAAATTCAGTGGCCTAGCTGGTTGCTTTGCTCAGTGCTTGGTCCAGATCCGCGATCAGGTCATTGGCATCTTCGGTGCCGATCGACACGCGCACTACATTGGCACTGGCACCTGCGGCCTTTTGTTGTTCTGCGTTTAGCTGGCGGTGGGTGGTAGAGGCAGAGTGGATGATCAGCGAGCGGGTGTCGCCCAAGTTGGCCACATGGCTGAATATTTCCAATGCGTTGACCAGCTTGACGCACGCATCATAGCCGCCTTTGACAGCAAAGGTGAACAGGCCCCCAGCCCCTTTGGGGCAAACTGATTTCGCCCGCTCGAAATAGGGTGACGATTCAAGCCCCGCGTAAGTTACATAATCGACGCGGTCGTCATTTTCGAGCCAATTGGCAATCTTCACCGCATTTTCGACGTGACGGTCCATTCTAAGCGACAGTGTTTCCGTGCCCATCAAGGTGTAGTGGGCAGCCTGCGGATTCATCGTCATGCCCAAATCCCGCAGACCGATTGCGATGCTATGAAAGGTAAAGGCAAGCGGGCCAAAGGTTTCGTGAAATTTGAGTCCGTGATATGCTGGTTCCGGTTGGCTGAGCGATGGGAACTTATCATTTGCGGACCAGTCGAATTTACCGGAGTCGACAACGCAGCCTCCCATTACCGTGCCGTTCCCGGTCAGGTACTTGGTTGTCGAATGCACCACGAGGGACGCGCCAAGTTCGATGGGCCGGCATAGATACGGCGTGGCAGTGGTGTTATCAATAATCAACGGGATGCCCGCGTCATCGGCCACATCGGCAATGGCGCGCACGTCCATGATATAACCGCCGGGGTTTGCAATTGCTTCACCGAATATCGCGCGTGTGTCGTCGTCGACAGCCGCTTTTACAGCGTCAACATCATCGAAGTCGACAAACTTACACAACCAGCCGAAACGCTTGATCGTCTGGCTGAACTGGGTGACCGTTCCACCATAAAGCCGCGTTGAGGCGATGATGTTCTTGCCCGGTCCCATCAGTGGGAACAGCGCCATGATCTGCGCGGCATGGCCCGATGAACAGCAAACGGCACCCACACCGCCTTCGAGCGTGGCGATACGTTCTTGCAACACAGCAACGGTTGGGTTGGTCAGGCGAGAATAGATGAACCCCACTTCTTGCAAGTTAAACAACGCGGCTGCATGATCGGCATCGCGGAATACATAGGCAGTCGTCTGGTAAATCGGCGTCTGACGCGCGCCTGTGGCTGGATCAGGCTTTGCACCTGCGTGAATTTGTAGTGTGTCGAAACCATATGTGGGGTCGTCTGTCATGTTTGCTCTCCCGTATGTTGCTGGCGATATGGTTAGGGGAACGAAGATTTCGTTACAAGTGATTGTCGCGTGGTATATAGCAGGGGTGTGCAAACCGCTGTCGCGGCGACTGTTTAACGCATCCAGTACCCATTCGATTTCAGTCGATTGCGAATGGCCTGCTCCTTGCGGGGTAAGTTGTCTTGGTCGAACAAGGCCCGCGCTTTCCGCCCACGCCCCTGATACACCATCCGCTTGATCGGCTCATATCCCTTCAACACCTTCTTAAGCTTGTTTGGTGCCGAGATCATTTCCAGCGTGTCGACTGCCAATTGGTTTTCACGGGCATAGAGCAGCGGCAAAAACCGGTAGTGGCAACTGACCTGTCCATCAATCAAACCGGCCGGCAATGTATCGCGCCCTCCGCCGAGAGAATGGATCACCAGGGGTAGGGCGATCTGATCCAGCCATGGGTCAAAGGATTGCGCGCAAAGCTCTTCGGGGGGGGAATCACGGATTTCCAATGCGAATTTCAAAAATTGTTGCCCGAATTCATGCGGGCACCGGTAAAAGAAAAACCCGGCGTTAAAGTACAAATAGCGTTGCCAGTATTCATCAGGTTGCCCGCGATCCAGACTGCTTTCGAAATCAAGACCAAATTTGTCGTACAGCGATTTCCACAACCCGGTATACTGTGGACCATATAACTGCGGTACCGGCCAGGTGTTGGTCCGTCGCAGTGATGCCGAGGGCCGTTCAAAATCAAACGGAACCGACGTGATATTGCCGGTGATCAATGTGTCGGTGTCGAAAAACACAAATGGCTCCCCTTTGGGCAGGGCCATTAGCATTTCGATTTTGTTGCCATAGGGATAGGCGGCACCGAAGTGATTGCTTTGGAAGGGGATGATTTCCGCTCCCAAGTTGTTGAACGCGCTGCGGATTTCGGTATCCTTGATCGTCGGGTCGTCAGGCCACAGGTCCCCGGGCTGCGGTTCCATGATCAACAGACGCCCTTGGAAATCTGGACTGGTGTGGCGCAGTGATGCCGCAAACAGCAATGCCTCGTAGGACAGTCGACCTTGCTGACCGACAATCGCGATATTGAAGTTCTGCCGTTGGGTGGGGACGTGGGTCAAATCGAGAAACCTCGTTTCGTTACCGTTTGAAGTGTAGATGCAAAACGTCATTCACAAAAGATACGAATTGGCGCAACAGGCTCCATGGGGTCAACCACAAGCCCAACGGGTAACATCCTTGAGGAAGAAAAGTGGTGGGCGACCCTGGAATCGAACCAGGCGTGCGTCTCCGCGAGGGAGTTACAGTCCCCTGCCACACCTTGCGGCCTGTCGCCCACTTTGACCCTGCGCATTGCACAGGACGTGGAGGCGTGATTACAAGCGGTCCGTATAGGCGTCAAGGCGAAAACCGGGGCGAAGTGCAGGGAAATTTGCCTTGCGAGACAGGATAGAAGGTTCCGTGATGAAAAAACCTAAGTGGGTTGTGCAAAAAGAGCAGGAAAAAAAGGTCGAAGCGAGCCAGACGGTGTGGCTTTTCGGTCTGCATGCGGTGCGCGATGCACTGGAGAATCCTGCGCGGGAAAAATTAAAATTAATGGTCACGCCCAATGCGCAGGCCAAGTTGGAAGAGGCAATTGCCAAAGCAGGGGTTGTTCCCGAGGTCGTGGACCCGCGAAAATTCCGTCCGCCGCTTGATTCCGGCTCAGTGCATCAAGGGGCTGTGCTTGAGGTTAAGCCACTAAGCTGGGGTAGTGTAAAGGACGTGTGCATCGGGGCGGTTGCCCCCCGTGTATTGTTGCTGGACCGTGTGACGGACCCCCATAACGTTGGCGCGATCCTGCGATCGGCCGAAGTGTTGGGAGCTTCGGCAGTGATCGGGATGCGCCATCATGCTGCCCCGGAAACGGGAGCGCTTGCGAAATCGGCCAGTGGTGCCCTGGAGAGACAGCCATATTTACGAGTGCGCAATTTAGCAGATACCATCAAGGAGCTGCAAAATATGGGCTATCTGGTGCTGGGCTTGGACGGCGAAGCAGATATGACTGTTGAGGCGGCGCTGGAGGGCAAGCGTGATCGGCCCGTTGCATTGGTTTTAGGGGCAGAAGGGCCTGGACTGCGTGAAAAAACCAAAGAGACAGTCGATGCGCTGGTACGGATCGACGCAGGGGGTGGTTTTGGTTCACTCAATGTCTCGAACGCGGCTGCGATCGCCTTATATGCATCCCGGGCACATGATTAAGACATCAGTTCGATTAAGGTAGCGGCGCGATCAAGGTAGCGGCTCGCGGCTAAGGAGAGACTCGTTGAATTACCCAACCAAAATCGCGACGTGCTGTTTTTGCGGCAGTAAGGCAGCGTTGACTTTGGGCGAGGGCAGACATGAACTTTCTTGCGCTAAATGTGGTGCACCTCTGCACGATCTGAAATCTTTTGCTGTAAAGCAGCCCGCGAAAGAGGCGCGACCGGTTTTGCGCCAGTTTTCAGAGATCAAACAGAAGAGAGTAAAACAAAAGCGCGTTAAGAAGAAAAAATCATGGCTTCAGAAGCTGGCCCACGAGGTCGTTGACGCAGTGGAGGATGTTTTTGACTAGCTGCCCCGCGGCATCGGCAGGTTTTGGCTTGTTTTTTGGTGACAGTTCACGGATTTGTTAACAGGCCTTTGAATTACGTATCGAATTCATACCTCAATAGCAGGACGGCAAGCCCGGAACGCTTGTTGGTCACTTTACTGTCCCTCGTTCCGTACCTTTGCGCCCTATGGCTATTGCCATCAGGGCGCTTTTTTTATCCATGCGGATATGTAAAGAAAAGCTATGACATATTCAGACGCGACGTTGAAAAAGATTCTCTCGCATACAAAACGTATTGCGGTTGTCGGCGTTTCCATGAACCCGGTGCGACCAAGCTATTATGTCGCAAGGTATCTTAAGCTAAAGGGATACAACGTTGTTTCTGTGAATCCAGGGCACGCCGGGGACACGCTGTTTGGTGACATGATCGTGGGAAGTCTGTCAGATATCGAAGGTCAGGTTGATATGGTTGATATTTTTCGGCGCTCCGATGCCGTTCCGGGGATTGTGGCAGAGGCGTTGGACGTCTTTCCTGAGCTTGGGACAATCTGGATGCAACTTGGGGTGCAACATGCCCAAGCGGCCCAACAGGCCGAGGCGCGGGGCGTTACCGTTATTCAAAATCGGTGTCCGAAAATCGAATATCAACGTCTATTTGGCGAACTCCGCATGGGAGGTTTCGCGACCGGGATCATTTCCAGCAAGCTTTAGTGAAAGGACGCTGCGAAAAGCTCTGCTATTTCCACACGAAATTTCGCGGGGTTAACCAAGGGGGAATAACCTAGCCTTGGCACCTAGCGCGAAGCTTTTTCCGCAACGCCACTTTTGGATTGGCGTCCGGCAAGTTCCTTGAGAACATCTTCCAGTTCGACATCACGCGACGCAAGCATCACCAATAGGTGGTACAGAACATCCGCAGCCTCAGATGTAAGCGCAGCCTTGTCACCCTTTACGGCTTCGATGATCGCCTCGACGGCTTCTTCACCAAATTTTTCGGCGCATTTATCGGGACCCTTGGCCAGCAACTGCGCCGTCCAACTGTTGGTCGGATCCGCTGTCTTGCGTGCCCTGATCGTTTCAAAAAGATCGCTGAGCGTCATGTGAGCCTCATTGCGATGCCTGCGGCGGCCATGTGCTGTTTTGCTTGGGCCACGGTAAATTCGCCAAAGTGGAAAATCGACGCTGCTAGAACGGCTGATGCTCCGCCTTCGAGGACGCCGTCGACAAGGTGATCAAGGGTGCCCACGCCGCCCGAGGCGATGACAGGCACGTTGACCGCGTCTGAAATCGCACGGGTAAGGGGCAGATTGAACCCCTGTTTGGTCCCGTCGCGATCCATTGAGGTTAAAAGAATCTCGCCGGCCCCTTTCGCGGTAACCAATTGGGCAAACTCGACGGCATCAATGCCTGTGGGTTTCCGCCCGCCGTGGGTAAATATCTCCCATTTGCCGGGGGCCGTAGTTTTGGCGTCGATGGCGCAAACGATACATTGGCTACCAAACTGATCGGCGGCCTGAGCTATCACGTCGGGGTTGGCGACTGCCGCAGAGTTGAAGCTGACCTTGTCTGCACCGGCCAATAGCAATGCACGTACATCGGCCAAAGTGCGCACGCCGCCGCCTACTGTGAGCGGGATGTAGCAATGTTCGGCGGTGCGCGTGACGAGGTCGAACATGGTTCCGCGGTTTTCATGAGTGGCGTGGATGTCAAGAAAACACAGTTCATCGGCACCGGCGGCATCATAGGCGATAGCGGCATCTACCGGGTCGCCTGCATCGCGCAGGCCCACAAAATTCACACCTTTGACCACACGGCCGTCGGCAACATCCAGGCAGGGAATGATACGGGTTTTAAGCATGGGGTTTCTTTAGCGAGCGGCAGGGCTGATGGCAAGCCGCTGGAGGGCTGTCTGCCCTCCAGACCTCCCGAGGATTTTCAGCCATTTGGAAGGTCAGACGAGTGCTTTGAGGGCCTGGGCGAGATCAATGGCACCGTCATACAAAGCGCGACCAGAAATTGCGCCCGAGATCACGTTGGTGGCTTTGAGGGCTTTCAGATCGGCCAGCGAGCTTACGCCACCGGAGGCGATGATCGGAATATTGACTGCGCGGGCAAGGGCCGCAGTGGCATCAATATTAGGCCCGCCCATCGCGCCATCTCGGAGTATATCGGTGTAAATTATTGCGGCGACGCCGGCATCTTCGAATGATCGCGCCAGATCGGTGACAAGCACATTGGTTTCCTCGGCCCAGCCTTTGGTGGCGACGCGGCCATTGCGTGCGTCAATACCTACGGCAACCTGATTGGGAAAAGCACGGGCAGCTTCACGCACCAATTCTGGGTTTTCGACCGCGACTGTCCCCAGAATGACGCGAGCAAGCCCCTTGTCCAGCCATGTCTCAATTGTTGCCATGTCGCGGATACCACCGCCTAATTGGGCTGGAACATTGCAGGTCTTCAAAATAGCTTCGACAGGGGCCGCATTTATCGGCGTGCCTGCGAAGGCCCCGTTCAGGTCAACCAGATGCAACCAAGAACAGCCGGCATCAACAAAGATGCGGGCCTGTGCTGCGGGGTCATCGTTGAAAACGGTGGACTGGTCCATTTCGCCGTGTACAAGTCGAACAGCTTGACCGTCCTTGAGGTCGATTGCGGGGTAGAGGATCATGATATTGGCCTTGCGCTGCGGGAGTTAACGGCCAAATCGCACGAGAAGCAGGAATTTGCAACGGATCGTGGGTGGCCGTCACGTCAACCTTGCCTGAATCGTCAATCTCGACCCAATGTGTGATGATATAGGGAGGTTATATCATGAAAAGAACAATACTGGCGGCAGTATTCGGCATTACAGCGGCGGGGACTGCGCTGGCAGGGGATCCTGCGGTTGGCGTTTGGAAGACCCAGCCTGACGATGGCGCTTATGCCCACGTCAACATGGTGCCTTGCGGGGCGGCTATCTGCGGGACGATTCAACGAACGTTCAAAGATGAGGGCGAGTATAAGTCGGAAAATCTTGGCAAAAAGCTGGTGATAGATATGGTGCCTGATGGAAAAGGCAACTACGCGGGCAAGGTATGGCGGCCTTCTAACAACAAAATCTATATCGGTAAGATGACCGTATCGGGGAACAATCTCAAACTGTCGGGCTGTGTCGCGGGTGGTTTGATCTGTTCTAAACAAAACTGGCAGCGCGTACAGTAGCAGCGTATGCTGGGGGCCCTTACGCGATAGGGTGATTGAACGAATCAGGGCGTAGGCGTATGATATGCTGCGCCTTGGTTTTTTGGTGCACCACTGAAAAACTGTAAGGCACGTGTCGCTTGGGGGAGTGATACAATGCTATTTTATAAATCAATATTGCTTACCGCTGTCGTCACAGGGCTTTCTACTCCGGTTTTTGCCGATGTTGTGGAAGGGGTCTGGCGATCCAAGCCTGACCAGAACGGTTTGGTTATACACGTTCGCGCCAAACCATGTGGGACGGCGCTGTGTGGTACGGTCGAACGTGCCAAAGACCGGAACGGTTACGAGAAACGATCATCAGCCGTTGGAAAGCGCGTTTTCTGGGATATGAAACCTCAGGCTGACGGAAGCTATGTTGGCACGTTTCTGGAGCCATCTGCGTCGAAAAAGCACATCGCGACAATACTGGTTAACGGAAATGCGATGATGTTGCACAAATGCGCTGATGGGCAATGCGACGAGATAATCTGGACGCGCCTGCGATAACATAAGCCTCTGACTATGGTCGCCAGTTAAGAAAATTGGCGATCATGCGTAAACCCGTTGTCTGGCTTTTTTCGGGATGAAATTGCATGCCAAGCATGGTGTCCCGGCCGATTACGGCCGTGACATCGCCAGCATAGTCGACATGAGCCAGCCGTTCGTAGGGGTCAGACACATTCATTTGATAACTATGGACAAAATAGGTGTGGTCGCCAGTTTTGACACCTTCGAAAACCGGGTGAGGGTGATCGAGGACCAATTCATTCCACCCCATGTGAGGCACTTTTAACTTAGGGTCTTGCGGCGTAATTTTCGAAACTTCGCCTGTGATCCACCCCAGTCCGGCCGTGTCTTTATACTCACGTCCCCAAGTTGCCATCAGCTGCATGCCGACGCAGATGCCCAGAAAGGGGCGGGCCTTTACTTCGACGGCTTCGACGATGGCTGCGTAAATACCGCTTTGACCCTTGAGCGCGGCCATGCAAGCCGGGAAGGCACCGTCGCCCGGCAAGACCAACCTATCTGCGCGCGCGACGACTTCCGCGTCCGCGGTCACAACGACTTGTCCGGCGTCAATTTCGCGAGCCATACGTTCAAACGCCTTATGGGCCGAATGTAGATTACCCGACTCGTAGTCTATTATGGCCGTCAGCATGGTTTACAACGCACCCTTGGTTGACGGGATGTCACCGGATTTGCGTTGATCAATCTCGGTGGCTTGGCGCAGAGCGTGGGCAACAGATTTGAAAGCGGCTTCTGTGATGTGATGGCTATTGAGACCATGCAACATATCGACGTGCAGGGTAATCCCGCCGTGAGTACTAAAGGCCTGAAAAAACTCACGCACCAGTTCAGTGTCGAAGTCTCCGATTTTTGCTGTGGGGATGGCAACGTTCCAGATCAGGAAGGGACGGGCTGACAGGTCGAGCGCAGTGCGAAGTAATGCGTCATCCATAGGCAACAGGCACGACCCATAACGTCGGATGCCGCGTTTATCCCCGAGTGCGGAGGTCAATGCTTGACCCAATGCGATGCCCACGTCCTCGACAGTGTGGTGGGAATCTATATGCAAGTCACCCTTGGCAGTGATCTTCATATCGATCAGAGAATGACGGGCCAATTGATCGAGCATATGATCAAAAAAACCCACTCCGGTATTGTTGGCATATGATCCGGTACCATCAAGGTCGATTTCGACGGTGATATCGGTTTCTGCTGTTGAGCGTTTGATGGTGGACTGGCGCATGTGAATTCTCCGTCTTTACGGCCTTATAGCAGGGTAGATGGCCACGCCAAGACCAAGTGATCAGATCGTAGTGTGACGAAGAGCGATTGAGCCATTGCAGCGCATACCCCCATATGTCAGCTTGAGCGCAGCATAACTAGCCGAAAGCGTCTTCATGTCGACCTGCCTCTTTATCCAAATCCGTTGCCGTCCCGGGACTACCTATCTTGTCGCAGAAGAAATCGCCCTGCGTGAGATTCATTCAGAGCTTTATTCTACGTCAGGTGATTTTGACCTGTTGATGAAGCTATACATCCCGAAGGGCGAAGATGTCGGTGTTTATATAAATGATCATTTGCTGGACATAGACGGTATAGAACGGTCGTTGACCACGATGACGTTTAAAGTGTTTTGAACATTCGTGGCCTACTGCTGGCAGGGTTGATTTTTGTGGCCCCAGCCGCATTAGCCCGCGTGTACAAAGGGGACGAAGCTGCCGCCCTGCGCTGCGCAAATACGATTGCCTATACGGCTGTATTGCTATCTCAAGCAGAATTGATCGGGCCGGACGAAACGAAAGTCATGTTAGGCATTACTGTGCTGATCCTTGAGAGGCATGTTACAGGTACACGAACCGAAAAAAAAAGCGCTCTGGCGACAATGCGTGATCGGCGTGACGTAGCGCAAACCCTTACTGACTATCAGACCAATGCGACGAAATGTCTGGTACAGTTTCCCATAAACTAAATCGTCACGCGGCGGCGCATTTCGTCGCATAGCGCATTCGAGCGCGGCTCAATGCTCTTTCAAACGTCTTTTTCACGCGTTGCGTGCGATTTGCGTTAGGGGGTATCGGGGTTCCGACTGATAGCGTGATGGTCAAAGGTGCGTCATCCCCACCGACGCAGATACGATCATCTAATTTATCCTGAAGCACTTCCTCGATCATATCCCATTCTGGCAGTTCGGGATCCCGCGTGATGCATAGGAATGACCCAGAACCTTCGTAGCACATTAACAGGTGCGGGCATTTAATCACCTCTGTAAGGGCCGTGGCTACATCAGATAAAATTGTCAGAAACTCTTTGGAAGTAGTTTTATTGAACAACAGTTCAGAATCGTCAAGGGCAACGCAAAATACCTGACACTTTTCCAAATCATTTCGGTCGAGCTGAGTAATGTAATTACCCAACGAGAAAGAAAGTATCAGGCGGTTTGTATCAGCAAGATGCAGTTTTTCCGCATGTTCAAAGCCGTGTTTACCACGCTCATCACCTTGAGGAATGTCATCCTTACCTATTCTCTTGATTGTCTTGGCGTTAAAAAGAAGACGCTCTGCAACCCGAATGCGGTTTGAAATATCCTTTAGATTAAATGGCTTGGCGATGTAGTCATTCGCGCCGGACGCAAATGCATTTTCGATTGAAACTGAATCGGTTTTAGCGGTCAGCATTAAAATCGGCTTGCCCTCATAACCAGGGAGCGCGCGAATGCGTTTGCACAGTTCGATGCCGTCCATTCCCGGCATATCAACGTCAAGAAGGAAGCAGTCGTAAGGTTTTCGCTCAGCCTTGATTGCATCAAGCGCTGCGTGGCCCGAACAAGCTGTGTGGACGTCTGTCAGATCAGTATTCGCAAAGATTGAGGGAAAAAGTTCACGAATAAACGGATCATCATCTACGGCTAATATCTTCACTTTTTAATCCTCACATACTCAGCAATGTATCAATGGATATCAAAATACCCGCAGTAGACTAATTGATAGTAAACAATCTCGGCGATAATATGGCGATGGTTAATTTTCCGTTTGTGAAAAGACTTTGGGTCAAGTTACTGGGGATAGGCAGGCGTGAAGATGAAAGGCCATCAAAGTTGACGGACGCTAAAAAGGTGCCGCAATATCGGCACATTCCCGACATAGGTTTGGTTGTATATATTAGCTGAAGAAATCATTCTGGACCTTATAATGCAAAATTCTCTGGTGCTCTTTACCCTTATTATCGCGATCGCAGTGTCAGGCTGTACTGCCCCTACCCGGAATACAGGTGATTGGACAGCACAGACCGTTAATCCGTTGTCTTTTCAAGAAGGCTTTCAAGACGAAACAATAATGGTTGAGCAAGCCCAAGCGCTTGATGAAATGATGCAGAAAATCGTCCGTAGTTCCACCATTAAACATGCGGCGGTAGGGGCCGCGGTGGGCTGTGGTCTGGTGGTGGTAACAGGATCAAACGCGGCGGGATGCGTACAGGCGGCCGCTGCGGGCGGGCTGGTTGGGGCAATCAGCGGAAACATCTCGGGAAAACGCGATGTGGCGCGGCGCGTCGAACTCGTCTCTGCTGACGCTTTGGTGCTTAGCATTCGCAAGTCGAATGATAAGCTGGATCAAGTCAATGAAAACCTACCGGCTTTGATGGCACGTCAGAACGAAGAAGTGAAAGCTCTGAAAGAGCTAAAAGCGAGCGGCAGCATCGATACGAAGATCTATCAAATGCGGCTGACGGCCATTCGCGAAAACAGGGCTAAACTTGCTCAGGCCTTGCTGCTAAGTTCGCAGCAGGCCAGCACCGCCAAAGACAACTTGCAGGAAGCCGTTTCGCAAGGTCAGTCCGGGCTTGAATGGCACATCAACGCCATCGACCAGATGGAACGACAGACACTTTCAGCTAGGTCCATGATATCGCTGCTATAAGCGGCACCTTAGGCAAAGACAGGCCGGTATCCAGCTTTTGCAAGTAAGGGGGAATTCTCACGAAGGTAATTTCCCCGACCCCTTTTCGCGGCTGTTTAAAAGCCGGGTACCATCCTGCTCAGGCTGCGTTGTTCAAAGGTTGTCCCGCGTTCCCGGCCAAAATTGACCTTTCCGCCGATCCCGACGAAAGGTGAACTTTCATTGACGCCGTAAGTGTCTATTTTGCCGATACCTGCTTCGACAAACAGGTTTACGTCTCTGGTTAGTTCGCGATCCAATTTAACGCTAGTACGGGTGACACCTAGGCGGTTGACCTCGGCATAGCTCCCGGTGATGCCGAGGCCGTTTATCATAAGATAACGGGCAGAGACACCGAAGGCATTCATGTCATCGCGGGTTGCATTAACCCGACCAAAATACCCTTCATATTCAATTGAGCCTGTTTCAACGCCGAATTCGAGACCGTAAAAGGTCATATGCTGGCCCAAGGTGTTTTCCCGCGTCACAAAGGCACCGAAAGAATTATAGGCATCAAAATTATAGATGGCATGGGCACCGAAGTTGGTCGCGTTCGCGCCAGTGTAGGCCGCGCGATTGTGTCCCAAATCGATTTGGGCGTTTAGAAAGGGTGAAAATTCAAGCTCAACGGACCCTTCGAAGCCCAGCCTTCTAAAGCTTGTATCACCGGTGAACGCGGAAAAGTCGACCCGTGCAGATCCACCAACGGCCTCTATTGCGTTAGCGGTAGACGCTGCGAATAAGACGAAGCTTGTGAGCATGATAATTGATTTAAACATGTTTTTGCTGCTCTTGATGTAGACCCATTTGCGGGTTCATTCATTTCTTTACCAGCATTCTTTGCGGTACGTTGGGGGCGCATTGAGTGCAGTGCCCGCATCTACCGTCAATCGCGCAGGTCGATCAAGAAAAGATTCGCGGCCCCGCTTGTCAGCCGTATGGTTGGGCAGGTTTGCTATGTTGCCAGCAAAGCACGTGGCGAAGGGAAGGGGAAACCGAGCAGTAAACTAGACCCAAACACAAAGGCCGCCCGAAGGCGGCCTTGTTAACTTTGCTGGGGTTGCAAAGAACCAGTTGGAGCGGGCGAAGAGATTCGAACTCTCGACCCTAACCTTGGCAAGGTTATGCTCTACCCCTGAGCTACGCCCGCATCCTCTGGTGAGCCGTGATTTACCGCCAGCAGCTCAGGGCTGCAAGAGGAAAAAGACAAAAATGGGCATTTAATTCCAGCGACTTTCAATTGGGGGAATACCCTACGTTTTGGCGACTAAGCAGAGCGGACAGGAGGGGCTTAGGCGGTTTCGAGATTGTTCATGCAAAGGGCTGTACCGAATAAAAAAAGGGCCCCAACCGCCGTTGGAGCCCCGCATCGTTTTCACAGCATCTGCTTAGTGGCTGTGCTGCTTGTCCCAGTCTTCCTGCTTTGGCAGGATTTCGAACGTATGCTCAGGGGGTGGGCTAGGTAGTGTCCACTCAAGCGTGTCGGCGAATTCGTTCCAAGGGTTTGCTGCAGTGCTCCGTGCGCCTCTGGTCAACGTATAGAGCATCACACCAAGGAAGAACACGAACGAGGCAAAACTGAGGAAGGCACCGATAGATGACCACAGGTTCCAGTATGCGAACGCCTCGGGGTAGTCGATGTAGCGGCGAGGCATACCCTGACGACCCAGGAAGTGTTGTGGGAAGAAGGTCAGGTTCGCACCGATGAACATTGCCCAGAAGTGGAGCTTACCCGCCCATTCCGGATACATACGTCCCGACATCTTGGGGAGATAAAAGTATATGCCGGCAAAGATGGCAAATACCGCACCAAGGCTCATCACATAGTGAAAGTGCGCCACGACGTAGTAGGTGTCATGGTAATACCGATCAACAGCAGCTTGCGAGAGGACGATACCGGTCACACCGCCGACGGTGAACAGAAACAGGAAGCCAAAAGCCCAAAGCATAGGCGTTTTGAATTCAACAGACCCGCCCCACATTGTCGCGATCCAGCTGAACACCTTCACCCCTGTAGGAACGGCAATCACCATCGTTGCCAACATAAAGTAGGCCTGTTGGTTCAACGAAAGACCGACCGTATACATGTGGTGCGCCCATACGACAAAACCCAGTGCGCCAATCGCGATGATCGCCCATACCATGGGAAGATAACCGAAAATTGGTTTACGGCTGAATGTCGCGATGACGTGGCTGATAATGCCGAAACCTGGCAGGATAATGATGTAGACTTCAGGGTGTCCGAAGAACCACAAAATATGCTGATACAGCACTGGATCACCGCCACCAGAGGGGTCGAAGAATGCAAAACCAAAGTTACGATCCATCAGCAACATTGTGATCGCACCGGCGAGAACGGGCAGCGATAGCAAGATCAACCAGCTTGTCACGAAGATCGACCAGCTGAACAATGGCACCTTAAACAGCGTCATGCCAGGCGCGCGCATATTCAGGAAAGTCGTGATCATGTTGATCGCGCCCAGAATAGAAGATGCACCCGACACGTGCACGGCAAAGATTGCGAAATCCATCGACATGCCGCCTTCACGTACGGACAATGGCGGATAAAGGACCCAACCCACACCGGACCCGAGCTGACCATTACCGCCTGGTGTCAGGACTGAAGTCACGGCCAAAGTTGTACCGCCGACATAAAGCCAGAATGAAAGGTTATTCATCCGAGGAAATGCCATATCCGGTGCGCCAATTTGCAGAGGCATGAAGTAATTGCCGAATCCGCCGAAAAGAGCAGGAATAACCACGAAGAACATCATCAAGATGCCGTGGCCAGTAATCAATACGTTCCAAAGATGCCCATTGGGCGTACATGTTGCGCTGCTATCTGCGATCAAGCGAGCACCTTCCATACACATGTACTGTACGCCTGGGTGCATAAGCTCCAGGCGCATGTAGACAGTGAAGGAAACTGAGATAAAGCCAACAAGGGCTGAGACAAACAGGTACAAGATACCAATGTCTTTGTGGTTTGTGGACATGAACCAGCGTGTGAAAAATCCACGCTCGTCGTGATGGTCTTGCCCGTTAATGGCTGCGTCTGCCATGCGGTGCCTCCTGCAATTGGTTAGCCAACTCACGTTCCAACAGGGAACGCGCATTGAATTGACGTTCGTTCTAGTGCGGCTTGCCTTTAGGGGCAATGGCCCCGTTTGACGCAGGGCACGAAAATGTCTGGCAAACCGCGATTGGCTTGCAAGCAGGGGCGAATGTGCAACACAGCCCTAGCTTTAGGGTACTGTGCAACCACTCTTATTTGGTTGATCTTACCACAAACTGAATCAGATCAAGTTATTTATTGTCGGTTAGCCAAGTATCGAGACCGAAAAGCTCAGCCTTAGGCTGCTTTGGCAACCACCCGCTATTAAAACCGCCAGCAAATTAATCGAAGTTTAGATCGGTTGGTTCATCAGAAAATCTTGTTGCTCAGTGTTAAATATCTGATCAAATTGGGCTCTAAGCGCCAGATCGAGCGATGCCATCGTCACCGGAAGGCCAAGATCAACCAATGATGTCACCCCGTGCTGGCTGATTCCGCAAGGAACGATACCACTGAAATGATCTAAGTCAGGTTCGACATTAATACTTATACCGTGAAAACTGACCCATTTTCGCAACCTGATACCGATCGCGGCGATCTTGTCCTCTGCCACCTGTCCATCCGAGTCCAAAGGCCTATCGGGCCGCGCGACCCAAACACCGACGCGGCCTTCGCGGATTTGACCTTTGATATTGAATGTATCCAGCGTCGCTATGACCCACGTCTCTAGCTGTTGAACAAATCGTCTGACATCGCGGCCTCGCTTGCCCACATCCAACATAACATACACAACGCGCTGTCCTGGCCCGTGATAGGTATATTGCCCGCCTCGACGGGTATCATAGACGGGAAACCTTGTCGGGTCGGTTAGATCCTTCGGTTTCGCTGACGTCCCCGCTGTATATAAAGGGGGGTGCTCGACGAGCCAAATGCATTCCGAAGCTTTACCAGCGGCGATATGAAACGCGCGCGTTTCCATCCAGGCCTCGGCCTCTCGAAAGTCAGTCAGGCCGTCCGATATGATCCATTCTACCATTTCGTAGCTGTACCCAGTGCTTGTCGCAAAGAAAAGGCCCGACGTCAGAACTCCGCGCGCTCTTGCTTATCTTCTCGCCTAAGCTTCCTAAGTATTGCCCATCGGATGTTTATCGTCGGCACGCCAGCGATATTGGGGCTGTGTTCGTGTCAATCTTACGCACCACTTCACGCGTCTGCACAAAATAGTGTTACGCTCTATAATCGAGAAATCCGCCGCCGTTACGAGGTGAATGCAAAATCCTATCGATTGGCTCTTCACAAGGTGCGAGAGTTTGTCTAAACGACTTTCACCATCCATGGCGTGCGGTCGTGGCGGAATGGTAGACGCGCAGCGTTGAGGTCGCTGTGGGGTAACACCCGTGAGAGTTCGAGTCTCTCCGACCGCACCAAATCATCCGATTTTCACCAGCAGGCGGTGCATCATCCGAATTCGTTCAAGGCGCGAACCTATGTATCGCCCTTGACGTAACGCGGCGCTCCGGCTTCGATTCAATAAAAGCTTTTTGCTGGTGGTCGCCATGATACGGTAAGACGTGGTTAAAGTTGAGATCGACTGATCCGCAGGACACATCGATACCGGGTCAGGCCGGTAAGGCTACCTCGGCACCTTAGGCCCATCCAACTAGGTTAATTTTCTAAGGCGTCTAAAAGGTCCGCCTTAAGATCCTCAATATCTTCGATCCCCACCGAAAGACGCAGCAGGCCTTCAGGTATTCCGGTATGTGGTTCTATCGTGTGGCGATGCTCGACAAGGCTCTCGACACCGCCAAGCGATGTTGCGCGGTGAAAAAGGTTCAGCCGTCCAGCCACCCGCAAAGCCGCATCTGCGCCGCCTCGTACGACGCACGATAGCAAGGAGCCGTACCCACCTGTCATCTGCCGGTTGGCCAGCTCGTGCCCTGCATGTGTCGCCAACCCTGGGTAAAGCACAGCTTCGACCTGAGATTGTTCGACCAAAAACTCTGCCAGAGCCTGGGCATTTTGCGTCATCTGGCGCATACGCAAGGGTAGGGTACGCATACCGCGTACCAAGAGCCATGCTTCGAACGGGCCGATTACGGCACCGGCATCATGACGATCAACCTTGATATCACCCCAAACCTTTTGCGCTGTATCACGAACAGCCAAAACTCCAGCCAACACATCTGAATGCCCATTGATACCCTTGGTGGCGGAATGCATCACGATATCCGCACCCAAGCTTAACGGCTTTTGCAAAACCGGAGTGGCGGCCGTACTGTCTACCACCAATATCCCGCCTGCTGCATGCACAATTTGCGCCGCAGCCTCGATGTCAACAATGCGCAGCCAGGGGTTCGACGGGGTTTCGATCAGCGTTAGCGTCGGTTTGAACGTTTTACAGATTTGCGCGAAAGAATCTGTGTTTGACGCCTCAACTTCGCGCAACTCGATTTCCCGCCGTGCGCAAAAGTCACGGACCCATTTTGTGGTCCCCCAATATATCTGGCTTTGCATGAGCACGCGACCGCCGTTGGGTACCGTGCGGAAAGCTGCGGCGATGGCGGCCATGCCTGACGGAAATAACAACGCTTCCGCCGCTCCTTCAAGCTGGGCTAAAATGGCCTCGGCTACCCTTACGATGTCGCTTTGATCGCGCAAATATATGTTGTCCGACCGCAATGGCTGATAATTCTGTCCGCGCAGGTAAGTTGTCGCCATGGGCAACGCAGGCACTATACCCCCGCTGTGCGCATCAACGGCACCAGCGGCTTGAGCCGCAATTGTGGCAGGGTTCAAGCGAGACATATCACGCATTTCAGGGCCATTCCTTAAAGCTAGCATATTTTCAATCTTTAATATCTAGCCCGAGCGGTCGGTCAACTGCCAGCCCGAAAACTCTTTCGCCCGCTTGGCCTTTCATTTTGCCCCCTAAACTCCCGCCGGAGGCACCTGACCTTACCACGGGTGACAGCCCTGGCAGGGTCGGGATCTCCGATCAGACTTGTCCTTTTCGCCCCCACAGTCTATCTCGCGCTGAAATCACACCCCCTTAAATAGAGGTATCCTAGTATGATCCCCCGTTATTCCCGCCCCGAGATGGTCGCAATCTGGTCTCCCGAAACCAAGTTTCGCATCTGGTTCGAGATCGAGGCACATGCCTGCGATGCCATGGCCGATCTGGGAGTCATTCCGCGGGTCAATGCCGAGGCGGTATGGAAAGCCAAGGACGCTGAATTCGACGTTGCCCGTATTGACGAAATAGAGGCGTTGACCAAACATGACGTGATTGCCTTTCTTACCCACCTTGCAGAACACGTCGGAAGCGATGAAGCGCGTTTCGTGCATCAGGGAATGACCTCTTCAGATGTACTGGACACCTGCTTTAATGTGCAGCTGACCCGCTCTGCGGATATCTTGATCGCTGACATGCACGCACTCCTTGCGGCGTTGAAGCGTCGAGCGATGGAACATAAAAATACAGTCCGGGTTGGCCGCAGCCATGGTATCCATGCTGAACCGACGACAATGGGGCTGACATTCGCACGGTTCTACGCCGAGATGGACCGCAACCTGACGCGCCTCAGAACCGCGCGTTCGGAAATTGCGACTGGGGCCATTTCGGGGGCTGTCGGTACCTTTGCCAATATTGACCCTCGGGTCGAAGAACATGTGTGCGAACAGTTGGGCCTCACCCCTGAGCCCATCAGCACGCAGGTCATCCCGCGTGATCGCCATGCGGCATTTTTTGCCGCACTAGGCGTTATCGCCAGCTCGATCGAAAATGTCGCGACCGAAGTCCGTCATATGCAACGCACAGAGGTGTTGGAGGGGGCAGAGTTCTTCTCGGCTGGTCAAAAAGGCTCATCTGCGATGCCACATAAGAAGAATCCGGTACTGACCGAAAACCTGACCGGTCTGGCCCGTACCATTCGGATGGCCGTCATTCCGGCGATGGAGAATGTGACGATGTGGCATGAGCGCGACATCGCGCATTCCAGTGTCGAGCGGGCCATCGGGCCGGATACAACCATCACCCTTGATTTCGCGTTGCATCGATTGACCGGCGTCATCGACAATATGTTAATTTACCCTGACAACATGTTGGCCAATATGAATAAGTTCAGCGGGCTGGTGATGTCCCAGCGTGTTCTTCTTGCGTTGACCCAAGCCGGTGTTAGCCGCGAGGACAGCTATCGGCTGGTTCAACGCAACGCGATGAGAGTCTGGGAAGAGGGTAAGGATTTCAAGACCGAACTGCTGGCAGATGATGAAGTCTTGGCAGCACTGAGCCCCGAAGAGATCGAAGCGAAATTCGATCTCGCTTATCACACAAAACATGTGGATACGATTTTTGACCGGGTTTTCAAAGATTGACTGTAATGGGTTTCGCATTAAGCGAGATCGCGAACTACAAACTCCTTTGAGATCGCATTAAGGGCGTGTACCCTGTGTCTGCATCTCAAAGGAGTAGTCTGATGAAACTTGGAATGGCAAATTCGTCACCGCAGGCGCGTCCGACCATGTGGGTAACCTTGGCCCTGACTGTCTTGCCATCGTTTGCTTCTGCGACCTGTTCATCCGAACAGCACGTGATGTCTTGCACAGAGGGCACGGTTTACGACGCGGAAAGTGCAAGCTGCGTAAGTTCAGTGAATTCATAATGCCAAGCGGCGATTCCTTGACCAGAGCGGATAAAGTCTAAACCGACTGCGGCACCCAAGACCCTCGGTACATGCCACACGCTGCTAATTTCTTATTTGCGTTTGAATGGCACGATAAAGATCAACTGTTTACTGCTTAGCGGTAGAATTCGCGGCTGGTTGGTGGCACGCTAGGCATGGATTATCTATTTGCCTTGCCCTGCTTGTTGGCACGGCCGATGCACGTTAAGAAATGAAGGCTTCTGTGCGCAGGGGCGCTTTCTCATCGCTAGTCGAGGCATATGGCCAACTTTGCATCCCCCCCCAATGACCCAGTTGGTCGGCGTATTGGGCACTATTTGACCAATGCCGTGATCGTAGGCTTGGTTCGTTTTGCCCTAATGTTTCCATACAGGGCGCGCCTGTCATTCGTAGGGTGGATTGTCGAACGCGTCGTCGGGCCTCTTGCGGGGTATCGCAAGCGCGCTCGCCAAAACCTTGCAATGATATGGCCTGACCTTTCAGATCATCGTCGTAACGAAATCGCTGACAGATGTCTAAATAACGTAGGCCGCAGCTTTATCGAAAATTACTCAGCTCGCGAATTTCCAGATCGCATGGCAAAGAATTCTCCGACCGGGGCAGGGGTCGCAGCGCTTGAAGAAGCCGCGGCCAGCGGGCAGGCCGTGATCTTGGTAACCGGGCATTACGGGAATTACGAGGCAACCCGTGCCTGTTTGGTCGCAAGGGGTTACGATATCGGCGGGCTCTACCGTGACATGAAGAACCCCTATTTCAATGCACACTACGTAAAAACGATGGAGGCGTTCGGCGGCCCGGTGTTTCCCCAGGGACGACGCGGGACGGCGGGTTTTGTGCGACATCTCAAACAGGGTGGCCAGCTTGTATTGCTCTTTGACCAACATGTCTTTGGCGCCCCGCAACTTGATTTTCTGGGCGAGCCTGCGAACACAGCGCTTTCGGCAGCCGAGCTTGCGCTTCGATATGATGCGCTGTTGATCCCGTTTTATGGCATCCGTCAAGCTGACGGGCTGTCGTTTGATGCGGTATTGGAAGCGCCGATCCCGCATACTGATGCGTTAACTATGACCCGATCCCTGAATGATAGTCTTGCCGCGCGGATCAAGGCAGACCCCGGACAATGGTTCTGGGTGCATCGCCGTTGGCGTATCAATGATAATTAGATAGTTTACCTAAGCCGCGCTGCAGCTGCGATAGGGCCGGTTTCGCCTTGCTGGACCAACACTACTACCGGAAGGTCGCCCGCCAGCTTGGCGTTGGTATCAAAGGCTTTTTTACCCCCCCAATGGCCCAGGACCTGCCAATCTTTGACGATATTGTAATTCTCTATCGTGTGGCCTGCGTTTTCACCTCTTTTGACCTCGGTCGTTGCGAGGGGACGATACCGCAACATATGCACGGTATACGGGCCAGCAGCTCCGGCTAAGGGTTCGACGTGAATGTGGACCACACCCGCGGCGCGCACCAAGTCAAGTTTGACCGTCACCGGATCTCGTCTGTGTTGCTCAATGGCGCGGCTCAAGGCCATCGGTTTGGTCCCGACTACGTCGGTGGTCCCGTTGACCACCATTTCCGGGGTATATATGGATGTGCGCCCGGCAGCCGCCGCATAGGCGCGTTGGCGCTGCGCATGGACAGGATCGCCAAAAGGGTCCTTCCAGCCAATATAATCCCAGTAATCTACATGGAGAGCCAATGCGATTACGTCATCCCTTTCGGACAGTTCCTTTAGAACATGATCGGCTGGGGGACACGCCGAACACCCTTGCGAGGTAAACAGTTCCACTACGACAGGGCGATCTTGGGCGGCAACGGGGGCACCGGCAAAAAGCCCTACGGCAAGGAGTAACGAGGTCAGACGTTTCATAGGCAGCACAACTTTCAGGCTATGTTTCTTTTTGTAGACCGGACTATCTCAGATTGCCATTCAAGCTTTGTTGAGCCGATGTTACGTCAAATTACGCGTCGGCTGGTGATTTTTGTACACAACGGTATACATTTGCTATATCCAGCACTGATAACTGTTGAAATGTACTGCCTGATAAGGCATTCAGGCCGCAAGTCACCGCACTTTTTAACCCATAAAGGGAGCCATCCATGACCATTTTTGTTGGCAAGGACACCGCCAAAACACGTAAGACCCTTACCTCGGGCAGCCAATCCATCGCTTATTATTCGATTCCTGCCGCACAGGAAGCCGGTCTGGGTGACTTTTCAAACTTACCAGCGGCTCTAAAGGTGGTGCTGGAAAACATGCTGCGTTTCGAAGATGGCAAGACTGTGACCGTCGATGACATCAAGGCATTTGCCGAATGGGGTGCTAAGGGCGGTAAAAACCCGCGAGAGATCGCCTATCGTCCGGCCCGTGTACTCATGCAGGATTTCACCGGAGTCCCCGCCGTAGTTGACCTTGCCGCGATGCGTGACGGTCTTGTGGCTTTGGGTGGCGACGCGGATAAGATCAACCCGCTGAACCCGGTTGATCTGGTTATCGACCACTCGGTTATGATCGACGAATTTGGCAATCCGCGCGCATTCCAGATGAATGTCGACCGCGAATACGAGCGTAACATCGAACGCTATACTTTCCTCAAGTGGGGCCAAAAGGCGTTTAACAACTTCCGCGTTGTGCCCCCCGGTACCGGCATTTGTCACCAGGTGAACCTGGAATACCTCGCGCAGACCGTATGGAGCGACAAAGATCAGAACGGCGTCGAAGTGGCCTATCCCGATACTTTGGTGGGTACCGACAGCCACACCACCATGGTCAACGGCATGGCCGTTCTGGGCTGGGGTGTAGGAGGGATCGAAGCCGAAGCCGCGATGCTGGGTCAGCCGATTTCCATGCTGATCCCCGAAGTTGTCGGGTTCGAGCTGACGGGCAAGATGATGGAAGGCACCACCGGTACCGATCTCGTGCTTAAAGTTGTTGAATTGTTGCGCGAGAAAGGTGTGGTGAATAAATTTGTTGAATTCTACGGCTCAGGGCTGAGTAGTTTGCCTCTGGCTGACCGCGCGACCATCGCCAATATGGCACCAGAATATGGTGCAACCTGTGGTTTCTTCCCCATCGATGGCGAAACGCTGCGGTACATGCGCACCACGGGTCGCGACGAAGACCGCATTGCGCTTGTCGAAGCTTATGCCAAAGAAAATGGCATGTGGCGTGACGATGACTATGCGCCGATCTATACCGATACTTTGTCGCTCGATATGGGTACTATCGTACCCGCGATTTCCGGCCCGAAACGTCCGCAAGATTTTATCGCGTTGACGTCGGCACACACGGCATTTGCCGATTACGTAAAAGGTGTGCGTGAGGGCAAGGATGCTTCAGCCAGTTCGGAAGTGCGGTGGGAAGGCGAGGGCGGCCAGCCTGAACCCTGCGACATTCCCGGTGATGAAGGCAATCACAAGCGCGGCTTTGTGCAAACGGACGATGGCCACTATCAACTGCATGACGGGTCTATTGTCATCGCATCGATCACATCGTGCACCAACACATCCAACCCTTATGTGATGATCGGCGCAGGTCTTGTCGCGCGCAAAGCCCGCGCGTTGGGTTTGACCCGCAAGCCTTGGGTCAAAACCTCACTGGCTCCTGGCTCTCAGGTTGTGTCGCATTATCTTGAAGAAGCGGGCCTGCAAGAAGACCTCGACGCCATCGGGTTCAACTTGGTTGGCTACGGTTGCACCACCTGTATTGGTAACTCCGGCCCACTAGAGCCCGAGATCAGCAAGGCGATCAACGACTACGACCTGATCGGCACCTCGATCCTGTCGGGCAACCGCAACTTTGAAGGCCGCATTTCCCCTGATGTGCGCGCCAACTATCTGGCGTCTCCGCCGCTGGTTGTAGCCTATGCGCTGGTCGGCGACATGAATGTCGATCTGGCCAATAGCCCGTTGGGGCAGGACCAGAACGGCAAGGATGTTTACCTCAAGGACATCTGGCCCTCTACCGCCGAGATTGCGGAATTGGTCGAACAGACTGTGACCCGCGCCGCGTTCCAGGAAAAATACGCCGACGTCTTCAAGGGCGACGAAAAATGGCAGGCGGTAGAGACGACGGACAGCAAGACCTATGACTGGCCGCCGACTTCGACTTATGTGCAGAACCCGCCCTATTTCCAAGGCATGTCACCAGAGCCGGGCGTAATCACCAATATCAATGACGCCAAAGTGTTGGCCGTTCTGGGTGACATGATCACAACCGACCACATCTCGCCTGCCGGATCGTTCAAGGAAAGCACCCCTGCGGGTCAGTATCTGGTCGAACGTCAGGTGCCAGTGCGCGAATTCAACTCATACGGTAGCCGCCGTGGCAACCACGAGGTGATGATGCGTGGCACCTTCGCCAACATTCGCATCAAGAACGAGATGCTGGATGGTGTCGAGGGCGGCTATACCTGCGGCCCTGATGGTAAACAGACGTCGATCTTTGACGCTGCAATGGCCTATCAAGACATGGGTACGCCGCTGGTTATTTTCGGTGGTGAACAATACGGAGCCGGGTCCTCGCGGGACTGGGCCGCCAAAGGTACTGCGTTGCTCGGGGTAAAGGCCGTGATCGCCGAAAGCTTCGAGCGTATCCACCGGTCCAACCTTGTTGGGATGGGCGTGATCCCGTTCGAATTCACCAGTGGCGACACTCGCAAGACACTTGGGCTGACCGGCGAAGAGACCGTATCCATCAGCGGTCTTGATACCATCAAGCCGCTACAAGAGGTACCTTGCAAAATCACCATGGCTGATGGCACGGTCAAGGATATCATCATCAAATGCCGGATCGATACCGCGATTGAGATTGAATATATCGAACATGGCGGCGTTCTTCATTATGTTTTGCGCGATTTGGCTAAATCAGCCTGATCTTGAATTCACATCGCGCAG
>TARA_R110002012_G_scaffold287185_8_pt1 | contig 26217 bp, 18 predicted proteins | sample TARA_R110002012 | Tara Oceans TARA_R110002012 (sample SAMEA4396515) | marine metagenome | biome: Westerlies Biome; feature: [DCM] deep chlorophyll maximum layer (ENVO:01000326); material: water (ENVO:00002006), including particulate matter (ENVO:01000060) such as... | depth 40 m | reverse complement strand
AGACACCACCCCCCCGCCAGTATTGGAGTTGAGCCAATGCCATGCCATCGCGGTTCACGCCGACAAAGATTGGCTGTACGCTAGGATCGTTCGCCGGTTCGACCAGATGCTTGAACAAGGCGCATTGGACGAAGTTGCCGCTGTGCTTGAGACCTATGATCCGACGTTGCCGGCACATCAGGCAATAGGTGTGCCAGAGCTGGTATGCTACCTAAAAGGGAAACTTACACTTGACGTAGCGCGAATGGATGCAATCATAGCGACACGACAATACGCCAAACGGCAACGGACATGGTTGCGAAAAAATACTTATAATTGGTTAAAATATTCGCCTCACTAACAGCGATATGCATACAACATACGCGATGGGTACTTTCTTCAAATGTGGGTATATATGAATTTTATTGTACTATTACGATGAGCTTTCACTTGTGACGCCTGATGCTATCGAAGTTCAGACACTTGCTCAGCTATCCCGCGGTCAGGAATGGCGGGTACAGCTTTGCCATGATTGCCCTGCACATTTGCTAATTTGGATCACCCGTGGTCAGGGATTACTGCAATTAGATGGCCAAAGGCGCGGATTGGGGGCGCACAATGCTATTTTCATCCCCGCGCACGCATTATTTTCGATTGATATTGGGCGGCAAGGCATTGGTCATGCTGTAGTGATACCCGAAGGGACATCTTTGCGCCTGCCTCAAATGCCTCGGCATCTGCGTATTCGCGACGTTCAGGTGCAAACTGAACTGACAGGTTTAGTCGAGGCCGCACAACGCGAACAGCAAGCCAAGCGTTCGCTTTCACACGACGCAATAGAAGGGTACGCAGCTCTAATGTCGGTCTGGTTAAGGCGCCAGATCATGCAAGATGAACACATCCCCCCCAAACGCAACGCTGGCGCACGATTGAGCGCCCGATTTTGCCAAATGGTGTCAGACCGGTTCGCCACGGGTGCGCCTATGGCCGCCTATGCCCAATCCCTTGATGTGACGCCGACCCACCTAACCCGAGCGGTAAAATCTGCCACCGGCAAAACGGCGGCAGATATTCTGACCGAACGTGTAGTACATGAAGCACGAGATTTACTGACGACGACCGAACATTCGGCCCAAGACATCGCACGACACCTCGGATTTGGGTCGGCCGCATATTTCACGCGATACATCCAGCAACACACAGGTCAGCTTCCTAGCAAGTTACGCAAACCCAAATCATGATCTAAAACCTTCCCGGCAACGCGCAAGAATGTCGCTTTTTAACGATGAAAGCGCAAAACGCGACATTGACCTTCGCTGCTTTATGGTGCCTCATGATTGTCACAATAAAAAAGATACCCGCAAATACGGGACGATAAGGGAGCGATGCAGCGCGTTTACAAAGGTCTAAACCTTAGTCGCGCCGCATTATAAACGAGCCATGAACGCTACGCGCCTCCGTGCCTGAAGGAGATGCAGTGCGTCAATAGCAGGGATATTCCATGGGTGTATTCATTCTTCGTCGTTTGGGCGTAATACTTTTGACGGCGTTATGCCTAACTTTTATCGTGTTTTGGCTGACCAATCTCTACCCAAATTTGGAAAAACTAGCCAAGACCCAAGGTAACTTTCGAATGTCCGATGAAGCGGTAACCAGCTATCTGGGCAACCGAGGCTATCTGGAACCGACCCCGGTAAAGTTCGGACAATGGTTGGGCGTGGTCCCGGGATGGGTGACTGAGACCCAAGACGGCAAGATATTCGGCCGATGTTTCCAAGACGGAACCCCCGTGGCGGAACGCCCCAAGTTCTGTGGTATTCTGCAAGGTGATTGGGGCTATTCCACGGTTTTCAGGGAAGACGTGGGGCCGACCGTGATCAAGCGATTGGGCTTGACGGGCAAGCTTATGTTCTTTGTTCTGCTTCTAATGGTCCCTTCGGCTTTGATCGTCGGTGTTCTGGCAGGCATGCGCGAAGGTACCCGACTAGATCGGTCGCTTTCGACCTTTTCGATCGCCACCACAGCCACGCCCGAATATGTTTCTGGGGTAATCTTTATCGCCGTGCTCGCGTCGTCGAAATTCGGAATATCGCCCGTATTGGCGGAATGGGGATGGATAGATAGCAAAACTCTGTTTTTGGGGTCAGCGACCAGCGCTATGAAAGATGCTACCTTTTGGAATTTCTTTTTGCCGGTACTCACGATCTCTTTATACGGAATGGGATATATCGCACGCATGACACGTGCATCCATGACCGAAGTCATGACGGCGCAGTATATTCGCACCGCGCGGCTGAAGGGGGTAAAGTTCAGCAATATCGTTTTGAAACATGCGCTAAGAAACGCGCTTATCGCGCCATTTACTGTAATCATGTTACAAATACCGTGGCTGCTGAACGGGGTCGTCATCGTAGAAACCTTATTCAACTACAAAGGATTTGGCTGGCTTTTGGTTCAAGCAGCGTCAAATAACGATATCGAGCTGCTGCTGGCAGTGTCTGTCGTATCGGTTGTGGTGGTTCTGGCGACACAGCTGATCTCGGATATCGGCTATGTGCTTTTGAACCCACGCATCCGCATCACCTAACGAAAGGGCAAGGGCATGGAAGCTTTGACATGGACAGGCGCGCTCACTTGGCTGAACCCGATCTTGGGGCTATCCGCTGCTATCATGGTGGTGGCCTATGCCGCACAGATCGTTGTTTCGCTTGTGCCCCGCGCCGGATCACGTTCGATTGGCGTAGACGTCGCGAGCGCGGATCAAGGCCTTGCGGGGCTATTCGGAAACGCCGGGCGCTACGCGTTTCAGACAAGCATCTTCCTGATCTTGATCTATGTGCTGGCAGGCATCGTCTTTGGACCGGCGGCGGGTATCATCGGAGCGATATCGCGTCAGCTCTTGCCGGTGTGGCTGGCATTGGCAGTGACATTTGTTGTCTCGGTCATCTTTAAGCGCAAGCTAGGTCTTTACGGCAAACTCTTTGACAGCACCGTCGGAATGATCGGCTTTGCATTGGTTATGTTTTGGGTGTTCACCGGTATATTTGGTGGCGTCTTTGATATGTTGGTGACCCACGACAGCTTAAGCCAGGTGTCGGGGATGAAAAACAAGCTACCCGGCACCCCCTTGGCACGGGCCGAAGTTACCGACTATCCTTGGTTCCTGCTCGGCGGCGATAATCTGGCGCGTGACGTGTTCAGCAGACTGATCAAGGGATCGTGGGTGGTGATCCAGATTGCGCCCATGGCAACGATCTTTGCCTTTATGGTTGGTATCACACTTGGCCTGCCGGCGGGCTATTACGGTGGCAAGCTGGACGTGTTCCTGAGCTTTTTGGCCAACCTTATCCTAGCGTTTCCGGTGATATTGATCTTTTATTTACTGGTCACGCCTGAAATCGTGCTGACAGGGCTGCCAAGTTATATGGCTATTGTGCTGTTTATATTTCCGCTGGTCTTTGTCGCGGTTCTTTTGAATTCGCGTTATTATACCCAGCCGTCAGTGCGCACGCCGGTTTTGATCGTGGCGCTGGGATTGTTCGGTTGGCTCTACCTGTCGATGATATCGAATGACGGTGCCCTTGTGAAAACCAGTACTTACAATATCCCCGGTCTGCCCACGTTCTTGGATTTGTTTGATATCGGCCCGGGGCTGCTGGTGGTTTTTGTCGCAGTTGTGTTTGTCAACGCTCCCACGGTGTTCCGTATCGTTCGCGGATTGGCATTGGACATCAAAACCCGCGACTATGTCGCCGCCGCACAGACCCGTGGCGAAGGGCCCTGGTATATCATGCTGTGGGAGATCCTGCCCAACGCGCGTGGGCCGCTGATTGTCGATTTTTGCCTGCGCATTGGATACACAACCATTCTATTGGGAACGCTGGGTTTTTTCGGGTTGGGGCTGGAATCTGAAAGCCCTGATTGGGGCACGACGATTAACGCAGGACGACGATTGCTATCATTGTACCCGCATGCTGCGATTGCGCCCGCCTTGGCGTTGTTAAGCTTGGTTTTGGGGCTCAATCTGTTGGCTGATGGATTGCGAGAAGAGAGTTTGCGGGACTAATGGATACACGGAACCGGGGGCCAGCCCCCGGACCCCCGGAGTTTGCGGGCAAAATGAAAACAATCAGTGTGGTTCATTGATGGTTAGGAGCGGCGACGATGACAAAGCGTGAGTATGACGGACCCATTCTTGAGATCGACAATTTGTCGATTTCGTTCTTCACGCGGCTGCGGGAAATTCCAGCGGTGATGGATTTTTCAGTTTCGGTAAAGCCTGGAGAGGCCGTGGGTCTGGTTGGGGAATCCGGGTGCGGAAAGTCCACGGTGGCGCTTGGGGTCATGCAGGATCTGGGTGCCAATGGTCGCGTCGTCGGCGGGTCGATTAAATTCAAGGGACGCGATTTGAGCGAGATGAGCGATGAGGAACTTCGCGACATTCGTGGCAGCCAAATTGCGATGATCTATCAAGAACCGATGGCATCCTTGAACCCTGCGATGCGGATTGGCAAGCAGTTGATGGAAGTGCCCATGATACACGCAGGCATTTCCGAGAAGGAAGCGTATGCACGGGCACTTCAGCTGGTGACGGATGTAAAACTGCCCGATCCTGAACGCATTTTGAAAGCCTATCCGCATCAGCTTTCAGGGGGGCAACAACAACGCATCGTGATCGCGATGGCTTTGATGTCGGAACCATCCCTATTGATACTCGACGAACCTACGACTGCATTGGATGTGACTGTCGAGGCGGCTATTGTCGATCTGGTCAAGGATTTGGGCCGAAAATACGGCACGTCAATGTTGTTTATCAGTCATAATCTGGGGTTGGTTCTGGAAACCTGTGATCGGATTTGCGTGATGTATTCGGGTGAAGCGGTTGAGCGCGGATCCATTGAGGATGTATTTGATGACATGCAGCACCCTTATACCCAAGCGCTTTTCCGGTCGATCCCCCTGCCCGGTGCGGATAAGAATGCGCGCCCGCTGATAGCTATTCCTGGTAATTTCCCGCTGCCCCACGAGCGGCCCCCAGGGTGTAACTTTGGGCCGCGCTGTGATTACTTTCAGGCTGGTCGTTGCGACCAAGGGCCAATCATGATGCAGGATGTTCCCGGTAATGAGCGCCACGCGACAAGATGTCTGCGATTTCAGGAAATCGACTGGGCGGCCCCGGCAGAACTGGCAGAGCTAAAGGAAAAAGGCGAGATCGGCAGAGTTGTCTTGAAAATGGACAAGCTGAAGAAATACTATCAAGTCGCTGCAAATTCGATGTTCGGCGGAGTTGCAACGAAAGTCGTCAAAGCCAATGAAGAGCTGAGCTTTGAGGCCCGCGAATCTGAAACACTTGCAATTGTCGGCGAATCCGGTTGCGGCAAGTCCACTTTTGCCAAGGTGTTGATGGGTCTTGAAACTGCAACCGAAGGGAGGATTTTGCTGGATGGTCAGGACATCGGAAACATCGCCATCGAAGATCGCACTACTCAGAATGTCGCGGATATACAGATGGTTTTTCAAAACCCTTTCGACACATTGAACCCGTCGATGACCGTGGGCAGGCAGATCATCCGCGCGCTTGAGATATTCCGGGTAGGCAAAAACAACAGGGACCGGCAACGGCGGATGCTTGAACTGCTTGACCTCGTTAAACTACCACGCGAATTTGCAAACCGCATGCCCCGTCAACTATCCGGAGGTCAAAAGCAGCGTGTCGGCATTGCGCGGGCTTTTGCAGGTGATGCACGCATTGTGGTAGCAGATGAACCGGTATCGGCATTGGACGTTTCTGTTCAGGCGGCGGTTACAGATCTGCTGATGGAAATCCAACGCGAGCAGAAGACAACCCTGCTTTTCATCAGTCATGATCTAAGCATCGTGCGGTATCTAAGTGATCGGGTGATGGTCATGTATCTGGGACATGTGGTCGAACTGGGCACAACTGATCAGGTATTTTCACCACCCTACCACCCCTATACCGAAGCGCTGTTATCGGCGGTGCCAATTGCGGATACCCGCGTCAAGAAAAAGCATATTGTACTTGAAGGCGACGTACCGTCAGCGATGAACCCGCCGCCCGGATGCCCCTTTCAGACACGGTGTCGGTGGAAATCACAAGTACCGGGGAATAAATGCGAAACTGTGCTGCCTGCTTTACGGAGCCTAGCAAGCGAACATGAAATCAAGTGCCACCTGACTGATGCGCAACTGGCCGAAATGGAGCCAGTCATAGAGTTGGAGTTAGCTACGCAATAGTATTTTTAACGGCTATTTAGGGTGTGTTGTAATCGACAGTAACAGTTCAGAAGGTTGTCGACCGGATAACGACCGAAAAGTCCAACCATGCGAAAAGTTACAGCCCGGCGATGACCTTCACATAGTTGCGGGTCTCGGCGTAAGGTGGAATTCCGCCGTATTTAATCACTGCTCCGGGGCCAGCATTATATGCTGCAAGGGCAAGCCCCCAGGATCCAAACGCGCGGAATTGCGATTTAAGATAGCGCGCACCTCCGTCAAGATTTTCGTAAGGGTCGGTCGCATCGACCCTAAGGCGCGCGGCGGTCGCCGGCATTAACTGTGCCAACCCCATTGCTCCTTTGTGAGATTTAGCGGAGGGGTTCCAACCGCTCTCCTGCTGGACAAGCCGCAGAAATAACCCTTCGGGAATACCGTGTCGCTGGGCCGCTTCACGCGCCATACTATGATAGACGCCCTTATACCTACCCCCATATTTGGGTGTATCCCATTTAGTCGGGGTCACGACACGCTGTGGCTGCAATTTGACGGAGTCCGCATATTGCTTTGAAGCACGTGTATCGAGAAGCTTTTTCTGGGATTCGAACAACTTTGATCTTTGCTTGCTCGAGAACACCTCGGCTGTCAGCGGTGTCGGCATGAATGCCATGCAACACAGCGACATAATTATCAATTTGTTCATAAGGACCCTGCCCACTATGGCATAATTCTTGCGGGACCATATCAAACTGACAGGTTACCGCCATCATTTATTTAGGGTCTGAAAAACCAACCTGATAATGTTCGCCTTCCCCTATTTTTCGCATACCTCCCTAGGTATAAGTTCAGTCAAACCAAGAGCCGTACGGGATTCGCGCGGCACCATTTTTTTTAGCAGACAGGGGGCATTATGGCCGGCTCAGTAAATAAAGTGATCCTAATCGGGAATCTGGGGCGTGATCCCGAAGTGCGTTCCTTTCAGAATGGCGGCAAGGTGTGCAACTTGCGCATTGCGACGTCGGAAACTTGGAAAGACCGCAATACGGGTGAGCGCCGGGAGAAAACTGAATGGCACTCTGTTGCCATCTTCCAAGAGGGGCTCGTGCGTATTGCAGAACAATACCTCAAGAAAGGCTCCAAAGTTTATATCGAAGGCCAATTGCAGACGCGTAAATGGCAGGATCAATCAGGTGCCGACCGTTATAGCACCGAGGTAGTATTGCAGGGCTTCGGCGGGACGTTGACCATGCTGGATGGCCGCGATGGTGGTGGATCCGGTGGTGGATATGACAGCGGTCCTTCTGATCCGGGTGGCTACGGTGGGGGTTATGATTCTGGCCCATCCGGTGGCAATCAAGATGGCGGTCAAGGCGGTGGCGGCGGTGGTGGTTCTTCGCGCGATCTGGACGATGAGATCCCGTTCTAATTTTCCCTAACTAGCAAATGAATAAAGGCGGGCAAGTGCCCGCCTTTTTCTTTCATCCGATATATCAGCTTCACCTTTTAAGTGATTGTTCTAGAATATTTATTACGCATTGTTGAGGGACATCTCCCGTTACGAATGCGCTGCCGATACCGCGCACTAGGATAAAACGAATCTCACCACCGACCACCTTTTTGTCCTGCCCCATCAAGGCCAGCAATGTGTGTGCATCGGGAAGAGAAGCCTCGATGTCGCGCAAGTCGGTTTTCATACCCATTTGCTTTAAGTGTTGTCGGACGCGGCTTGGATCTTCTTGTGGGCAAAGCCCTAAGCGTGCGGATAATTCAAAGGCAAGCGCACAGCCGATTGCTACGCCTTCGCCATGCATCAAACGATCAGAGTATCCGGTGGCGGATTCCAACGCGTGGCCAAAGGTGTGCCCAAGATTCAACAGTGCTCGTTCGCCCTGCTCTGTTTCATCGCGCATAACAATATCGGCTTTCATTTGCACTGACCGTCGGACGGCTTCGATGCGCGCGGCCATATCACCTGACGCTAATGCTGGCCCCTGCTTTTCTAACCATTCGAAGAACGCCGCATCGCCTAACAGCCCGTATTTTACGACCTCTCCATATCCGGCCAAAAAATCACGCGTCGTCAAGGTACCCAGAACCGCTGTGTCGGCCAGTACCAATGACGGCTGGTGGAATGCCCCGACCAGATTTTTGCCTTGGTTGGCGTTTATTCCAGTTTTACCGCCGACCGAGCTGTCGACCTGCGCCAAAAGCGATGTCGGCACTTGAATGAACCGGACTCCGCGTCGCAAGATAGCGGCCGCGAACCCGACGAGATCGCCGATCACGCCGCCGCCGAAGGCTATAACCACGTCATTTCGTTCAACTTTTTGATCCAGCAACCAATCTACGCAGCGTGTCAATTGTGACCAGCTTTTAGTCGCTTCACCCGCCGGCAAGCTGAGCGTTTCCATAGTGATACCCGAGGTCGCAAGGCCAAGCCGCAGGGAATCTAGGTGCAGCGCCGCCACTTTATCGTCACTGATGACAACAACCCTTGGGCGTCGTAACAAGGGCGTCACATGCTTACCCGCCTCGGCCAATATCCCCGGTCCGATGAGAATGTCATATTCGCGTCCCGGCAGTGCTACATGTACGGTTTCAAGCATCTTTTCTCTCTAAAACATCGGGCCGATTCAGCAATGTCTCGATCACCTTGGTTGCCATATTGTCGATGGACAGATGTTGACAACATAGCGTTGTGAGGTCCGCTTTTTGGTATATCGGCACACGGCTTTCATAAAGCTCGGACAATGTTTTGCGTGGGTTGGGCGTGCGCAACAGCGGTCTTGAACCTTTGTGCCTCACACGGTTCCACAGAAGGTCGATATCTGCATCCAACCACAAGGAAACTCCCATTTTCGAAATGTTTTCCCGGTTTATGGGGGCCAGAAAGGCCCCGCCTCCAGTTGACAATATACCCGGTTTTTCAACAAGCAGACGGGCAATCACTTCGCTTTCGCGCTTACGAAAAAACGCTTCGCCGTCGCGTTCGAAAATTTCCGGCACGCTCAGGTTGGCGGCTGTTTCGATTTCATGATCGCTGTCTAAAAAATTCACGTTAAGCTTGGCAGCAAGCGCACGACCTACTGCTGTCTTGCCCGCACCCATCATCCCCACCATGACCACTGTCTTTTTCAGATGGTATGACGCTGGGTTACGGGCCGTATCGGCTGGGGTTTGCTCAAATCCGCTCATTTTTAACTGAATGACGTGATATTAGGGAAAAGGCCATATATAGAAGATCAAAATTTGCGAAAGAAAGCAGGCATAGTTTATGGGCAAGCTGATCAAGTTTCTGATTTACCTCGTGATATTAGGGTTTATTGGACTTGCTATTTACGCGTATGTAGGTCCATTTTTTGGGGCAGAATTCGCGCCACCTCAGGTGGAAATTCGTGAACCCGTAATATTGGAAGGCCAATAATGCAGGCAATCAGGCGACTTTGCGTGATTTGTTTGATCATTTCGCCTGAAATACTTAGTGCACAAGCAACACAACCTCCCACCGACGGTGGGCCGCTGTCGGTGATAGACTGGTTGGGAGAGCGCCCCAAGCCTACTCCGAAGCGGTCGCGCCCGCCGCCCAAACCGGCTGAGGCCCCTGTCGCTAAATCCGCTCTGCCTTCCCCTGTTTCTGTGAATAAATTAGGGCAAGGTCGTCCCCGTGCTATCGGGTTGGTACCGGCCAAGGTGACAGGTTTACCGCAAGATATCTGGTCACGCAGCAGTGCGTCACAGATTGCCCATCAGCTTGACCGTCTGCCCGAACTGCACCTTCCGGCTGCACATACGTTATTATTTACCTTGCTATTAGCCGAAGCCACCGCCCCTGAGGATGATGCAAAGCAAGGGGATGCGTTGGCCTTGGCGCGTGTTAGCAAACTCATGGATGCAGGTGCGCTGGATCCGGCCTTGTCACTGATTGAACAAGCTGGAGTCGCGACGTCGCAAGACCATTTTAAACTGTGGATGGACATCAGCCTTTTACTTGGCACCGAAGACCGCGCCTGCGAACTGCTTCAGGATAAACCATTCTTATCTAGTGATTACGGCGTTCGCATTTTATGTTCAGTCCGATCCGGCAAATGGGAAAACGCGGCGCTGACATTGGGGGCGATCCAAGCGTTGCAGTTGTTGCCACCGGACGATCTGGCCTTGCTGGACCGTTTCTTGAATCCCGACCTCTATGATGGGGCCGTGCCTCTGCCTACGCCCCGGTCGATCAGCCCGCTGTCATTCCGGCTGTTCGAAGCGATCGGAGAAGCGAAATCAACACGCAATCTGCCCCCTAAGTTTGCGGTATCAGATCTGCGAGACATCGGGGGGTGGAAGGCCCAATTGGATGCGGCCGAAAGACTGACCCGTATCGGTGCCCTGCCCGACAACCGTTTCTTGGGTATTTACACTAGCCGTGACCCGGCCGCCTCAGGCGGGGTGTGGGATCGGGTGGAGGCATTGCAGCGTTTCGATACCGCTTTATATTCCGGCAGCGCAGATGCAGTGGCGAAGACCTTGAGCGGGGCGTGGCACGCCATGACTGAGGCCGAAGTCGAGATTAGCTTTGCTGCGCTATACGCCGAACGATTGCGGAGCGTACCCCTGAAAGGACCAAGTACAGTGCTCCGCGACCATATCATGTTGCTTTCTCCATTGTACGAAACCCTACAGACCGCGCATACCGAGAGCACCGAAATGCAATTTTTGAAATCAATCGCGCGGGGCGAACCGCCTCAGGCGATACCCGATATTCGGCAAGCCGCCGCTATAGCCAGCGCTTTTAGTGATCCCAGCCCCCGAAGCGATTGGATAGGCGAAGCCAGAAATGGTCAGTTAGGAAGCGCGATCCTGCATACAATCGGGCTTCTTGAAGAGGGCGCGCGGGGGGATACCTTTGCTCTGCGGGATGCACTGTCAACGTTGCGGGCCTTGGGGTTGGAAGATACTGCACGGCGTGCCAGCCTTCAGGTTTTGTTGCTGGAGCGTGAATGATGCAGAGCGCCACGTTTCACTGGATTTCGGCATTTTTGGAAGCCCAAGCAGCCGAATTGGGGGCCGCTACTAATACGCTGTTGGCCTATGGTCGCGACCTCAAGGATTTCGACGCTTATCTCGCTGCAAAAAATCTAGATTTTACCTTGACGGCACGGAACGACGTGGAGGCATACCTCGTCTGGTGTGACGCCCAAGGATTAGCCAAATCCACCCTCGCTCGACGGCTTTCAGCGATTAAACAGCTTTACCGGTTTGCCTTTGAAGAAGGGTTGCGTACCGACAACCCTGCGATCCAGATTACGGGGCCAGGGAAAAGTAAGCGCCTGCCCAAAGTGTTGTCAGAGGAGGAAGTCGACCGGTTGTTGGAAGCCGCCCGCAATTCGGGGCGAAACGAACAAGAAAAACTGCGCAACACCTGCCTGATGGAATTGTTATATGCTACGGGCATGCGCGTGAGCGAACTGGTGAGCCTGCCAGTCAGCGCCACCCGCGGTGATCCTCGTCTTTTGTTGATCATGGGCAAAGGCGGCAAGGAACGTCTTGTTCCTTTATCCGCACCTTCGCGTGCCGCGCTATCAGAATGGTTGGCGATGCGTGATAAGATTGACGCAGCATCACAGGCGCAGAAAATACCGGCATCGCGCTTCTTATTCCCCTCAAGAGGTGCCGCTGGGTACCTGACCCGGCACCGCTTTTATCTGATGATCAAGGAATTTGCTGTGGCGGGCGGTGTTGACCCGTCCAAAGTCACACCTCACACATTGCGCCATGCGTTTGCGACCCATTTACTTGCCAACGGGGCGGACTTACGAGCCATTCAAACCATGCTGGGGCACGCAGACGTCGCCACCACCGAGATATATACTCATGTTTTGGAAGCGCGCTTGTCAGAACTCGTGCTGGAAAATCACCCGTTGGCGAAAGCCGCTCTTCGTAAATCGCAAGGCAAAACATCCTCTGACGGCCAATAACCTGTCTCGAGAGAGCGGTGATACCCTTGCGCCAAGCCGGCTTGCGTCATAGCCGAAACTGCTCCTTTAACATCATACGATAGCCGATGCAGAGTCAGCTCCCCTTCTTGCAGCACCATATAGCGTGTTTCCACGCTACCATCATGCGGCGGCATCCCGATAACGCCTGCATTGATCCAGCGCCCGCGCGCCGTTTCCCTGACGAACGGCAAACCACTGTGGCCTGCGACGATTCCGTCAACGGGACCAATCTCAGACTCAACTGCTTGCCATTCATCATCAATGACCTGTTCATCGGATGTTGGCCATATAAACCTCGCTATATCGGTAAATCCGCCGTGTACGACCGCATATCTTAACCCGGCATGTCGGAAGCTCAGGATATCGGGCAAAGCCCCCATCCATTCGCGTTGACTGTCGGAAATATGACGATGCGCGTGGCTAAACCAACCGGCTGACAGTATGTCGCATGCTGTGCCCTCCTCAAAGCCACAGCCGCAGTCCACTGCACCCGCCGCGAGCTGTCTTTCGCAATTACCTGCGATCAAGGCGATCTTCGCGTTGCGCATAAGTTCGGTGGTCGCCGATGGATCACCACAATATGCCACCACATCACCGGTGCAAATCATTTGCGAGCTTTCTATCTTCAGCTCTAAAGCTTGAGTTAAAAGGCCATCCATTGCTTGAAGGTTCGAATAGGGTCCGCCGAATAGCAACACCGGCCCATCCAAATTACCCATATCTTGGTACTTCACCATGCTCGTCCCTTGAATGAAACTGCGCACACGCCCATAACCTAGTGAAGCAAATGCAAAAGGTATATTCTCAGATGGACACGGCCCCCGCAATGCTTGACGGCGCATTTTGGCTTAGCAGCGGCATCATATTGTTTCTCTTAGTACTATCGGGGTTCTTCTCCGGGTCGGAAACAGCATTGACGGCAGCGTCACGTGGCAAGCTGCGCGGTCAGGCTGACAAAGGGTCGCGTGGGGCGGAGCGTGCCTTGAAGATCACCGAAGATAACGAACGGCTGATCGGTTCGGTGCTACTGGGCAACAATCTTGTGAATATTCTCGCGGCATCAATGGCGACGGCTTTATTCACGCGGCTGTTCGGCGAATCCGGGGTGGCGCTTGCCACGTTGGTCATGACCTTTCTTGTGCTGATCTTTGCAGAGGTTCTTCCCAAAACCTATGCGATCACTAACGCCGAAACCGCTGCAGCGGCTGTGTCACGGCCTATCGCAATCGTAGTATTGATCTTTAGTCCAATCGTGACAGCGGTACGATTTCTTGTGCGCGGTATCCTGCGACTGTTCGGGGTGACCATTGACCCCGACAGTAATATTCTTGCGGTGAGAGAGGAAATTGCCGGTGCCTTGCAGCTAGGTCGATCCGAAGGCGTTGTCGAAAAAGAGGACCGTGATCGGATATTAGGTGCCCTTGATCTGCGTGAACGCATGGTCGAGGAAATCATGCTGCATCGCTCTGGTATCGAAATGATCGATGCTGCCGTCGAACCGGCCGAGATTTTGGAGCAGATACTTCAATCCAACCACACGCGTCTGCCGATTTATCGCGATGATCCCGAAAATATCATTGGTGTCATCCATGCCAAGGATCTTTTGCGTGCGATGTACAAGCGCATCAATGATGCTGAAGACAGCAGCAGCCCGTTCAAGGACTTCAAAATTGCCGATGTTGCAATGAAACCCTATTTTGTCCCCGAGACATCGACATTGGACGAACAAATGCGCCAGTTTCTGCGACGGCGCACTCACTTTGCGCTGGTTGTAGACGAATACGGGACGCTTCAGGGTCTGATTACACTCGAAGATATTCTCGAAGAGATTGTCGGTGAAATTACCGATGAATTTGACCCAGACGCCGATCATGGCGTCAAAAAGTCCGATGATGGTCAGTTTTTCGTCGATGGGGCCATGACGATACGCGACCTTAATCGGACGACTGAATGGGACTTGCCCGATGACGAAGCCAATACTGTCGCCGGATTGGTCATTCACGAAGCACAGATGATCCCCACCCCCGGGCAGGTCTTTTCATTCCACGGCTTCCGCTTCGAAGTTATCGCCAAGGACGGTAACCGGATCACCCAGCTCAAAATTCGGCCATTGTAACTGACGATTTACCAAGACCTGCCCGAGTTTATATCTTGCGGGGCATCGCACGGGTCAGCCGTTCATCACCGCATCACCAGAGTTTTCTGATCGTTGGTTATCAAGAGCCTTTTTAACTACATCGCACACAGCATCATCGGAACTAGCCAGTATTTGATCTTGATCCGCAGTGTATTCAGTATGCATAAGGGCGCGCTGCAAGTGAAGTTCGGCAGCGGCGCGCGCGGCCTTGCGTAACCCCTCGTCGGGGTGACGCATCAAACCCGAGAGCGTTTTTTGCAGACGTTGCTGAACCTCGACCACGGTGCTGCCATCACGGGCGAGCGCCCCGAATGCGTCTTCAATCAAATCCGCCGGGTCTAAGGGGCGTACGTAAATGTTATCAAGCACTTCGCCCTCTCGGTCTCGGGCCACTTCGTCCTCGTAATCTGACAAGATGCGACCCATTCGAGTGATCACGTCAATTGCCGTACCGGGGTCATTGACACCTGGTGACAATGCCTTTGACGCGACCTCGCCCATTACGATCAACCCGAAACGAGGATCTTGATCATAAGTACGCAAGTCGCCCATGCGTATGCTGCTTTCAATGCCTTCACGCAGGCTTTTCTCGGTGTGATGTTCACTCAGCGGATCGCCCACATGGTCGATCTTCAACAATGGTTCGTTGTCGAAAATGAAGCTTCCGATGTTGCGTATCATATAGATTTTTACACCGTGGTTTTTTGCGACGGTATTCAGCGCTTCGGGATATATGTGCTGAATATATCCCCCTTCCTCCACGCAAAAAACCTCTGCACTATCGGGGATGCTATCCACGAGCGGGTTCGCCCCCAGGCATGGGTTTGTCAGGCGTTCCTTGAACGTCTCGCGGGCTTGCTTTTCGATCTGCCGTGACGTGTCAATCAGACTACCAAATGTTTGAAGGTGCAGCACCCAACGGATCAAGTAAAAAACGATAATGGCCAGTACCAGAACCGTCATGACAAACAAAACAAATGCGCGCTTATCGTCAAACACCCCAAGTTCGCGCAAGATTATCGCTATCAGTGCATAAACATAGGCACCGATGAAAACGGCCAAGGTGTTTTGGGTTGTCAAATCCTGGACGATCAACCGGTGCACACGCGGTGTCCACTGGGTTGATGTGCTGCGGTAAACTGTCACCATCACGCTTAGTGAAAAGGTCGTGACCGCAAGCATCGCATTGGCGATAATCGATAACAGGCGATCTGCAGCACTTCCCGTCAGATAGGTAGCAAGAGAGTCAGGTATCCACCTTTCTATGAGAGTACTAAGTGCCAGTGATAAAACCGCAAGACACCCGATAATCAAAACCCTGATCCAAAGCTTTTTGCTATACTCCTTAGCTTTGCGCAGAACCGTGGACGGAAGAAGAAAATCAAAATTCATGCGTAAGTATCCATCGCGAGCGTTTTAAGCCCTCTTTGCTTCAGTGATTTGGTGTCGTTGTTTAGGGTTCCCCTTTGATAACGCGCACGCAAGCAAATTCGTTCACTTCATTGATGGGCTAAAATCGACAATTGATGTCGGAAAGTAACATGCCTTAGGCTTTTCACCTTGCAACGATCAAGGTTCACTGACCTGTCGAAAGGACTGCGCCATGAAAACCACCACACGAGCTGTCGTGATCGGGGGCGGCGTTGTTGGCGCTTCGGTCCTTTACCATCTGACGAAGCTGGGCTGGAAGGACGTTATGCTGGTCGAGAGGTCCGAGCTGACCTCGGGCAGCACTTGGCACGCTGCGGGTGGATTTCATACCCTGAACGGCGACACCAATATGGCTGCACTTCAAGGATATACGATACGATTATACAAAGAGCTCGAAGAGATAACCGGCATGTCGTGCGGGTTGCATCATGTGGGTGGCGTTACATTGGCGGACAGTCGCGAACGGTTCGACATGCTGTTAGCCGAACGCGCCAAACATCGGTTCATGGGGCTGGACACCGAAATCGTCGGCCCCGAAGAGATCGCCCAAATCGCACCTATCACCAATCTTGCGGGTATTATTGGCGGGCTTTACGACCCATTGGACGGGCATCTTGACCCCTCAGGAACAACCCACGCATATGCAAAGGCCGCACGGATGGGCGGGGCGACAATTGAAACGCATTGCATGGTTCACGAGACCAACCAACGGACAGACGGTACATGGGACGTGGTGACGGATAAGGGCACGATACACGCTGAACACGTCGTCAACGCTGGGGGGCTTTGGGCACGCGAGGTCGGCGCAATGGCAGGAATTTATTTCCCGCTTCACCCGATGGAGCATCAATATATTGTCACCGACGACATTCCCGAAATTTATGAGCGTGACACCGAACATGCACATGTGATGGATCCTGCCGGCGAAAGCTATTTGCGCCAAGAAGGGCGCGGTTTGTGCATTGGTTTTTACGAGCAGCGCGCGCGTCCCTGGGCGGTAAATGGAACACCTTGGACCTTTGGCCACGAGTTGTTACCAGATGACTTTAACAAAATCGAAGAAAGTGTTGATTTTGCTTATAGAAGGTTCCCGGTTCTAGCGACGGCAGGGGTGAAATCCGTTATTCATGGGCCATTTACCTTTGCACCGGATGGCAACCCATTGGTCGGTCCCGTTCCAGGTGTGCGCAACTACTGGTCGGCATGCGGTGTCATGGCAGGTTTTTCTCAGGGTGGCGGCGTGGGGCTTACGCTAGCGCAATGGATGGTCGAGGGCACACCGGAGCGCGATGTGATGGCAATGGATGTCGCCCGCTTTGGAGACTGGATAAGCCCCGGATATACGTTGCCGAAGGTTGTCGAAAACTATCAAAAACGGTTTTCAGTTTCTTATCCCAACGAGGAGCTAGCAGCCGCCAGACCGCTAAGAACCACCCCTATGTATGACATATTCAGCCAGTTAGGGGCGGTATGGGGGCAGCAATATGGTCTTGAAGTAGCGAACTATTTTGCACAAGGTGACGAACCAACATTTGAAACCCCAACCTTCCGCCGATCTGATGCTTTTGCTGCAGTGGCTCGCGAAGTCGCTGCGGTCAGAGGTGGTGTTGGTATCAACGAAGTGCAAAATTTTGGTAAATATCTGGTTACGGGTGTAGAGGCTCGTTCATGGCTGGACTGGATAATGGCTGGCCGTATACCGTCTGTGGGTCGCATGGCACTAACGCCAATGCTATCAGAAAACGGCAAGCTTATCGGCGATTTTACCATCTCTTGCTTGGATGATCAGACCTTCCAACTGACGGCTTCTTACGGCGCTCAGGCTTTTCACATGCGCTGGTTCACGCAACACGCAATCGGTTCGGTACAGGTCAAAAACATCTCTGATATCCGCACCGGTTTTCAAATTGCGGGGCCTCTTGCCAAAGATGTGTTGAAAGCCTGCACATTGCGCGACGTTGACAGTATGCGATTTCTTGATGTCCATAACATGACGGTCGGGATGGTTAATTGCCTCGTCCAGCGGGTCAGCTACACCGGCGATCTGGGCTATGAAATCTATTGTGATACATTAGACCAGCGAAGCCTCTGGCAAAGCCTGTGGGCGGCAGGAAAAACGCACGACATGGTGCCGTTTGGCATGAGGGCGATGATGTCTCTGCGGCTAGACAAGTTCTTTGGCAGTTGGATGTCAGAATATTCGCCCGATTACACCGCTGCGGAAACCGGGCTAGAGCGGTTTATCGACTTCAAGAAAGATGTAGAATTTATTGGCCGCGCCGTTGCCGAAGCTGACCGGGAAAAAGGCCCCAGCCGAACACTATGTGCCTTTGAAGTTGACAGTATTGGCGCGGATGTGCACGGATATGAACCGATTTGGCACGATGGCAGCGTCGTAGGGTTTTGCACCTCCGGAGGATATTCACACTTTGCTGGCAAATCCATCGCTTTGGGTTTCGTGCCAACAGGGAGTGACCGCGAAGGACTGCGGGTCGAGATAGAGATTTTGGGCATAATGTGCCCTGCCCGACTGATAAAAGACCCTCTGTTTGACGCAGATGGTGCCCGGATGCGAGGACTCTCTTAAATATCGTCAAATCTTGGACTACGTTAGCCAAATGAAATCGAACATACCCATTATTCTTTTGGCGGCGGGCCAGTCATCGCGCATGCGCGGGCGCGACAAACTGCTGGAGCATCTCGACAACCAACCTTTGCTGCGTCGTCAGGCACGCTTGGCATTGGCGGTTACGGACGGCCCTGTTTTCATTACCCTGCCGCCTGCGCCGCATTCGCGTTACGACGCCTTGGCGGGGTTAACCAGGCCGATCTTGGTGCCTGTCCCTGATGCAGCCGAGGGTATCAACGCGTCGCTCAGACAGGGGTTCGCTATGCTGTCGCAAAATAGCAAAGCGGTTATGGTGCTGTTGTCGGACCTACCAGAGCTAAGCGAGCATGACCTTAAAAAGGTGCTTCAAGCCGTTGATGTTGAAGCTGGAAATACGATTTGGCGCGGTGCCACGGCAACAGGAAAGCCGGGTCATCCCACGGTTTTTGCCGCCTGTCATTTCGCACAGTTCGCGACCTTATCAGGCGACATCGGAGGGCGGGAAATAATCGCAGCCGCCAAGGATCGTACAGTATTGGTCACCTTACCCGGGAACCACGCTCTGCTTGATCTGGACACTCCCGAAGAATGGGACGCGTGGCGAAAAGCACGTTCATGAGAAGCCCGCTACGGTAAAGTACTTATCACCGCGTAGGCTAAATGAACCCTGAAGATGCTTGATCAGGTGATGATAGCAAAAAGACGGGATAGTGACCTATCCCGTCATTCTTAATTTTGAACCACAGTCTGTAGGTGCGGGCCCATTGAATCAGGCCCGCTGAGACAGTGTTATTATTGCACCGTTAGCGTGTCAGCAACTTTGCTTCGTGCTTTTTCAAGGTCCGGCGGGCTGCCATATAGCCATCCACACCTTCGCGCGTCGCAAGTTCCGGGAAAATCTCCAGGATTTCGTTGCGCTGTGCATTACCGACGCCAGCCAAGCTCATGTCGCCAGGCTGGAAGCTTTCTGTCCATGTACCATCAGACAGGATGACCTCGTGCTGATCAAACATCACATGGATATAGGTCGTTCCCGAAGCCTCAACGATATCAACGCCTTCTAGACCAGTCAGATGCTTGGCAGCGACCAAGACCTCACGCTCTTCGAAATACAGAGCAGTCTTGTCATTGGCGACCAGAACCCGGTGATTGGGGCTGACCATCATATCGCGTTCGGGCAGGTTTTTACCCAAGGCACCCTGACGGATAAGAACCGGCCGCAGATGTTCACTTCGGGCGAATTCTTCGCCAGACATCGCACGGGACCCTATCCAGCGAATTTCCTGAATACCGTTGTCACGGGTAATTACACGATCACCAACCTCAAGATCCTCTACCTTACGTTCGCCTTTCGGGGTCGCGATCAAGGTTCCCGGCGTGAAGCAAGGGATGATTTTCTCGATGTTGGTAAAGTCCAGTCGCCCGGTCTCGGTACCCGATGCATCGGTAAACACGATAGTGCCGTCAATACCGTCGTTCGGGCTATCCCCATCTATCGTGTCACCCGGATCATTATCGGGTCTCACGTTATCAAGGTAGTAGCCACCGCCGTTCAAGGACCCAGTCAGATCGATAACATCGTAGTCGCTTACATCCGTACCGGAACCGCCGTCGATAGTATCGCCGCCGTTAACATCGCTGAACGTGTCCTGCCCGTCATCGCCGCGCATGCTGTCGTTACCGGCACCGCCTAGGATGGTGTCGTTATTGCCGCCGCCAGAAATGATATCGTCACCGTCGCCGCCGACAATACTGTCGTCGCCGAAGCCACCCATCAAGCTGTCGTCGCCCGCATCGCCTTTCAGCGTGTCGTTATCTTCGCCGCCGTCGATAGTATCGTTACCGGCACCGCCGATCAGCAGATCGTCGCCACGTACACCGCTGATAGAGTCGTCACCATCCCCACCGTCTACGGTATCGTTGTCGCCCGCAGCAAAGATCGTGTCGTTCCCGGCACCACCCATAATGCTGTCTTCACCGAAGCCGCCCTCGATAAAGTCGTCGCCATCACCACCATCAATGGTGTCGTTGCCCTGACCACCGTCGATTGTGTCTTTGCCGGCACCGCCCATGACGCTGTCGTTGTCATTGCCGGCGAAAATGTCGTCGTTTCCATCACCGCCATCAATGACGTCATCGCCCTGCGCGCCGAGAATATTGTCGTTGCCTTGGCCACCTAGAATAGTGTCGTTGCCTTGGCCACCGTCGAGGTCGTCGTTGTCAATACCACCATCGATGTAATCGTTGCCCGAACCGCCAAGAATGGTGTCGTCATCATCTTCGCCGTAAAGGACATCATTACCAGCCCCGCCGTCGATGAAATCTTTTCCATTATTGGGCTGCGGGTCTGTAGCGTCAGGTTCCTCACCCGCGTAGCCGGGAATTGGTTCGGTACCGAAGCCGCCATAGATCGTATCGTTACCGTTGCCCCCCTTGAGGATATCGGACCCGTGGCTGCCGATGATGAAGTCGTCGCCGTCACCGCCTTCTACGGAGTCGTCATCAATTCCAGCGTTGATGAAGTCGTTCCCGTTACCCCCTAAGATTGTATCGGCGTCATCGCCAGTGCGGATCGTATCGTTGCCGTCGCCGCCATCAACATAATCGCGACCGTCTTCCTTGTTCGGATCACCAGTACCAAAATATGGGTTTGCTTCCACATTTCCGGTCAACGGGTTAAAGTAAGTCGGTTGATCGTTCGGGTAGTCCGAGAACGTATCGACACCAGCAGTGATGGAATCATCGCCGCTGCCACCAAAGATACTGTCTGCGCCTTGGATGTCAGTAATGGTATCATTCCCATCACCACCCATAATGGTATCATTGTCGATACCGCCTTCGATGACGTCGTCACCAATGCCACCGTCGATCCAGTCTGCATCGTCACCACCGTCGATGGTGTCGTTACCGGCACCGCCAAAGATTGTGTCTTTGTCGTTGTTTGGATCGGTGTCTTGATCGAAGGGACGGTTGATCAATGGAACGTCGGCATCAGGGACACCCTTGGAACCTGGGTTGTTGCCGTTGATTACATCATTTCCGTCACCACCTTTAAGGAGGTCGCTACCGTCGCCACCAGTGATGTCATCGTCACCGCTGCCGCCGGAAATGGCGTCGTCACCGCCCTGGCCATCAATTGTATCGTCGCCGCCGTTGGCCTCTACACTATCATTGCCCCCACCGGTGCTTACCTTTTCGCCCCCTTCGGAGCCGGTAACCGTATCGTCACCGCCACCCAGGCGCGCCGCTTCGATTTCTTCGAACGAGGTCGTATTGGTGCCATCAGACAAGGTGCCCTTCTCAGGGGCCGTGAAGTTCAGCGTCAGATCGTCATTGATAGTGGAGCTATCCAGTGAATCGCCGTTTGTTTCGCCGGTTTCACCGCCCACAATTACGTCATTGTCGATCTTGTCGGTCAGCGCGAACGTATCGTCGCCCGACCCGCCATATACGGTGTCATCGCCAAGGCCGCTATCGATGGTGTCATCGCCGCCGTTACCAAAAATCGTGTCATTGATACCGTCGGTACCGTCGATCTGATCGCCTTGCAGGTCAGTGTATCCCGGCCCCATATTTTCGCCAGAATCCAGCCCGTCCACGGGACCAGGCGCAGGGGTTCCCAAGATTTTTTCGATCTCGGCAAACTCGAAACGACCAGTCTCGGTCATACCATCGGTATCGTATAGAACGACAGTGCCGTTGAAACCGTTGCCATTGCCATCCGCGACCTTGTCGATGATCCGGAAGTTGCCAACGCCGGTAAGGTCCAGCGTATCATCGTCGGTGTTCAGCGAGTCGTCTACATTGAACCCGCCAGCACCACCGTCAATATAATCGCCATCCGTACCGCCGACGATCGTATCTTCATCATCGCCGCCCATGATGCTGTCTGCACCCGCGCCGCCGTCGAGGCTGTCACGCCCTGTGCCGCCATCCAGCGTATCATTATCGGCGCCACCCATGAGCGTATCGTTACCAGCACCACCATTGATGTAATCATCACCTTCGTCGCCCATAAGAAGGTCGTTTCCGGCACCGGCACCCATCGCGCCACCGTCAACCGGCGCATCAAAGTATACATCGGTAATATTGATGCCCGCGTTGTTGCCCGGGGATAGTGACTGCACCTTGATGTGTGTAATTTCCAGGTAATCAACAGGACCGGCAATATTCACCAAAGCCGAATAATCAGGTGTCGTGTCTGGTCCGTCTCCGCCTTTGCTAATCAGCGTTTCCTTGCCGCCGACGCCGTCGTTATCTTGAGCTGTGATGCCCGAGCCTGTCGTTACATCGATCGGCGTACGGGACCCGTCAGACCCGACGGCGACAATCACGACCTTGGACGCGTTGTCAATGTCGTTGATCCTGAAGCTGACGTTGGTCACGTCCTTCGAGAAATCGAGCTTGTACGTCGCGCGCTCTCCGTCTTCATCCGCAAGAGATGCCAGCGAACTATTGGCGTTGACCGGTTCTGAATCCCCAGTGATCGAGTGGACTTTTTGCTGATCGGTTGAGAACGTTGTTTCCGGTGTTTTGGTTACGTCCTTAACGGAAAAGGCGACGTCGACATTGCCGGTGTTCTGGACAAACCCGCCAGCCAAATTGTCGTTGTTGTCAACCGAGGTGCTGTCATGCGGATCTGGTGCTTTATCCCATTCAAAACTTTCACGCTCGGTTCCGCCAGTTACCGGCGCAGAAGCGTCGGTATTAGTGTCGCCGTAAATTGTGTCATTACCGGTGCCGCCCGAAATCGTATCGTCGCCGGCGTTGCCTTCAAGCGAGTCATTGCCTGGGCCACCGTCAATGCTGTCGTTACCACCTTCGCCGAAGATCGTATCGTTGCCGCTGCCGCCTGTCAGGACGTCGTCGCCGCCTTCAAGCATGACACCGCGTGGGGCGTCAAAGTACATGTCCGTAACGTTGATGCCGGTGTTTGACCCACCGTCTTGCGAATGCTCAACGATGATCTTGCTAACCGGGCCTGCAATACTGACATTCAGTGTGTAGGCTTCCGCATCTGATGCGCCGCTGCCACCGTTGCTGTCTGCCGTATCATTGCCAGCAACGCTGTCAGTATCTTTCAGTGTAATTTGCGACCCCCCGGTTAGATCGACCCGGATAGGTTGGCCATTGGCGTCGAATGCCGTGATCTTTACGATAGCATCATGGTCTACGTCATTGATATTGAAGGAAACATCAGAAACCGGGGCGGAAAAGTCCCAGCTGAATGCACCTTTGTCATTCGTGCCGTTGTTCAGCGAATACAATGAGCTGTCGGAATCCACGGTCTCACCGCCGGAATCGATGCCATTGGTGTTCAAATCGCGTGAACTGGCGCGAGATTGGTGATTGCCCTCATCTACAATGCGATCATAGGTGACGGTAACGTTACCAGTGTCCTGAGTGAAGCCGTTATCAATCTGGGAATCGCTGACGCCTTCCCAGTTAAAGCTTTCACGCACCGACGCGTGCTGGCCAGCACCATCGCCAAAGATAAGGTCGTCACCTTCACCGCCATTCAAGGTGTCATCGCCGTTGGGCCCGAAATCCTCCAAGCTTACGGTTGCTGGGTTATCGAAATAGACGTCGGAAACGTGCACGCCAGATGTACCCGAGGTTGACGTGTGAATGACTTCGATCCGCGACACCGGTCCATCAATCCCGACTGTTACAGAATAATCTGATCCGTCTGGCCCCTGATCGCCGCCTTCGCTTGTGGCCGTGTCATCACCGAATTGGCTGTCTGAATCGCTTAGCTGGACGTTCTTCGCGCCTTGCAAATCAACATCGATCATCTGGCCGTTGCTGTCATAGGCAAAAACCTGAATTTTCCCATTGTTATCAATATCATTAATATTAAACGATACTTTTGAAACCGCGTTATCGAATTGCAGCTCGAATGAGGTCGTACCCTTTGAGTTGGCCAGCGATCTAAGCGAACTATCGTCGTTTACGGTTTCACCGCCTGAATCAATCCGGGAAGTGTTGATATCCTCGTCGGAATATTCTTGCTTCGCATGGCTGTCAGACACCGAATTTACTTTGAAAGTAACGTTGACCGAACCTGTGTTTTGGCTAAACCCACCTTGCAGGTTATCCCCATCGTCGATCTCGGAACCCGCTTTATCGGGGTCCGGTGCTTTAGACCACTCAAAGCTTTCACGCTCTGCCTTTCCCGACCCGGCGACGGCACCATCGCCGATAAGGACATCATTTCCACTTTGACCGTCAATTGAGTCATTGCCAGAACCACCGACAACGGTGTCGTTACCTAGCCCCGCCATTACGGTGTCATTGCCCCCGCGTGCGAGAATGATGTCATCATTTGATCCGACATTTCCCATGGTGGCATCATTACCGTCGACAACATCCCCCTGAGGGTCGCCCTGATACGCAGTATCGATCCGATTGGCGGTATTATCGCCATCCACGACGCCATTCTTACCCGAAGCTGAGCCAGAAGTATTTCCGTACTGCCACATCTTATTAATGTAAAATGTCATATCAATCGTCTCCAAAGTAGGTTCAAGCGCGTCAGGACAATGCTGTCCGCCTCAAATGAATGCGTCCCGTATCGGGCAACGCTGAGTTGTTCAATTTTCACAATGCGGCACCCTCGCTCTGAGGGTTAGATTTGAAATAGTTTTGTATTACGGCAAACAAGGCCACGTTCAGGTCAAAAAGGTTGAACCACGATCCGAAGCGTCCCTGATCGTTAGGCTCATAACGGCGAGTACAGAGAGTTTGTGCCCACAGTTTGGTAAAAAGGTGACCTTGATGCGAAGAAATATGGGCAGCTCCATGCAAAACAGCATCGTTCGTCGAGACGGACGGCGTCATGAGCCATATAATTAAATCGCGTGACCGATCCATGCATTTCTCCTTTTCCGCCAACACGGCGAGCCCCTAAAGGCCACTGACCAATTACCCCCGGTATCATCCGTTCGTCACATGGCGACGCGCGTTCAGACTTAACTGTTCTGAAGGAAAGATAGACCGCAAGCGATCCTGTCACGACGAGATGTCTCGCCTATGAAAATGTTCGACAGCGCTTACAAGCCTTGCGAACACATCTTACCCGTACAAACAGTACGCGTTGAACGCGATCGCCCCCGTAACCTACAGAATTGCCCCCCAGTTGGACCCTTTCTTAATACCCAGAGCGTCGCACCGCAGAAAGAGAAAATTTTTAAAAGAACAAAGAAGAGTAGCCGGACGCCTCGCTTTTGAGTTTAAATTTCCCAGCAGTCATGCAACTACTGGTAGATGATTGTTTCCTGCATGGCCGTGTTTCACCACGCAGCCCTTAACGAAATTATTAAAAACCTGTTAAAATATTGATTTCTTTTACAGACCTCCCGTTACTGTTTCCACTCATGCAACAAACCGGCACGCCCAAGGCACCTTAAAATATGAAGGTCAAAACCTCAGGCGCTTTTCTGCCAACTGGAACCAATAGCCTAAAATTGCAGCCATTTTTTCAAGATTAAGGGTTATTCGCCTCATTCTCGCCGAATCAAAGTGACCGGCATTCGCAGAAATTGCGTTGAGAATGGGTATGCCCCCGTGGCCTGATCTTTATACAGCGAGACGGGCGTTTTGCCTATGTGCCGCTGTTTAGCCATTTATTATAATGTCAGAGACGTGGAGTTTTTCAGCGAACTTAACACTTAGCTGTCACGACGTCGCAAGCTTAAGGTCTGCGAGCGCCTCAGGAGGAGGATATTAGGAGTGATGAATGCTAAGTCATATTACAGGGGTGGGAAATACAATTCTATGTATATTCCCACCACCTGACAATGCGTTGGTACCCAAGGCCGGACTCGAACCGGCACACCCGTTAA
>TARA_R110002012_G_scaffold13845_9_pt1 | contig 26259 bp, 18 predicted proteins | sample TARA_R110002012 | Tara Oceans TARA_R110002012 (sample SAMEA4396515) | marine metagenome | biome: Westerlies Biome; feature: [DCM] deep chlorophyll maximum layer (ENVO:01000326); material: water (ENVO:00002006), including particulate matter (ENVO:01000060) such as... | depth 40 m | reverse complement strand
TCACCACCTGGGTTTTTGAAAAAAAGGTACTCTCTAATGTAATTTACAAGGCACCGGTGGGCCCACTAGAGCTTCTCTCAGGAGTAGCTTTTGTGCTGGTGCTGGCGCTCATTGCGATAGGTACACAAACGATAAAAGCCGCCCGAACTAACCCATCGCAAATCCTTCGAAATGAATAAGCGCAGGCCGATATCGTCACCTGTCCCCCGTAACGACGGACCGCCTCGCTGGGCCAGCCGCCTGCTCGAATGGTACTGCAAGCCTTCACTTTTCGAAGACCTGCAGGGCGACCTGTTGGAATACTTCGAAAGGAATATGGAGAAAAGAGGAGTGGCCCGTGCCAGGCTCATTTACATCATCGACGTCTTCAAATTCTTAAGACCTTATACAGTTCGGAAACCTCAAATTTTAAAAGGGATGAATCAGTTTATTTTATTCGCCAACTATTTCAAGGCTTCCCTTCGGACAATGTCCAGAAGCAAGCTCTTCACTGCGCTCAATGTGGCCGGACTGGCCATCAGCATGTCGGTTGGGTTGCTGCTGATTGCGCTGCTTCACGACATCTATCAAGTCGACGACTTTCATACAAAAAAAGACAGGATCTACCGGATTATTTCCGAACGGCAAGACAACGATTTAGAAGTAACCCATTTCGCTTCTTCTTCCTGGCTGGCATCGAATAGAGTAAAAACAGAGGTGCCGGGTGTAGAAGAGGTAGTGGTATTACATGCCGACCTTGGCGGAGACGTCACATGGAATGATAAGACCGTTGACCTTCATGGATTTTGGGCGTCTCCAGCATTTTTTGAGGTGTTCTCTTTTGAGCTCTTAAAAGGGAATCCTCATACCGTTTTGGATGAGCCCAATGCTGTTGTGATTACTGAGGAGTCAGCTACGAGGTTATTTGGAGAGGTCGACCCAATTGGAAAGTCCATTGCGATTAATAACGACGGTCCTTATAAGGATGTCGAGGGAAACATTGAGGGTGTCGTGACAGGTGTTGTGAAAGACGTACCAACCAACTCTCATATCCAGTTTGATTTGCTGCTTTCATACAATAATTACCTGCCAGTGATGAAAGCAAGAGGAGGACGTGACTCATGGTTGGCGATGGCCAACGATTTTGTGTATGTGCTGCTGGATGAAAGTAACAACAGGGCAGTTCTCGATAATAACCTCGCAAGGATCAGCGGCGAAGAAAATGAAGCCTTCAAGGAAGATAATATTTTCATTGAAGCGACAGCGCAACCATTTACCAACATCATTCCAGGCCCTCATCTCATCAACTGGCGAGGCCCGGTGCTTGAGGCGAAGAATGTTTGGAGTTTAGTCGGACTTGTGCTCGTTGTCATGGTATCTGCCTGTTTCAATTATACCAACCTGTCTATAGCCAGATCTCTCAGCCGGGCCAAAGAAGTGGGCGTTCGCAAAGTTATAGGAGCGGGGAGAAGCCAAATTGCCAGTCAGTTTGTTGTTGAGTCGATAGTGATTTCCTTGGTGTCATTGTGCTTCGCTATTGCCCTTTTTTGGCCGATCCGCCACCAGTTTTTGCAACTTGATGAGTTCGCCAGTGGGCTGGTCAGTCTCAATCCCTCACCTATTTTGTTTGCTCTTTTTGGGGTCTTCGCTGTGGGCGTCGGCGTACTGGCCGGCATTGTGCCTGCCCTTTCGTTTTCAAAATTAAAACCAGTCGGCCTGGCTGGTGCATTAAAAGGAGCTGGAATGAAAGGGCTTACTATTCGCCGCCTCCTCATTATTTTTCAATATGCCTTTTCTATCGCTTTTATCACACTGGCAGCGCTGGCTTACCAGCAATTTCAATATGCTGTCAATTTTGACCTGGGATACAAAACAGACAATGTGATCAATGTTGATCTGCAGGGCCACAGCCCTTCCGTCCTTGCTGAACGGTTTTCCCAAATACCAAGGGTAATTGCTGTAGCGCAGTCGGCCAGTATTACCAGCACTCAAGCAGCCTGGTTTACGAAGGCAAAATATGGATCTCCTCCCGATTCCGTTTCACTGACCTTTAATGCGATCGACGAAAACTACATCCCACTCCTGGGGCACCAGCTTATGGCTGGAGAAAATTTCCATCATCTGGCCCGGGACGCAGAATCGCAAAGCGTCATTGTAAACGAGCAGTTTGTGAAACGCTTTCAGATGGGGTCGCCTGAAGAAGCTATAGGAGAGATGGTAGACTTTTATGGAAAAAAAGAAGCCATTGTAGGCGTGGTGAAAGATTTTCACTACGGTACCCTCGAAAGCGAAGTTGGTCCCTATGCCTTTCGCTATGTACCAAGATTTTTCAACACTGTCAACCTGAAGATTGAGGGGAGTGATGTGCTGGGTACAATGGAGGAGCTTGAAGATGCCTGGAAAGAGGTGGATCCTATACACCCGTTCCAGGCGGAGTTTTATGATAAGAGCATTGAAAAAGTATACAGGGAGTACCTTACCATGGTGAAGGTGGTAGGTTATCTGGCCATTCTTTCCATTTCGATTGCCTTGCTGGGCTTATTAGGCATGGTGGTATTCACGACAGAAAGCCGTTTGAAGGAGATCGGCATCAGAAAAGTGTTGGGGGCAAGTGAGCAGAGTCTGGTTTACTTGCTGGGCAAGGGGTTTGTTATTTTGCTGCTGTTGGCGGCACTGTCGGCGATACCTGGCACTGTCTATTTATTCAAAGATGTAGTGCTCCGGGAAGTCATTTACAAAGCGCCGCTGGGTTGGTTTGAGCTTCTGGGAGGGGCATTGTTTGTTCTGGCGGTTGCCCTGCTCGCCATAGGAATCCAAACTTTGAAAGCCGCCCGTACCAATCCGGCTAATATTCTCAGAAGTGAATAATAAGAAAAACATATCGCCTAACCCCCCAGCCTGGGCCAGCCGCCTGCTCGAATGGTACTGCAAGCCTTCGCTTTTTGAAGACTTGCAGGGCGACCTGCTGGAGTACTTCGAAAGGAATGTGGAGAAAAGAGGAGTGGCGTATGCCAGGCTCATTTACATCATCGACGTGTTCAAATTCTTCAGGCTTTATACGGTACAAAAACCTCAAATTTTAAAAAGGATGAATCAGTTTTACATTTTTGGCAACTACGTCAAAACGTCGGTGCGGAGCATGGCCCGCAACCGGTTGTTTACCACTATCAATGTGGTGGGGCTGGCAGTCAGTATGTCTGTCGGATTGTTAATCATTGCGTTCGTGTCGGATCTGTTTTCTTATGATAATTTCCACGAAAACAAGGATCGAACCTACAGGCTTATAGCTAAAGACCTACGCTCGAACGGGTCTGTGATGGAGTTGGCAACGACATCTGTGAAGGCAGGGGTTAATATCCGGGAGGAAGTGCCTGAGATAGAAAATCTCACCATCATGAGGAGGGGCTTTGACAGAGACGTGCAGGTAGCGGACAAAGTGATCCAGGTGGGCGGCTTTTGGGCCGACGAGTCATTTATGGATGTGTTTTCATTCAAGCTTTTGAAAGGGAATCCGGGCACTGCGCTGAAGGAGGTAAATTCCCTCGTTCTCACTGAAACGACCGCAAGAAAACTATTTGATGATACGGACGTCGTGGGGCGAATCGTGAAACTTGACACCGCCAGTTATCAGGTGACAGGGGTGTTGGAAGACATCCCGAAGCTTTCGCATATCAGGTTTGAGGCACTGGCTTCATTTGCTACGGTGGCTGCCGAAGAGCCGGACATGGATGGCGGCTTCTACAATTGGGAGAACATCTACATGAGCCATACATACATGACCGTTAAAGAAGGAAGCGATTTGGCGGCGATACAAGAAAAGCTTGATAAGATAAGCGAGACTGAGAATGCGGCGCTGGAAGGTAGAACAATCGATCTTTTCCTCCAGCCAATCGATGAAATCGCTGTTGGGCATCACTACACCAACGAAACAGGATCAACCATGAATATCATAGCGCTCTGGATACTGATCGGACTTGGTGCTGTGGTAATTATCTCCGCTTGTTTTAATTACACCAATTTGTCTATTGCGAGAGCCCTCCGCCGATCGAAGGAAGTAGGTATCCGGAAGGTGGTGGGAGCCTCGAAAGGCCAGGTTGTGGCCCAATTCCTGACCGAATCGGTTTTGATTTCGCTACTGGCCTTAGTGATTTCTTTCGGCCTTTTTCTGGTGCTCAAAAGGCAGTTTCTTTCTCTTCATAGCTTTCTATCGAATTTGGTATCGCTCGATCTCTCTTTTAATGTCGTTCTTGCATTTGCGGCATTTGCTATCGTTACGGGAATTGTGGCTGGCTTGCTACCAGCCATTTTCTTTGCAAAAATCCGGTCACTGGCCGTATTGAAGGGAGCGTCTGCCATCCTTTCGTCGAAGAGGCTTGGTTTGCGAAGAGGCCTTATTGTGGTTCAGTATGTCTTTTCACTCATTTTTATTACCACCACGGTTATCGGGTATGTCCAATACAAGGGAATGCTATCGTACGACCTCGGGTTTTCAACAAGCAATATCGTCAACATCAGGTTGCAAAATAATAAGCCTGAAATAGTGGAGGCCCGCATGGCAGCGCTGCCGGAAGTCGAGCAAATATCGAAATCCGCTATGGTCACCTCGCTTGGTTCGACCTGGGGCACTCAGGCCAAATACCAGGAAGATTCCGGTTTTGTGTGGCAAAACGGAATCAACGAGCAATACCTGCCATTGCATCGGCACACGCTGCTGGCAGGGAGAAACTTTGAAGCGAAGGCCCAAAGTGCTGCGGAAACGGAGGTCATTGTTAATGAAAAGCTGTTGGCTCGCTTTAATATCGCTCAGGATAACGTAGCCGAAGCGGTGGGTGAAGTGCTGACCATCGAAGGCAAGAGGCTTGCTATTATTGGCGTGGTCAAGGATTTTCACTACGAGACGCTGGAGGATCCTATTGAGCCGACAGTGCTGCGGTATGAATCCCAACCAGGTGGATATTTGAATGTTAAGGTGAACACAACCGACCTGTCGGCGACAATAGCTTCGCTGGAATTGGCCTGGGAAGAAATAGATCCGGTTCACCCAATGGATGCGAAGTTTTACGATGAACAGATTGAACAAGCCTACAGCCAGTTTTCAGTGATGCTCAAGGTGATTGGGTTCCTGGCGTTTCTGGCAGTTTGCATCGCTTCGATGGGCTTGTTTGGCATGGTTGTATTCGCTACTGAAACCCGCCTGAAGGAAATAAGCATTCGAAAAGTGCTGGGAGCTGGCGAAGGCAGCCTTATTTACCTGCTCGGGCGTGGTTTTTTGTGGCTTCTTGGCATTGCAACGGCCATTGCTCTGCCTGTCACCTATTTGTTTTTTGACCAGGTAGTGCTGGCCCAATTTGCTTTTCATGCCCCTATCGGGTTCACCGAACTTTTTGGTGGAGTGGCTGTCGTGCTGGTGATAGCCTTTCTTATGATAGTTAGCCAGACGATGAAGGCTGCCGGCACTAATCCCGCCCAAATTCTCCGGAATGAGTAAACGTTCCCACATATCACCCCATATCGACAGACCACCCCGCTGGGCCACCCGGTTCCTCGAGTGGTACTGCAAGCCTTCGCTATATGAAGACCTACAGGGAGACCTGCTGGAGTACTTCGAAAGGAATGTGGAGACAAAGGGGGTGGCAAAGGCGAAGCTCATTTACATCATCGACGTCCTCAAATTCTTCAGACTATACACAGTGCAAAAACCTCAAATATTTAAAGGAATGAATCAGTTTATTTTACTATCCAATTACTTCAAAACCTCGGTCCGTAGCATGGCCAGGAATAAGCTTTTCAGCACCATCAATGTGGTGGGACTGGCCATCAGTATGTCAGTCGGGCTGCTCATGATTGCCTTCCTCACCGACATTTACTCATTCGACACTTTCCATGAAAAGTACGATCGCATTTACCGGGTGGGTAACACATACCAGCGACTGGAGGAGGACGAAAGCAAATTCGCCTCCACCTCTATTCAGGCAGCCAATCGTATCAAAAGTGAAGTGCCGGGTATTGAGGAGATGGTGCTGATAACGAGAAACTTCCGTGGAGACGCAGCTTACAACAGTAAAGTCATTGCGATAGAGGGGCTTTATGCGCAGGAATCTTTCTTTTCTGTGTTTTCCTTTAAGCTGAAACAAGGTGATGCAGCCACCGTGCTTAAAGAACCGTATTCCGTAGTACTGGATGAGACCACGGCAAAAAAGCTTTTCGATGACAAAGACCCGGTTGGAGAGCTGATCAAGCTCAACGACAAGGATAGCTACACTGTTACCGGAGTGATGGAGGATATGCCTGGAAATTCACATTTGAGGGCACCGGTAGTGGCGTCTTACTCTACTTATGAAATTAAAGAAAAGGAAAACGAAGAGTCGACCAGGCTCACTCGCTGGAACAACATGTGGTCTAACTACATTTACATTGTTGTCAGACCTGATCAGGACATGGAGGCTTTGCAGGCCAGTCTGAATCAGATTAGTGAAGATGAGAATAAAGTTGACGAGCACACGACTATCAACATGTGGCTACAACCTCTGGCTGCTATCGTGCCGGGAGAAGATCTAAGCAACCAGATCGGACCCAGCTTGGAATTGAAAATTGTTTGGATCATCGTAGCGCTCTCTTTCGTGGTGCTCGTTTCAGCTTGTTTCAACTATACCAATTTGTCCATTGCCCGCTCGCTCAGGAGGTCAAAAGAAGTGGGTATTCGAAAAACTGTCGGCGCCTCTGCAGGAAATGTCTTCACTCAGTTTATCCTGGAGGCGGTAGTCATCTCTGGCTTGTCTCTGCTTTTCGCTTTTGTGCTGTATTATCTTATTCTCCGGCCGAGGTTTTTGGAACTGGGGGAGGAAATCGGGGAGATGGTCACACTACATCCTTCAGCGTTGACATTCTTATATTTTGGCTTGCTGGCAGTCATCGCAGGTCTTTTTGCAGGGTTCTTCCCGTCGCTTTTCCTGTCACGGATCAGCGTGCACAAAGTACTAAAGGATGTTTCGTCCCTGAAACTATTCGGCAACATCGCTTTTCGTAAGGTGCTGATTGTTTTTCAGTACACGCTGTCTCTTGCTTTTATTATAGGTGCTACCATGGCCTACAAGCAATACGACTTCGCAGTCAACTTCGACCTTGGCTACGAGACGGAAAATATTCTTAATATCGATTTGCTGGGAAATGATGTCGAGAAAGTAAGAACCGCTTTGTCTGAAATTCCAGAAATCACCGCCATGTCGGCGTCAACGCTTGTCACAAGTGTGGGGAGCTATTGGGGCACTAAGGCCAAATACAACGACCCGCTGGACTCCACCAATATACATTACAATGGCATTGACGAAAACTACATTCCTATTCACGGGTTGGAGATCATTGCAGGCCGAAATTTCATTCCGCAGTCGGATAGTTCGGCGGAGAGCCAGATCATCGTGAATGAAAAGCTTCTTAAGCGATTCAATATTGGAGAGCCATTGGATGCCATTGGGGAGACGCTGAAGGTGGATGACAAGGACGTTAAGATAGTGGGTGTGGTAAAGGATTTTCACTACGGTAAAATAGATTCCCCTATAAAGGAATTTGCTTATCGTTATCATGCAGACCAGTACTACGTCATTAATGCTTTGATATCATCGGCCGACATTCCTGGCACAATGGAGAAAATTGAAAGTAAATGGGATGAACTGGACGCCATCCATCCTTTCGAGGCGGAGTTTTACGACGACAGGATTCAGAAGTCGTACGATGAGTACCTGATCATGGTGAAGATTATCGGGTTTCTTGCATTTTTGGCCATTTCCATCGCCTCACTGGGCTTACTAGGAATGGTGGTGTTTACGACAGAAACCAGGCTGAAAGAAATAAGTATCCGTAAAGTGCTGGGCGCAACAGAGCGAAACCTTGTGTTGCTGCTGGGCAAAGGATTCATAACACTCCTTATTGTAGCTACTGCCATCGCAGTGCCTGCTACCTGGTATTTTTTCAATCAAATAGTGTTTAACGACCTGGCCTACAAAGCGACCTTTGGCTTTCTGGAACTGTTTGGAGGTGTTCTGGTGGTTTTTGGCATTGCTGCGCTCGCTGTGGGCTCTCAAACTGTGAGAGCTGCCCGGACGAACCCGGCGGACACACTGCGGAACGAGTAGCGCCCATGTGATTAGATCTTAACACCAGGGGGACTAAAAATCCCCCTGTTTACGGTAGAGGGTCAGGCAACTCTAAGCTGTTACCAAGCGTAAGTAAGGTCATACTCCAACCGTATTTTATGGCCGTGATCGATTTGCTTGATATAGCTGCTTTCCAGTTAGCCTAATTTTTATTGTATGTGGTCAAACACTATGACAACCATTCCTACCAAGATTTGTATCGTTGAAGATAACTTTGTTATCAAAGAAGGCTACAAGATTCTGATCGACAGTATTTCTAAATACCATGTCGTGAATACATATACTTCTTGTGAAGAGGCCCTGGATAATATCGAAAGCGACGCACCAGATGTAGTATTGATGGACCTGGAACTGCCGGGCATGAGCGGCATTGAAGGCATTGGGCGCATTAAGAAGAAGCTTCCGAAGGCCAATATAATAGTGGTTTCGCTGCATACGGACAAAGAATCAGTTTTCCAGTCGTTCAATGCAGGTGCAGCTGGCTTCATGGCAAAGGCTGTTAGCTACAGCGATCTTCTTGACGGTATTGACGAAGTGCTACAGGGAGGCGCCCCTCTTTCCAAAGAAATATCACGCATGGTTATCGAATCTTTTCAACGCAACACAGACTCGCCGCTTTCCAGGAGAGAAACAGAGGTGCTGGAGAAACTGGCAGAGGGAAAGAGCTATTCCCAGATCGCTGATGAATTATTTGTTCACAGAGAAACCATCAAGACGCACATCAAAAATATCTACATAAAGCTGGGCGTAAAATCAAAAGCCAACGCCATTGAGATTGGCCGCCACAACAAGTACATCTAAGTTTCAACCTGAATATACAATTGGAAAAAAGCCTCATTAGAGGCTTTTTTCATTTCCAGCTTGCTCAATTCACCCTGCAAAGGAATTTCCCCTTGTACACATGCTTTCTCAAGCGGCCTTTCATTATAGTATTTTCAATGAAACATGCTTTCTGTTGGAATTATTGAGCGCCCCACATTTTAAAATCCCACAAATAGGGGGAATTAATCCCGCAACACTTCGCTGACATTTGAGATTGGATACTTCCGCTAAGGTAGCGGACTCTTTCCGGCAGCGAAAACCAAGGACAGCGAGGCGACATGCATAACCTGTGTGTATCGAATGGCTTGATAGCCACAATCATTTTTAACTACAATCCAATTATTTTCTTATGAGAAAAATTCTACTGATTACAATTTTGTTTACTACGACAGCATTAACCCATGTTTGGGCGCAGGACCGAACCGTATCCGGTAAGGTAGTCTCAGCCGAAGACGGCACAGAGCTACCTGGTGTGAACGTGGTGCTGAAAGGCACCGCAACTGGTACCGTCACTGATATTGACGGTAATTATAAAATCACCGTTCCTTCATCGGGAGGGACATTGGTTTTTTCATTTATTGGTCTTTTGTCCCAGGAAACTGAAATCGGCTCCCGTTCCGTCATCGACGCTAGCATGGAGTCCGACGTGAAACAACTCTCTGAGGTGGTTGTGACAGCAGTTGGTATTGAGCGGGAGAAGAAAGCACTTGGCTATGCTGTAACGGAGCTGAAAAGCGACCAGATAGCTCAAAAATCTGAGCCCGATGCTTTGAGAGCCTTGCAGGGTAAAATACCCGGCGTCAACATCATTGGCGCAGGTGGTGCGGCTGGCCAGGGTTCTAACATCACCATCAGGGGAGCCTCTTCTCTGCTGGGAAACAACCAACCGCTTTGGGTAGTGGATGGTGTGCCTTTTGACAACACCACCTATGCCACTGGCTCATTTACCAGCCAAACCACTACGTCCAACCGTTCCTTTGATCTTGACCCCAACACCATCGAGTCAATGACAGTGTTGAAGGGTGCTGCAGCTGCGGCGCTCTATGGCTCAAGGGCTGCGAATGGTGTGATTGTAGTAACAACTAAAGCTGGTAAGAAAGGAACCCGTAAGGGAATGGAAATCAGTGTAAACACTTCCTATTCCACTGAGAAAGTATCCAATTTGCCTGATTATCAGACCCAGTATACGCAGGGCAATAACTTCCTTTATGTTGATGGTAACTTTGGCACGTGGGGTGCTCCCTTCGATTTGAATTCGCCTGCATGGCAAGTGAGAGAGAATGCCACGCTAATCAAAAGCATAGACCCTGCTACTGGGCGTCCCTGGGTAGCTCACCCCTACGACCGGTACAACAACCCTAATAATACACCTTACTTCCCTGAGTTCTCCAGCGATTCAGTTCTTCTGGGTACTTACAATACTCCTAAGGATTTTTTCCAGACAGGTGGAGTGCTTGAAACTGCCGTGAATATTTCAGGAGGCAATGACAAGGCCAATTTCGTGGCCGGCCTTTCCAGAATGAACAATCAGGGAATTGTGATTAACAACGAAGTGACCAGAACCAGCATGAACTTTGGTGGCAACACCACGCTGGACAATGGCATTTTCATTGGCGGTAGCATGACCTACGTAAACACGGATCTTACCTCGCCTCCGTCAACAGGTTTGTTCTCGGGCGGGCCATCTGTAACACAGCGTTTGCTTTTCACTCCACCAAACGTCAATGTAAAAGGGCTGCCCTATCAGGATGCCAATGGCAATCAGGCTTTCTACCGTCCTGACAACGACAACCCTTACTTTTTGGCCTACCATGCGCCACATACCAGCGATGTGGACAGGTACTTCGGAAATTTCAATATCGGCTACGACGTTTTCGAGTGGTTGAACGTGACGTACAAAGTTGGTTTTAACGGCTTTACAGACCGCAAACTAGAGGTGCTTCCAAGAAGCAATACAGCATTTCCCACAGGCCGGATCATCAAAGATGACCTGAGAAGGATGGAGCTGGATGGTAACTTGCTTGTGACTGTTTCAAGAGATTTGTCTGAACACATAGGGCTAAAGGCCATCGTTGGTCACAACGCTAACCTTCGTACCGTGGATCGCCAGGCATTTCAGGGAGTGGGCATCATCGTTGATGGTATCAACGACCTCGACAACACGCAAAGCGTGACGCCTTTTGGAGGGAATAAATCTGAAAGAGCCTACCAGGCCTTCCTTGCTGACCTTTCTTTCTCGTACAAGGACTATCTTTTCCTTAACCTAACAGGTCGGAATGATTTGACCTCGGCACTGCCTAAAGACAAGAGAAGCTATTTCTACGGAGGCGCAAGCTCATCTTTTATTTTCACCGATGCCTTGAATATTTCTAACGACATCCTGAATAGTGGAAAAATCAGGGTAGGTGTTGCCAAGGTGGGTAGTGACCCATCGCCATACCTCACACAGTCAGTGTTGTTCAATACCAACCCATCCGGGCCAGGCTTTGGTAACAATATTGCCTTTGTTGATTTTCCTTTCATTGGAACCAACGGACAAACTGTTTCCGGCGGTTTGGGCAATGGGCTGTTAACGCCTGAATTTACTACTGAATATGAAATCGGTACCGATCTGAGGTTGTTCAAAAACAAGGTCGGAATAGACTTTACTTATTATAACCGAAACACTACTGACCAGATAGTGGCGATTACTGTGCCGTCTACTTCCGGCTTCAACAGTGCCGTGTCTAATATCGGTAAAGTGAGTAACAAGGGAATCGAAGTTGGCCTGGACCTTACGCCAGTATCGCTGGCCAATGGGTTCAACTGGAATATTTTTGCTTCGTTTACCCGCAACCGCAATGTGGTTGAAGAGCTGACAGAAGGCCTGGATGAAGTGTTTATCAATGGCTTCGGCAATAGCGTAAGGGTTGTTCATGCTGTAGGCTTGCCATACGGTCAGATCAAAGGCTCCGTGGCTGCCAGGTCCGAAGACGGCCAGCTATTGGTTGACCCTGCCACCGGGAAGCTTATTCAATCGTCTGAAGAGCAAATCATCGGAGATCCTAACCCTAATTACATTCTGGGTGTGACCAACAGCTTTACCTATAAAGGGGTAACACTTAATGTACTTTTCGATTATCGTGATGGTGGCGATATGTGGTCTGGAACCTACAATCAGGTGTATGGCCGTGGTTTAACCACAGGTACCGTGCCAGAGGGCCCAAGAGGTCGTGAAGTAACGGTTGTCATCCCCGGCGTGGTTGGTGATCCAAACACACAAAGTGCAAAGCTGGATGACAATGGAAATACCATTCCTAACACAACTTCGCTGACTGTCAACGACTGGTACTTTATCAACACATTCGGAAGTTCAGGGCCGGAAGAGTTCTCTGTGTTTGACGCAAGCACCATCCGCTTGAGGGAGATTTCTCTTGGCTATTCGTTGCCAAAGAACCTCCTGAGCAAGACACCTTTTGGTTCTGCTAACATCTCATTATCAGGCAGGAATTTATGGTTCAAAGCGCTCAATTTCCCTGATGATCTCAATTTTGACCCAGAGACAAACTCCCTGGGAACGGGTAATGTGGAAGGCTTGAGTGCATTCCAGAGCGGTAATGCCCAGGGCATTGACCTGGGAATTATCCCAACCACAAGGAGATATGGTGTTAACCTAAGATTCACTTTTTAATTGAAGAGAATATGAAGATTTTAAATAATAAACTTTCAAAGGTAGTGATAGTGATGCTGGCGATATTTAGCATGTCGTGTGGCTCAGACTTCCTTGATGTAAACACTGACCCAAATAACCCGTCTGAAGCCTCATTGAACCTGCTTTTACCAGCAGCGCAGGTGTCGGCTGGTTTTTGGACGACCAGGAACGTGCAGGAAAATGCATCTGCATTTATTCAGCACTATACAAGGCTGAACCAGAGCACCTATAATATCACCGGTGCCAACTTCTCCAACGACTTTAATTCGATGTTTGATCAGGCGCTTAAAGACTTGCAGACAATTGTTAAGCAGGGAGAAGAAGCAGGGTTCAAAGGATACTCTGGTATTGCTAAAGTAATGAAAGCTTACCTGTACATGGTGCTGGTGGATACCTGGGGCGATGTGCCTTACACTGAGGCACTGCAAGGTGAGGAGGTATTGTTTCCGCATTATGAAGACGATGCTGCCGTCTACGACCACATCATTGATTTGGTTGATGTTGCGAAGGCTGACCTGAAGGAAGCCATTGAGAACAGCGAGTCGCCAGTTTCAAGTGATTTGATTTACGGCGGCAACTACAGCAAGTGGGTGAAAGCGGCCAACACACTTAAACTCCGTTTGCTGCTCAATATTCGTTTGGTCGATGCCGCCAGATCGAAAGCAGGCATTGAAACGCTGATAACCGAGAACAATTTTATATCGACCAATGCTGACGATTTTCAGTTCACGTTTGGGTCGTCTGTGTCTCCCATGAACCAGCACCCCATTTATCAGCAGGAGTACATCCCTGGCAGCAAAACTCAGTACATGAACAATTACTTCATGTACCATCTGATTGCTAAAAATGACCCCCGCCTGCCATTCTACATTTTCAGACAGGGAGAAGACGCTGACCTGGATTTCCAGACCCAGCCATGTTCTCAAAGGAGCGATTGTGTGTATGGATGGCTTGGAGGACAAGAGCCTTCAAATGGCCTCCCTGCATTGGGTGCTGCGGCCGACGGTTATATTGGCAGAGATCATGGAGATCCGTCAGGTATCCCTGGTGACAACACTATCAGAGCAACTTTTGGCGTGTATCCGATAGGCGGTTCCTATGATGTTGGCCCCTCTGGGGGGGAGCGCAGGTTCGACAGGGGGCACGGCACGGGTGCTGGTATTATGCCCTGGCTGACTAATTTCCATGTATCATTTATGCTGGCAGAAGCGGCCATTACGCTGGGTACACCAGGCGATCCTTTGGCACTTACACTAAAAGGCATCAAGGACTCCTTCAGCAAAGTGGAGGCTTTTGGCCTGGCAATTGATCCTAACAATGCGGTAGCAATGGATCAGGCTGATGTTGATGACTACCTTGATGCCATTTCAGATAGCTATGCAGCTGCCGGAAACAACAGCCAAAGACTGAACATCGTGATGACGGAAAAATTCTATGCCAGCTATGGCAATGGGTTTGAGTCGTACACTGATTACCGTCGCACAGGCATGCCAAACGATCAGCCGTCGTCTCTTGCGCCGAGCGGCCCATTCCCTTTGAGGCTTCCATACCCTCCGGGAGAGCTTTCTTCTAATCCAAACGCCCCCAATCCGGTGCCTTTGGTAAGTGAGCCAATTTTCTGGGATGCTAACTAACCATTAAAGAGAAAGAACATGAAGAAAATAAGCATATTAACTGTAGTATTTGCCTGGCTCATTCTATTGAACGGTTGTCAGGACGAGGACTGGAATCCAGCACCGGATATCAACGACAATATTGGGGCGGTGACGAAAATTTCGGTGAACCCAAGTAAAAACTTCTTCAATGCCCTGAATCCTTTGGCGTCAGAGGAGGTGGAGTTTACCATTGATGTGGACGGCTTTGACGTAACAGAGGTGTCGAGTGTGGATATCATGCTAACGTTTACCGAAAAGGATGGTACCTACAATGAACTGGAGGATGTGTACGTGGATAAAGTGTATGATGCAGTGAAGGTCGGTGAGGTTACTTCCTTTCCATCTACATTCAGCCTGACTGCTGCTGCTGCTGCGGAGTCACTGGGCGTTGACATTGATTTTTTTAAGGTAGGCGATGGTTTTAACCTCACTTTTCCAATCCACTCTACCGACGGAAGAACTTTCACAGTGGCGCTTAACAGCGATTTGTGCCAGCAGCCTGCCCAGCCATCCTTCGGGGGCTGTAATGTGCGCTGGTCGATTGCCTGTGCGTCCGATCTTGGTGGAAGCTATGACTTTTCTACAACTGTGATCGCAGCTGGTCCTGGTGGGGCAGCTGGCAATTGCAGCAACCCGGTTACCGGCACAGGTACCCTAACAGCGCTTGGTGGTGGTAGGTATGCCGTCTCCGATGCTACATTTGGTCAGTACGACTGTGCCTGGGACGATACACCGGCGGTTGGTGTACGGTTGGTGGATGTGTGCAACAAGATTAGCCTTACTGGCTCCGATCAGTATGGCCTTATTTACACCTTCGTTATTAAAAACAACGATGGCACTGCCTTAACGATAGACTGGTCCAATGATTACGGAGACGCAGGCACCACTGTTTTGACACGGACAGATAGCAAAACATGGCCATTGCAACTTTCTAATTGAGGTTATTGATGAAGAATAAAAAAGAGGCGAAAGCCTCTTTTTTATTCTTTCTTTACAAATTCAAAGTCCATGGCTTGGCCATCCCCGGATATCTGAACCTCAAGCCTGTCTCCCTCTATCGTGTAGCTAATCTTCTTTGGAAAATCGTGTGTCGGGTTTTCGCAAACAAAGCCCTGCTTGCTAACCTGGGTGAATTGAAATAGCACAGGCGCTTTATTCTCTGGCACGTCGGCTATGTAGTAGATGCTTCCATTTTCAACTACAATGCTCAGTTTTTCCAAAAAGGTAGTGTCCTCTCCCTGCATAGAAACCCCGAACCCTATCCACTTTGTTTTGCTGTCCTTTTCCCACCTTTCATGAGCGCTTTTTCCTGGCTTTACATTTCTGCGCTCCCAGGTGCCTTCCAGCCACGAGAGCTTTTTAAAATTTTTGGCAGAAGCGGCGTTTGCCGACTGTGCATATGACAACGAGGCTGTCAATAGGAGCAGAGTAATGGTCAGGATTGACTTCATAGTTTTTTATTCAACATCAGCTAATCGAAAGCATTTTGTATTGTAAAAAGCCGACACCTATTTGTGAAGGAAGAAATTGGCCATGTTTTCTTCGTTGAAAAGGTAGCCTGTGGGTTCTTCCCCGGTAAATGCTTTGAAGTTCCTGATAAAATGAGACTGGTCGAAATGGCCGGAATCTAGTGGCAGTTGCACCCACGCCGGGTCTCGCTTCTCGTATATCATGAATCAATAAAGCTACCTGGTTTAAATATAACGCAGTGGCAGCTTTATTAGACCATCATTGTTGATTTATGATTGTCGGAAGTGATTAGAAATCAACCACCGCAAATTCTTCAATTTTTTTCCTCTTCCTCGGCGCCAGCTCTCTCTGCTGCAGGTCTTCAGGCAGACTCTCATGGCTGTCCCGATAGCCAACGGCAATCATTACTACTGGTTGCAGATTTTCACGGAGGTTGAATGATTCTCTGGCCATCGTTCTGTCAAATCCACCCATTTGATGGAGCGAAAGTCCGAGGTGAGTTGCTTCAATACTTAAGTTGCCAACCGCCAAACCCAGGTCATACAGAGCGGAATGATTTGGGGTGCCATTGCTGTACGTAGTGCGTGCCATCACCAGCAGCAACACGGGGGCATCTGGCGCCCAGGGTTGGTTACCCGGGGCAAGTGTCTTCGCCAGCGTGTCATGGCTTTTCGTACCTTTTTGTGCCGCCAGTACCTCCCAGGGCTGTTCGTTCATGGCAGAGGGCGCCCAACGCATGGCTTCAAGAAGTTGGTTGACGGCGCTACGGCTCACCTTTTTTGGTGAGAAGGATCTTGGACTCCACCTTTCTTTAATGAGCGGATGTATATCGAAGTCGGTGGGGGTTTCCTTTTGTATTAATGTGGATGTCATGGAGGTATCAATATTTAATGTATATACATATAAATACGATAATCCCCATGAAAGTTCCACAATGCTCAAAAATAGCCGGTAGGGTGAGAATTCCCTGCAATCACAACCTTAGTGTAGGTTGCTATTGCACTTACAGTCACCTGGTTTACGGCAAGTCTTCAGTTTCCACAAGCTTTTTTAACTTATAGACAGTCAATGGTTTAGATATAAAATCGGTTACGAATGACAGCTCTTTAATCTTCTCAATTTCATCTCTCAGAATCGTGGAGCTTACCACATATAAGCAGGTGTGGTGAGTTTGATGAAGATTTAATCTTTGATAGTCAGAAAGGAATTGCCAGCCGTTATACTGTGGCATATTCAAATCCAGCATAATATGCGTTGGATAGCTCTGTGCGTTCGAATCCAGGGAGGATAGATAGGCTAACCCTTCAACGGCACTTTCAAAACTTCTGATTTTGAAATCGCCGGAAATCTCTTCAATCATTTTTTTACAAATGAAATTATTGATCGGGTCATCATCAATAACTATTAGCTCCTTCATATCCGTAAGCTCCATTATCATAGAAGTAATGCTGTTTTACTTTCAGTAAATATAAAAAAAATAACATTAAATAAAACATTGCATGAAATCGTAACGAAGCTTTATTGACGGATTACAAAAAAATAGGTTAACAAAATCAACTGTAGACTCACTAAATAACTGTAAAAAATAACTTTTTAATAGAATTCACCAGAGGGCCACCTTTATTTGTACTTTAAAATCATTTTTTAAAGAGCCATTTATCTCTTGCAAACCTGACCCCGTGCTTTTGGTATTCATGTAGGAAAATTTCGCCCAGCGCCCCCATATGGTAACCTTATCGCCGATTTTGTACTGAGCGAGCAGGTAAGTTCTGATGCCTTTGCCCGTATATGCAGGAATAGAAAAGGCATAAAGCACATCTTTTTCATACACATATTGCCGATTGCTATAGTCGTCGGTGTCGAACAAGGCAATGCGTGAGCTGAACCTCCATTTTGGTAGCGTAAGGTTCAAATCCTGGATGATCGCAAATCCTGTGCTCACCACTTCTTCCTTTTCGTACCTGCTTAGCTGTAGCCGGGATTTGAAGCTTAGCAGATTGCCTGTGTCATGATCCAGATTGAGAATTATGTTTCCTTTTTTGGTTTCAACCGGCACCTGTAAATTATCCGCAAGTATTTCGCCATTTTCGGCTTTGGTCTGTTGCCTTAGTTGTACATAAAATTTCGTCAACTTGCTGAAGCTGTAAGTGGACATGGCCAGGTATTCGTTCCCATCCGAAGGAGCGTCGGTATTGTATCGCAGCCAGGGAAAGCTAAACTTGTCATAATAGGCAGTGAACAACAGCTTTGATGTGGCTCGCCATTTGATGCCCCAATAGATGCCTTTTTCGTTCACATTTCTCGAAGCCTCTCCAAAGGATCTTGCATAAAAGCTGTGGAAGTCCCGCTGGTAGTTTCTCGCCACCATGCTGGCACCAAGACTGTTGGTGATGCTCACCATAAGGCCGCCAATAGCCCCCCAACCCCCTGAACTGGACCTGGCTGCCTCACCGAAAAATTGGGTGTTTTGCCATAGCTTGGAGAAATACAAACTGCTGATATGATTTGCTCTGCCAGAAAACTCGAACTGGTTGTACAGTGCCGGAGTTTTTTGAATCGGCGTGCTGAATTGGGTGTACAACGTGTTAAGGCCAAATTGAAAAGTGCCGCTTTTGTATTGCAGGTTGCCTCCCACGTCATGCTCCACCACCTGACCTTTGCCATTTATTTCCGATTCGGTTCGATGGAAGCCCGTGTTGAGAATGGAAGAGATGTAGGCTTCAGGGCCGTCGGTGATGGTGTCTGTTCGCACGGTGCCGTCTTGCCGGAGTCGGGAGGCAATGGCGGTGAGTTCCCATTTGCCCAACGGATAGGTAGCGGCAGCCCCTCTGAAAAAGCCTGTTTCCAGCACGGAGGTGTAAGGTAGCAAACCAGTAGAGTTTCTTTTGACTGTCAGGAGTGTTTCGCCACCTTTGCCGGCGGCAAACCCTGCCCCAAACACCAGTCCCTGTCCCATTTGAAGCTGGTAGTCACCAATGTTGATGGCTTTGAAATTGCCCTGGTTTTTCACTTGCCCGTGAAATGAATAGAAATCGGCACCGTAAGCATGTCTCGACTGGTTCCAGAGCAACTCCTCGCCTGCGTCTTTCTCCGCTGTGAAACCAAAGCTAAAATCGTTGGGGTGGCTCACCCGAAAGCGGGCGTAGTGTTTGTAGGGACTTCCAGCGTACCTGCTACTCAGGTCGCCATTGGCGGCTGTATCCGCCTGGCTGTACCCTTTGGCCGTTTCAAGCGTTCTTTCGGTTCGCAGTAGCAGGTAGTTGTTCTTTTCATCTGCCACCCGTTGAAAAAGTGGTTTTCCTTGTTTGCTGCCTGTTCCCGAAACGGTAACGAAGGGCCTGATGTTTCTGATGGTCGCCAGATCAAAATTAGGTACTGCCTGTAGCTCATAAACGGAAAGAAGTGGCCCGTTGAGCTTCCGGTAGTTGAGCAGGCTTTCTATTTGAATAGGGCTTAAAATGTAAAAAGATGAGAGCTCTTCGAAAGTGGCAAGATTGATGTCTATCGGGCTGGTGTAGAGCTGGAACAAAGACTCGTACAAGTCGTCGTAGTTGACGTCTTCGTCTTGTATAGCAAAGAGCTCTTGCACAAAAGCATATAGATCTATGTCCTCAGCAGGTGGCTCAGGTGGCTGCTGCTGTGCATGTAGCTGTAAGCAGCACAAGAGACAAAGGGCAATACCAGTGAGGCTATTTTTTATCGGCGAAAGCATAAATCACTGACATTTGGTGCAATTCTCCCAGTCTTGCATCATTCCTGAAGGCATAGTCTATTTGAAATTTACCGGGCTTAAACCCAAGGCCGAAGCAGGAAATAAACGGGCCGGTGCTGAAGCCGGTTCTAAGCGCAAGCTGGGGAATGATGAAATATTCCATTCCCGCTCTCGCTATCGGCTTGTGATTAATGTCTTTGGATACTTCCATATTGACCATGAATGCCGTAATGGGTCGGTACGAAACCCCAAGCTTCATCACAGTAGGCACCCTTTCACCGGTTCCCGGTACGAGCTTTGATTGGGTGAGGTTGTAAATATGTGCCCCCAGGTGCCATTGTTTGTTAATCGCCGCTATGCCACCCAGGTCAACTACCAGCACGCCCCTGGTGCCAATCGTGGGGATATTGTACTGCACATAGCTCACGCCTCCACCAAGGCTCACAAACCCAATTTTATTGGCCACTTTTAAACTTACAAGCTGTTCTGTGTAGAGTTTGCCACCAAACCGATAGAAACCTACGCCGGTGGTGAACTTTCCGAAAGGAATGGAAGCGCCTGCGCCCATCACTTGAAAGTCTTCTATTCGATAGCGATTTTCATAACTTGCAAAAACGCCCGGTGAGTTTGCCTGAGCCAGCCCGGCGGGGTTGTTGAAAAGACTGAACTGATCGGTGAGTGTAGAAGAGGTGGTTCCCACGGCGGCGCTTCGGGCGCCCAGAGAGTAATCGCCGGCCTGACCAACTGCCCTAAGTGTGATAAAAACGATACATACAGAGAGTGAAAGCTTTTGAACCATTGTATTAATCTAGCCAAAGCTCTCTCTTTTGCAAAATTATGTGGAGGTTAAAACAAGATTGGCGTGCCTAAATCATTGAAGTTAAATGTTCTAATAGGGTTCTCTATCTTTAGTTTCTCACTGTTTGCGCAGCCTGTAGTGGAGAAATACCCCACTGGAAGCATTAAAAGTGAGGGAATATTAGACGAGAATCGTAAGCAAGGAGAGTGGGTGTTTTACTATCCTTCGGGAACGAAGAGTGCTACTGTTCATTACAGCGTCGGCCAGCTTGACGGCTTGGCTATGTACTATTATCCCGGTGAAACCATCATGGCCAAAGAAACATGGGAAGGCGGATTGCTCACTGATTCAGCCTTCTATTATCATGAAAACGGGCAGCTTGAGAAGAAGGGAGTCTATGAGGACGGTTTGTACAAAGGGCAATGGGTTTTCATGAACGACCGAGGTGTTCTGATTCGTAAAGGCACTTATGAAAATGGGCTACCAAATCACACCTGGGTGTCTTATTACGATGACGGCACTATTTGGCAGGAAGGAGCTTATACCGATGGGCTGGAAAACGGCTTATGGAGGTTTTATAGAAAAGATGGTTCTTTAGAGTATGAGGGCCATTATGAAAATGGAGCACGTGTGGGGGAGTGGTTTTTGGTCAATAAAAGAGGGAAGAGAAAGCTTGTGGTTTTTGAGGAGGGTAATTGAGGATTTGCCTGCGAAAGCTTCTTACAATTCTGCCTTGAAGTTGAGGAAGAAGTGAAAGTCTCCCTGGCTATTATAGGAGTATTCCGTTCGTACTACAAAGTCGTAGAAAGAAACCAGGTCGAGGCCTGTGCCGACGCCATAAAGCAGCTTGTTGCTCAAGCGGGTGTTGAGTTCGTAGTTGGGGTAGTTTTGCACGTAGCCCAGGTCAAAAAACACCTTTGCATATAGGGCAAGCGGCAGCTTCTGAAACTGAGGAATCAGCATGATTCTGCTGATGTCTTTCGTAGTTTTGAAAATCTCTTTCTTGAAAGTGTTCTTACTCAGCACGTACCTCGGCCCTTCTACCACGTTGAGCTCAAAGCCCCGCACATAGTTTCTGCCGAAGCCCAGACTTTGGTTCACTGAGTAGGGCTGGCTTGACGGCCCTGAAACTAAGCCGGTAAGGCCTGCGGCAAAGTAGAAACCCTTGCCCATATCCCAGAATTTGGCATAGAGCAGTTTTCCACTCCAAAGGTTAATATCTGACTTATTGCTGAGACCATCCTTTTCGCCAATGAAGGATACATAGTAGCCCTTTAACGGATAATTTCGGAAGTCTCTCCTGTCTCTTAGAAATTGATATTTCAGATGAACGAACTGTTGTTGCCCCTTATTGATGCCGAAGTAATTTGGGTTTAGTTGCCGTATTGTGTCGGCTGCTTCCAATTTTTGATATCCAACAGTGAAGTAGTGAAAGTTGTAGAAGGCATTTCTGTAACTGTACTGGAGGTAGGTATTGAACCGGTTTTGTATCAAGTCTTCCGACCGGATAAAAGTGGGGATGTGGTTATCCGTTTGGTAGGCTACGTTCTTAGACTCGTTGTAGGAGGCGCCGGTTGTAAAACCATGACGCTGCCGTTTGTCGAAATAGGGGATGCTGTAGGTGATGTCAAATTGCCTCGTAAATCCGAACTGAGCTATTAGCCGCAGCCGGTCGTTCATGCCCCGCAGGTTGTACTGGTCAACCCTTACGCCATAGTTGACCCGGCTAAGATCCCGCTCCCGGTTTGTCCACCAGTCGTTAAAATTACGGTCGGCTAGTTGAAAGATAGGGGCGGGGAAGAAGTACCAGCGTTCTTCCACTTTCACCAGCACGCTTCCTATTCCGGGGGCGGTTTCAAGCAGGGTCACTTCCACGGTATTAAACAGCCGGGTGTTAAAAATCTTTTGTTTGTCCAGCTCCAGGGTGGTGGCCAGGGTCGTTGAATCGTAGATGCCATTCTCCTCGATACTGAGCTCCCTGGTAATGACAGACTTGCGGGTTCTTTTGTGGCCGATAATATATATTTTCTCGACCTTGATGAAACGCTGTGGAATGGTGTCTACAGCAACTGCCTTATTTTTTTTGCCTGAATCCTGGGCAGCCGAAGGCAGGCAGCCGAAAAGTGTCAGCGCAAAAAAGCAGGCAATTGCAAATGCATTGATTTTCAGCTGCATTATTGGTTCATCCTTTCCTATATTCCTTTTCTGTGGCAGCTTCATTTCACGGACAGACCCAAATTTTCCTTTATTTGTTGTACTTCTGGTTCTTTAGTTGCGGAAATTAAATAAAGAAACCTCAAACTTAGTTACTCTGCCAAACAAGTCCTCATTAATGCCGATATTTAAGGTGAAAAGGAAGTGTTTCAGCCTGGGGAATATTTTGGCCGGACTGATTGTTGTATAGGAAATCTAAGACATGGGAGGCAGGACTTTTTTTCGAAAGCTGGGTATTTGGTTGGCTGTTTTGCCCATCAAGTTTTATCAGTATAGCATTTCGCCACTGTTTCCATCGGCCTGCCGCTATGCGCCTACGTGCAGTGAGTATGCCAAGGAGGCCATTACCAAACATGGCCCCTTCAAAGGTGGTTGGCTGGCCGCCAGGCGAATCGGAAGGTGTCACCCCTGGGGAGGAAGTGGATACGACCCGGTGCCATAGTCGAACTTTGGGGCTAAGGAGTTGTGAGAACCAAACTGGCTCTGGCACCTAACGTCAGAACGTCGTCCGATATTTTCACTTTACCCCGGACAAATGCTTCTCTATATCCAACAGGTATTGTGATCGATGTTTTTTTCGCAGACAAGTTGTGATAAACCAACGCATGCATTTCCCCCAGCCTTCTGCTAAACGCCAGGATATTGCCTCCGGCAAGTGGCAGACTCTCAATAGCCCCCAATGAAAAAAGGGCTGTTTTCTTGAGTGCAATAAGCTGTTTGTAAAGACTGTACATAGAGTTGCTGTCAGTCATTTGTTGTGTTGCAGGAACAACTGTTTCGTCAGTAGAGTATCGGGGTGTTATCCAGCGGGTTCGGTAGGTGTCTCTTTCTATTTCATCCCACAGCATTGGCTCTCTGATGTGTTCATCCGGCTTGATGCCCAGCATACCCAGCTCCTCGCCGTAGTATATGAATGGAATGCCGGGAAGCGTGAAAAGGATGCAGGCTGCCAGTTTGATCTTGTCTGCCTTTCCACCCAGGGCAGAAGCGGTTCTGTTCTGGTCATGGTTGCTGAGAAAGCTAGCTTCCGCAAAGTGTTCGTTGTGAGCTTTGAACCACGGCGCAGATTCATTTATGATATCCACCAGTCGCTGGCCTTCACTTATTTTGTAGGAGTTACCGACTACCGCTGCTGCTTTTTGTTGCCGCTTGTCTACCGATTCGAGGATGCTTTGTGCCAGGTCAAAGTTGAACAGCGATGAAAATCCTGCGGCGTAAGGTGAGGCACTTCTGGCATCGGACCATACCTCCCCAATAAGATAGGCGTCGGGCTTCACCGACTGCATTTGTGCTCTGAATGCTTTCCAAAAGGCATGTGTATCGGCCGCTCTGTCGTCTGGGAAGATGTGCTTGGCAGCGTCCATTCTGAAACCGTCAACGCCAACTTCCGATAGCCAGAATTTGCCGATGGCATACACCTCGTTCCTCACAGCCGGGTTGTCGTGGTTCAGGTCGGGCATGTCGCTATTGAAAAACCCATAGTAATATTGCGCAGTTGACTCTTTCGTGCCGACTCGGTGCCATTGCCGGATGTTGTCCGAATCTGCTGAGGTTTCCTTCTTCTCTATTTGCTCTGCCACGTGCTCCTTGTCTGCCCAGATGTAGTAATCACGGTACTTTGCGTGTATGCCTGTGCGGGCATTCAGGAACCATGGGTGCTGAGAAGAGGTGTGGTTGATGACAAAATCAATGATCACCTTTATGCCACGAGCGTGGGCATGGTGGACGAAGTTTTTAAAGCCGTCGAGTGTGCCGTAATCGGGATGGACCGAATAGTAGTTGGTCACATCATATTTATGGTAGCTGGGCGAAGGGCAAATGGGCATGAGCCAGACAGCAGTGATGCCAAGCTCTTGCAAGTAGTCCAGTTTGGCAGTCATCCCATTGATGTCGCCAATGCCATCGCCATTGGAGTCAGCGAAGGACTGAACAAAAATCTCGTAGAAGATTGCTTGGGTGTAGGACATATTTGACTGTACGACTATTTATTCAACTCTCGATCCAGATAAGCCTTGTAAATGTCCTCAGTGGAAATGGTTTTATCGACGTTCAACTTTTTCAGCCCATTAGCCACTTTCTTATCACCCGCCCAAAGGAATGCGTTTAGGTTGAAGCTCAAGGCCAGGAATATTGTGTCGTCAGGATCAATGGCAGTCAATAGGCTTTCAGCTTTTAAGAGGCATTCTTTTGGGATGGATTCATCATCAACTACATTAATCTTTGAGAGAATGATGCTCTTGGCCTCCAGATATTCTAAATCTGAATACTTTGATATTTTGAGGATCTTTTGTTGATGTTCCTCTAGCTCTTCCAGTAACGACTCCGGGGAATAAAATGTGAAGTAATCTTTTGACTTAATTAGAAGTTCGCCAATTCTGCTTTTTGGGTTTAAAAGGCCACTAAAAACGATGTTGGTGTCTACAACAACTTTCATTCACCCAGCAACTTCGCACTCTGTTTGGCCCACCTGCCTTTCTTTACATCCTTATTTAGTTTTTTAATATCATGTTCGGACGCTTTTGAGGTGGCGGTAATTTCCTTGAACCTTAAAAAGTTAACCATTTCCTCAAGGTCTTTAGTATCCAGAGTAGCAGGAAGCCTGATTATTACTTCATCTTTGGTTCTTTCGATTATCATAAGAGAAATGGTTTATGAAAGAACCATAAATCTAATAAGAATAGTTCTAATTCTTAAAACGACCGATGCGAAAGCGCTTTACCAGTTACACAGCACTCCAAAACCGCAGTTCATCAATTAGTTTCTTGCTGGGGTGTAACTAGCTTCGTGGGAGCTAACCAAGCGCCTCCAGCTCCTCCTCAAACCCACCTGATAAAATAGGAAACCGGCACCAGGTGCGGGGGTCTACATTGAAATCGTCGAGGTGGAAGGCAGGGGCGATGCGCTCTCTTTTCCACTGGTTGCGGCTCCACAGCCTGAAGAAACGCTTGATATGCTGTTTCAGCAACTCGTCTGATTCCAGCTTCAGCGTTTTCACAATTTCGAAAACCTCCAGTGGCGACTTCCGGTTGCGGATTCCTTCCCGTTCAATGGCGACCAGCACATGATAAGGCATCAGATCTGTTTCGTCGCTCTGGTGCTGCTCTTTAGGGCGAAGTTCGGCAGTTGGCGTAAGGCTGTTCACTCTTCTCAAGCCATCGTAGCCGAGTTCTTTTTGCGCCCATTTGAGCCATTGTTTTACAAACTCCTTGTCAACTGCAGCAATAGGTGCCAGGCTACCGCTGGTGTCGCCGTCCATGGTAGCATAGCCCACATCGCCTTCACTACGGTTGCTGGTGGTGAGTAGCAGCGCATTGGCAATATTGGCCAGCATCCAAATAATGGGCGAGCGGGCTCTCGCCTGAATGTTCTGTAAAGCAATGTCGTCCGTTTCCCAGGTGAGCGGTCGACCCAGGGCTTTTTCCACCTTTTCTCTGTAGCCTCTTACCTCATCGTCGATCTGCCATTGGAAGAAAGTGGCTCCTATGCTTTCGGCCAGCTCTTTGGCGGAGTCGAAAGTATCGTCGGAGCTATTCACCGTGCCCTGGTAAGCGGTTTGCAAAATGCTGTGCACAATCGCTTTGTTGTCATTTGGCAATGAGGATGCCAACCCCAGCTTGGTTTTAAAGGCATCAAACCCCAGTTCTTCTGTGCCACGTCTCACCATTTCGGCCACAAGTACAGCACAGGTAGAAGAATCGGCGCCACCTGAAAGTGACAACACAAAACCCTTGCTACGGCTCTTTCGCATATAGTCGAACAGAGCAAGC
>TARA_R110002012_G_scaffold252391_1_pt1 | contig 26276 bp, 28 predicted proteins | sample TARA_R110002012 | Tara Oceans TARA_R110002012 (sample SAMEA4396515) | marine metagenome | biome: Westerlies Biome; feature: [DCM] deep chlorophyll maximum layer (ENVO:01000326); material: water (ENVO:00002006), including particulate matter (ENVO:01000060) such as... | depth 40 m | reverse complement strand
AACTAAACCAAATGATTAAAACTATAGGCAATATACGAACAATGCAACCTACTAGAATGAACATCTATGATTATCAAAACGAAGCAGAAGACTGGGAAGAGAAATATATGATGGAATTGGGTAAACGCCAATTGTTACAGGATGTTGTTAAAAAACAAAAAGAGGAGATAAAAAAACAAAAAGAGGAGATTAAACAATGGAGAAATAAAGCAGAAGATATGTGCGGGATAATGATGACAGCAATGGATTTACAGGATAGACATCAAACTTTACTGCAAACCTGTAAGGAGTTATGTGCTTCCTTCGGTTTTGAAGATAGTGATAGTGATGATGACAAATAAAGTAGTGGATTATCATATCTATCAATAAAAAATTGGGCATAATTTGTTTGGTCTAAAAATGTATCATATTGGGTTTCCCAACCCTGTAAAATTTTTTTATCTATTTTATCAAATGGACAATCTAGTTTTTTCCATAATTCTTTTATTTCTTGTATTAGTTCTTCATTATTCATTATATATATAAGTAACATATATAATGTCTATACCAATAGAGATTTATTATAAATTAATTAATTACGGTATTTATCAACCTCCACATTATTTAGCATATAAAAATGCTATTATTCGTCCTATCTTTTCTAATGAATTAAACTGCAACATATCAGGTGAACCTATAGTTTTGTTAACAGATGAAGAAATAGAATTAAATCAAGAATGGGAAGATTTTTCTGCACATATTATTTAATTACCAACTACCACCACCTGAACCAGTATCCATTACACTGTCCATAGTTGGTGTAATAGAAAACGATCTAGGAAGAGAGGCAGTTGTAGGTATCTTGGCTTTATTAAAGTTAACCGCAGGATGATGACCTAAAATATCTTGACTAACCCAACCTGCAATACCCTGTCCTGCTTGGTAAGCCGCACCTGCATCTAATCCTACACCAATTAATCCAAATAATGCACCTAAAGGGGCTAATGGTGTTGCATCCAATATTGCACCAATACCTTCAGCAATTCCACCACCTGTTTCTTCACCTGCTTCTTCACCCGCTCCTACACCTAATTTTTTTAATCCTGAACTTAACAAAGAACCACCACCTTCACTACCATCTGCTAATGCTTTTTGTCCAACATTAAGACCTTCTTGACCCATAGATGATAGTCTACTTAATGCACCTCTAGCATTTTCAGCCATATCCTCACCTGCTTTGCTCGCACCTGCTATACCACTTCTAGCACTAGATAGGGCATCTTGACTAGCCTGTTCAGCGTCGGCAGCCGCATTTCTAACACCCTGTCTACTAGCACCATTTCCCATACCTAAAGCATCAGGTTGCATTGATGGGTCAGTCCTAAAATTAAAATCCCTCAAAGATTCTGCTGGAGGACCGCCCTGTCCCTTAAATTCACCAAAATCCATACCTTCAAACGGGTCGTCTTCATCCATTCCACCTTTTGTTTCACCCCTATTTTGCATTTCTATACTACTACCTCTCACTGAACCCTGTGGTTTTGTAACACTGTCAAATCTAGTCTTTAGTTCATCATAACTTGGAACATTGTTACCGCCTTCGGGTGTCGCTACTCTGTCACTCAATGGTGGGTTTCTTGTTACAGGTAAATCCTCCATCGGTGTATTTACAGGTTCACCAGTGCTTCTAATACCTGGACTTACTTCGTCTTCATCAACCTCAACTCCTCTCGCTTGATCTCTTCCAAATGGGTCAGGATTATCTCCCATATCATCACCACTTACTCTTGGTCTTCTCATTTCTGTTGCATCATCTTCCATTCCAAAACGAGATTTTAATTTAGGTTCAGCCTGTATTCTCCTTGTCATTTCCATTCCATCATCCATCTTTCCTTCACCCACTGCTCTTAAATTGTCCAATCTTGCTGATGCTTCATTTGCAGTTCCACCTAATTTATTTTTAACAAAATCCTCAAATGATCCTCCTAAAGCCTTACCTCCAACTTCATCACTACTTTCTCCTATACCTAGTTTGCTTTTAACAGCACTTCTAAATTTGTCACCTAATTCTTTTGATACATCATTTGCTGACTTGGAAACTAATCCACCAAATTTACTATCAAACAAACCATTGGTAACATATTTTTCAAATATCTTTTTACCACCTTGTAATCCAAATTCATCAGCAACACCTTTAATTGCATCCATATCTACTTTGTTTTCCGCTTGACTTTTGGCTGATGCAAACCCAGTTTTATTAGCCTGTCTTGTCATATCTATGTCACTTCTCCAAGCCGCTAGATTGTCGTTAATTTGACCAGCCTCACTGGTATATCCACTTAATGCTCTTTCGTAATTCTGTGCGAATTCAGTTCCCATTTATAATATAATAAAACAAAATATAATATTATAAATCACACTTTTGGCTCTTCATCATCTTTTACTGCATTTTCTGCAACTTCCAAAACGCTGTCTACCATACATTTAGATCCTTTTAATAAACATATCAAAGAATGAATTACACCTGCTCCCTTTGTTTTTTTAATAAAAGGCATTACCTCACTTAATACAAATAATCCTAAAGCAACTATTGCAGTATATTCCCATTCAACGCCAACCTGTCCCGTTTGAGTAATCGTTTCTGTCATATTCATCTATACATATCTTGGTCATTATTAATTTCTTCCATAGGTTTTCCCAACATTTCCGCCATCCTTTCTCTTGTCTTTTTTGGGATATATTGTTCCCATTGTATTTCTTTTGTAAAATTTTGGAATAATCTAGCAGGATTTTTTCTAATGTCCAAATGTAAAAAAGTATACTTTTTATTAGCAAATCTATAGTAACAGGGTTCTAAAGAATTTTTATATTGACTTCCCCATTCCTCATTTATATTATCCCATTCCTTATGATTGACAATACCATTAAATAACAATATATTTGTTGCACAATTTCTACCTACTGGACTAATACTTTTCATATGTTGGACAGACATAATTAATGAGCAATTGTAATGTCTATGTCTACTTATAAATTTATTTAATAATGAATTTCTTGCTATCATTCCTACAGCATCGTCTATAACTAATAATATTTTGGGCATTTCTTTTCTTGGAAACATTAATTGACTTTCCTGAATATCTCTTAAATATTCATCTTTAAAATCATCATAACATTCGCAAAAATTCTGTAAGTGACGAATTGTATCATCCACTTTGACACTTGGACTAAAAACAAAGATTTTATCAAATGCACTTTCTTTTCCACCCCAAAAATGTTTTGATGCAATCATATTTACAAGACAGGTTGTTTTTCCAGCCGCTGTTGAACCTAATAATAATGTTACACTCCCAGCATTTCTTTTAATACTTGGTAAATTTGGATGATATTCTCGTTCATTTTCAACAACTACTGGTCTTACTGGTAAAATTTCTAAATTATGTCCAGTTTTTTCTTCCTCTTGACCTTTAGATTTAGATCTAGTCCTTTTATTCATATATAATAATATAAAGATTATATAAAAGTTTAAAAATTAGAAAAATCTGCTCTTCGATTCTTATTTTTTTTGTATAAATGAGCCAATGGGTAATTATCAGGAAATTCACTCTTTGGTTTTTCAGGCACTTTATTTTGTTTTGCTCTTTGATTTTGTTGCATAGCAAATTGCTGTTTCATACCTTCATATTGCATCATATATCCAGCAAATTTCTCAAATGACATTCCTCCCTGCTGTTGCATAGGAGGATGTTGTCTTTTTACATAATGAGTTCGTTTATATTCCTGTTCCTGTAAATCTTTTTTATGTTGACTATCTAATCTAATCTTTTCTTTTAAATCAGCCTGTTCATCTTTCTTGGCTTTTTCCCTTCTATATCTTTCTCTCGCTTTTACTCTATTGCGTTCAGCAGTTGCTTCTCGTCTTAATCTTTTTTCCTCATCTTTCTTGGCTTTTGCTTCTGCTTTTGCTATTCTTTTTGCTTCTGCTTTTTTCTGTCTAGTTAATGCACCTTTCTTTCTTGCTTCGGCTAAATGAGAATAATTACCTTTTGGTTTTTTAACAACTGGTTCTTTTACTGACATTTTTACATTTTTCTCTCCATCTCCTGAAAAAATATCTTTATGAGAAAGTCTTTCTTCTTCTTCAGGTATACTAACATTTTCACCATCTATTGCACTTTCCCGTTCAATAATTTCTTCAATATTGGGATTAATAACTGGAAATAATTCTAAATCACTCATTCTATAAAATAGTAAAAGATTAAAAAATATATCTAAATCTTTTAAATTTTTAAAGTTTTCTTTTTATAGTCTTCCATATTTTTATATTTTTTTATATTTTCCAAAAAATTAGTTGGAATATACATATGATTTTTATATTCATCACATCCTCTTTTATTAGTTCCACCTATATCTATTATACAATGTTTTTCTAGTTTTTTATATGATCGTTTAACATCGTAAAAATATAAATCTTTTTTATCGCCCTTTTTTCCCAAGAATAAAAAGAAGAAATATACTTCTGCACCATTATCCATATAATCTCTAGCCTTCTTTAATTTATTCGCACCTATCATTGTTGTCCTGTATGTATCAACATCAACATTTCTTGATTTTAATTCCAAATAAACTCTGCATTTTTTGTCCTCTTTTACACTTCTATAATCTATTTGTTTCCAATTAAATCCTTCTGTTATTTCCCAATCTCTATCTATGTAACCATCTTCTAACCAAGTTTCAAACCATCTTTCACTAGATGCACCACTTTTTTGATTACTCAAATGAACAGGGTTGTTAAAATCTACCTTACTTTTCCTCATATATATTATTACATTATATTATAAATATAATAATACTACTTGCGATATCTATTATAAAACCAACTGTTTACATTCATATTTTTATCAACAAAATTTTCCTCATCTACTATTTCTTTTAATCTTTTACTTTTCCTCATTAATCGCTGTATTCTTTGATAATGATAAATATTATCATAAGGTTCGCAATCTTCGTCAACATCTGCTTTTATTCTTGCTAAATTATTAAACTTTTTTTCGGGAAGAGGTGACATAGAATTTGGAGTTATTGTAGCCTCCTCCTCATCTCCTAAAGTTCCACCGTATAATGACCATAACCATTTCAACATATATATTTAGTAACGGTTTTATCGGTTTGTCTGTCCATCATCATATTTCATTCCTCCCCTACTAATTACTTGTCTTGATACACCACCATCACTATCAGGACGCCTACGAAACATAATTACTACATCACTTTTACCTGTCAAATAATTTGCTGGTCTATTCGCATCATTAGAAATGTAAACTCGTAATTCATTAATTGTCATCTCTGCTATATTATTTAAATCAATCCAATTCTTTTCATTTTGATAATGATTATATAATAATGATGTTTCATTACCAATCTTGGCGTCACTTATTGCATTATGAACAACAGCAATTGTTCCTGTTTTAGTTGAAGTCATACCATTTCGCCCGTTTATCGGTAGATTGGTTAACTGAATATGAACAGAATTATAAATTTCTGTTTCTCCTACAGGTTCGATTCCATTAAATATCAAATTGGGTAATGAATTGGGAGTAACGAAACTACCACTTATTACACCATTATCAGTTGTTTTTATAAGTCCCATTACAACACCTATATTTGTATCAGGTTGGGTTGGAGCAGGAGCAAAAACTTTAATAACTGTTGCATCACTTGTAGGTTGAGGATACCATCTTTGAAATAGAGCAGGATTAGCAGGAGCACTTATGGGACCGACTACCATTTTAACTTCACCATCATTATAACCAGCATTTGTTGCGAGTGCTGTTCCAGTATCCCATTGGTCAGCAGGATCAGCACCACCTCCCGCACTTAATCCAGGAAAAATATTACCAAATTCATATGCTTGTAAATGGTAACAATTGGGATAATCAGGAGGTAGTGCACTAAAATTAATATCATTAATACCCCGAAGCATTTGGTCATAACTTGGATAAAGTCCTGTTGGCGTTGAGGGGTAACAATTAATGACATCAAAATTACCTCTAAAATCCAAACGATTTCTTCTATCTATCCATCCACACCATCCTAAATCACCAAAATATTTTGGACAAAAGAATGTTTTATCCATATCAATCGCTAATCCATTAGTATAATTTCCTCCAGTTTCACTATCATAAATAATAGAATAAGTATCTTGGTATGCTGTTCCTACTCCATATTGGTCACCTCCAGCAATCACTACTCCTTCATATTTACCACTTCTTTCCTCATATCCTGTTCCCATATAAACTTGGAATGTATACGGAGATTTCCATTTAATTTTAAATACAATTTGATTATATGAATTCGCAGGTTCAAATGCTTGAGCCTGATTAAAATAAGGTTGACTTGCTTCTCCTCCTGTATTTTGAGGTTGAGTTAATGGAGATGTTAACCAGGTTGCAATATCAATTGTATCAACAATTTTCATACCATAGGGTGCTGTTCCCGCAGGTGGAGGCTGATTGGATTCACAATTACCCCAAGCCCCTCTATCAATGGGTTCGCCATTTGGTGCTAGATGAGTTTGCATTACTTCAACAAATACCGTTTGATTTTCAATCCTAACTTGAATAACATTAGGAGTTAATGCTGTATCAATACCAGTTCCATTAATGACACATTCATTACAAAAAGTTTGTATAGAACTAACCCCACCCGTTGCAGGAACTGATTGAATTGCTTGAACACTATTTAATCCTGCAATATAAGGAATACTTTGAGCATTTGCTGACGCCCCTTGAGTTACTGCATTCAGTGATCCTTTAAAATGAACTTCTCCTCCTAATCCTGTTAATGCAATATTGTCACTCGCTCCTTTAATTCCAGTTGTTGTATGAAATACAGTAAAATTATTGTTAACATATTCACTAGGATTTGAAGTAGGTAATCCACCAGCCGCTAAATCACATCTTGTCCATCCACAATCCCATAATGTTGCTCCTCCTCCTGCTAGTAAAGATGTAGTTAGAGTTCCACCATTACTTCCTGAAGCCGCTCCCATTCCTGTTTGATTTAATCCAGCCCAAACACCAGCCAATGCTTGTCCTCTATTAGCCCAAATATCTTGGACTGGGGGTTGTAATCTTTGTCTACTCTCAATAGAAATTTTTTTAGTTGTTGCATTATAAGTTGCAACTAGACCGCCACTTAATCCATCAAACATATAATCAGTATTACCCAAATAGGCATTTGCAGTTATTTGATTTACTATTTGATTCCAGGTTTCTGCTCCTTGAGTAGTATCTATTCTAATAGGCATTGGAATATTCATTTGACTATTACCGAACTGTATCCACAAAACATTTTGAGGGTCATCAAAAGCAATTACTTTATCTCTTTGCATTGTTGATGAAATATAAGCAACTTGACTATCAGGTGGTAACACTAATGGAGTATCAAAATAATTAGCCCAATCATATGGTTTCAAATGGTCATTAGCCGCAATATTCGCATTGTTAGTATCATTTTTGAGAAAAACTAAACTCATTTTATAATATTTTGATATATTATAATAATGTTTAAAAGAATTAAACAAGATAAAAAGGTTAAAACTTTTAAAAAAATTAATGCTAAAGATTTACGAATAGGGGTTAATAATTTAGATGGTAATTATATTTTAGAAAATAATTACGCCGCTATTTTGCACAATCTTCCTGAAAAAAAAATCAAACCACCTAAATTTGAAGCAATGTTTGGATCTAAACCCTTACCAAAACCTAAAAGCAAGAAACGAAAGGTATATAGAAGTGGTCAGGTTTTCCTCATATAATAAATGTTTAAATTAAAACAAGTTAAATTTAAATTTCTTTAGTAATATATATAATAATGAGTGATAGCGAACAAATAACGAATGATGATGTTCTTGTAATTAACCCATACAAGAAAAAGAGTATTGATGATATGAGTTTTGATGAATTAAAAGCGTATACTAAAAAAATCCAAGAAAATAAAAAGAAATACATTCGCAAATATCAAAAAACAGATAGAGGAAAAGAAACTACTAGAATTGCATCTCAAAAATATTACAAAAAGAAAAGAGAAGAAATTTTAGAAAAGAAGAGAGAATATTATAAAAGGAAGAAGAATAAATTATAAATGAATAATATCTTGGGGTAAATTCATTTTCCAACATACCCAAATACAATCAAATGTTGCACTTTTTTTTTTCCAATCTTTATCACATTTATTTGTTTTTTTATCATAATAAATAAATTTGGGTCTTTTATTAGGAATAATTATCTGCAAATCACCTTTTAATATTTGAGAATACTTATAACAGATAGTAGATATAGGCATAATCAACATAAATGGTTTATTTCTTTTTATTAGTTCTGCAATGATTTCTTTCTTAAATTCAAAAGGTGGATTATCTACAACTATTTCCCCTCTGTCAAATTTAAAGAAGTCCTCTTCTTGATGTATCACATCATATCCAAGTTCTGTCATATGTTTACCAGCCTGTCCATCTCCCCAAAACGGCATACTAATTACTTTATCTTTTGGTATATATTCTTTTATATCTTCAAATAAGTATTTAGGTGTCATAAAATCATTATGTTTGCTTGGATTGTAATCTCTATAGGTAGCCATTTTGTTATTATGATATATATCATTATTATAATTCATTTCAATTATTTGCAAAAAGAAAAAAAAAATGTTACGCTTTTATATATGCCTAAAGGAATAGATTATGGAGATGGTTCTAAAACTACAAGACGACGCAAGAAGGTAACAACTAAATCAAAGAAAAAAATGGTTACAGCAGAATTGGGTGGACAGAAAATTAAATTTAAGAAAGGTGGATTACGAGATATGTTAGGAGTTCCAAAAGATTATAAATTCACTAAAAGAAAATTATCTGCAATGATGAAAATAGAAGATGGTAAAGAATTCTCCTTCTTGGGTAAAAAAAGAAAGATGACAAAACTATTAAAAAAAAGAGTAGTTTTAGGACATAATTTAATGTAAGTAAAACAATATAAAAATAATTTCCTCATATATATCACAATGAACAGTATAGAAAAACAAACATACTTTTTTATTAAGGGAGTTGATGATTTAAATGTATTTATGAAAAATGGTCGTAAATATTTAGAGAAAGAATTAGGAATAAAGTTTAGGCAAGATTTTTGTTCTAGTTATCAAAAAAAATGTTACACTGACAAACATATTTCCACCAATGATCTTCTTTTTAAAATAGATTTTGCAAAAGCAGATGGAGTGACAAATAGAGGAGAATTCTTTTTAAATATCTTGAATTCAGGACAATATGGTATTGATGAATTAATTGGTTTAGCCGTAACTAATAATTTGCAGGAATTGAATGAAATAGATAATTAAAACTTTTTTCAACTTAATAAATTTATATTATATTTTAGTATAATATAAAATGACTGATTTCAATAGTTCGCCCTTTGAAAACACTATTACCTCAAAGTCGACTCTAGTTCCTAGTGACCATCAACTAGATTATAACGACGGAGATACCATCCGTTTTGACATTCCTCCATTTATGAGTTACATAGATCCTAGACAAAGCGTCTTAAAAATGAATGTAAAAGTAAGAGGTTCTTCTATTTATCGATTCAATGAAAAGATTGGTGTTCAATCTGTAATTAATAATCTTCGGGTTTATGACGGAACTCAAACGCATACTTTAGAAAACTTACAGAATTATGCAGAGCGTCTAGTAAAGGAATACCATTATACGCAGAATGATAGTGTCAAACATAAAAGAGATCTTTTAGAAGGTGCTGAAAGTAGTATTGAGGATGGAGTAACACCTTGGGCGAGGGAAGGGAAGGATAAGTCTGCTACTATGCACACTTCCCAGTTAGGTGCTGGATATGCTCCTACCCAAGCAGTTAACGCCGCACCTGAATTAGATGGAACGACTATTCTCGCAAATCCTAATACTATTGAGGTTGTCCTTCCTCTTTCAAGTGGTATTTTAGGAACTATGAGTAAGCGTATGTTCCCAGCCGCATTAACTCAAGGTTTAAAAGTAGAAATAGATACAAATATTGCAACTAAAGCCCTTCAAATTTGGAGTGAAGCAGGTTTTGCTGGTCAAGAATGGAGTGTTGATGGTGCTGGATTGGCTAATGCTGTATATGTTCCTGCAAAAACTAATTTTGCTGTTCAGTCTGTTGTAGGTGGTGCTGTTGGTGTTGCGATGACTGGTATTAAATTATTTGCTGATGCACTTCAGCCTGCCGCCGCTTCTACTACAAATGCCGCCGCTTTAGTCCCTGTTGACAGAGCAAGAAATGTTGGTGTTGGTATGGTTGGTGCTTCTAATCTTTTAGTTGGACGACCTATTTTCTGTTGGACTACTGGAACTTTTCCAGGAACTGCACCCAGTTATGAGTGTGTTGGTGTCATCAATTCAATGCTTTATGTCGCTGGTGCAGTCCCAACGATTGATATTACTTTAGGTGCTGTTCCCGCTATTTACCAAACTGTTGCAGGTGGTGGTGCTGTAGCAAATTATACTCCTACTGGTGCAAGAGATGTTATTCCTGCATTCGCCGCAGTAGCCGCTCCAGCCGCATCATTCCCCGAAAGTGGTATTGCTTCTGTATCTCCCGCAGAAGGAACAGCGGAATGTAAATATACACTTTCTAATATTGAATTAGTCCTCAAGACAGCCGCTCCTCCAAAAGCATATAGTGACAATCTCTTTAGACAGACGCAGACTGATGAAGGTGCTGTTGTTGATATTTTAACTGCAGAAACCTATAGAAATAATGTAAATCAAGGTGAAGTTGTAGCCCAAATTAATATACCTGCTTTAAATGAACGAGCAGTATCTATTATGTGTTTACCTATTGACCAATCTCTAGCACATTCTGTTTTAGTTGACAATTTTGCAACTACTTTAGATAATATCCAAAACTATAACTTTATTGTCAATGGACAACTTCAACCTACTAGAAAGGTTCTTTTAGGAAGATTGAGTAATGATAAAAGTGAACAGGTTGCTCTTTGGGAAATAGAAAAAGCACTTTCTTCTGCAAAATTAATGGTTCGTAATCTTAATAAACAAGAACAACAATTTGCTATTGCTAGGGCTTTAGCCAGGTATGGAGGTGTATATAATCTCGCAGCCGACGGAAATATCAGTCTTCGCTGTGAGTATTCTAGTTCTAATCTTCCAGTTAAAAATAAACTTTTTACTTCTTATATTTACGGATTAAGAAGAATTAGAGCAACTAAAAATGGATTGGTTGTTGAACTTTAATTAAATGATTAATATGATTAAATAATATTTTTGTATTATATAATTATATATGAGTTCTCGTAGATCATTAGTGCAAATAAACCCTACAAATCTTGGTGCAGGAATTTTCAGTTTTAGAGGAGGTGTAAATACTTTAATTTTTGACATCCCTATGACACCCGCTATACTTAACGGCAAGAGCGTTTCTATAAATGGTAAATTTAATGTATACACTGGAGTCGGTAATAAAACGCCTCCTACAAATCGTTCTTCTCCTGATGGATTAGTTTTAGGAGGAGGTGGTGCAACATCTCAAGATGTTTTTATTGATCCTAGAACGGGCATAAATTCTGTCATTGATTTTTTGAATATTTCATCGCTAGAAGGTAGTTCATATGAACAAATCAAGAATTATAATCGTATGACTTCTAGTATTCTTCCTTTACAGGAAAGTATTAAATCTTATCTTAATGGTGGTGTAAATATGACATATGGTGCTGTAGGAAAAAAACAACAGCAAGGTCGTATGTGTGATACAACTATTAATTTTTCCCTCCCATTACTCGCAGGATTTTTACAAGGTGCTCCCATTGATTTGCAGTTAGTGAGAGGTCTTCGTATTACCATAACCCTAGCAAGTGATTTGTTTGTATGTGGTAATAATTTTTGGTCAAATGGTGTCGCTGATGGTGGAACTATTGATGGTGGTGCTTTTTATGAATTAAGTGATGTAAATATGAGTTATGAATTAGAAGTCCCTGATGCCGCTGGTCAACAGGCTATGGTCGCAAATACTAGTGGAAGTTGGGATTACAATGCATACTCATCCTTTTACCAAGTTATTCAGTCTACTGATTTGAATGCAGTAATGAATGTAAATACTTCAAGAACAATTGGAACTATAATGAATATGATACCTTCCCAGTTTTTGAACAATTATTCATACAATTCTAATTGGGCTACTAAACTTATGACACCTAACGCCGCAGGTCGTCTTACTAATCAGTTAAATTTAGAAGAGTTGACATTTACAAAAGGGGGGCTTCGTATCCCGCTAGACTTTGAAGTGAGGACACTGGAAGAGGAACGATTAGGTGTTGCTACATCGCAGAAGAATTTTGAGGAACTTAATGCAGTGCGTAATGTATGGGCTATGTCTTCATTTATGAAAGATCTTCGCACTGAATTGTCACTTAATCTTAATAATACAGTTGCTGGAGAAGCAAGATTTACAGATAGTATGACAGAAAATGATGCTCAAACTGTTAATAATATTGGTGTTAAATATGATGGTATTACTGCTAATGGTCTTAACTTTAAAGGAACTCCTCTAGGTCTTCGCCTTCAGTCCCAGCCTCCAGCGGGCGTTGCTCTTCAGCCTCATTCCCTTTTCGCTTTTGTATACCATAAAAATACAATTATGTTCCAAAATGGACAGGTGCAGGTTATTAATTAAATTCTCTCCAAGTTATATAAAAAAATGTCATTTCATAAAACTTTTATTACAATAAAATTAATTTACTGGTTATATTGTGGAGTTGTTTTGTTTATAATATAATATATTTTTCTATAGATAATATATAATATGGATGCAATGATTAAAAAACTTCAAGATTGGGAACAATTAGAAAAATGTGAATTAGAAATCAAGAAATCTCCAATTCATAACTTTGGATTGTTTACCAAGAAGGCTATTTCTAAAGACGAAAAGATTTGTAAATATTCTTATAAAAAAGAACAACGATGGACAGATAGAAAAATGTTTATTGAGAAGTATGGTAATGATTTTAGATTTACCTATGATTGTAAAAGATGGAATCAAATAGTGTCAACAAAGGATCATAAAAATATTATAGCATATATTAATGATGATAGACCAAATCATAATTGTTATTTAGCAAGATTTAAATTAATTGCTTTAAGGGATATTGATGCTGGTGAAGAATTAACATTGTCATATCCTCATTATGACCCAAGAGATGAAGTTTAAAAAATATTCATAAAATTTTAACTTAATACTTTTTTATTATATATTTGTATAATATAAAATGTCTAGAAGTGGAGTTAGTTTACCAGCCCTTTTAAGAACCGCCCCTTTAGAGCGTCCTGAAAATCAGCGATTAGAAACAGATTTACTTTACCCTGTTGCATTTAGTCAAACATCTACCAAGTTCGTTTTTGACCGCAAAGGTATTTTGGATAGTAATAGTTGCATTAAATTTAGAGTTACCTGTGCAAGAACTGATGGTGTTGCTTTTGATAATGATGCAGGACAGATATGTTATTTTCCTACTTCTACAGGTGCCGCAGCCGCAATCCAAAATGCTTATTTAGAAATAGGTGGACGCAGAGTTGCTACCTTACAAGATGTAGGACATTGGACAACTTGGAAACGCCATCATTGGTCTAATGAATTTAAAGAAGGTATTGCAATCCCGAAACAAGGTGGTAATGATGTATTTTTAGGATCTAAATCTAGAGCATACCCTCCTGCCGCTCCTTTTGGAACTATTGGTCGTTTTTCCAATGAATATGCTCAATCAGCAGGAGCAAGTGATAATTTTACAAGAAAGAAATATCGCCTAGAGGCTACTAGTGCAGATACATTTGAAGCCGCATTGTCACTTTCCCAGTTAATTCCTATGCTTAAAGGTGTTTTGCTTCCTCTTTTTGCTATTAAACAAGAAGTGTCATTGGTCATAGAATGGAGTGAAGATAAAGTGGGAACTCGGTTCTGTAAATCCAAAGCATTGTCGCCCGCCGCAGGTGATATTCCAGTAACATCCAAGATTGACCAGCCTAGTTGTCTTATTATGGCTGATTATCTCTATTATCCCGATCAGTTGCAGGCTTTAGGAGAAGATATTATGTCTAGAGGTGGATATGATTTGGTATACGAGGAACTCCAAGTTGCTTACAATGCTGAAAACAGTGCTGGAACAAGAGCCGCTGGATCTACTTTAGCAACTGAAACCTTCCTCCCGCTAGGCGGTAAACGAGTAAAATCCGTTGTTCAGCAATCGCAGTTTAATGGTGCAGTTGGTAATGCTAATTCATACCTTAATAATGTTGGTATTTATAATTCAAAGGCTTTAGTTGGTGGTGAAAGTATGAATTTAACTATCGATTCAAATCCATTTTATGCTATTCCACTTTCAAATCCTGCCCTTCAGTTTAAGGAGGCTAATGCTGTTGAAGGTATACCTCTTCAGTTGAATGCTATGCTTTATGATTTTACTCCAAGTTTAGATGTTGCAAAAGCAAATTATATTCAGGGTATTAGTGATAGACATTTTAATGGATTTAATCAAGATGCACTTCTTATTGCTTCCGCCGCCGCTCCTGCTTTTGACAAAGGATTGGCTGGTGATGCATCTGCTCATCATTGGGTTGGGGTCAAGATTAGTAATGCCGCAGGAAATGGTGTTCGTATGTCAAATACTCCTATGATTTGGTCAAGAAGGTCTACACTTATTGCACCTGGTGCTATGGGATTGGATGATGCTGTTGTTAAATGGATTCTTCGTTATTTTGTTGTTACAGAGCGAGTTCTTAATATCTCAAATGGTATTGTAAATATGATAGAGTAAGTCTAATTAAATATAATATATTTAGTATTATTATATATAATGAATACAATTCTCATAACTTGTTCCAAAGATAAAGCCCAAGTTAACGATGAAGATGGTCGTTTTTTAAATAGAGTATCTAATGGAGTATTAGTTGAAAAAGGTGACACTATTTCAGTTGAACAAATAGCAATTAATTCTATTGGAGTTGGGAGCGATATAGTGGAAATACCTAGAGAAATAAAAAATTACGATTATTATACCAATGAAGCATTAGTTAAATGTGCATTTTATATTCATCATAATTATGAATTCACTTTACAATTACCCTGTATTCAAGCCCAAGGTGATGGAACAACATTAGCAACTGATTTTAGTTTTATTAGGGAATTTATTGCTAGTGGCGTTCCAGGACAAGATGTCTTCCAACCCGATTACGGTTATATGATAGGAACAGCCGCTAATGCAAAACCAGTAAATAATTTTCAATTATTAAAAACAACAATCGCCGCAAAATATGCTGACAAGATTGCAGGTAAAAGATTTTGGATCATTACTCCTGAAGCAAATTTCCCAGCGTCCACTCCTCCTGACCCCGTTGAAGGTATTCCAGGTTATCCATCTATTTCCCCATATCGTTTCTTTGATACAACAATTCCATTAAGTGTAGATGTTGGATATGATAGTCCCAGTAATATTGCTGGTAAATTAACAGAAGATTTGCATTCAACATTGTTACATCCATTAGAAACACCATTAAATGCCAAGATTGAATTAGATGATCAACCTTATGAAAGCATTAATGATATTTATGTTAATAAAAATATGGCTAGTGTTTCTAGTAATGATGGAGCAATTGCAGTTTTAAAAGCAAATTTTACTAGACCAACACCCAATATCGGTGCACCAGGAACTCAAGAAGCAACTCCTATTTATGAATGTATCGCCGCATTAAATCCTTATTTATGGATATATGGTTCAAGATTATTACAAGGTGAAGGAACAATAAAGTATTCTTATACAACTGGACAAATAGGTAGTGGTATGGGATGGAAAAATAATAAAATTATTGAGGGTTTACCTGGAGCAATATTAGCAGATTATACCAAAGATAGTTATGCAATTTATAATTTATATGATTTACCAAAAAAAGTTCAGGTCGCACCTCCTGTTTCCTGGAATAGTTTTACAAAAGGTTATATTTTGATTACTAATCTTTGTTGGACAACTCCTAATGTTCAAAATTTAGCAGATTTAATACATTCTCAAATGAATTATCAAGGTGATGGAACTACTACTGCAAATATGAATGACAGCGTTCATAGACCTGATTGGATTTATGAATTACCATTTGGAAGAGTAGATGATCATTCTAATTATTTAACTCCTGAAATTGTTGAACCTTTAAAACCATTATTACAAGCCGCCGCACCTACAGCCTGTGGTGGATATGATGCCGCAACTCAAGGTGTAAATAATCCTAAAATAAATGTTCAAGGTTACTATGATGAAGCATTATATAATAGTGCATATTTAGGTGCTGATGACATTGCTGATGGATGTGAATTTGTTAATCCTCAATTAATTATACCAGTTTCTAATAGAGATTATACACTCCAATTAGACCCAAAAACAGCCGCAAAATATTATGATGTTAACATTATTCCAATATATAATAAAAAAACTGGTAATGCTTTTAATGAAGAAGTTTATATTGGTATTATTATGAATGATTATCAGCCTGGTAATACTCCACCTGCTACACCAAATTTAGTTATAGAAAGAGCAAATTATTGCATTGTTGATTTGGGTGCTAAAAATATGCAAAATCCAATTGTTGCTATTATGAATCCTAATTTAAAAGCAGATGTTCAAACTGGACTTATCCCAGCATTTGACCCTACTACTACTACTACAATACCTGCATATACTACTACAACTCCTCAACCTGATTTAGTAACACCTCAACCTGATATAGTAACACCTCAACCTGATTTGGTTACACCTCAACCTGACCTAGTAACGCCTCAACCTGACCTAGTAACACCTCAACCTGATTTAGTGACACCTCAACCTGATTTAATGGTTCCGCAACCTGATATTTATACACCACCTGTTCCTGAAGTTCCTGCAACAACAATAAATTATAATACAACTGCAGATGGAAATAATGCATTAGTTAGTGATTTTGATGTAGCAAATAATGTAAGTCCATTAGTATTAAATAATGGTTCAAGATTATTTACAGATGATGGTGGATTAACTAATGATTATACTACATCACATTCTCGTCACATAACATATGATGCTGGTTCAGGAAATAAAATATTGGTTAACATTAGATCATTTGAATTTGAACATTCCACATATTCAATGTATGATAGATTAGGTATAACCTGTAGTGATACAGTGTCAGGATTAAGTTTATCATCAGGTAATTTATCAAATGCAGACAGTTTATTATCTCAATATTTATATCAATCATCATCATCAAGTCCCAGTTCTTTTTGGGGGTCAAGTTGGACTGCTTCTAATGGTGGATATGGGACAGGAGGAGGTTGGATACTTCCATCTTCATCAGGAACAGATAGTAAGGGAAATAATAATAGTGGATGGATTAATACCTGGTATGAAATTGATGCTAGATATGTAAGATTTTGGTTCAAGAGTGATGGAAGTGCAACAGAACCAGGATGGGATATATTAGTAGCAAGACAGGTAAATACACCATTAATTCCTGAAGTTCCAGGTTTTTATACGCCTCAACCTGACCTAGCAGTTCCTCAACCTGATTTAATAACACCTCAACCTGATTTAGTGACACCTCAACCTGACCTAGTAACGCCTCAACCTGATTTGGTAACACCTCAACCTGATTTAGTTACACCTCAACCTGATATAGTAACACCTCAACCTGATTTAGTAGAGAATTTTCCTGAAACAACAACTACTAATTTTGGTGTTGATGCAGTTGGTGATTATGTAAATACAATCCAAGTTGGTTCACCTAATCCATCATTACAATTTGATGCTGGTAGAGGTAGATTTAATTTTCAAGAATTACATTGGGATAGATATGAAGGTAATATTAGAGGTGCTCAAACAGGAACGCAACCTGATGCAAATCCAGCAGCCGATGTTATAGTTAATATTTTTAATAAAAAAACTAATAATTTGTTCGATTCTATGATTGCAACTGATATTATACAAACTATATGTTTAGTCGCCGCAAATAGTGGTATTGGATTATTAGATATTGGTTTATCAAAGAAAGATACATTTGGTGGTTCATATGATTATTTATCATCTTTTAAGGAAGAAGATAAAAAACAAACTTTTTGGGGTGAAAGTTTATTGTCAAGATTGGGATTTGATTATAAAGCATTATTTAATCCTTTAGGTTTACCTGATAGTTGGTTTTTAACTAGAACATATCAAACAAATACAAATTCAAAATTAGTGCAATATTTTCCATATCCATTGACAACAAATAGTATTTTGGATTCTACATTGGCGTTTGATTTTGACCAAACAAATACAATAACACCTCGTCCAATGTATCAACTCTCATCTCAACAAGGAAGATGGGAAGTGAATGCATCTACATCTACATCAAGTATTTTTGCTAGTAACTTACCTCAAAAATTAGTATATCCTTTTTGGTTAATTTATAGTGACATAATTGGTGGTATTACATTTCATAGTAGTAATTCAGGAGCAGAAAGTAACATTATTGCAATATGTAATAGATCATATATTTCAGGTGATTTTGCATATTCATTTGCAACTGATTATGTATTTACTGCTACAAAAGATTTTGTAATTACAGGTATTACTACTCAAATATTAAATCCTGATTTAACACCAGCCGATATTGATGACAGAACTACTATAATTTATAAAGTGCAAAAACCATTAAAAATGTTTGAAGAACAACAACCTCCAAATGACCAAGAAGCAAAAGTAAAACAAAGAACAGGTCGTTAGTCATCTTTTTTTGGAACAATTTTTATTATTCTATTATTTGTTTCTTGTCTATCTCCGCAAAATAAATAATCAAAATGTCTTTCACTAAAATCTCTAAAATTTAACCAACATTTTCGGTGAACCCTTCTCTGTTTATTATCGTTCCATTTAGCAAATCGTTTTATTGTTTTTTTACATAAGATACATTGATTTTTTTTATGCATTATATATATATGAAAGATAAAAAAAAACCAAAAGAAGACGACATCAAGATACAAAAAAGAAAAGAATATATGAAAAAATATTATAGAAGAAAGAAAGCAGAAAGAATAAAAAATGGAACTTGTATTAGTATTTGTAGAGGCAAGATACCAACAAAAAACAAGTATTTCACTATCAAGAGAGGGACTTTTATAGTTTCTTTTTCTTAAAAACCAATAAATATTGATGAACCTTTGCTGTATATAAAAATCTCTTTGCATTTGTTCCCATTCGTAAATAAGGTATACATTTCTTTTGGTTGACAATAACTTTATCCCAAGTTTCAAAACCTAACGAATGCATTATGTTTTCTGTTTCATAAGATAAATTATAATATTTTCCAGCCTTTCTCCAGTCGCCTACCATTATACAATATGTTGCATCATTTGAAGATTTTTCACTACATCGTTGTAGTATTCTTTTATAAAACTTTATAAAATCATCCCAAGTTTTTAATTTTGATAAACCATCACCAGCATATTTTTCTAAATTCCAGTATGGTGGACAAGTTAATAATCCTGAATGTTCAGGTATTTCTTCTTCTAAACTATCAGCAAGATAATTTTGAACATTGTATTTTTCTTGGGCGTATTTTATAGCATCAGGTGATTTGTCATATCCAAGATATACTTTACCTGCTTGCTCGCAACATAAATGTCGCTCGCCCCATCCCGCAAATGGATCAAAAATAGTGCCTGCATCCCTTAAAAAAAACTCTGCACATAATGTTCCAATTTCCAAGTTAAATGGTGAAAATTCTTGACGAGATGATATTTGGACACCATTCTTGTTTTTCCAACCTTTTCTTAATCCTTTCTTGCCCACTCTTGCTACATCAATAACTGATACAGGATAAATAGTATACATTTTTATAATTATATATATTATTAAAAAAATATGTCAAGATAATAACTCAATTATTTAATATCTTGGAGAGAAAAATACCAAAAAAGCAAATAAGTAATTGCTATTTTAAAAAATTGAAAAGAAATAACTTGATTTTAGTGTAAGTATAAAAAGAATGAATAATAGCAAGATGAATACTCAAACTACTCAACAAAAAAAATTTGTTCCCATTTACCAATACAGAGAGGAATTGTTGGATGAAAAACTACAAGAAGCATACAAAGAACTTGCTCATTATAAAGCAGTTCAATGCAGATTTGAGCATATCCTGATGTTTATGGAAGATGAAGGGTTAGAAGAAGCGTATGATGAATGGAGTGTAACAGTTGATAAAAAAAGTGAGAATAATAGTAGATATAAAGCAGACCAAGATAAATTATATTATTATGATGGAGAAAAAGAATGTTCAATGTCTTGGAAATACTTTCATCCTGACGAGTAATTACCATAATAATTTATCAGCATAATAACTTCTTGTTCCTACTTTATTTCTAAACTTTTGATGCCTTTTTTTATATGCAGTCCTTCTCTTGTCAGCAAATTCTTTTCCTTTCGTCTTTTTAAATGTTGGAAAATCACCATAACCGATAGCCCCAACATCCGCTACCTTCTTGCCGTTTTTAAAAACCGCTATTTTTTTCCCCTTCAACTTGGAAGGCTTAACAGAAACACCTATTTTTTTTGCTTGACTTCTAGTATATGAAGTAATTTTATACATTATATAATTACTTTATATTAAAATATGACACTAGGTCTAATATTCTGTAAACATTTTGCTCTAGATAATGCAGTATATAATGCTCTTTTATCACATAACCAATCTCTAATCATATTCAAATCAAATATATTTATTATACCATTAATGGTATCACCCTGTGATTTATGAATTGTTGTTGCATATCCCATTAAGAATTTATTATGGAAATCTTTAAATGTTTTCCATTCGATTCTAAATTTGTCAACATTATTATGATTAGTTAATTCAACCCAATTATTACCATAATCAACAACTTCCACTTCTTCATTCTTTTTTAATGTCTTACATTTTGTAGTGTGATACATTATGATTTTAGATCCAATAAACACCTTCATATTTTGATTATATTTATTTTCTATATCTTCATATGGTATTTCAATATAATCGTCAGGACAGATATGATTTTCTACCATCATATTAATCATTTTTCTAGTTGAATTTGCATAACAAATATTTTTACATTCAATCATATCTTCAATACTTCTAGGAGTAATATTACGAAGGAAGCATTCTGTTTCGTTTTTTAATTTATCATTTTCCCAAACATCTTCTAATAAATTCCATAATTTAATATCATATCTTTTCATTGCAGTTAACTCAATACGATTATTATTTGCTAGATATTTAATTGTAGAATGATTAAACCAATCCATAGATGCACCTAATAATGTATCTTTTACAGGAGGTAACTGACGATAATCACCAATTAATATAAATGGAAGATTAGTATAATATTTGAATTCTGCTAATATTTTCCATAAGTCACTACTAATCATACTAATTTCATCAATAAATATAACATCAATATGTTTTGCCTGTTCCTTTGCCCATTTAATATTTAATTTACCATTTTTATCAATTGTCATAAATTTATGAATTGTTGAACCTTTTAATTGGATAGTTGCTTTATTTGTAAATGCTAATGCTTTACATTTAACACCTGATTTTTTTAATGCATTCATTCCCTGAATACATACATACGATTTACCAGTCCCTGCTCGTCCTAAAAGCATACCACCTCCTTCTTCTACTAATGAACTAATAATATCTAACCAATCATCACTATCATTATATTCTGTAATATCATTCCATTTCTTTTCTGTATATCTGTAATGATGATGTCTAAATTCATACTCTTTTTCTTTGTAAATATCTTTTAATAATGGAGGATAATTCATACTGTATCCACCAATTTCTTTATTGACATATTTGTCCATTTTATGTTTCATTAATTCTTTATCAGTTTCATTTAAATATCCAACAACTGCACTATCTGTATTTCTATATAATAATACACTATTTTCTGTGTTTCTCATTCTAGTGATCATTTCATATAATGCAATGTTACCTCCATCAGTAATTTGAATAGCCATTGGTAAATTTTGGTTCATTATCTTTGTTTTTATTTTACGACCATAACAATATAACTTTTTACCATTAGAACATTCTACTTCATCATAATCTAATGTTTCATTTTTTCTACCTTTTATTTTAATGTAGTTATCCCAAACTCTATTAATATCTTCATCAACATTCATTAATGTTTTACTATTAGTAGTTTTCATTAAATAACCATATATACTATTTATCATTTGTTTTTGCAAACCAATATCAGTATAATCATCTTTTATTTGGTCAATAATATCTTTTAATAAAGTTCTATCATTCTTTGTTCCTTTTATCCAATATTTAATTGTAAACTCAATATCTGTATTTTTTAATGCATAATTAATAATTGCTGATGAATACCAATTATCATAATGAAATAAATCATTATTTGCACATTTAATATAATACAATCCTAATTCAACTTGTTCAAATGCTTTATCATTATTCCAAATTCTAACTTCTTCTTGAAATCCAATAGTCATCCAATCTTCCTGTGGACATTCCATATAAGAACGATAACATTTATTAACATCATAACATAATACATAATTCCATAATTCGCTCATCGTTGATTTCCACATAGTTTCTTCACTACCCAAATACAAATTTTTTGCACCATAATGAACTCGCATTTTTACTCCTCCATCATTTAATGCTTTATCAACACTTTTGGAATAATAACTGGAACAATATAATCGCAAATCTTTCATATATGGTTGAATAAAGAATGGTGCAGTTTGACCAGTATATTGAATATTATTATCCAAACAATATTGTTTAATACATCGTAAATTTCTATTATTTAAAAGTTGAGTTTTATTAATGCATTTTTCATCAGGGACAACATCTTTAATCATTAAATATTTATTCTCACCTAATTTAAATGAACTTAATGACCCATTATATAGTGTAAGATTTTTTGCAGGATATGTCATTAAATTATCTTGGGACATAGTTTCGCAGGCGTATTCCATATAAGTATTATTTTTGGTGGATGCAAATACATTTGGATCTAGGAATTTAATTTGTATATCAGTGTCTTTATGTTCATCCATTTCTTCAGGATTTTTCTCTTTTTTTTGTTGTTGACTATCACTTTTAATGTTTTTTTCTACTTCACTTTTTGTTTTATTTGTAATAGATTTAATTTTTGCAGTGTCCAAGATTGGATACATATGGTTATTTTTCAGTTCAAATACCAGTGGTGGATTTTTTAATTCTCTTGCTCTTTCAGTGTGGAAATGGTCAACTAATTCTCCATCAATCAAACAATACATATTTACATTAAAGTTTGCACACCAAACTTTGATATGATTTAATGTATATCCTGTTTTATTTGGGTTCATTAATCCTTTGTCTTCAATATCATAATCTATTTCATAACCAGTAATTGACAGTTTGTCAATATGATGTGTAGACCAAAATTCAATTAATTCATCGGTTTTATTTTTTTTCTTGAAACCTTTTCTGTTTGCATATCTGTATTGTATTAAATCAACAACGCACATATTCCTATTTTTACACCATCTTGCATTCTCAACATTATTATCTAAATTCATAACACCAGCAATTTGTATGGGTGTCCATTCTAATGGTTCAGGGTCAGTTACATTTTGACTATTTTTCTTTACTACTTCTACTTTACTTTTATCAAAAGGACTATCTTGAAACATAACTAATACTTCTCGTTTTTGTTCTCTTATCCATTTATCAACATTTTTTTGTTCAATAGTTGTAGACCTGTTAACTAATGCTTCTTTTGCTAAAACGAATAATCCAGTTTTAGATCTATTCCATCCTCTAAATCTTATAGTAATGGAAATCAATACTTTTTGTTTTTCTTCGTTTCTTTTTTTTATGATTGCTCGCCTGATAGGTTGTAGTGCAACATTAAATGATTGTGCTAGAAAACGATATGCATAAATTTCGTTTCTAAAGTTACTTGTCCCTCCTCGTAAATCTTTTGCAAAATCCATAATGATTTTTCTAGCCTGTTTCTTTGTTTTACCAGTAGTTCTTAAGTTATACTCTTTTCTAATACGGCGTTGTGCATTTTTTGAAATAGTATTATTATTTGAAATTTTTATGTTTCTAGGTAATCTTCCACTCATAAGTGTATAATCTAGATATTTTAAATATCCGCTAGTATCGTTGTTTGTCATAGTCATCTATATATTATAAGGAGATAATATTTATATCGGTTTAATTTATATTATTAATTTAAATCAATTTTATATTCCTAAAGGTTCAATTACTTATTTTGTCATTATTAAAATTGAATTTAATTTATACTAATAAAAAGGTATCATAAATAACTATGGCTACTGTTGAATTATCCTGCACTGAATGCAACCTCCCTCTTCGTATTGAAACTTTTACTGGTCATCAAATTGTTGTAAATAATTGGTATCTTGGAATAGGTAAATATAACAGATGGGACGATTTATGTAATGAGTGTTTCCAAAAAGAAATTGATGGAAGATGGATGCAGGAAACTATACATCAATGTGTCAAGAGTTCAAAAACTAAATAAGGTGGAATTCTATATCGTTTTAATTTTGGTATATCTTTTGAGCCATTTACAATGTGCTTATTATTTTTTATTTGTCCACATTTTTTATCGCAGGTTTTTGAATCGAACTTCTCAATATTTGTCCATATTCTAGTTTGTTTTCTATATCCCCAATCGCAATATCTGCAATAATCAACATCTATAAATGGAATATACTCCATAAACTCTCTTTTTTTTAGAAGTCCCGTTCTTGGATTTTCAATAAACCACTTTTTTACATTAAAATACTCTATAATTTCTATCACTTTTTTGACCCAACTATCAGCAAGTTCTAATAATTTCATATGTTTTTCTTTGGTAAAAATACCATCCTTTTTTTTCTGTCCATACCAACCATATTGCAATGTAGAATAGTAGACACAGGGTGGGGATGCCCATATGACATCAAAATAATCTTTATCATATTGTTTATAATCAAATTCCAAGATGTCTATTTTATGACTTGGAGAGAATTTTCCATTATAATCACATATATCAAGACTAACAACTTGGTATCCTAAATTATCTGCTACTTTACCAACAGACATCGTTCCACTAAATAATTCTAATAACTTGGTCATATAATCTACTATAATACAAAATTTTTAATCAAGTTTATTGATTTTTCATAAAATTGAAAAGAAATCTCTTGCTTTTAATGTATGATAATAAAGCCAGTTAGTAATCAAGAAATGTCAATCTTCCAAACATTAAATGCAACCCAAAAAGTATGTGTCTACGAACACATTATAAAACAATACAGTCATCTTCCATTTGAAGAAATGACAATTACTGTTCAAGATGGTGATATATGCGATGAAGCCTGTATGTTTGACTGTGTAATGATGGAACATAGTATACGAAATTTGTCACAGTTGGATCATCAGGATAAATACATTAATGGTGATGCAACTATAAAAAAATATATGAGAGATATTTGGTGGTTGCAACATTCAATGTTTAGAATATTCTTTGACCAACAGGATAAATGGAGTGAATGGTATATGGAAGAATATAGTGAAATGCCTGAAAATTATAAAACACAGGCTGAATTAAAAATTATATTAAATGGTTTGGTAGAAAATTGGGAGGAAGATGCTCCACAATAAGTAATTGAATAAATAAAACAAAAAATTGAACGGGATGAATGACTTTTAATAGATAGCATATAACGATGAATACAGCAGAACATAGCATTATGAGATATGGTGGTTTATACCACACAGAATTAGTATGGGATAAAATATTGCAATATTTGGGAATAGGAGAATATAAACCTGACTGGATTGTAGGTAGGATTTATATACCTCAACATCCATCTAGAGATAATGAAGCATATTTTGACAATCTAGCATATACGAGTTGTTATAAATTAGTAAAAATAACAAAACATCAATTACAGTTTGAAAAATTAATATTAGTATATGAAGAATTCATATATAACCAACGGTTTAATGCACATAAAAATATGCGATTTTTAGATGGTAATGAAGAAGATAGAAGGGTTTTCGGTGAAAAAGTTAACTTTAAAAATGAAGTAGATCTTCCTGAAAATTTTGGAATATATAAAATGAGAAATCATAAGTATAAATTTTATTTTGATAATTACACTGTAAATGGTCAGCC
>TARA_R110002012_G_scaffold250730_4_pt1 | contig 26319 bp, 22 predicted proteins | sample TARA_R110002012 | Tara Oceans TARA_R110002012 (sample SAMEA4396515) | marine metagenome | biome: Westerlies Biome; feature: [DCM] deep chlorophyll maximum layer (ENVO:01000326); material: water (ENVO:00002006), including particulate matter (ENVO:01000060) such as... | depth 40 m | reverse complement strand
GCTGATACCCCTGGCCGACTGGCAGGTGGGGTTGTTGCCCTGGCCAACACCAAGGTGCTGCCCCAGCACTTTGATGGTGCCACCGATCAGGTACTGCAATACGGTTACATCAGCATCTTTGTTGATCAGTGACTTGCTAATCCGCTTCTCCACCATACTGTGGATCTTAACTTTGCGGAGGTTCTCGAGACCCACCCTGACAGGCCGGCGGGAAAACAAGCTTTTTCCCAACATTCGGGCCAGTCCATAAATGCACTGGCAATTGTCGGGGCTGACCGTTTCATTGATCAGCGTGGAAATCAATCCATGAAATTTTTCCCATTCCGCTACGCCCCGGTCATTGAGGTGGAGGCAAACAGGAACCAGGTCTTCATAGTCAGCAACGAGCTTTTTGAGTAGCAGAGAGTGGTAGCCACTCACCAGGCCAGTGGCGTTCATATGGTCGCCCATGGATCTGGCTTCTCTTTCCAAGGTAGCCACGCTGCTTTCCGAAAGGAAATGCTCGTAATCCTTGAGGCTGGCATTGTTTCTTGCGCCTTCTGAAGGAGCATAAATAGCGTTGATGTACAGCCGAACCGACCGATCCGTTTCGGAGTCTCCCGAGGTATCAAAACGCTCATTGACCAACCGGATCAGCTCTCTGGCTTTGCGGGTCATAATAGGCCGTTGAGCACAAATGAGCCGAATTTCCTCGGCGAGCTTTTCATACACACCCTGCAGGTCGATTTCTGAGACGATGAAGCCAAAGAGATTGAACGCCTTTTTTAATTCTCTCACCGGCATTGCAAGGCGGGTTTCCTCTGAAACATCCTGATGAGCAAACTCAAGGTTGTGCACCATCACCTCTTCCAGAAAGCTTTGAGCGTCTTTCTGCGATATTTTGTCGCTTTTTTCAATGCCGGTTGCAAAGGCTAACAGCCGCAGCTCAGACAGAATTTCGAAGCTGGAGGTGGGGTGACCTACTTTCAAAGTGCCTTTCACCAGCTGGGGAATGAGCTTGTCAGGCTCACTCCAAACTGTATTGTTAAAAATGCCTGCCCGATCGAGCTCACCAATTTTCTGAAGCAGGTAGACCAGCCCGTTCCTTGATTGGCTGAGTATATCTACCTGGCTTGCCAGTTTGGTAGCTTTCTCCTGCTTGGTTAACTCAATTGACTCTTTAAACTCTTCTAAACTCTTCTCAAAATTTTCAAATATCCTATCGGATGCTATTTCCATATGGGTGGTTTACCTTCGCTTATACATAAAAATCGACTTTCTGATAGTGTTTTAAAAGCTCCGTCATCCGGTCGGGGTCTTCTCCCTTGAAGTTGATGGTGCCAAAGTGATTACCAAATCCTCCACGGTCTCCACTGATTTTCTGCCCCTCGTAAGGCGGCACGAGGCTGTGCTCAATGAAGTACGGGTCGTTGTTAAGCTCTTCAGGTATTTCAAGTTTCGAGAACTGACGCTTGTGAGGATAGATCATCACGTTGCCATGGTAATATTTCGGTTTGAAGCCCTTCGGAGGGAAAATTGCATCCAGCTCTTCCTCGGTTGCATTGGGGTCGTGAGACACGACAAACGCAGCAAGCGCATCGAACTCGTATGATTTAGAGCAAAGCTCAAGGATGTGCCCGCCGGGAATTCTGCAGGCAGTTTCTCCAAAATTCAGTTCGTCGTTTTCAGTAAGGAACCATTCGGGGTGCACCATGCCAAATTCAATACCGAAAATATCGACCATTTTCTGCACCTGCTTGTGGATCAATTCACGCTTTGTTTCCAGATAGTTGCCTTCGGGAATGAAATTAGAATACCCCAGTTTCACGTATTCGGTGATATTGAGGAACCTGATTTTGCCTTTATGGATAAATGCCTCACAGGAAAACTCCCTGCCTGGCAGATGACTCTCAGCAAGACATGGGAAATCACTATCCTCGCATTCTTCGTCTATTTGAGCCATCGATTTCAGCAGGCGATGACCAACAGTGCCGGCCGAAGCAAAGGGCTTGATATGCACCCAGCTATCCTCTTCACCTTGCAGTTGCAGATTGGCTTCATTCAGGCGTTTCATAAAGGCTTTTACACCGTCTTTGCTATACACCTCTTCAAACAGCCCGACCCGCAGTCCTCCAATGAGGGCTTTCCGCTTCATGATCGCCTTGTTTCGAAAAAGAAAAGCCCGGTTAAGTACCCGTGGGTCGTTTCTGTAAATTGAATTGAGCGCTCCGGCCCATTCCACCGTTTCCTCGTAAAGGGGCACAGCCACGTCAGCGTTATAAGGCTTTAGCTTTTCAACCAGGTCCAGGGAATTGGAGGTGTCGCTCCATTCATCTAGCTGGTAGGGAACAAAGGGAATATTATGTTCGGCTGCATAAGGTGCGAAGTCTGGAAACGAAACGACTACATAAGGCTTACCAAGTTTTTGCATGCTTTCTATCACGGGCAAACTCCAGCCCATTAATGCGAAACATTTTGCCATATCTATATTGGTTTTAAAGGTGAGAAATCTATTGAAGATGCGAAGAGGACAGAGGGAACCCGTTAGTGGAGAGTAGCCGGTCGGCCATCAGATTTAGGCATACACGTCCTGCGATACTTCGATGCATCTCTAAAGACAAGGTGATATGGGCAGCGATCGTTCAAAAAAATGTCGATTCATTTAAATAAGTCAATGAATCATTGAAATAGTTATATTATTACAAAAAGAGACCCCATAAGTGAAGCCTCTTTTTCCAAACAACTATTAAACAAACTTTTATGCTGCCGTGCGGAACTGCCCTACATAATAGTGGAGTTGCTTGGACGATGGGTAGCCCGCTTGCATTGCAGGGGAAAATGGAACCCGCTGCTATTTATTGGCTTTGTAGTGCAGGCCAAACCAGATAAGCCTGGTGACAACGAAAATGAGCATGCCGTAGATGCTGGTGATGCTTGACACCTTCAGCCCACCAGCTAGCATCGCTTGCGACACCTCCCCAATTTGCTCAATTGCCTGGAAGGCCATGAACATTCCAATGAGTTGACCAAGCACTCCAGTGACCAGGGCCAGCAGTCCAAAGAACTTTACATAGTCCAGTCTTCTTTTGACTTCGTCACCTTTCAACCCTTTGGAGAAGATATCTGAGGCAGAAAGCCCGCTGAAGATCAATGCAGCAAGAAACATTAGCGTAAGAATTGACATGAATTCTATTCCGCCCATCCAAAATAATTCAAACATAGTTGTAAAGATTTAAGGGTTTAAAAAACATCCAGGGCAATCATACGGCTTTTAGCCAGGCAAAATGGACAAAGTAGACGGAGTTGCTGTCAACATCGGTGGAAAACCAATTTTCGGAGGGATTCTACATTTTTGGTAGAATACCTGCTGAAAATGGCATTTCGTCGACTTTCACTGTATGATTTAGAATTTATCGGCATTTTGCAGCAATGATAAGCGATTATCTCAACAAGTTGGTCTATTCAAAAGGAGGGAGGGTGCTGGCCCACGTGGTCTTCTGGTGGTTGTCCCTTGCTTTCCTCATGGTTTTTTTTGCCAGGATAAGTAGCGACTATGGCTTCTCTCTGCGCTTTGCGTGCCTCATGTTGCCGGTGGCAATGGGCACCACTTATTTCATTAATTACAGCCTTGTGCCTAAGTACCTTCTGACGAGGAACTATGGTAAGTTCATATTGTATTTCGTGTATACACTTATTGTGTCGATGTATTTCCAGATGTGGGTTATTGCCCTCACTTATATCTCCATCGCCGAATACAACTATGAGAAACTAGGGCCTGTAGCAGGCGATTTCATATTTCAGCCCGTGGGCCTTTATTCCATCGTGCTGCTGGGAGTTGCTCTTAAGCTGCTGCGACTTTGGATGAAAGCCGAGCGGGAGAGGGCCGAACTGAAAAGTGCCAGTCTCGAAGCAGCCCTTAAACTCAAAGAAGCAGAGCTGCAACTGCTCAAGGGTCAAATACATCCCCATTTTCTGTTCAACACCCTCAACAATCTCTACGGTTTGGCGCTGGAGAAGTCCGACGTGCTCCCTGATAGTATCTTGCGGCTTTCTGAACTGCTCGACTTTCTTTTGTACAGAAGCAATAAGTCATTGGTACCGCTGGCCGACGAGATCAAATTAATAAGAGATTACATTGCGCTTGAGGAGCTCCGGTTTGAAGAAAGGCTTCGGCTTGAGCTGGATATTCAGGCAAACGGGAATGATTGTAGTATCGCACCTTTTCTTCTATTTCCGTTCGTAGAAAACGCATTCAAGCATGGTTTTATGCAGGATGATCAGCAGCTTTTTCTATCCATTTCAATCCAAACTAAAGGCGAGCGGCTCTACCTCACAGTGACCAATTCATTCTCGAAAGCTGAAAAGGAGGCGGGGCAGCTTGGCGGGGTGGGGCTGTCAAATGTGAGGAAACGTTTGGAGTTGCTGTACCCAGGCAGGCACAAGCTCAGGATTGAAAATGATGAGCGGCACTTTATAGTAAACCTGGAGTTAGACTTAAAACCAAAAGATGATGCCGGAAGCGACTCGTAAATGTATTATTGTCGACGATGAGCCGATTGCCATTCGGGTGATCAGAGGCTACTTGCTGCAAATGGGTGGCTTCGAAATCGTGGCTGAGTGCCGCACGGCCACGGAGGCATTTCAGCTTTTGCGCAGCCATTCCATCGACCTCATTTTTCTCGATATTCAAATGCCTAAGCTCACAGGCCTCGATTTCCTGAAGGCCCTTCAGCACCGACCGAAGGTCATTTTGGTGACCGCCTACCGGGAATATGCCATTGACGGGTTTGACCTGGATGTGGTGGATTATCTGCTCAAGCCCGTTTCTCTGGAGCGGTTCATGAAGGCAATAGATAAGTTTTATCAGTTGATGGAAGTCAACACAAAAGTACACACGGCAGCCACTCAAGTGCCAGCCTCAATATTGGTAAAATCAGATAGAAAAACTGTGAAAATTGTGTTAGACGACATTCTTTATATTGAAAGCTATAGCGACTATATCAAGATTTTCACCGCTGACGAGACCATCATCACCAAAGAAAGAATCAGTCATATTGAGGAAAGCCTGCCTGGCAGTTTTATCAGAACGCACCGCTCTTTCGTGATCAACAGTGCACAGATAAAGTCGTTCACCAATGAGCATGTTAATGTTGCAGGCAAAGAAATCCCCATCAGTCGGAGCTACAAGGAAGAAGTGCTTTTAAGGTTCCAAAGCCTTTAGCCTCTTTCGGTTCTCCGTTATTTTGCCTAGTTGGTTTTGATCTCCTCGAAGTCTTCCTGGCTGGCTCCCACTGAGAAATGCCTGAAATTGTAGGTAAAAGAGAGCATCACATACCGGTTAAGCACATTCGACTGGGTGTCCTCAATGTAAATTTCAGATATGTTTCTCCGGATATTATTGTTCTGTTTCAGGATGTCGTACACATTCATACTCACTTCGCCAAGCTTGTTTTTGAACAACTTCTTACCCACACTCATGTTCCAAAGAGTGAAACTATTGTCGAAACCCGCAGAAAGCCCGGCATTGATTTGATGCCTTACGTCTGTTCTGAATGTGAAGCCGTTTCCAAAGATCATGTTGTAGTTGATCCGGGTAGTCTGATTAAAGAAGTTGTTGTTTAGTGCAGGCCGCAGGCTGTTTTCCACCACGTTGTATCTCGACCACGTGGCTACTCTGAAATCAATATTCTCACTGATGTTGCTGCTTAGAGAAACACCAAGCCTGTAGTTCCATGAGTTGGCCAGGTTGAGCTCGTCGTTGATGAGGCCAGGTCTGCTTGTGTAGTTAACACCACCGTTGAAATTGACATTTGATTTGATCAACGAGAAGGGTTGGCCATAACTCAGGTATGACCTGAATTCCTTGTATCCACCCAGGTTAACCGGGCTTATTAGCTGAGAGCCTTTTTCAAGTATCACTCCCTCGCCAACTGTTGTCTGTTCTTCGGCAATAAAGGTGCTCGTTCCAATGTAGTTGCTGGTGAGCTCGGTGTGGGCATAAACAAACATTGACCTATTTGTTTCGGGGTTATTTGACCTTATACGGGTTCTGATTCTATTGGTATATGTTTGGTTAAGATCCACATTTCCCGTGCGAAGCTGAAGCGGATTTGAGTTGTCAATTACGTCCTGCAGCTGTCCTATTTGTGGCTCTCTGGTCCAGGTGCGGTAATCTAGTTCGATATTGGTATTGTCGGTAAACTTGTAGCGAAACCGGGACGACGGTAACACGCTATTAAAGCGCCGATTGAGTGTGTATTCCCTTGGAAACTGCTGGTCATTTTTCAGTTTGGCGTCCTGATATTCCACCTCTACCTGCGCAGTAAGTTTTTTTAGTGTGTATTGGTAACCCAGCTCTGTTTCCTGTGTAAAGTAGCTGTTGTCGAAGGTGTTGCTCAACGCCTCATCGAGTAGGGTGTAGTCATCGAACTGCTCCGAAAAGTCGTACAGTCTTCTGTCAGAGTCATTGATTCTGTCGCCCATTGTATGCTCCAGTTCAATTCGTCCGTTGGCACCCACGGGCTCAGTATAGGAAGCGTTGACCCTCCAGTCGTGTCCTTTTCGGTTCCACTCAATATTTTGCTTGAGCAATTGACTGCTGTCAGCCGATTGATAGAAGATATTTTCGGCCAGCCTGTACCTGTCGTCGGTATTGACGTGAAAGCCGTTTCGGAGGTTGATCGTGAATGCACGCCCCTTTTTTTCAAATTGATGGTTGTACATCAGGTTATTGAAGTAGTCCAAATCAAAGAGATCGAACGACGAGCTGTTTTCGGTTTGGTTCACCGGGCCAAAATCCGAGGTTGTGCGACCGAGGAAGTTGGAATTGCGGATGTTATTGCCGAAGGAAGCTGATGGCCGCCAAATGATCCTGTTGTTGTCGTTGATCTTGTAGTCGACTTTCATAAACACCCTGTGTTCGGCGTTAGTGGCATTGTTGTAGCTGCTTTCGGAGTAAACCTGCCCTGAGTCGGACGGGAGCACATATTCTCTGAACCTGGTTTGGGTGGTTTCATCCTGCCTGTGGTTGTACAAGTAGCTGCCACTTACCTCCAGCGACTTTGCCCAGGTGTCAGCAAAGTTTACTGCAATGGCGTTGTTGTTGATGATGCCATCCTGGGTTCTGCTGTCGGCACTTGCATTGGGGCTTGCCGAGTAGTTGAGAATATTGATGTTGTTGCTAAGGCCTGATATAGTAACCCGACGGTCGCCATTGAACATATTGAGGTTAGCGCCTGCCATATAACGTTGATCAGTTCCAGCTCCTACCGAAGTTTTTCCAAACTGCCCTCTTCTGCGATTGGGCTTTGTGATGATATTAATCGTCTTTATTCTTTCACCGTCGTCAAACCCGGTTAGCTCGCTCTGGTCGCTCTTTTTGTCAAACACCTGAATGCTTTCAATCACAGTAGCGGGTAGGCTCTGCAAAGCAGCCTGCACATCGCCGCCGAAAAAAGGCTTTCCGTCGATAAGAATTCGCTGAACGTTTTCGCCCTGGGCTTGTATTACGCCATCCACCATCGCAATGCCCGGCATCTTTTGCACCAGGTCTTCGGCACTGGCATCGGGTACTGTTTTGAAAGCCAGTGCGTTGAAAACAGAGGTATCTCCTTTCTGCTCACTCATCATAGCCTGGGCAGTAACTTTTACTTCTTCAAGCGTCTTGGTCTCTTCTTCCAGTAGAATGTCTCCAAAGGAAATGTCCTTTATGCCGACAGTTACATTTTTTGTCACCGTCTGATATCCGATATATTGAAACTGAAAACGGTAGCTGCCCGGCTCCACCTTCTCAAGCTTGAATTTTCCCTCAAGATCAGTGACCACACCCAAAGAGGCAGGAGGAGAGCTTAGTTTTTCACCCAGTACGGTAGCACCGGGGAGACCTAAGTAATCGTTGGCTCCCTTCACAGTTCCCGAAATGGTGACAGCTTGCCCATGGACTCTGAGAAGCGAAAATAATAGGAACGTAATGGTAAGAGTTCTTAACATCTAATTAGTATTGCTAACAGTACAGAAACAGGAAATAAGTGCATCAAAACTTTGATAACTGTCGTTCCAAACTGTTGTTTCAAAGCTATTTGCTAGTACACTTTTGAGTATATGATGTATCTATTGTCCAACTGGCAAATTCATGTGCCTGACAGTGCTATTAACTATCCGATAAAAGTAGACCCCATATTAGAATAGTGAAATTGTAATTTTTTAAAATGCTATTTCACCGGTTGAATGGTACGGAGTTGTTAAAAATTGTCACGAAATGCTGCCGGGCCAAACACAGGGGGCCATTATTCTGTTGACGGGTGCCGCATTGAATGGAGTTGCCAGGCAATATCCACCATTGCAAAGTTGGTCTGATGGGTAGGTCATAGGCATCAAATGGGAGGGAAGAAAGGGCGAAACGCTGGATCGGGTAAGGTTTATTCGCAAAAAAGAAGGAGAGCTTATTGCTCCCCTTCTTTTTGCAGGTAGGTGACCAGTTTGTCACATAGTGCATTCATTTCTTGCGACATAAACTCGTCTCCGGTGGCATTGAGCACGCTCTGCGCCATGCCGCCGATGCAGTCTATGTAGAAACGTTTCATATCAGGCACTTCCATATCTTTTGTCCACAAGTCGATACGGAGCGTGTTTTTTTGATCAGCATCCCACAAGGCCAACGCAATTGCATTGGTTTCGCTGAGCTCTTCACCCGCCTTTTCGTCGGCATCCCAGACTATCTTTTCCGGGACCCTGTTTTCGTCCATTTCAACTGTAAAACGTATTTCTGACTTGTTCATTAATGCTTTATTATTCAGGTAAACTATTCTTAAAGTCCTCGTAAGAGGCTGGCGCAAGAGGAGTGGTGTCGCAGCCCAGCTCAGTTGCCTTGGCGTTAATATCTTCCACCCTTGATGCTGGATCCGGGTGTGTGCTTAGGAATTTCGGTGTTTTTCCTGCCTGATTGCTGTCGAGCAGCTTTTGGAAAAAGCTGTAAGCGCCATTGCAGGCATATTTGCCTTCAGCCAGGTAAATGACAGAATACTCGTCAGCCTCCGATTCGTTGTCACGGCTAAATGCCAGGGTGGTTGCATTTCCGGCAACAGCGCCAGCAATTTCTGCCAGCTTTGAAGGGTTTTGCCCAAGGATAACGTTGAGCACGAGCTGAAGACCATATGCCTTCTGCATTTGCTGCATACTGTGCCTTCTGTCAGCGTGCGCAAGCTCATGACCCATTACGCCAGCTAAGTCGTCTTCCTGGTCAAGGTATTTGATCAAACCTGTGTATACATAAATATAACCACCAGGCGTTGCAAATGCATTGAGCACTTCGTCATCATGGATAATATGAATTTTCCATGCAAATTCATCTCTGTACTCAATCTTGCCGCTGTTCAGGATTTCGTCCGTTATTCCCTGAAGGTAGGCATACGCTTCGGCATACTCTGTTTCGTCCAGAACCGGATATTCCGTAGGATTGGCAGCAATCTCATCACTCACCTGCTTACCCAGATCAATATCATTTTGCAAAGAGAAAAAGACAGGCAACCCACCACCATCGTCATCATCTTTTTTACAGGAAACGACGGCTAAAAGAAGACCTGCAATCCAAAAGCTTTTAAGAATTTTCATTTATGTTATGTTTAATTAATCCTCATTTCAGGAATCTCACCTTCCACAATAAGCTTGCCAGCTGTGGAAGCTTTTATTTCTTCCACACTTACGCCGGGAGCTCTTTCGAGCAGCTTGAACCCGCCTTCCGATAGCACTTCGAGCACGGCGAGGTCGCTCACTATTTTCTTCACGCACCGAATGCCCGTCAAAGGTAGTGTACACTCTTTTAATAACTTCGATTGGCCGTCTTTGCTTTTGTGCTGCATGGCCACTATGATGTTGTCTGCAGAAGCTACCAGGTCCATCGCTCCACCCATGCCTTTCACCATCTTGCCAGGGATTTTCCAATTGGCGATATCGCCATTTTCCGACACCTCCATGGCGCCCAAAATAGTCAAATGTATATGCCCCCCACGGATCATGGCAAAGCTGTCGGCCGAGCTGAAAAGCGAGGAGCCAGGTATCATCGACACCGTTTGCTTACCGGCATTGATCAGGTCAGCATCTACTTCATCTTCGGTAGGGAAGGGGCCTATGCCCAGCAGGCCATTTTCCGATTGCAGCACCACGTCGATGCCGTCAGGCAGGTAGTTGGCCACCAGAGTAGGTATGCCTATGCCCAGGTTGATGTACATGCCGTCCTTTACCTCCTGGGCTATTCTTTTGGCGATGGCTATTTTGTCTAATCCCATTGGTTGAATATTTAAATAGCTGCAATTATGCCTGGCGAACTGTTCTTTGCTCGATGCGCTTTTCGTAGTTCACTCCCTGGAAAATTCGCTGAACGAAAACACCCGGTGTATGAATGTCGTTGGGGTTGAGTGTGCCGGCAGGCACCAGCTCTTCTACTTCAGCAATGGTAATTCGGCCAGCTGTGGCCATCATAGGGTTGAAATTCCTTGCTGTTCCTTTAAAAACCAGGTTCCCGGCGGTGTCTCCCTTCCAGGCTTTTACCAGCGAAAAGTCTGCTTTCAACCAGGCTTCTAACAAATATTTTTTTCCATCGAATTCCCTTACTTCTTTTCCCTCGGCCACTTCGGTGCCGTAACCGGCAGGGGTGAAGAAGGCTGGGATGCCAGCGCCGCCTGCTCTTATTCTTTCGGCCAGCGTACCCTGAGGAACCAGGTCTACCTCCAGCTCACCGCTCAGCAGCTGCCGCTCAAACTCTGCATTTTCTCCCACATAAGAGGAAATCATTTTTTTTACTTGTCTGGTTTTCAGCAGCAGGCCAATGCCAAAGTCATCTACGCCCGCATTGTTTGAAATACATGTCAGGTTCTTTGCGCCGCTTGAAAGTAAGGCAGATATACAATTTTCGGGGATGCCGCAGAGTCCGAAGCCCCCAAGCATCAATACCGATCCATCGTGGATGTCGGCCACTGCTTCTTCGGCATTTTTCACAACTTTGCTAATCATAAATGCATTATTTAAGCTGTTTCAATACGCTAATTGCCTGCTCTTTGTCGATGATCAATTGCTGTTTGAGCGTTTCCAGGCTGTCGAACCGTTGGTCTTTTCTCAAAAGCGCCACAAAGTTCACCCGGATTCTTTCACCGTAGATTGACTGGTCAAAGTTAAAAATATTTACCTCAATAGTTTTGGGTGACGCCTGTAGTGTGGGTCTGTTGCCTATGTAGAGCATCCCACCAAAGCTCTTTCCTTTGAAATCAACCGTCACCGCATAAATGCCATCGGCGGGGATCAGTTTGAAACTTTCTTCAATGTGTAAATTGGCAGTGGGGAAGCCCAAACCTGTCCCAATCTTGTCGCCCTTCACCACTTCGCCTTCCAGCATATAGTGATAACCAAGAAACTCGTTGGCATGTTCAATATTGCCTTCCATGAGCGCCTTGCGAACCTTGGTCGAGCTTATGCCAATATGGTCAATGTCCTGACGGGGTATTTCTTCGACTTCAAAGCCGTATTGAGAAGCATTTTCCTGCAGGTACTCGAAGCTTCCTTCACGGTTTTTTCCAAACTTGTGGTCGTAGCCAATGATGAGTTTTTTGGTACCGAGCGCATCTACCAGCACTTGTCTGATAAAGGCATCGCCGCTCAGTTCCGAGAATTCCTTAGTAAATGGAATCTTCACAAGAAAATCAATGCCTGATTTCCTGAATAACTCCTCTTTTTCTTTCCAGGTCGAAAGAAGTTTGAGTGTGGATGCGTCTCCTAATACGAATTTTGGATGAGGCCAAAAGGTGATAACAACAGATTTTCCATTGTGGACTCTCGCTTGTTCGCATACCTGTTGCAAAATTGCCTTATGTCCTACATGTACGCCATCGAAAGTGCCGGCGGTAACAACCATGTAGCCATCATGATCAAGCCTTGCAATTCCCTCAACTACTTTCATTTCCTGGCTTTGATGTAAAAATACTGGTGAACTCTTCTATAGTAAAGGCATCTTCAACCTGATAATCACCGATAGAGTTCCTGCGAAGGGCCGACATGTAGGCGCCGACACCAAGTTTTTCACCTATGTCTCTCACAAGACTTCGGATATAGGTGCCCTTTGAGCATTCCACTACAAACTCCACTTCGGGAAGGTTCATATTCAATACCTGCAGCGAGTAAATAGTTACTTCACGTGCTTTCAGTTCAAGTGTTTCATTTTTTCGGGCACTTTCGTAAGCCCTTTTTCCATCCACCTTGATGGCGGAATAGACCGGCGGTACCTGTTGAATAGCGCCTTGAAAACTGTAAAGGACTTCTGCTATCTGGTCTGCCGACAGATGTTGGGTGTCGGTTTCACTGTCAAAAGCGGTTTCCAAATCGACGCTTGGGGTGGTTTTGCCCAGCACCAGCGTGCAGGTGTACTTCTTTCTTTGTTCCTGGATCTGATTGATGGTTTTGGTCGCTTTGCCCGTGCAGATGATCAGCAGGCCTGTCGCCAAAGGATCAAGCGTTCCTGCATGGCCCACTTTCTTTATCCTTATTGTGTTACGGACTTTCTTCACCACATCAAAAGAGGTCCATTCTTTGGGCTTATCTATGCCGATGGTCTCTCCAGCCTCAAAGTCGTAGCGCTTCTTTCCTTTCACAAGCTAACAAATATGGCAATGAGGCCTACAATAAGGCAGTAAACAGCGAAGTAGATCAGTTTGCCCTTCCTTACTATGCTAATCATCCACTGGCAGGCGGCCATGCCTGAAACAAATGCAGCCAGGAAACCCAGTGATAAGGCAGTGGCACTTACCTGACTGGCAATTTCTGGCGTCTTCAAGAAATCAAGCAGTTTAAGAAAAGCAGCCCCTAGGATTGGTACCAACACCATAAGGAAGCTGAACCTGGTTACAACATCTTTTTTGATACCCAGCAGCAGTCCGGTGGAAATAGTAGCGCCAGATCTTGAAATGCCAGGAAGGATAGCAATGGCCTGAGCGATACCTATAACGAATGCCTTGGGAAAAGTTAGCTCTCCCTCATTGCTCTTTTTAAAGTGGGTGAATGCCAGTAGGGCGGCTGTTACTATCAGCATAGACCCCACCAGCATGATTCGTCCGCCAAAGAAAGATTCGACCTGATCTTCAAAAAAAACACCCACAATACCTACCGGAATGATGGATAAGGCTATTTGAAAAACGAATTTGGTGGAGTCGTTCCATTGAAACTTAAATAACTCTACGATGAGTTGCAGAATGTCCTTTCTGTAAATGACAACCGTGCTCAATGCTGTCGCTGCGTGCACTACAATGGAGAACAGGAGGTTGTCTTCAGACTGAATGCCGAAGATGGCCGTTCCGATTTCAATATGGCCGCTGCTGCTAACCGGTAAAAACTCGGTCAGTCCCTGAACTAGGCCAAGGACAATGGCTTCCCATATGTTCATTTACTCTCTTTGGGCTGATAAAAAATCGCAAAAAATTCGATGATGAAGCCAGCGAGCACGGTAAGGGGGCCCAGCGTTAACCCGGCAAATCCGAAACCATAAGGCTCAGTATCGAGTGTCATGATGATAAATCCAAGGCACAGTACTAACACCCCGGCAATCATGATGATGTAGTTTATCTTCTGGAATGGAAATTTTTCTTTGTTGCTCATTTCTTCAATATAATTCGTCCAAAGACATTTTCAGATATTTGTTGATAGCTCTGTAAGTGCTGCCGAAACCTACCAGCATGCCTACCAGCAGCAGGCTGCCGAAAAGGATAAGTAGCTCGTCGGTTCGTTGCAAATCTGCCAGATTTTCGATTTTTGAATTGGCATATTTCAAAAGCACAAAAAGCCCAGCACTGGCAATAATTGCAGATAGCAAGCCATAGAACGTGGCTCTCATAAGAAACGGCTTTTGAATAAAGCCGGCAGTAGCACCCACCAGTTGCATGCTTCTGATGAGGAAGCGCTGCGAGAAAAGTGCCAGCTTAATAGTATTGTTAATCAGAATGACAACGACCAGCAATAGGATAGCCGAGAAGCCAATGAGCACCAGGCCGATCTTTGTCAGGTTTTTGTTGATGCTTTCAACGAGGTTGTCGAGATAAACGACCTCAAATACTCCCCTTATGCTTTCCAATTCACTTTTTATCTGGGTGAGCTTTTCAGTGGACTGGTAATCAGGAGTTATCTTGAGGATAATCAAGTCTCTGAGTGGGTTGTCTCCAATGAATTGGGTGAAATCTTCGCCGGTTTCTTTAATAAATTCTTTGGCGGCTTCTTCTTTGGAGATTAAAACTACCTGGCTCCCTTCTTTTTTAGCTACATAGTCTTTATCGGCGAGCGTTTTCTGTAGCTGTATTTTTTCTGATTCAGTGACGTTTTTGTTCAGGTAAACCTGCACCTCAATATTGTCCTGAATGAAGCGGGTAAGGTTGTTTGTTAGCAGGAAAAAGACACCGAACAGGCCCAGGACAAACAAGGCAACAGATATGCTGAATACCACGCTTACGAAAGGGTAGCTGCCTAGTTTTTTCTTTTTTCTGACTTTCTTCTCGTATGTAGCCATTTGAGCTTTACCGGGGAAAAGCCAAAAATAGTAATTTGCAGCTACTTATAGGGCAGGAAGGGAAATAAAAAGGCGCTTTAATTAAGCGCCTTGTTGTCTCTGAAAATCTTCAACTCGCTGAGAAGATCTTCGTTGGTAACTTTTTCAAGTGTACTAATCTTCTTGGTTGGGTAGCTTAGCTTGTAGTAAACGTCCTGATGGAAGAGGTAAATCCGTTTACCGTCCTTGCTATTGATCTCCAATATTTCGTAAGGAATTTCCTCGAAGTTGCCATACAGGTACAGCCTTTCTTCGTAGAATTGATATTGCAGCTTGTTGCTGTTGCCAGCCTCAGATTTGACCTCAATATCTATTGGCTTGTTAATTTCAATAGGGTCACTTTCAGCCAGAGCATCTTCTTTGCCAACTGCTTCTACCTCAAACTCCTCATCAGTTTCAAACTCAGCAACTGTTGGTTTTTTAAATGTAGGAGTAATTTCTTCGGTGACAGGTAACGCAACATCCGCTATATCTTCAGCCGCTGTTGCACTGGAGCTTGAAGTAACGGATGCAAGCTGCTGCTTATGTTCAACGGGCTTGGTCGGCGTTTCAACGGAAGGAAGCTCTTTGAGTGCAATGTCAGGGGCGGGTTTATCTTGCTCGACAGAAGTGATTGGGTTCATTTGCCCAATCTCAGGAGCAGGGTTCACAGCCTCTTCACTAAAGTAGTACATGCCCCCCACCAGCAGGATGGCCGTGCCTACAGTTGCCGCCACTTTTACCACTGCGGATTGGCCAAGGGTGCCCAACACGCCAACTTCTAACGGAACATTGTCCAGCCTGGTCTTTAGTTCGGCCTTACGGAATTCTTTCAAACCGGAAACCATGTCGCTCTGAGTTTTCATTTCAGCTCTAAGCGAGACATCTGAGGCAAGTTTTGATTCCAGGACAGCTTTGTTGCCATCGGAGATGGTTCCTGTCAGGTACTGCTCAATAAGTTCTTTAAAGTCCGTGTTACTCATTCTTAGTCGAGAAAGTCTTCTTCTTTATACCTACTTCTGATCAACAGATCAAGTCGTTTCATGCATTTGTACTTTTTGGTCTTTGCTGTGTCTGTGTTCGCAAACTGAAGTTTCTCTGCTATATCATTCATCGACATACCGTCGAAATAATAATAAGTTAGCAGCTTTTTGCAAATATCCCCAAGATCGCCAATGCATTCCTGGATAATACGTGCCTTTTCTTCTGCGTCATGCTCTTGAAATTCCTCTCCATCTTTCTCTTCACTTGAAAGCCGACTTTTCCTGTCCAGCTCTTTTCTCCATTGATTGAGACAGATGCTGTACAAAAAAGTACTGATTTTGGAGGTCATCACAAGATTTCCACTCACAGCCTTTTGCCAAAAAACGATCAAAGCCTCCTGAAATACATCCTTCGCCTCTTCCTCTGTACCATTGTTGGACAAGACGATCTTCGTCATCATCCTGTAATACTTCCTGTACAAGTAGTCCAGAGCCGTCTCGTCACCCTTGCTTATTTTTGCAAGAATCTCGTCATCTTTCATTGGCGGCTTTTGCTTTAATACTGAAATAGCTGGTCAAGTAACCCCCCAGGTTTATATTAAGAAATTGTAAAGTTATAAAATGTAAATTAATGCTTTTCATTGAATGGTGATGATGGAAGTGGGAGTTACAGCAAAAACTTTGTCTTGTTTGCCAGGGGAAATGGCAACGTACCCTGTAAAATTACCGAATGCTGGCAACAGAGCCCCTTTCTGGCCAAAATAAAAACAAGGGATGCGCACACCCTGTCTTGCCTTTCCCTGCAGGCTTATGCCGGGGTGGAGGTGACCGGCAAGGTTGTACCCGAAGCTGTTTTCAGTCGGGTGGTGACTCATGAAAAAGGGGCCCAAAGTAAGTTCATCTACAGCATCAACATTGATTTTCCTGTAGTTGCTGGTTGCAATAATGTCATGATTGCCCATTGTAAGGGTAACCTCCAGCGCTTCATATTGATTTCGCCAAATGGTGAATGCTTCCCACTCATTGTTTTTGTCGCTGTGAAAAAGATCTCCCAGCATGACCAGTCGCTTTGGTTGATACGTGTTCAGCAGGAGATCAAGCCTGTCGAGATCCTCAACGTGAACTTTGGATGAGATGGGGATGCCTGCTTTTCGGAAGTGCCCCGCCTTGCCGAGATGCAGATCGGAGACAATCAGGCACTCCTGCTCTTTCCAAAAGATGGATTTATGAATAGACAGTACCAGCGATTGTTCAAGCAGGGTGAACTCCAATGAATCCTTCACGTATTGTTTATTCCTGTGGCAGCCACGTTTGGGTTCTGTAGAGAAAGTAGAGATAGCCTCTGACTTTTAGTTCATTGCCCTCTCTCCATATTTTACATTTGTAGATGTTCCCATTTTCAGGATCCATTATCTCACCACCGTCCAACTCACTTCCATCTTTTTTCATATCGGTGATGATATTCATTCCTATTATTTTTTTGCCTTTTCGGTAGTCTTCACATTCGTCACACAGAGGGTCTTGTTCTTCACCGGGTTCCCTGAAAAGCTTAATGATTTTACCGAAATACTTTCCCTCGCTCTCATATATTTCCACTATTGATCGCTTTTTGCCTGTGTTGTCGTCAATGGTTACCCACTGGCCCGTTATTGACTGCGCCTGAGAGAGGCAGGAACAAAGCAAAAGGGCAATAAAGAAAAGGATTCGCATAATGAGTGATGATGTTTGCTTAAATATAGGGAAGTAGAACAAAAATAAGCAATCTGCTAGCCCTGGCTGTCGGCAAATTTCTCCAGCTGTTGCTGTAGTTTTATCACCCTGTCCTCAATACTTTCAGTAGTGAGCCTTTCCCTTAGCGACTCTACCATGATAGGAAAGGCAAAGGGGCTTGGCCGGGGAGGGTACATCAGGGTGATTTGCTGGGAGTTGATTCTGTCTACGGCCTCCAGCAGTCTGCTTTGCTCCATTTGAAGGGTGATCACTTCATCCATCGCCTGCTTGAGAAGTAGGTTTTCCTTGTCGTAGTCCTCAAAAACCTTGTAGATGATCTGCGAGTTGGCCTGCAAGTGTTTATTGGAGATGGTTTTTCCGGGGAAGCCATGAAAAACAAGACCAGCGATGGAGGCGATGTCACGAAACCGTCGGCGGGCCATTTCCGACTCATTGATGCTGTGGTGAATGTCTTCCAGTAGATTGGTGGTGGAAAAGAGATCCAGTTCCAGTGCCTCCTCGATGGGAATTGGTTCGTCAGTCAGCAATTCGAAACCGTAGTCGTTCATGGCAATGGAAAAAGAGATCGGGGCAAGTTTACCAATTCTGTAGGCGACAAGACCTCCGAGCACCTCGTGTACAAACCTACCTTCGAAAGGATAAATGAAAAGGTGGTGCCCGAAACGGCTTTCGACTTTCTCGATGAGGAGCTTGCCGGCGTCAGGCACTATCGACCACCGTTGCTGCAGTTCGATGATAGGCCGGATAGTTTCCAGTTCTATATCGCTGAAGTCGCCAAGGGCCGCTTGCTCCAATTTTTGGCGGATGAGGATGGACAGTTGAGAGGAGAGGGGCATTCTCCCACCGCCCCAACGGGGTATCAGCCCACGTTTTTTCTTCGCTTTTCTTACAAGCACCGTCATGTCTTTGATCATGATGAATTCAAGATTGCGGCCAGCAAACCAGAATACATCACCTCTTGTGAGCTTCGAAGCAAAGCTTTCTTCCACAGTGCCAATATTGCCACCCGTCAGGTATTTGACCCTGAGGGATGGGTCGCCAACGATGGTGCCGATGGACAACCTGTGCATGGTAGACTTTCGCCTGTCGGTTACCCGATAAACCCCATCAATTATTTCGACCTTCGAAAACTCATCGTATTCACCGAGGCTGCTGCCACCAGTGGTAATAAATTGCAATGCCCATTGCCACTCTTCCTGGCTGAGGGTGCTAAAGCAATAGGTTTGCTTTACTTCGTTAAGAATGATGTCGGGTATAAAGCCCTCACCCACGGCAAGTGTTACCAGGTATTGTACCAGCACATCCATGCACTTTTCCAGCGGTTTTCTGCTTTCATAGTAGTCTTTGTCAATGGCTGAGCGAAGGGCGGCACCTTCGATCAACTCTAATGAATGGGTAGGCACAAAGTAAATCTTACTTGTAGCGCCAGGCTGGTGACCACTTCTGCCCGCTCTCTGCATGAAGCGGGCGACACCCTTGGGCCCTCCGACCTGAATGACGGTATCTACCGGTCTGAAGTCGACGCCAAGGTCAAGGCTGCTGGTGCAGACTACCAATTGCAGCTTGCCTGCATGCAAAGCCTCTTCAACCCATTTCCTCACATTGTTGTCCATGCTGCCATGGTGCATAGCCATGGCACCGGAAAGGTGTGGGGCTGCGTGCAAAATCTGTTGGTACCAAATCTCTGTTTGAGAGCGGGTGTTGGTGAAAAGTAGCGTGGTTTTGCTATTTTCGATGATTGGCAGCACTTTGTCCATCATTTTTACACCGAGGTGCCCTCCCCAGGGGAACTTCTCTGCCTCGTCGGGCAGCACAGAGATCACTTCTATTTTTTTGTGAATATTGGCTTTGATAGCGACACTGCCTTGGAATAGCGTTGGCCCCAGCAGCACCTCCCGGGCCTGATCGAGGTTGCCAATGGTGGCCGACACGCCCCATATTTTGAGGTTGCCCGGGTTGGTGGCCCGAAGCCTGGAAAAGGCCAGTTCAATTTGAACCCCTCTTTTAGTGCCCAGAAGCTCGTGCCACTCGTCGACGATGATGGTGGTAAGCGATTTGAAATAATTGACAGCTTCTTTTTGGCTGAGAAGTAGGTGGAGACTCTCGGGTGTGGTGACCAGGCATTCCGGCGCTGATCTTTTCTGTTTTGCCCGATCTGAAGTGCTGGTGTCGCCTGTTCGGATGCCGATTTCCCAGGGAATTTCGAAGTCGGTGCACATGCCTTCCATGGCTAGTTGAATATCTCTCGCCAGTGCACGCAGTGGCGTGATCCAAAGGACTCTCAAGCCGTTCTTTCTGGGTTTCTTATAGTCGGCGGGATGTTCTCTCATGTACTCAAGCAGGCACGGTACCCAAAGCGCATAGGTTTTGCCACTTCCGGTGGGTGCATTGAGTAAACCGGATTTCTCCTGAAGAAAGGCCCGCCAGGTATCAACCTGAAAATCAAATGGCTTCCAGCCTTTTTTGACAAACCTCTGCTTTCCGTCGTTGATAAGGTTTTCCAATGAAGTTTTACGGTGTGTGAGGTCGAAAATGAATGCTGGCTATCAAAACGAATCTATTAAAAAAAGTGAGGTTTATTTACAGCAAGCGGCAAAGTATTGTAAATTAAATTGGGACCGGCTGGATTGGTAAACAGGCTGTTGCCCGGTCTTAAACCTGCACCAATGATGTGCCGGTGTGCAGGTTATTTTCTTGCAACACTTTTAGAATTTCTTCTGCCGCTCTGTCGGCTGCTCTTCCATCGAGCGCATAAAAGAATTTCTTATTGGCTGCTTCCCGAGCCTCTCCAAGGGTGTCGTTATTTAACGATTCTTCAATGGCAATTTTTGCTTCATCAAATGATTGGACGGAAATGCTAATGGAGCTTATCAGCTCCTTGATGTCTTCTGTTAACCTGGCGCCTGTATCTACCTTGAAGGAGACAATAGGTTTGTTGAAGGCACAATACTCACCAATGATGCTACTGGTATCAGAAACCAGAACGTCAGACAGCATCAGGTAGGGGACAGTATTGTAGCTATCAATATAAACGATGCTCTTTTTGCCACGTATGCTATCCCTGTATCGTTTACTCATAAACGGATGGAGGGTCACCATCACATTGTAGGTATCGCTCAGCTCTTCTATCCTTTCATGCCATAGGTGGACAGCCGACATGCCCGACTTGTCCCAGGTGGCGGAGAACATCACGGTGGGTTTTGCTGGATCCAAATGCAAAGACTTCCTTAGTTCCTCAAGATAGGTATCGTCAATTTCTCCATTAAAAGCTTGGTCCAGTTTCGGGCACCCTATAGCCACCCCGCATTTTACACCAATTTTTTCTGCCATCAGCTTGTGCTCCTGAGAGGTCATAAAAAAACGCTGAAAAACGTTGTACTTTTTAGCCTTGATGAACTTTTTGAACTGGTACACACCATGCGCCATGCCTATTTTGATCACATTGTCAATGGGGAATTCGTGCATGGCATGTCTGGCCATTATAACGACATCAGGAAAGGACGGCCAGGATATGGCTGCTACCCCGAGAGATTCAAGCTCCTTTTTTATGTGTGCGTTTTTCGCAACAATTCGGGATTGCGGAAACTTTCTAATGACCGGCTCCATAATGAAGTAGTCCATCATTTCTCCTATGTAAAAATCTATGACAGGGTCACTTGAGTCAAATAGTTTTTTAACCTTCCAAAAAAGGTAATAGGGGGATGTGAGGAGATACTCCGATAATTTCATGAGGCGCCAAAATGCATCAAATGTTATGCAATTTCAACAATTATTTAATATCGAAACCTTGAACGGAGGTTTTGATGGCGTTTTTCCCGGAAAGTAAAACTGTTAGCCGTGTTTATCCAGCAAAATCCGAAGGGTTAGAACAGGAAAAGTACTGCACTGGGAAATTCCCTTTCCCAAAACCAAATTTTATGTTCGCCATCTTCATGGATAGTGAAGTTTACATTTTCAGATGGGATGTATTTTGTGAGTGCTTTGAAAAGCGCCTCATTGTCTGCCGGAAAATTCACTTCGCTATTAAGCTCATTTTTTCCAACAACGCCAAAAACCCGAGCGTCTTCCATAACGAGCTTGTGGCTCGCCTTTGACAACACAGAGTCGGAGTTGAAATGCAGAGCTGCCGAAAAAAGAGCTGCCTTTCCAAATACCTCAGGATACTGGGTAAGCCCATAAAACGCTGCAAGACCTCCGAGGCTTGCACCCATAATAGCGGTGTTGGAGCGGTCTTCTTTCGTTCTATAAAGGCTATCGATGTTTGGCTTAAGCGTATGAACCATAAAGTCCAGGTATTGCTGGCCTTTCCCTCCCGCTCGCAACGAAGAGTTGGCATAGAGGCTAAATTCGTCTGCTCTTGTCTCCTCATTGCTTTGAATGCCCACCACAATCACTCCTTCAAATCCCTCTTTCTCAAGCGCTCGCAGGTTTTCATCCACATGCATCTCTTGTGTGTAGCCTTCTGGTTTTTCAAAAACCCATTGCGCATCTTGAAAGTAAACAACCGGATATTCCTTTTCGGTTGTCTGGTAGTCGGCAGGAAGATAGAGCCAGATTGTCTTGGTTACGTCCAGCTCAGGGCTGTACACGTCAAAGGTGAGGTAGCTCTTTTTATCCTCCTCATCTTTGCACGAGGAAAGCACCAGAATCAATGCGAGACACGGAAAAACAAGTTTTTTTATATACTTCATTACTACAAGATTAACATCTTCCCTTTATAAGTCACTTATTTTTCCGAGTTTAATGTTCGAAAAAGTTTGTGGAGTGAGCACCGTTGAATTGGCTTTTTCAGCGTCAGTTGCTAATGACGATAACAAACATGTACATTTAAAGTTATACAGATCAGTAAAGTATAGATGTCTTCTTTCAAAGAACCTTCTTACAATTTTTTTCCCTTCCTAAGGAAACAAAGGCTTAAGGTTATTCTAACCGTGCTGATATCACTATTGATTTTGTTAGTAGGTGCTATATTAAGTGTATGGACTTTTTATCAAAACAAAAAGACGGTAACGGAACGGGTGATTTCAAACGAGCTTCCTGTCTTGGTTGACTATGCGGCTGTGCGGTTCATGGAGAATGTCAGCGAGGCGATTCATGTGTCAAAATATCTGGCAAACAGCCCATTTGTTAAAGATTGGCTTGTAAACGAACAACCAGATACGATACAGATTCTAAGGTATTTGAACCAAATTGGATCGAGCGAGAACATTGTTAGCCTCCATATTATCCCAGTTGAGAACCCGGTTATTATTTCAAATTATTGGCCTCGGAGAAAATTGACCGACGCTGCAGATCCTTTTTTTAAGAAATTCCTCACTAGTGACAATTTTCGGGAATTCAACATAGACATTAACAAATATGTGAAGCACAAGCAATTGCTTTTCTATGTCAACAACAAGATTATTGGGGATAACGGTAATGTGCTGGGGCTGGCTGATGTGGCCATGCGGCTTGATAAGTTTAGTTCAGTAATTGCCTATGATAGCCTTCAGTCTATTGGTCAGCTTTACATTGTCGACCGCAGTGGCACCATCAAACTTCATAACGACACGACCAGGATTGGGTATAGTAGTTCTGAGTCAAATGGATCAAATATTAAAAATGAGCCAGGCTTGGGTAAAGTGGCGGACGACATACTCAGCGGTAGAATGTCAATCGCTGAGTTTCAAAGGGAAGGAAAAACTATTCTGTTGATGACGAGGGTTTTACCGGAATTTGACTGGCTGGTAGTTGCTGAAGTGCCCAAGGAAGATTTCATGGCTCCGTACCTGAATATGCTGTGGAAAAACCTAATAATGAGCATCTTAGGAGCTATTATAAGCGTAGTCTTGGTAGTGGCTATTACTTCCCGATGGGTGATAACACCTCTTATGATGCTGAAGAGCGGACTAATCAACTTCTTTCTTTTTTTGAATGGCGACCGAACTGGTTATGAAAAGATATCGGAGAGAGGAAGCAGGGAAATGAGAGACATGGCCCATGAGATAAATGGGGAGGTCGACAGGATCAAGGCTAATCTTGAAAAAGATCAGGCCCTGATTATGGAAATGCAGTTTCTCATTGAACAGGTGAACAATGGCGTTTTTTCTGTGAGACTCAAGGAGCATGCGGCAAACCCTAGATTAAGAAGGCTGAGGGCCGACATTAATCATATGCTTGAGCTACTGAGCGCAAAGGTTGGCGATAACCTCAACGAAACATTGAAGTCACTACAGCAATACGCTAACCTTAATTTTTCCGACGCTTCAAAGAATAAGAATTTGGGTGAGTTGGGAGCACAGGTTCATAGCATGGGCGCCTCGTTGGAGAATGCGTTGCATGAAATTAAGTCGCAAAATAAGGAACTGGAAGAAAAGCGAGTTAAAGTAGATGAGCAGAATAAGTTTATCGAGTCCCGCAACAAGGAACTGAGCAATGTAAATGCTCAAATTAATCTGATTAACTCAAAGCTGGAAACGTTGGTTGAGGAGAAGACCCTTAACCTGCAAAAAGCTTACCGTGAGCTCGACACTTTTCTCTACCGGGCCTCACATGATTTGAGACGCCCTTTGACGACTTTAAGAGGGATTGTCCAGCTGGTTGAGGACAGAAATACTGACGAGAAAGTAGGAGAGCTCTACGGGTTGATTGATAAGGTCATTAGCGGAATGGACAGCATGCTTAAGAAGCTAATTGCTATTAGCTATGTTTCCAGCACCGAATTAACATTTACTCATCTCGACAGCGACTCGTGTGCCAGGCTGGTGGAGAAAGTTTTGAGTGGTTTTCAAGACAGGTTGACTGATTATAGTACAAAAGTGACCGTAAGTATTGCTCCTGATTTAGGCTTCAATGCCAGCGAAGACCTGGTAGAAAGCGTGCTCGCAAATATCGTAGAAAACGCCTTGATATTTTCCTCAAAAGTAGAGCCGGTACTCATTGTAAGCTTTACTAATGGCCCCAAAGATCATGTACACCTTACTGTAGAAGATAATGGCGTGGGTATTCCCCAAAATGTGCAGGACAGGTGCTTTGATATGTTTTTTAAAGGCAGTCAGTTGTCGCAGGGAGACGGCCTTGGTTTGTATGTTGTGAAGAAAATAGCTGACAGGCTGGGGGCCGCCATCGTGCTGAAGAGTCAAGTTGGCAAGGGTACCACTATTGTGGTGAAGTTCCCAAGGGAGCACTCAGAATAAGGCAAAAAAATGACCCGCACCAGAAAGAGGCACGGGTCATGTAATTTTCTTGTACGGCTTTATCGAGGCTCGGTTTTACTTAACCTTTTCAAGTACTTTCTCCACTTTCACACTGATCTCTTTTGCAGTTTGCTCATTGAGCTGCTGGTCTATCGACGCTGTGTGAGGTTTTTCGGAAATATGTGGCGCAATGATGAGCGCTACGATAGATGTAAGCTTGATAAGAATGTTCATCGACGGTCCGGATGTGTCTTTGAAAGGATCACCAACTGTATCGCCAGTCACTGACGCTTTGTGGGGCTCGGAGCCTTTGTACTCCATCTTGCCGTTGATTTCAACACCCTTTTCGAACGACTTTTTGGCGTTGTCCCATGCACCACCGGCGTTGTTTTGGAAAATCCCCATCAACACGCCAGAAACTGTGATACCGGCTAGTGTACCCCCGAGTACTTCAGGGCCAAAGCTGAAACCAACGATGATCGGCGTCAGCAGTGCAATAGCACCAGGAAGCATCATTTCACGAATGGAAGCTTTGGTTGAAATGGCCACGCATTTGTCATATTCTGGCTTTCCTTTGTACTCCATGATGCCAGGAATTTCCTTGAACTGACGACGCACTTCGTTCACCATGTCCATAGCGGCACGACCCACGGCAGCAATGGCAAGGGAGGAAAATATAAATGGGATCATTCCGCCCACAAACAAGCCTGCAAGCACGTCAGCTTTGTAAATATCGATTGAGTCGATTCCAGCTACACCAACAAATGCTGCAAAGAGGGCAAGTGCTGTAAGGGCAGCCGAAGCGATAGCAAAACCTTTTCCCGCTGCTGCGGTAGTGTTACCAACTGCGTCCAGGTTGTCGGTGCGTTCACGAACTTCTTTAGGAAGGCCACTCATTTCAGCGATACCTCCGGCATTATCCGCAATTGGGCCAAAGGCGTCGATGGCAAGCTGCATGGCTGTAGTGGCCATCATACCAGCAGCCGCAATGGCTACTCCATAAAGACCAGCAAATGAGAACGAGCCGTAAATACCGGCTGCAAGAATCAGAATAGGTAAAACTGTTGACTCCATGCCAACAGAAAGGCCACCGATAATATTGGTTGCATGACCTGTAGAAGACTGCTGAACAATAGAGTTAACAGGCTTCTTGCCCATGGCAGTGTAGTACTCCGTCACGATGCTCATCAATGCGCCAACCACAAGGCCAAGCAGGATGGCGTAGAACACATCCATGTTTGTGAATTCATATCCCCGGATGGAAAGGCTGGCAGGCAGCATGTACTTTACCAGAAAGAAAGAACCGACGCCAGTCAGGAAGATAGATGACCAGTTGCCCATGTTCAAAGCTGCCTGAACACTGGAAGTTTCACTTTTGATGCGGACAAAAAATGTTCCCACTATAGAGAAAACAAGGCCCATACCAGCAATGATCATCGGCAGCAAAATAGGGGAGAACCCACCGAAAGCATCGGCAGAAGCATCGATTTCTTGTCCTAATACCATGGTGGCAAGAATGGTGGCCACATAAGACCCGAAAAGGTCAGCGCCCATACCGGCTACGTCACCCACGTTGTCGCCCACGTTGTCGGCGATTGTTGCCGGGTTACGAACGTCGTCTTCGGGAATTCCAGCTTCAACTTTACCTACAAGGTCGGCGCCTACGTCAGCGGCTTTGGTGTATATGCCGCCACCAACACGAGCGAAAAGGGCAATAGATTCGGCACCTAAAGAAAAACCAGCTAACACTTCAATGGCAGTTTTCATTTCAAGGCCTGTAGCCGCAGCGCCTTCTGGCACGAAAATCTGAACTAATACAATGAACAGTGAGCCAAGGCCCAATACAGCCAGCCCAGCCACTCCAAGGCCCATAACGGCACCGCCGTTAAAAGAGACC